>Ga0070684_100002797_pt1 | contig 12932 bp, 8 predicted proteins | sample KBSC723LmetaG_FD_65653 | JGI IMG/M metagenome (GOLD analysis project Ga0070684, IMG submission 65653) | Corn rhizosphere microbial communities from Kellogg Biological Station, Michigan, USA - KBS C7.2-3L metaG | ecosystem: Host-associated > Plants > Roots > Rhizosphere ...
GCAGATCGGCTATCTCGGCGGCGGCGCGACGGATCGCGACCGGCTCGCGCTCGCGCAGGCGGGTCGTCGCCTCACGCGCGCCGGCACAGGCGATGAGGCACTCGATCTCTCGAAGGGCGGCCTGTTCGAGCGGGCCGACGACTGGTCGAGCTGCAGCTACTTCTACCTCGATCGCCCGGAGAACGGCTTGCCCGCGCTCGCGCCGGTGGCGGAGCGTATAGCCGAGATGTGAGTTAGCCGATCACGCCGCCGGTCACCGAGTGCGCCGCCCGGACAGCGACACTCGGTGCCGGCCGCGCGCGCCGGTCAGGCGGCGCGCGCTTCGGCGAAGGCGAGACTTACAGCGCGCCGCGCCTGGCGTTTGAGCGCGCGGTGCACGGCACGGGCGTAGAGGATGAAGTTGGCGCCCGCCCACGGATGGCGAAGGAAAAACTCCGCGGGGAGCATGTCCGCCTTGAGTCGATTGCACGGCGGGCACGCCGACACGACGTTGCCCGGCGAGTGCGTGCCGCCCTTGGCGAGCGGATGCACGTGGTCGAGCGTCGCGCGATCGTAGTCGAGGGCCATGCCGCAGTAGACACAGCGGCGACTGCAGTCTCGCATCGCGGCGAGCTTGAACGCTCGCTTGTGCTCTGCGGGGAGCAGTCGCCGGACGCGACGCAGGAGGCCTCGGGGTGCGCGGGGTGCGCGTGGGAGAGTGACGCGGTGACCGTGTCGAGCGGGCAATCTCACCTCGCTGGAAAAGACGACACCCCGCGGAGGGAGAGGCTCCCTCGCGCGGGGTGTCGTACATCGTGGTCGGCGTCGCACCGGGGGCACCAGCACGTGCGATGCGCTCGCTGCGCTCGCATCATCCGCTGGGTCCAGCCTTGCACAATTTCCTTGCGCATCGGCCTCCGGGTGCGTCGGGTGAGCGGTCGTGCCGCTCGTCGCCCCATTAGTGCAGTGCGTGTGCCAATCGCGCAAGAGGCAGAGCGTGCCGCCTGGAGTGCGCGGTGCTCAGTGGCTCCGTGCGCGTCTGTCCTCGCTTGTACCCCTACGATCGGGACGAAGTGCCACGGGATCGCGTAACGTGGCGATGATGCGTGCGGCGTTCGCGTCGAGCACCGTGCGATCCGGCATCTGCGACGCGGCGAAGGGCAGCGGGACGTCGAAGCCGTCGTCGGGATTGCGTGGGATGACATGAACGTGATAGTGGAACACGTCCTGACCGGCGGCCGCGCCGCTGTTCACGAGGATGTTCAAGCCGTCCGCGTTCCCGACGTGCTTCACCACGGGCGCGAGCTGCATCGCGACCTCGAACAGGTGCGTCGCCAGCGCGTGCGGGATGTCCTCGAGCGACTCGTAGTGCGTGCGCGGGACGACGAGCACGTGGCCGGGATTCACCGGCTGGATGTCCATGAACGCGACGACGTCGCCGTCCTCGTAGCAGATCGAGACCTCGCCCGCGCCACGGATCAGATCGCAGAACGGACAGGTCGCTTGGACGGCGGCTTGCATGAGCCCTCTTCGTGGTGGGTGCATCGGGACAAGGTGCAGGCTCGATGCCAATCCGCGTCGAACGGCGGGGGAGGTGCCGGAGGCGCGACCCGCTCACCCCGCATTATCTTTCGTCTCGGCCCATCTTCACCCAGGCGGTTCCTGCATGGCCACTCAGACCCGCGCGGAGCGCAAAACCGCCCCCGGTCTGTCGCGCGACCGGCTGGTCGGCGCCTATCGAACGATGCTGCTCTCGCGCCGGCTGGACGACCGCGAGATCCAGCTCAAGCGTCAGAACAAGATCTTCTTCCAGATCTCCGGTGCCGGCCATGAAGCGGTCCTGTGCGCCGCGGGCATGGTGCTGAAGCCGGCATACGACTGGTTCTACCTCTACTACCGCGACCGGGCGCTCTGCCTGACGCTCGGCGTCACACCCGCGGAGATGTTGTACGAGGCCGTCGGCGCGGCGAAGGACCCTGCCTCTGGCGGGCGGCAGATGCCCAGCCACTGGGGGAATGCGCCACTCAACATCGTCTCCGCGTCGTCGCCGACGGGCACCCAGTTCCTCCACGCCGTGGGCAGCGCGGAGGCGACGCTCCGTGCGCGGCTGCTGGGGATCACGGAAGGATTCCACGACGACGAGGTGGTGCTCGTCTCCGCCGGCGAAGGCACGACGTCCGAGGGAGAGTTCTGGGAGTCGCTGAACACGGCGGCCAACCTCAGGCTGCCGATCGTCTACCTGATCGAGGACAACGGGTACGCGATCTCCGTCCCCGTCGAGGTGAACACGGCAGGCGGCTCGATCTCGGCGCTCGTGCGCTCCTTCCCTGGACTGTATGTGGAAGAAGTCGACGGCTGCGACCTCGTCGCGAGCCACGCGGCGATGCAGCGCGCCGTCGAGTACGCGCGCAAGCGCAAAGGGCCCGCGCTGGTGCACGCCCACGTGATCCGCCCGTACTCGCACTCGCTCTCCGACGACGAGGTGATGTACCGTCCGTCGGAGGAGCGCGAAGCGGACGCGATGCGCGACCCGGTCGCGACCTTCCCGCGCTGGCTCGTCGCCGAAGGCTACGCGACGGACGAGGAGATCCTCGCCATCCAGGCGGAGGTGGAGGCGACGCTGCTCGCCGCGACGGACGACGCGCTGGCGCAGCCGCAGCCGGGTCCCGAGACGGTGCACGACTTCGTCTACTCGCCGGACGTGGATCCGACGTCGGCGGCGTTCGACACCGAGGACGCGCCGAACACGGAGGGCACGCCGACCACCATGGTCGACCTGCTCAACGTATGCATGAAGGACGAGATGCGGCGCAATCCGAAGATGCTGCTCTTCGGGGAGGACGTCGCGGACGCGTCGCGTGAAGCGAGCCTGCCACGCGTGAAGGGGAAGGGCGGCGTCTTCAAGGTCACGTGGGGGCTGCAGCGGGAGTTCGGCGCCGCGCGGGTCTACAACACACCGCTCGCCGAAGCGAACATCGTCGGACGCGCGATCGGGCTCGCACTGCGCGGATTCAAGCCGGTGGTCGAGGTACAGTTCTTCGACTACATCTGGCCGGCGTACATGCAGATTCGCGACGAGCTCGCGACGATGCGCTGGCGCTCCAACAATGCGTTCGCCGCGCCCGTCGTGATCCGCGTGACGTACGGCGGCTACATCCGCGGCGCGCTGTACCACTCGCAGACGGGCGCGTCGCTGTTCACGCACTGCCCCGGGCTGCGTGTCGTCTGTCCCGCGACCGCCCTCGACGCCAATGGCCTGCTCCGGACGGCGATCCGGTGCGACGATCCGGTGCTCGTGCTGGAGCACAAACACCTCTACCGGCAGACGTACAACAAGGCGGTGAATCCGGGCCCCGACTTCATGATCCCGTTCGGCAAGGCGCGCACGGTACGCACCGGCACGGACCTGACGATCGTGACCTACGGCGCCACGGTGCAGCGCGCGCTCGCCGCAGCGAACCAGATGCACGAGGAGCGCGGGATCGACGCCGAAGTCATCGACCTTCGCACGTTGTCCCCGTGGGACAACGAGCGAGTCTATGAGAGTGTGAAGCGGACGAGCCGAGTGATCGTGGCGTACGAGGACGCGATCTCGTGGGGCTACGGCGCGGAGATCGCGGCGCGCATCGCCGATGACTGCTTCGCGTGGCTCGATGCGCCGGTGAAGCGGGTGGCCAGCACGGACACGTTCGTCGGCTACGCGCCGCAGCTCGAGGACGCGATCCTGCCGCAGGTGGCGGACTTCAAGTCGGCGATCGCGGAGATCGCGACGTTCTGAATCGGTGAGCCGGGATGCGTGGCAACTGGCTCGTGTCCTTCGGCCAGATGCGCCTCAGGTCGCAATGATGTAGAGCAAGACCAGGATCAGCACCAGCAGCGTCCCCACGGCGACCCGGGACGTGCCCGCGCGATCGGATCCTGATGACGTCCCGGGATTCCGGGGCAGCTCGGGAGCCAGCGCGGCGGGCACCAGCGCTCCATCGATGAAGATGTGCTGCACCTCGAGCGCCGGCTCCTCGCGGGCGACGCGCGTTGCTGCCGGCGAAGCGACCGTCGCAGCAACCGTCGCGGCGACGCTCGACGCCGCAGGCGCCGCGACCTTCTCCACGACGCGCGCCGCGCGCATCTGGTCCACAGGTGCCGTGGCTCCCGGCTCGATGGGCGCCGTCCACTTCCGCTCGACTGGTCCGGTGACCTCATCGACGATCGGCACCGCGACCTGCCGCTCGGCAGGCTGCGCGGCTGGCGGCGCCGGCGCACGCCGCGGCGACGGGGCCATCTCGAGAGGTTCGGTGGAGGAAGCAACCCTCACCGTCGGGGGCGGCGCGACTGGCTCCATTGAAGCGCCGAACAGTCTCGCTCCCCACGAGGGGCGCCGTGCTGCGTTCACGCTTCGGACGCTCTCCTCGGACGCGTCGAGCGGCCGTGCCGGCTCATCGGCGCGGTAATTCTCCCACCGAATGGCGGTTCGCCGCTCGCCCTTCTTCTGTCCTGCGCGCTCCGGGAGAAACTCGAAGAATGGAATCGAGTACCAACGGCGCCATATGCTCTCGTAGCGGAGGAACGCCCCCCGTTCGGCGCCCGATGCTGCACCGCGCACGAGCGCCAACTGCCAGCGCTCGGGGAAGAGTTGTTCGTGGAGACGCGTGACATCCTCGTCCAGCGTCAGGTCGTCCGCCAGGCCACCCAGATACCACCCGATCGGGGCTTTGCGCTTCCCGCTCTGCTCCGAGGCGAGTGACTGGAGCTCTTCGGCGAGCTGCGCGTATGGATCGTCGCCGCCGAGCTCGACGCGAGCGCGAGCCACCGTGTCGACGAGCAGATATTCGAGCTTCGTCTGTGGACAGACGCAGACGTCTCCTGCCAGCAGCCCGAACGGCAGCGGCAGCGAGCTCTCTTGCAGATGTGCTTCGAACTCGAGAATCGCCGTCTGCGTGAGGTACAGCGGCAGACGTCCCTCGCTCCGAAGCTTCTGCGCGAGCTCGTAGTACGAGTCCTGGGTCGGCGTCCATGCGAGCGCCGGACCGCGTTTACGGCGGACGCGTGTAAGAGTCGGCATGCTCCCACTTCCCTGCCCCGACCCCAATGCGCTGGCGAGCGCATCGGGATGCCGGCGACGACACACGTCATACGATACTGTGCCGACCGACCTGCAACCAGAGCAGGGTGCCTGATCAGCCTCGTCTCACGCCGAGCCGTTCGATGACGGCGACGGCGAGCAGCGACTCACGAGGCGCTGGGAGCGTATCGACCGTAGTACTGGTACGCACCATCGACGCCGGCATCGCCACGCAGATCGACATCGTTGAGCACGGCGCCGATGACGGGCGCGTGCACGATGCGCAGCTGCTCCATCGCGAACACCAGCGCGTCGCGCGCCGTGGCTCCCGCACGGGCGACGATCAGCACGCCGTCGCACTGCCGGGAGAGCAGCGCTGCATCGGCTACCGCGTTCACGGGGGGCGTATCGAGGATGACCATGTCGTACAGCTCGCGCGCGCGTGCGAGCACTTCGCGCGGCTTGTCGGACGCGAGCAGCGCAGCCGGATCCGCCTTGGCCGTGCCCCGTGAAAGCACGTGCACCTCTCGACCACCACCCGCGGGCACCTGCATGACGGCGGCCTCGAACTGTTGCTGGCCGCGCAGGACCTCGCCCAGTCCAGCGGCGAGCGGGAGCCGAAGCATCACGTCGACGCGTCCACCGCGCAGGTCCGCGTCGATGAGCAGGACGCGCTTGCCTTCCCGGGCTATCGTGAGCGCGAGATTCGTGGCAACGGTCGTCTTGCCGTCTCCGGGCAGCGCACTGGCCACCAGTACGACCCGGATCGGATTGGCGGCCCCGGCGAAGCCGAGGTTGGTCACGAGACGCGAATACGATTCGGCGAAGCCGAACAGATCCTCGGCGGAATACGACGTATTGGCGGGCGACTGGCTCGGTCGCACCAGGGAGCGCGACGAGCCATCCCGGCGGCGGCTGTCCTGAAGCAGTCCGCCCACGCGCGTCGGCAAGGCTGCAAGACGCGCCGAGAACCCGGACACACTCTTCAAGCGAGGAATGAGGCTGAGCACCGGCGATCCGGTGAGCGCGAGCAATTGAGCACGCGTCCGCAGCGAGCGATCGCTGGCGTCCCGCAGGAACGCGCCGCCCACGCCGATCATCAGCCCTGCAATCACCGCGAGGGCGAGGTTGACGAGTGGCTTCGGGGACACCGGCCGCCGTGGCAGAACCGCCTCGTCCACGAGCCGGATGCTCGCATCGCTCGCCGCCGCCGCGATCTCGGCTTCCTTGTACCGAGCCTGCAACATCCCGTAGACCGCCTCGGTGGTTTTCGCATCACGCTCCAGCTCCGAATGGCGCAGCTCCTTCTGCGGCAGCGTGGAGAGGGCGGCATCGGAGCGGGAGAGCGTCGCGTCCAGGGCTCCAACCTGATCGGTCAGGCCCTGCAGATAGGTCGTCGCGAAATCGCGGATCTGGCCCTCGAGCTCCACGATGCGAGCCTCGGTGGCTTTCACCTCCTCGTCCTTTTCGGTGCGACGCGTCAGCAATTCGCTCCGCTTCTGCTCCGCCGCGCTGAGCGCGCTCTGCAGACCGGAGGCTGCGCCACTGCGCAGCAGGGTCGGAAAGGCGAGCAGTTCGCGATAGTGGTCCACTCTCTTGCTACTGTCACCACCGCGTGTCGAGGTGACCACACGAGCGAGCGCATCGCGCTCCGCATCGATGGCGTTGCGCTGCGCGAGGAGCTCGGCACGCCGGCTCACGCCGGTGCTCGCCTCCTCCGGCAGGTTGATGACCCCGGCCCGGGTGCGATAGCGCTCGAGCGCACGCTCCGCCGAGTCCAATTGACGCGAGACGCGATCGAGCTGCTCGCCGAGGAACACCACGGACTGTTTCGCCTCGAGCTGGCGCGCACTCTGGTGCGTGGCGACATACAGCCGTCCGTAGGCGTTCGCGATGTCACGCACCAGTACCGGGTCGCTGCCACGAACCTGGACATCGATGAGGTCGGCCTCGCGGCTCCTGCGTCCAGCACTCACCGATCGGCGAAGCCCGTCCACGGCGTCGTCCACAGTGAGGACCGCCAGATAGAGCGGGACGTAGTCAGCCACGTGGGGCGTGAGACGAAACACGGCGCCGCCCACACGGACCGTTTCGCCGGCGACGGGACGCACGATGGTGCCGCCCGACGAATCCTGAAGCTCGAGCCGATCGTCCGCCGCCCGGACCAATCGGTACCACTTTTCCGGCGCATCGGCGTGCACCTGGACGTCGGACACCACCATCGAGCGCGGGACCGGCTTGCCGGCGCGCGAGCCGAGCTTCGCGACGGTGAGTCGCAAGCCCAGCGAGTCCACGACGGCCAGAGCGAGATCGCGGCTGCGCAGCATCTCGACTTCGGTGCCGAGCCCGTTGTCCCGCGAGAAGTTGGGCGCTCCGATCGCGTTCGCCTGGGCCGCCTTCGCGTCGACGCGAATGGAGACCGACGCCTCGTACTGCCGCGGCAGTCGCGCCGTGACGAACATGCCCGCTGCTCCGGCGGCGATCGCGCACGCGGCCACCAGCAGCGCGTGCCGACGCGCCAACCGGATGATGGGCGTCCCGGACTGCTCGCTGGCCTCGGTATTCCATCGAGGCGCATCGGTGCCATGCGGCGGACGTGGCGAGTAGACCGCGGCGCCGCCCACGCCTCCGGTTGGGTTCAAGCCAGTCGGCATCGAAACCGTATGTTCGTTAGCGTTGGAAAGCCCAGACCAGCGACGCGAATGCGGACAGGCCACCGAGCAGCAATCCCGTGTTTCGCGTGAGCCAGGCGCGTTCCGGGACGTAGAGCTCGTCGCCCGAGCGGAGCGCCAGATCGACGAGCCGGGACGAGGGAGAGATCGACGTGGCGACGCGGTGGCCATCGCGGACGAGCTCCACCGCGCCGTTCCTGCCCTCTGGCGAAACGCCGCCGGCCAGTCCAATCGCGTCGCCGACGCTCATCGTCGGGTCGACGGTGAAGAGGCCCGGGTTGCGAACGGCACCATTCACACGCACTCGATACAGCGGAGTGATCTCGACGCTGGCGTCGCGGACGAATTCGGCGTACTCGCGCTGGACACGGGCCCGAATGCTGTCGATGGGCACGTTGAGCACGCTGCGGCGCCCGAGTTTCGGAAAGGTCAGGTCGCCGTGCTCATCGACCATGAACACACCCGACAGGTCGGGTTCCCGCCACACGCGAACTCGCAAGCTGTCTCCAGGCCGCAGCGACGTGGACGACTGCTGGACGATCGTCTGGGCGTGGGCGCGGGCCGCCGACGCGACCCAGATCGGGGCCGCGAGCAGGAGCAGGCGGATGGCCGCACGGCGGGCGACCGTCAGCCGGGGACAGGAAGAATGCAAGCTCATTTGACCTCACCCGATGCGCAGGATCTTCGCAACCGACGGGGCGCCGTTCGCGCCGAACAGGAACAGCATGTAGGGGCCGGGCGGCGCCAGTTGCCCATTCGCGGGCGCCGTCACCGTGATCTTGTTCCCCTTCGATGCCACCGTGAACGGCAGGGTGAGGAACAGCTGCGACTCGTTGAAGGCGTGCGTGACCGAGCTCAGTCGAACCAGGGTGACCCGGCCGACGTTCGCGCCCTTGTTGTAGCCCACGGTGAACGACTGACCGTAGCGGGCGGAGGACGGGATCGACGAGATCTGCGGGCGCTGTGCGAGCGCTCCCGTGGCGTCGAACAGGTAGGGGGGAGAGAAAATCTCCGCCGTGAGCTGCGCCGTCGCGTTGGAGCCCTCACCGCTCCCCGCGCTCAGCACGCGGCCGTCGGGGAGGAGCACCGCCGTCGAGTGGTAGACGCGGATCACCTGCTGGCTCGCCATCGTCGACCAGGTCCCGGTCGTGGGATTCCACCGTTCGGCCGCGAAGACGGCGCCCGCCTCTTCGGTGAAGCCGGTGATGCTGGTGCCGCCGTTCACCATGACGGTGCCGTCGGCCAGGACCGTTGCGTTCAGCTGGCGCCGCGCGGATGCCATGGACCCGGTGTACGTCCACGTGGGCGAGGCGGCGTTCAGGTCGATCGTCTCCGCCGTGGCCGTCGGCGTGTAGCCGCCGCCCATGATCAGGATCTTGCCCGGCGCGAACTCCACCGCCGATCCGTAATCGCGCCGCCCGAAGTTGCTGCGGGGTCCGTTGGTCCAGCTGCCGTTGCCGGATACGTCGAGCCAGCGCGACTGCTGCTCCTCGCCGGCGTAGAACACCTTGCCATTCGGCGCGACGAACATGCGCGGGTAGTACGCCATGTCCGCCTGACCGAAGTCGTACTTGGCGCCGGTGAGGATGCGCGTGGTCGAGCCGGACCGGATCTCGGGATAGGGCATCTGCCCACGCACGGAGTCGGTGCCACCGGTCGTCAGGATGTCGCCGTTGGGCAGCGTGGTCGACGTGGGGTACCAGCGGCCGTACGCCATCGGCGCCTGCGGCTGCCACGTCTGCGTGGCGTAGTCGAAGATGTTGGAGGTGCGCTGACCATACTCGTCGCCGAGCGCGTCGTCGTGGCCGCCCATGATGAGCAGCCTGCCGTCGGGGAGCCACGCGTGGCCGCTGCAGAAGACGAGCGATGGCGACGGGACGCTCGTGAAGGTGCCGGTGGCCGGGTCCCACACCGCGGGCGTGCCCGAGTGACCGAACGTCAGCACCTTCCCGTTCGGCAGCACGTGGAGGTGGATGCCGACGCCCGGGTTCGTCCCGCCCCAGGCGAAGGGAGCGGCCCACTTGCCGGTGCCGTTCACGATCGGCGGTGCCGCGGGGGTCCTGGCGAGGCTCGGCGCGAGGTCGCCTGCGTCGATTGCGGCCGTGGGGTTCTTGTCCTGACACCCATGCAGCGTGAGCGCGCCGATGGCGGCGCCGACGAGCAGCAGCGGAAGCGCGACGCGTCTCCCTCCGCGTCGCATGGAAGGGAGTCGCCGCGGTGCGCGGCGGTTGGACAAGTTCTTCATCGGCGAAGACCTCCTGGGGGCGTTGCGCAGCCGCGGCAATTCCGTTGGCGAAATCCGCCCCGCAAGGTGCGGCGCTCCGCGCAGAAGCCGATGCGACCATCGTCCAATGGCGACGCCTCCGGTGTCCCGAGAGACTTCGTGGCTTTGGGCACGGGTTACCGCATCCCTGTACACGTGCGCGCTGCACCCGAGCTGACCGATGGTCGACGCGCGCCTTCGCGCGTGACCTGTCGGCTCGCGTCGAGCGCCCTCGCCGGCGCGTTCATCGCGACTCGATCTGCTCGAGCCGATGAGCCGGCCGGCAATCTCACGCCATCGGCGGAAAGCGCAAGCAAGGTCGAGCGCACACGCGGGTGCGTCGCACGGCTCGACTTTCGCCGTGGCAAAGGGCACCGAACGTGCTGCGTTCGGCTCGCCACTCAACGGTCTGCAATGCCGCGAAATGCCTTGGCGCCATGCCTCAGGAGCCCATCTCGGGCACGGCGGCGACCACCGTTTCCCGTTTCGCGGAGGGAGCCATGCCCGCCTTCGCGTTAGGGGCCACCCTTGCCGTCCTGGCCGCCTGCTCGGCGCCGGGCGCGACGCCGCCTACCCCGCCGCTCCCTGCAACGGCCGGGACGATCGTCATCGTGCCGGGCGAAAGCATCCAGGCCAAGGTGGACGCGAATCCGGCCGGGACCACGTTTCTCCTGAAGGCGGGCACACACGTGCGGCAGAGCGTCGTGCCGAAGGCCGGTGACGTGTTCCGCGGTGAGCCCGGGACGGTGCTCGATGGACAGAACGCCACGGCGTTCGCCTTCAGGGGGTGGAACGGCACGCGGTGGGTCGACGGCGTGACGCTCCGGACCCTCTCGATCACGCGCTACTCGCCGCCGCCGCAGAATGGCGCGATCTGGGGCGGCGACGACCTGACGCGGTCCACGACCGGGTGGGTGCTCGACTCGCTGGACGTGAGCTACAACGCGAACCTCGGTGTGCGGATCGGTAATCGGATGCGCGTGACCAACTCGCATCTGCATCACAACGCGACGATCAACATCGGCGGCGTGGGCGTGGGCGTGTTGATCGAGGGCAACGAGATCGCCTTCGGCAATTGGCGGCTCGCCAGCGATCCCGGGTTCGAGAGCGGCGGGACGAAGTTCGTGAAGACCGACTCCCTGGTCGTGCGAAACAACTACGTGCACGACAACGGCGGGCCGGGTATCTGGACCGACATCGACAACGTGCACGCCCTCATCGAGAACAACCGGGTCGAGGCGAACGCGCGCGAGGGGATCGTCCACGAAATCGGCTACTCGGCGGTGATCCGCAACAACTCCGTCACCGGCAATGGGAGGGGGGACCCATACCGCAGTCAGGGTTGGCTCTGGAACGCGGGGATCGGCATTCACGCATCCCGCGATGTCGAGGTCTATGGAAACACGCTGAGCGGGAACGCCAATGGCATCGTTGCCGTGCAGCAGCGTCGCGGGGCCGGACGTCTCGGGGCATACGTCGTCGAGAACCTCTGGGTGCACGACAACCGCATCGCGCAGGGCGTTGGGCCGGCCGGCGCACTCGGAGTGGCAGCCGGCGCGGTGCAGGATGTGGGTGATCCGGCGATCTTCACGAGCCGGAACAATCGCTTTCAGAACAACGGCTACACCCTCGGGACGACGGCGCGTCCATTTGCGTGGCAGAACGCGGCACGCACGGCCACGGAATGGCGTGACTATGGCCAGGACCGGACCGGTTCGTTCGAGTTCCGAGCCACGCCTGCGACGCGGTGACAACGCCGTCGCAAAGCGCCCGACTGCCCGTCAATCTGCGAAAAATCTGGACGTCGGTGTGACGGCGCACACAGATGCCGATCGGACGAGATCGTACAATCCCCGTGCACTCCGGCGTCGCGTGGTTCGTATCACGGCCCGGCTCCCACCCGTACCTCCCGTACAGACATCGGCCGCGACAGCGTGAGGACGCGCCCTTTCGCGCCTTCGTCTCGCCTTCGGGAAACAGGTGGATGGCCCCGTGACTGCGCATGCAACGTCTCGTCGTACTAGGTGAGGAAGAGATCTCACCGCTGGCACGCAAGTGATCGCCGCAGGTGAAGGAAGCACGGAAAGAAACATGAACGGTAGCACGGGTCGAAGTACGTGAATGAACCACGTGAACGAACCGCAGTGCGTCGTCCATGCACCGGTTGGCGCGGTTCTGCTGCGAGCGCGCGCGACGTCGACATGGAGGTAGATCGGGGCGCGTCGCCCAGCAGCACCGCACGTCATTCACAGCAGTTGAACGGCAGGATCGCTTCCCTCTGCGGAGGGACCGCGACAAAGGCAAACCCGGCGAAAGCCGGCGACGCAAAGCTACGAGGCTAAGGCGACAGGGAGTCGCTATGCCAGTCGGGCCGCCGAACGAGCCCCGGAGGGAATATGCGTCGCCATACTCGAAGTGGCGCGACCATTCTGGTCGCGCTCTCGCTCGTCGCCAGCGGCTGTGGGGAGAAGACTCCCACCGCAGCTCCCGACATCGGCAACCAGGGCGGAACCTCAGGGCAGCTCGCCCTGACGAGACAGGCCGATACCGTCGACGTCGACCAATCCGTTCAGCTCACGGCGATCGTCCCGTCGGCGCCGGGCAGCGTCGCGTCGAGCGTGTCGTGGGCCAGCTCGGATCCGAACGTCGCCATCGTCACGCAGAACGGCGTGCTGTTCGCGCTGAAGTCCGGGCGCACGATCGTCACCGCCACGTCGCGCGGCCAGAGCAGCGCGACCACGGTCACGGTGCGGCCCAGCGTGCGTGAGGTCGCGTTCGACAGCGACTCGCTCGCGATCAGCGTCTCGCAATCGGTGAAGCTGCCGTACCGCGTCAAGGACAGCGACGGCAACGACGTCGACCTCAGCACGCGTAAGGTCGAGTGGATCACGAGCGATGCGCAGGTGGTGCCGCTCACCGGCGACGCGACCGTCACCGGTCGCGCGATCGGTTCGGCCGA
>Ga0070684_100002798_pt1 | contig 12928 bp, 10 predicted proteins | sample KBSC723LmetaG_FD_65653 | JGI IMG/M metagenome (GOLD analysis project Ga0070684, IMG submission 65653) | Corn rhizosphere microbial communities from Kellogg Biological Station, Michigan, USA - KBS C7.2-3L metaG | ecosystem: Host-associated > Plants > Roots > Rhizosphere ...
CCCCCCGCCGCCCGCGCGCAAACCGACGCCGATGGCCAGCGCATCGCTGGGCCTGGACGACGAGGAAGAGGAACCGTTCGTCGGCGAAGAAGAACCGTCTGTCGAAGCGCCGCAGCCGCCGGAGGATACCGGCAACGTCGGCCTGTTCCAGCACAGCCGCCGGGGCGACGACGACGACGCCTCCTCCAAGCGCGTCGCCACCGGGAACCGGCCGGGTCTCGGCAACGGCGCGGGTGCCCCGCAGGTCCCCGCGTTCGGCGGCGCGACCGGTCCGGTCGCGACCCTGGGCCCCGACGCGAGCGGCGCCGGCGCAGCGCCCGGCCTCGAGACGCTGCTGGGCGATCCGGCGGTCTCGCAGATCCTGATCACCGCGCCCGACGCGGCGCTGGTCGACCGCGGGTCCGGCCTCGCGCTGTACGACGGCGAGCTGGGCGATTCGAACGCGGTCGCGGACGTGCTGTGGCGCTACGCCAACAACGCGTACCCGCCGCCGCCGCCGGACAACCCGGTCGTCGACGTGCGCCTGCCCGACGGCACGCGCGTCTCGGCTGCGTTCCCGCCGGCCGCGCCGAACGGCGTGGTGGCGTCGATCCGCCGCAACGTGCTGCCCGAACGCGTGCTTGTCGATCTGGTGCCCGGCGCCAACAAGGACGTGCAGGCGCTGCTGGACGCGATGGTCGCCGCGCGCCGGAACGTGCTTGTCACCGGCGACATGGCGGCCCTGCCTTCGGTGCTCGCGGCGTTCGGTCGCGACGTTCCCGCGGACCGGCGCGTGGTCGCCATCGGCGCCGGGACGCGCTCGCGCAGCGGCTGGATCGATCTGGCGCCGGCCGCGGACGCGGTCGCGCTGGTTCGTGTGGCGGCGGCGCTGCGCCCGGATCACCTGGTCGTGGGCGAGCTGGCCGGTCCCGAGGCGGCCGAGATCGTCCTGGTCGCGGCGCGCGGCCAGAACGGGCTGCTGCTCGCGATGCCGGGTCGATCGGCGAACGAGGCCGTCACCCGGTTCGGCGCGCTCGCGGCGGTCGGGCTGGGCACGACGGCGACCGCAACGCCGCTGGTCGCCAACGCGTTCGATCTTTACGTCCACGCGGTGGCCGCGGACGGCGGCGCGCGCATCATCGAGATCGGCGAGCTGCGCGCGAACGGCGCCGAGCTCGCCCTGGACGTCGCTCTGTCGCTGCACGGCGATGGTTCGAAGCGCGACGCGGCCAGCGGTCGCCTGCAAGGACGCGGGGTCTCGGCGCGGCTCGGCTCGGCCCTCGCCGCGGCGGGCAGCCCGCTGCCGTCGGCGCTGATCGGGAAGTAGTCCGGGCAGGCGGAAATCCACGTTGGCCCGTCGCAAGCGCCCGGCCGCGCGGGACGACGCGTTCTTCGATCGTTTTCGCTCGGCCATGGCCCGCCTGCCCGCGGGCCTGATCCGCGTGCGCCCGCCGGCGGAGCCCGAGGAGATCGCGCGCGCCGAGGAGAAGCTGGGGCGCCCGCTGCCGGCCACCTACGCGTCGTTTCTGCGGTCGTTCGACGGGGCTGACCTGTTTCACGAGAGCATCGTGATCGCGGGCGTCGGCCGCGGCGCAACGCGCGCCCTGCAGACGCTGCCGCAGGAGCGGCCAGGCGAGCTGGTGTTCGGGGAGGCGCTGTGGGGGGATCGGTACGCGCTGGCCGCGGACGGTCGCGTGCTGCGCCATGACCCCGGCGCGGACGAGCGGGCGATCGCGGGAACGTCGTTCGAGCGCTGGCTGGACGCGACGGTCGCGCGCGAGCAGATCCTGTTCGGGTCCGACGGCGAATACGCGGAGGACGTCTTCGATCCCTCGGGGCAGGAAGTGACGCCGACGATCGCGCTGCGGCAGGCGGAGCGCGCGCTGAAGGTAGACCCCGGTGCGGCCGACACCGAGCACGCGCGCGGGTTGGCGCTGGTGCGGCTCGGCCGGCGGGACGCCGCGCTGGCCGCCTTCCGCGCCGCGAGCGAGCTGGACGCGAACAATCCTTGGCCGCTGTTCGATCTCGGGCGGACGGCGCTGGCGCTGGACAAGCCGGCCGTCGCCCTCCCCGCGTTCCGCCAGGCGGCGGCCGCCACGCGCGAGGACGCGACCGCGGCGCGCTTGCTCGCGTGGGCCGTTCGCGCGGCGGTCGCGGCGGGCGACGACGAGGCCGCAGGCTTGCGGCGCGAGGCGCTCGCGCGCGATCCGCAGCTGGTCGCCGGCCTCACGCGGGCGGCGTCGGCCGCCGGCGAAGACGCCGACGACGAGGCCCGCGCCGAGGAGATCGCGCTGCTCGAGGCGGTCGCGCCGGGGACACCGATCCCGCGCCGCTTGCCTGTGCTGCCTCACTAGCCGGACCCCTCACCCTAACCCTCTCCCCGCTTCGCGGGGCGAGGGGATCAGAATCGGATCTTCTCCCTCTGCCGCTAGCGGATCGCGGCTTCGCCGACGGCGACCAAATCGCCGGCGTCGTCTTCGCCGCGCAGCACGGCGGCGATCCGCTTCGTCCCGCCCGGGACCGTCACGCGCACGCCTGCAGCGTCCGGCTGGACGGTCGTGAGCAGCTTGCGCGCGCCGGAGGCGTCCTCGGCGAAGACGCGGACCTCGCCCTTGCGGACGCTGCCACGCGCGCCGGCGACAGACACCAGCGCCGACCCGGCGGTGCCGGTATCGATGTGGATCTCGGCGCGGAACAGATGGTTGATGAGACCAGCGCCGTAGCCGGCGATCTCCGGCAGCAGCGCGCTCGCCGTGTCGGCATAGACGGCGGTGTCCAGGAAGAAGCGCACGCGGCCGGGCACGCGCTCGTACGCCAGCAGGCGGCGCTTGTCGTGCGTGTACGCGTAGTGCTTCCGCCCGATGGCCTTCAGCTCGAGCCGCGGCAGCCGTGGGTACGCGTAGGGCAGCGAGGTGCGCGCGTCGACCATCACCTCGGCCGAGGTCGTCCCGCGATCGACGATGGCGTCCTCGGGCAGCGATCCATCGGAGAAGAACCGCCGCTGCGTTCGATCGGCCAGGCCCTGCCCGTCGGACGCGGTGATGAACGCCATCATGGTCGGCCGTTGCTTCGGCGTCACGGCCGTCGGCATGCCCATGCGCCCGTACGCGTCGGCGACGTACTGCTCGAACGCCGACCCGCGATCGAACGGGCTGGGGCCCGCGTTGCCCAGGTAGGCGCGGCGGTAGTCGTTGCGGACGTGTGCCGGCTCGCCCGCGTCCTCCAGGATCGTCAGGACGCCCCCCAGCGCCAGCAGCGCGCGCGCGAGCGCGGTCGCCCGCACCTGCGCCGTCTCGCCTGCGACGGCGGCGTCCAGGTTCGCGTGGAACGCGTCCAGCCCGACGTCGTTCTCGGGCGCCCGCAGCCACTCGGTCGACGGCCGCCCGGTCATGTTGAACTGCGTGCCCGTGAACAACGAGCGGAACCCGCCCGTGTCGACGAGCAGGCCCAGCGTGTTCCCCAGCGACGCGAGGCCGCCCGCGTTCGACAGCCCGGCGCCGCGGCTGGGATCGTAGAAGAAATGCTGGCCCCGCTCGGCGGGCGTCGTCGCGATGACGGAGCCCGCGATCACCCAGGCGAGCGCCGGCGCGACGCCGTCCGTCCCCGGCGTGCAGCCGGTCGACGGATCCAGCGCCGCCAGCCGCCGTTCCAGCACCTGAGACTGGGCGGGGGGCAGCTGGTCCAGCGACAGCGCCACGGGCTCGAACAGGCCCAGCGGCCGGGACAGCGCGCGCGACAGAATCTTGTGCAGGTCGGACGCGAGCGCGGCCCGCTCGGTCAGCCCCGCGTGCGTGGTCGCCGGATCGTAGGCGTGCGCGGACGAAGCGCCCGCGGCCACGGCCAGCGCCGCCAGAATCCCGACACGCGCTACTTTCATGGCTTCTCGTCCTCCGACGGCGGCTCGGCCGGCGCCGCGGCGGGCTCGCCGCGCGATGGCTCGGGCGGCAGCTCGGGCAGCTTCGATTCGACCAGCTTCGCCAGCTTCACCAGCTGGCCCGGCTCGGTGCACTGCGAACCGCCGCACGTCATGGACACGACGACGCCGCGGTCCCGCACCAGGTAGACGAGCGCCGCGATGCCGCCCGAGCGCGCGCGGAACGAGGCGTCGCCCACCTCGTCGGTCGTCTTCGCTTCCGGCAGCGTGCTCATCAGCTTGCGGAACTGAACCTCGGCCGCGGCGGTTCCCAGCCGCCACACCCGCAGACCCACGTCGTAGGCCTCGGTCTTCCCCGCCGCCTTGAAGTGGCGGCTGTCGTAGAACTCGGTCGACGGGAGATCCGTCAGCTTTCCGTCCTCGAACTTGCCGACGTACCCGGTCACGCCGCGGATGTCGTCGTCGGTCAGCAGCTTCGACACGTCCAGAGGCACCACGTTGGTCACCACGGACGGCGCCGCCGCCGCGCCGCCCTCACGCGACACGCCGGGCGCCTGGCCCTCGAGCTCGAGCGCAGCGGCCTGCAGCTCCCAGCCGGCGACGGTGCGCACCCGAGGGCCGCCGCCCACGAACGCGACGTGCTCTGCGTGTCGCATTCCTGACTGCCACTTCTCCATCCGCACGCGGCTGCCGCGCTGGCTGAAGTCGCGGCGGGCCTCCCGCCCGGGGAACAGGCGATCGCTGCGCCACGCGACGTGGCCGCGGTGATAGACGATCAGCGTGAAGCGCCGGACGCGCGCCGACGCGCCCTCCGGCATGTCGTCCAGCTTGGGCACCAGGTACCGACCGTCCGCGCCGGTCTCCGTCACGAACTCGTACGCGCCCGAGGGCGCGCGGAGGCCGACACCGCGCTCGAAAGCCCACGCCGCAGCGACGGTGGCACCCGCGATCGGCCGATCCGAATCGGCGTCCAGCACGATGCCGTCATAGGGGCCGAGCAGGTCGGCGGGACGGACCGAATCGGGCCGCACGGGGAACGGCGCCGCGTCGATCATCGGGCCGCACCCCGAGGCGAGGAATAACAACGTCGCCAAAACGTTGGCACACAGGTCAGGCCAGCGTTTGACCGCTCCGTCGGAAATTGCTATCTGTTTACGCACGTCTTGCATGCAGGAACGGCCGTTCTGGATCTAAATCCGGCCCGCCTGTTATCAAAGGATTTCGCTACTTGCAAACTCCTTCTTTCACATGATCAAGTGCGGGCGTTGCGGAAACCTAAACGCGGGCGACGTGCTGTTCTGCCAGTACTGTGGGACCCGGCTGGTGGAACAGCGGTTGCCCGAGGCGGCGTCGGTCGCGGCGGCGCACCCGGCGTCGAACCGATCGACTGACCGCCTGATCGAGCAAAGCGCCCACGCCGGCAGCGTGCCCCCCCACGCGGCGCCGGCCCCGGTCCATCAAGCTCCCGTACACCAGCAGCCGATACACCAGGCACCGATGCACCAGGCGCCCATGTCCGCCGCGGTTCGCGTGGTCGCGAATCAGCAGACCGGCTTCCGCCTGGTCGTCGTGCACCGGGATGGCACCGACGGTATCACCTACAACCTGCTGGGCGACCAGATCGACATCGGCCGCACCGAGGGCGACCTGCTGTTCGAGGACCCGCACCTGGCGCCGCGCCACGCGCGCATCAACGCCAGCCTCACCGGGAGGGTCCTGACGCCGCTCGAGACCCGCAACGGGGTCTACGTGCGGCTGCGGGGCCCCGTCGACCTCCAGGACGGCGACTACCTGCTGATGGGCAAGCAGGTGCTGCGCTTCGAGCTGGTGACCGAGCCGGAACGCAACGTGCGGCCGGCCCTGGAGCACGGGGTGGTCGTCTTCGGAACCCCCGTGCGGCCCCCTTGGGCGCGGCTGCGGCAGATCACCCCGGCGGGCGTGGGCCGCGACATCTTCCACCTCTCGCGGCCCGACATCGTGCTGGGTCGGGAGATCGGCGACATCATATTTTCGGAAGACGAGTTCATGTCGCGGCGGCATGCCCAGGTGTCGTATCGCAACGGCCGCGGGCACTTGGAAGACCTGGGCAGCTCGAACGGCACGTTTTTGCGCCTGCGGGGCCCGCACGGCCTGGCCTCCGGCGACCTCATCCGATTGGGCGACGAGCTACTGCGCTTCGAGATAGGATAGGGGCGACCATCCGCCCGATGCCCCCGACACCTCCAGACATCACGATCGAGGTTTTCGGTAAGACCGACGTCGGGCTGGTCCGCGAGCACAACGAGGACAACTTCCTGATCGCCGACGTGACGGGCGGCGTCCGCGCGGCGGAGCCGCGCGATCCTTTCAGCTTCAAGCTGGGGGAGAAGGGCGCGGCGCTGCTGGTGTGTGACGGCATGGGCGGCGCGGCGGCCGGCGAGGTCGCCTCGCAGATGGCCGTCGATTCGATCTACGACGCGCTCGCGGCCTCCGAGCCGCAGGTGCGGGACGGCTTCGCCCGCCTGTTGCGGCGGGCGGTGCAGCACGCGAACGAACGCATCTTCATCCAGTCGCGCGACAACCAGAGCGAGCGCGGAATGGGCACCACCTGCACGGTGGCGTCGCTGGTCGACGACACGCTGGTGGTCGCGCAGATCGGCGACTCGCGCTGTTACGTCCTGCGCGACGGCAAGCTGGCCCAGGTGACGAAGGACCAGTCGCTCGCGTGGCAGCTGATCGAGGCGGGCGCGATGACGCCGGAAGAAGCGAAGGCCTTCGAGCACGCCAACATCATCCTGCAGGCGCTGGGCGTGCAGGAGCGCGTCGAGGTGGTGCTGTCGCAGGTGCAGCTGCGGCGGGGTGACATCACCCTGCTCTGCTCGGACGGCCTGCACGGACCGGTCGCCGACGAGGAGATCCTCGCGATCCTGATCGGCGAGCCCAATCTGCAGCGGGCCGGCGAGGCGCTGATCCAGAAGGCGCTGGACCGCGACGGGCCGGACAACATCACGGTGGTGCTGGGACGGTTCGATGGGGAGGGTCTGCAGCCGCCCGCGCCCGAAGACCTGGTCGGATTCGTCGGCTACGACCCGGGCGGCGACCCGGTGCCCGAGCCGCTGTCCAACCCGGATTCCGCGAGCCTGGCGCGCGAGACAGTCGAGGAACGGCTGCCGCGCGACATGCTCACCGCCGACGACATCCCGACGAAGGCGGAGCCCGACGAGCCGGAGACGACGGCGAGCGGGCGGAAGAGGGAGAAGCCGCGCAGCGCGCGTTCGCTGCTGGCGCTGTTCATGCTGGCGCTGGTCGCGGCCGCGACGGGCGGCATCTTCATGCTCAAGTGCGAGCACGAGCCGCCCAGCAAAGTCACCCTCCCCTGACGTCGAGTCGGCGATGGCGACCTGTCCACACTGTTCAAACGAAATCGACGACGGGGCGCGGTTCTGCGGCGTCTGCGGGCGGCCGATAACGCCGACCGCCGCCGCTGCCGCGCGCGCCGGGACGGCGGCGTCGTCCGACATTTCGGGGTCGCACGCGCCGCCACCATCTGCGGTCCCGACGGTGGTTCCCGCGAGCCCGTCGGCGCCCGCCTCGGGATCGGGGCCGGCGCCGTCGAGTTCGTCGCCGCTCGCATCGACGGTGAACCGTTCCGGGCCTGCGCCGCGCCCGGCGGCCCGTCCCGCGCCCGCGCCGGCGCCCGCCCCGGCCCCCGCCGCCGCGCCGATCCGCGGGCCGCAGCAGCCGCTCGAGAACTTGATCGGCCGGACGCTGAACCACCGCTACATCGTCGAGGACAAGATCGGCGAGGGCGGCTTCGGCGCTGTGTTCCGTGGCAAGCAGATCGCCACCGGCCGCGAGGTGGCGCTGAAGATCCTCCACCCGCACAACGTGAACGACGAGACGATCGTCGCGCGGTTCCGCCGCGAGGCGGAGGCGTGCTCGAAGCTCCGCGACCAGCACACCGTCACCACCTACGACTTCGATGAGACGCCCGACGGCATCCTGTACCTGGCGATGGAGCTGCTGCGCGGACGGGCGCTGCACCACCTGCAAAAGGCCGACGGGCCGCTGGGCGCAGCGCGCGTGCTGCGCATCCTGGACCAGGTCGCCGCGTCGCTGAGCGAGGCGCACGCGAACGGCATCGTTCACCGCGACATGAAGCCGGAGAACGTCTTCATCGAATCGCGCGGCGGTGAGGACCACGTCAAGGTGCTGGACTTCGGCATCGCGAAGGTGATGTCCGACGATCGCCAGGTGCCCGCGCTGACCGCCGTCGGCCAGACGCTGGGCACGCTGGAGTTCATGTCGCCCGAGCAGCTGCGCGGGCAGAAGCTGGACGGCCGCTCGGACATCTACGCGCTCGGCATGATGGCGTACGAGATGCTGACCGGGAAACTGCCGTTCGCGAGCGCGAAGACGCCGATCGACATCATCAACTTCCACATGAAGACGGAGGCGCCGCCGCCGTCGAAGCTGGCCGACAACGTCACCATCCCGGCGGCGGTCGACGCGATCATCGTGAAGATGGTGCAGAAGGACCGCGAGCACCGCTTCGCCGACGCCACGGCGCTGCGCGAGGAGATCGCCCGGGCGCAGCGGTCGATGGACCGCACGCCGGACAAGTTCGAGGCCTATCGCCTGTTCGGCGTCATCGGCGCCGTCGTCATCGTCATCGCGACGCTGATCTACTTCCTCCGCCGGTAGCCATCGGGGCTCCGCTCGTTTTTGCTCTTCGGCGGGGGCGGGCGGGAGGTATGCCCGGTTGTCCTCTGCCGCAAGCAATGAATCCGGTCGGGCCGAACGATCCAACGGCCCGCCTGGCTACGGCCAACCGGGCCCCCCTCCCTCCCGCTCCTTGAAGAGCAGCGCTTCGCTCCGCCTGGGCCGCCGTCCGTTTCTGATCGGAGGGATTCCAAGCTTGCTGCCGGAGGCGGAGGCGCTCCCCGTCACCGGCCGCCCCCAAAGTGAAGCCGAGCGGAGCCCGCGGTCAGCGAACGACGCTGAAGAAGCGGTTCCAGCGGATGGCTTTGACCCAGCCGGCCGGATCCCAGGAGGCGGAGTTGCCGCGCGACCACCAGATGATGAGCGCGCGGCCCTTGATCAGGTCCATGTTGACCGTGCCCCACTTGCGCGAGTCGTAGGAGTTGTCGCGGTTGTCGCCCATCACGAACACCTCGCCCGGCGGGATCACCGTGCGCGGGTGATCCTGGGCCGGGTGCCCCGGCTCGAGGATCGTCTGGTGGACCTTGTCGCCCAGCGTCTCGACCCAGTATTCGCAGTCGTGGTCGTCGCCCGCCGCGGCCGACTCGTTGTAGCGGCAAGGCCGCCGCTCGCGCGCGCGGCGGATCTCGTTGCCGTTCACGTAGAGCTGATTGTTGCGGGTCTCGACGGTGTCGCCCGGCAAGCCGACCACGCGCTTGATGTAGTCGGTGCTGTGATCGTTCGGGAACTTGAACACGATCACGTCGCCGCGCTTGGGCGTGGCGTACTTCAGGATCTTCGTGTCGGTGAAGGGGATCGACAGCCCGTACGAGAACTTCGACACGAAGATGTGATCGCCCACCTCCAGCGTCGGGATCATCGACCCGGACGGGATCTGGAAAGCCTCGACCACGAACGCGCGCAGCAGCAACGCCACCGCGATCGCGACGCCGATGGACTCCGCGTACTCGCGCAGCGTCGACTTGCGGGCGAACGCCAGGTGGTCGTCCATCACCTCGTCGAGCGCGACGTTGGCCTTGCGCATGCGTTCGACGTCGCCGGCCTGAACCGCGTCGACGACCGCCTGCACCGCCGATCGCACCGTGGCGGCGACCGCGCCCGGGATCTGATCAGCGCGCCGCTTCAGGATGCGCCGCGCTTCCTTCAGCAGGTGCCGCGCCTCCAGGTTCGCGCGGCGCGCGGCCGCGCGGCGACGCCACCAGGCGAGGAAGCCGGCGGGCGGCTCGTTGTTGCCGCCGGGGCCGCGTGTGTCGCCGAGGTCGCCTTGGGTTGCGCTCATCTCAATCTACTTTGAGGATGGCGAGGAAGGCTTCCTGCGGGATCTCCACGTTGCCCACCTGTTTCATCCTCTTCTTACCTTCCTTCTGACGCTCCAGCAACTTGCGCTTGCGCGTTATGTCGCCCCCATAGCACTTGGCGGTCACGTTCTTTCGCAGCGCCTTCACCGTCGTGCGGGCGATGACGCGCGAGCCGATCGAGGCCTGGATCGCCACCTCGAACTGCTGCTGAGGGATGAGCTCCTTCATCTTGACGCAGAGGTCGCGGCCCTTCGTGTAGGCGCCCTCCCGGTGAACGATGAGGGACAGCGAATCGACGCGATCCCCGTTCACCATCAGATCCATACGGACGAGATCGGCCGGGCGGTAGTCCTTGGGTTCGTAGTCCAGCGACGCGTAACCCCGGGAAACCGACTTCAGCCGGTCGTAGAAACCGAACACCATCTCGGTCAGCGGCAGGTCGTAGCGGATGATGACGCGCTTCTCGCCGGCGTACGTGAGACCGGTCTGGGTCCCGCGCTTCTCCTCGCACAGCTTCAGGATGCCGCCCACGTACTCCGGCGGCGTGTGGATCGTGACGGCGATGATCGGCTCCTCGATGCGGTCGATCTCGCCCTCCGAAGGGAACTTGGCGGGATTGTCCAGCTCGATGACCTCGCCGTTGCGCAATACGCAGCGGAACCGGACCGTCGGCGCGGTCGTGATCAGGTCGAGGTCGTACTCGCGTTCGAGGCGCTCCTGCACGATCTCCATGTGCAGCAGGCCGAGGAAGCCGCAGCGGAAGCCGAATCCCAGCGCGGCGGACGTCTCCGGCTCGCGCGAGAACGAGGCGTCGTTGAGGCGCAGCTTGTCCAGCGCGTCGCGCAGATCGGTGTAGCGGGCGGAGTCCGTCGGGAAGATCCCGGCGAACACCATCGGCTTGGCGGGCTGGAAGCCCGGCAGCGCGGTCGCGCACGGGTTATTGACGTCGGTGATCGTGTCGCCGACGCGCGCGTCCGCGACCTCCTTGATGGCGGCCGTGAAGAAGCCGACCTCGCCCGGGCCCAGCTCGGGCCACTCGCGCGGGAACGGCCCGAACACGCCGATCGTCTGGATCTCGTAGTCGCGGCGCGCCGCCATGAAGCGCACCTTTTGCTTCGGGCGCAGCACGCCGTCGACGACGCGCACCAGGATGACCACGCCGCGGTAGCTGTCGTACCAGCTGTCCAGCAGCAGCACGCGCAGCGGCGCTTCGAAGCTGCCCACCGGCGGCGGCACCTTCGCGACGACCGCCTCGAGGATCTCGTGAATCCCCTTCCCTTCCTTCGCGGACGCCAGGATCGCCTCCGAAGCGTCGATGCCAACCACCTCCTCGATCTGGCGGCGGACGTTCTCGGGATCGGCGGCCGGCAGGTCGATCTTGTTGATGACGGGGACGATCGCGAGGTTGTTGTTCACCGCGAGGTAGACGTTGGCCAGCGTCTGCGCCTCGACGCCCTGAGAGGCGTCGACGACCAGCACGGCGCCCTCGCACGCAGCCAGCGATCGCGACACCTCATAGTGGAAGTCGACGTGGCCGGGCGTGTCGATGAGGTTCAGCTCGTAGGTCTTGCCGTCCGACGCCTGGTAGTTCAGCCGGACCGTCGCGGCCTTGATGGTGATGCCGCGCTCGCGCTCCAGGTCCATGCTGTCCAGGAACTGCGCCTTGCGCTCGCGATCGCTGAGCGCCTCGGTCGCGTCCAGCAGACGATCGGCCAGGGTCGATTTCCCGTGGTCGATGTGGGCGATGATCGAGAAATTACGGATGAGGCTGGTCTGCGTGGGCATGAACGTCCAGGGCGATCGGAAGCGGCCGGATGAAGAATCTGGGGTTCGTATCAGCGGCGGTTCGTGACCGCCAGCGGCAGCTGTCCGGGAAGGTTGTGCCGTTCCTTGTCGAGCACGAGATCGATCCCCTGACGAATGTATTCGGCCACCGGGACGCGCGTCTTCGAATTGAGAAGCTTGAGCTGCTCGTTCTGCTCGGGGGTGATGTAGATGGTCGTGGAAATCTTCTTCCTCGCCATGGCATGACCATGCATGACCATAGGTCAGGGGTCAAGAACGGCGGGGGCTTGAGTCGCGCCAGACGGTGTGACGCGACTTGATGAATCGGCCGTTCCGCCCTACCGTAGCAGCCATGCTCATGTCCAAGATCCGGATGTCGCTGGTGCTTTCTGCCGCCCTCTGCGGAGGCGCCCTGGGAGGGATCGGGTGCGGCTCGACCCCGAAGCATGCCGAGATGGCGAACGCCTCGGGCAGCAACGCGTCCGCCTCGCCGCTGGTCGACCGCGACAAGTGCAACGACAAGGACAAGCACGTCGTCACGTCGGACATCAATCAGGACAAGAAGCCCGATGTCTGGAAGTTCTTCAAGACCGTCGAGATCGGTGGCCAGAAGACCGAGGTCATGACCTGCAAACAGACGGACCTGAACCTCGACGGCAAGATCGACATGGTCAACTACTACGACGAGACCGGCTCGCAGATCGTCCTCGAGGAGATCGACGGCGATCTCGACGGCAAGTTCGACATGACCGTCTACTACGACAAGGGCAAGCGCGTGCGCGACGAGATCGACACGAACTTCGATCAGCGCGCCGACGTCTGGAAGTACTACGAGGACGGGAAGCTTGTCCGCATCGAGTTCGACAAGAACAACGACGGCAAGATCGACGAGTGGGATTACTACGAGGCCGGCAAGCTGGATCGCATTGGCTACGACACCAGCGGCTCGGGCCGCGTCGACAAGTGGGATCGCGCGCCGGAGCAGGAGGAAGAGGTGCCCGGCGGCACGGCAACGCCCGCCGCGCCCGGTGGTGGCGCGGCCCCGGCGCCCGCCGGCGGCGCGACGACGCCGGCGCCCGCCTCGACGACGCCCCCGCCGGCTGGCGCCGCTGCACCCGCGGCGAAACCGGCCGCTGCGGCGCCCGGCGCTGCGAAGCCGGCGGCGGCTGCTGCGCCTGCGCCGGCGGCGACGGCTCCCGCGAAGAAGAAGTAGCGCCGCGGCGGAGGGCAGCCCTTGCAAGGCCTGCCCTCACCCCGACCCTCTCCCGCAAGCGGGAGAGGGAGGAAGATC
>Ga0070684_100002799_pt1 | contig 12927 bp, 8 predicted proteins | sample KBSC723LmetaG_FD_65653 | JGI IMG/M metagenome (GOLD analysis project Ga0070684, IMG submission 65653) | Corn rhizosphere microbial communities from Kellogg Biological Station, Michigan, USA - KBS C7.2-3L metaG | ecosystem: Host-associated > Plants > Roots > Rhizosphere ...
GGCGGCTTTAGCCGCTGAGGGACGGTTTGGTTCAGCTCGGCCTCTTGCTGGTTTTTTCAGCACGCTGCGAGGGACCACCTCCAAAACAGAATGCCCGACGCGAAGGTCGCGTCGGGCTCTGCAACTGCGAACGATGAACTGTGACTAGTCTTCTTCCTCCTCCAACGGCTTCTTGGCGTTAGCAAGGATCTTTTCGGCTACCAACTGTGGAACGATGTCGTAGTGATCCATTTCCATGCGGTAGCTGCCTTTTCCTTGTGTCATCGAGGTGAGTTGGGTGCCGTAGGTAAGCATTTCGGACATCGGAACTTCGGCATTGATGACCGTCGTTCGCCCTTTCGACTCCATACCCTGGACGCGACCGCGGCGACCGTTGAGGTCGCCCATGAGCGCGCCGGCGAACTCGTCGGGAGCCTCGACGGCAACCTTCATGACTGGCTCCAATAAGCAGGGCTTGGCTTGTTCCATGGCTTTGCGGAAGGCCAGGCGACCGGCTTTCTTGAAGGAAAGTTCGTTCGAGTCGACATCGTGATAGCTGCCGTCGTAGACGATGACCTTGAAATCGACCACGGGATAGCCGGCGAGATAACCCCGAGCGGCTGACTCTACGACGCCCTTCTCGATGGCTGGGATAAAGTTGCGGGGGATCGCGCCGCCGAAAACTTCGCTCGCGAATTCAAAACCGCTGCCGCGGGGCAGAGGTTCCATCCTGACTTTGCAGTCGCCGAACTGTCCGTGTCCGCCGGATTGCTTTTTGTGGCGTCCTTGCGCATCAGCCTTGCCGCGAATGGTTTCGCGATAGGGGACCTTCGGCGCTTTGAGCGTGACTTCGGCGTGATAGCGCTTCTTCAAGCGCGACACGATGGTCTCGATGTGCGGCTGACCCGCTCCGCCGATCAGGAATTCGTTCGTCTGCGGATCGCGGAAGAAGCGGATCAACAGATCCTCTTCCATCAGCTTGTGAATCGCGGGTGCAAGCTTGTCTTCGTCGCCGCGCGTCTTGGGTTCGATCGCGTAGGTCATCGCCGGTTCGGGCATGGCTGCAAGCTCGACCTGGACATCAGCGCCCTTGGCGCCGAGCGTATCTCCGGTAAGAGTGTCTCTCAGCTTGGCAACCGCGCCGAGATCGCCTGCATGCAATTCGGCAACTTCGACCGCCTTGCGGCCTTGCATGACGCTCAGATGGGACAAGCGCTCCTGGCTGCGGCGTGTGTAGTTCTCGAGCGTCGCATCGTTCTTTACACATCCGCTGACTACTTTGAAGAAGCTGATGCGGCCGGCGAAGGGATCGCTCATTGTTTTGTAAACGACGACTGCGACCGGTTCCGAGTCCTCGATTTTGCGGAAGGATGTGCCGCCTGAAGTTGAATCGGAGGAGGCGCCGTTTGCTGCAACCGCTTGCATTGCCGCTGTCTTTACCGGAAGAGGAGGGCGCTCAGTCGGCGAGGGTGCGTAAACCTTGATGAAATCAAGCAGGTGGTCTGTTGCGACGTTGGTACCACCGCTGGCAAACAGCACCGGGAAAATACGGTCTTCGCGGATGGCCTCGTGCAGAGCGGTGATCAGATGCTGTTCGGGAATTGTTCCCTCGGCGAAGAACTCCTCCATCAACTCGTCTTTGCCTTCGGCAACCAGTTCAACCAGAGCCTCATGCGCTTCTTTGGCCTGCTGCGCGACGCTGGCGGGAATCTCACCGGTGATCTTGCCGTGCCCATCACCGTTGGGCGTGTAGTGGAAAGCTTCCATTGTGACCAGGTCGACTACGCCATGGAATCCACCTGCATCGGAGATGGGAAGCTGAATCGGAACACATTGCCGACCCCAGCGCTCGTGCAGATCTTCGATAAGCGCGCTTAATCCATTGCCACCGCCGGCTTTCGGGTGGTCCATCTGGTTTACGACCACAAAGCGAGGGATATTCGCCTCTTCAATACTCTTCCAAACTCGCTCGGTCACCGGTTCCACGCCATGCTGGGCATTCACGACCACGCATGCGGCTTCGACGGGCAGCAATGCGGCCTTCGCTTCATGCGTGAACATGTGGAATCCCGGAGTATCGACGAAGTTGATTTTCACTCCCTGCCACTCGGCAAATGCGACCGCGTTGGACATGGTTGTGCCGCGCGCTATTTCTTCTTCGTCATAAGCGGTGACGGCTGATCCGTCACTCACGCGTCCCTGAGTTGGCGTCATTTTGGCGGCATGCAGCAGGGCGGCAATTAGAGATGTTTTGCCACTCTGAGCATGCCCCACTACAGCTACGTTGCGGATCTCACTTCCCTGGTAGGTTTTCATGGCATTACCTCGCTTTGGATTGGGTATTTGAGGGTGCGCACATCCAGTCCAAGTCTCAGATTTGAGAGCTGGGGCACCCAGGAGAAATATGTGGACGGGTGGCACAGGGAGTTCGTGAAGGCGTCCGTGAGGACGTCAACGCGTCCCGATTTCAGGGCTCGAGGGCCCAGTCTGCCGTCTTCCTCGTCCATGCGGAGAGTCTCCGGCAGGCGCGGGGCAGATTCTCAAGTATCGGGAGGCCGCCCGGCGTCTAGCTTTGAGAAGCGGATGCTATCACAGCGGGAGTATGAACGTCCTGTGACTGGAATTACAGCCTGAGGCTATTGGCTTTTAGCCGCTTTGCGGCTGTGGATATCCAAACGGCGACGTCCGATTTCTCGTTACCAATGAAGGACCGGGAGAAGGCTCGAAAAATCATCGGTCCAGGGGCGCAGGCCGGGCAGCGTTTCGGGGTAGAAGGCATGTGAGACGAGCTCGGGCTGCTGGAAGAAAGCGGGACTGTTGGTTACCAGCATCCAGGTGGCCGTGTACTCTCCGCGCGTTTCGTTCGCCAGACTGTAGACATGGCGCGACTGCACTCCGGCGGAGGCGGCGAGTAGCGTAATCGGCGGTTCAAGATCGACGTGCCGGTTGGAAATGTGAAAAGCGATGACTCCGTCCGGCGCAAGGTGCCTGCGATAAAGAGCGAGAGCCTGCGTCGTGAGCAGATGCAGGGGGATCGCGTCACCGGAAAATGCATCAACAACAAGAACATCAAAGTCCTGAGGCGACTCAGTGGCGAGCGAGGTTCGCGCGTCGCCGGTGATGACGGAGACCTGGGCTCCGGAATCGCGGATATAGGTAAAGACGTTGCGGGCAATCGGCTCGACTGCGGGATTGATCTCATAGAACTGAATGCGATCGCCGAGCCTGCCATAGGCGGCTATCGTTCCGGCACCCAGGCCAATGACGCCGATTTTCCGTGGGCGGGTATTGCAGCAATTTCGGATTGCGAGGCCCACACCAGAATCTTCCGCATAGTAGGTCGTCGGTGTGTGCCGCTCTGCGTCGGTACCGAAGATCTGGGTTCCGTGTTCGACGTTGCCGTTGGTGAGGGTGCGCAGCGTGGCTCCTGGATAACCGAAGTTCTGCTTTACACGAAGCGCGCCATAGAAGTTGCGAACAGCGACCTGGGTGTTCCGCGAGCTGACCGTGTAAATCCAAAAGGTCTGCACGGTCATGATGAGGGTGCCTACACCCCAGAGCAGTCGCGAACTCCAGCCGTCCTGCCATGTTACGAGGAATGCGAGCAGGGCGGTGAAGCAGCAGGTGATCACGAGGTCCATGTTGAAGCGGAACAGCAAAGGGAACGCAATGCCGACGAGGAATGAGCCCAACGCCCCGCCAGCGGCGAAGACCAGGTAAAACTTCGTAGACTCCGACGCGCGTTGCGGGCGAAGCCGGTATGCCTCGCTATGGCAGAACAGGCATGATGCGAAAGCCTCAACGAGGAAGAAGCCAATGCTGATGCGCAAGGGCCATTCCACATCCTGCTTTGAAAACGCGTATCCGAGGCTCGCCAGCATGATGATGAGGAACCGCGTCACGATACTCCGCGGCAACGCCCGCGGAAACTCGAAAGCCAGAATGATGGTCAACAGATAAACGCCCAAAGGCAGAACCCAGAGCATGGGAATCGCCGCGACGTTTGCTGTCAGGTAGCTGGTGACCGCACTCAGCTGCATTGCCGCACCCATGGGAAGCAGTACCCAAAGCAGTTTTTGCGTGAGTGATACTGGAGCACCGTCGCTGTCATCCATTTCGGCGGAACTCGGCAGCCCCGCGTCCGTCGAACGGGCACGCCACGCCAAGATACCTGTGACCACCGCAAATGCTGCGAACCCGCAGCACCAGGCGATCCGTTGTGCACGCAACGTCAAGTGCGGCTCGACCAGCGTTGGATAGCAGGCGAGCGCAAGCAATGAAGCTAAATTCGAAAGCGCAAATAAACGATAGGGAATTGCTGTCCCGTGCAGGCGCGTCCACCATACCTGCATCAGCGGGCTGGTTGTGCCGAGAGCAAGGAAGGGAAGTCCGATGGTGCCGGCTAGAACCGAGAATACTGCGAGAACGGGGTGATTCGATCCGCCGCCGAAAACGAGACTTCGAAGACACCATCCGATAGCGGTCGCAAATCCGGCGACCAACAGCCCGAAGTAGACCAGCCAACGCGGACGCTGGGCCATCCAGTGCGCATATAGGTACGCGCACAGCAGCGCCGCCTGGAAGAACACAAGGCAGGTAATCCAGACCGCAGCCGACCCGCCCAGAACGGGAACGAGTTGCTTGGCGGCGATGGGCTCGACAAGGAAGAGCAGGAACGCACCAAGGAAGACCGCGGTCGCAAACAGCCAGCGCGATCCGGTCATGCGGACCTCAGAGGTAACTTCTGCATCGATAATCATTTTCGATCACGCGGATGCTATCACATCCACTATGCGAATCAGTTTGCGTGGCTTCATGTTGTTTGTGGTAGATTCGCCATACACTTTCGGGCTTTTCTCGTTTCCTGCCGGGTTCCGAATTGTTCAAAGGAAGTTCCGTATGTCCCCGTTGGGATTGAAGCTCGGCGAGCCTGCACCCGGAAGTCAGGATGATGCGATCGGTGCGAGCGCCCAGCGGAAGGCCGCCATCCGCCTTCTGCCCATCATCGCGATCGGCTATGGCATGGCCTACATGGATCGCATCAACATCAGCTTTGCCTCACTGCGGATGAACAGCGATCTGCATTTTAGCGCGACGGTATACGGAATCGGCGCCGGGCTCTTCTTCATCGGATACGCTCTGTGCGAGATTCCATCGAACCTGCTGCTTTTGCGTTTTGGTCCGCGCCGCTGGCTGGCGCGCATCATGCTGACCTGGGGTTTGCTGGCAGCCGCGATGATGTTTGTACGGACACCACTCGAGTTCTACGGAGTACGTCTCCTTCTGGGGATCTCGGAGGCGGGTTTCTTCCCTGGTGTGATCTACTACCTGACCCTGTGGTTTCCGGCCAGGATGCGGGCACGCGCGGTGAGCCGATTCTATGTCGCGTTGCCGCTCAGCACGGTGGTGATGGGCGCGCTGGCCGGCTGGCTCATGGGTCTGCAGGGAAGTTTTGGCCTGGCTGGATGGCAATGGCTTTTTCTTGTGGAGGGATTGCCCGCTGCATTGTTCAGCTTTGTCATTCTTGCCGCCTTGCCTGACAGCCCGGAGAAGGCGAAGTGGCTCACAGAAAGCGAGAAATCCTGGCTTCGCCGACAACTTGAAGCGGACGCTTCATGCGCGCACCTTGGACACGAAGCCGGCGTACTGCGTGCCTTGCTCTCACCAAAGGTGTGGATGATCGGGCTATTTTTCTTTTCTGCTCTCACCTGCAACTATGCATATGGGTTTTCGGCTCCGGCCATTCTGCAGGCAGCCACCGGATGGAGTGTTGGGAGGGTTGGAGGTCTGATTGCAATATTTGGACTGGCGGGTGCGGCCAGCATGTTATTTGGCGGTGCGAACTCCGATCGCACCGGCGATCGCGCGCTGCACTGTATCGTGCCATGCTGCGTGATGGGAGCAGGCTACTTCATTGCGAGCTATGGAGGTCCAGGGTGGCTTGTAGTGATCGCGCTCGGAACAAGTTTCGTTGCCTTCATGGCCCTTCAAGCGCCCGCACTGGCAGTACCCACTCAATTTCTTGCCGGCCGTGCTGCTGCTGCGGGAATCGCTGCCATGAATACCATCACCATGTTCAGCGGCTTCGTTGGCCCTTTCTGGATGGGGCGAATGAAAGACGCAACGGGAAACTACAATCTTGGCTTGCGTGGGCTTATCGTTCCTAGTCTGACTGCAGGGCTCGTAATGTTCTTGCTGACCCGGAGCCTCGCGCAACGCAGAATTCCTGCTCGGCAAGTGGATCTGGCAAACGAGGCCATTTGAGCAAGAACCGCTTTGCCCGAAGATCCGTTATCCTTGCATCGAGTTCAATCTGTTCATTTATGCCGCGGAAGATCGTCACCGCTCTCGATTTGCTGATTCTTTTCTGTGCCTGCGGTGCTGGCGCATGCGGCCAGGATGCTGCGAAGCAGAACGCAGATGACCAGGCATACACATTAAAGATGCCAGTGGATGAGGTGAAGGTTACGTTTCATGTGTCGGATGGTAAGGGCGACCCGCTCGAGCATCTGAAGAAGGACCAGATCCAACTCTTCGATAATGGCAAGCGGCAGAATCGAACGGTCGCATTTCACGAGTATCACGATCTGCCGATCCGGGTAGGATTTCTGCTCGACAATAGCCCATCGATGGAGACACAGTTGGATCGAAGCCAGCTGATTGCGTCGCAGTTGATCAAGGAATTCTTCCGGCCACAATCAGACCGGGCCTTCACGATGGGCTTCGGGGTGGACACACGACTCAGTCAGGATTGGACGGAGCAAGCCGATCCGATTTCGAAGGGCATCACCTCCAGTCTTGTAAGAGAAGCATCGGAGCGCGACGGCACCGCAATGTTCGATGCCATCTACAAGGCGTGCACAGATAAGTTCTCGACGCGGACAGCGGAACTGACGGGGAACTTCATCATCCTGTTCACGGATGGAGAAGATAACTCAAGCCATGTGTGGGAAGGAGAGGCAGTGGACATGTGCCAACGAGCCCGCACAGCGATATACGTCTTCGTCCCACAGTGGAAGGCACGTGCTACTCGCGGTCAGCAGATACTTGAAGATCTGGTATCCAAGACTGGCGGGCGAGTCTTCTACGAGAGCAGGCAGTCCACCCACGATGCATTGGCCCTGGCCGTCTCAGACATGCGGTACCAATATGAACTGATCTACTCTCCGCCGGGACTGAAGCGAGACGGAACTTTCCACCACATCAAGATGAAGTGTGCGGCTGCGCATGCACAGATTCAGGTGCGCTTGGGATACTACGCATACGCGAAAGCGCGTGAATCGAAGTAGCTGCTAGATGCTTGCGGTGGCCGGCAGAATCTCGTCAACATCCACCCATGCCGTTGGGTAGTTACCTGTGTAGCAAGCGACGCAAAACCCGTTGCCCTCACCACCGTCACAGGATTTCAGCAATCCATCGAGCGATAAATAGGCAAGCGTATCGGCTTCAATAAACCGCCGGATCTCCTCAATAGACTTGTTGGCAGCAATTAACTCCTGCTTTCGTGGCGTGTCCACACCGTAGAAACACGGCGAAATTGTGGGCGGGCAGCTGATGCGCAAGTGAACTTCCTTGGCACCGGCGCCACGTACCATGCGCACGATTTTGCGGCTGGTAGTTCCACGGATAATGGAGTCATCGATGAGAATCACGCGCTTGCCTTCCAGCAGATTGCGCACCGGATTCAGTTTCAGACGTACGCCGAAGTCACGCACGCGCTGTTCGGGCTCGATGAAGGTGCGGCCTACGTAGTGATTTCGGATAAGGCCGAAGCGGAAGGGGATTCCGCTCTCATCCGCATAGCCGAGTGCCGCCGTTACGCCGGAGTCCGGAACGGGCACGATGATATCTGCCGGAACGCCCGACTCGCGCGCGAGCTGGCGTCCCATCTGGTCGCGGCTCTCCTGCACCCATCGGCCGTAAATCTTGCTGTCGGGACGCGCGAAATATACGTGCTCGAAAACGCAGCTCGATTGCTGCACGCCGCTTGCATATTGGCGGCTGGTCAGTCCGTCCTCGGTGATCATGACGAGCTCACCGGGCAGCACATCGCGTTCATACTCGGCGCGAAGAAGGTCAAATGCGCAGCTCTCAGAGGCAATGACAATGGTGTCAGGGCCGTCCTGATTGCGGATGCGGCCAATAGATAGCGGACGGAAGCCGCGTGGATCGCGTGCCGCAAAAATGCGGTCACGGGTCATCATGACGATCGAGAATGCGCCTTCCACCTGCCCCAGTGAATCGGCAATCGCATCCACCAAGGTCCCAGCCCGCGAATGGGCGATGAGCTGCACGATGATTTCGGAATCCGACGTGGTCTGGAAGTACGCGCCGTCACGCTCCAGCTTCGCTCGAACTGTCCCGAGGTTCACCAGGTTCCCATTGTGTGCGATCGCAATGAGCCCTTTGGTCGATTCCACGCGAATCGGCTGCGCGTTCAGCAGGGCCGAGTCACCTGTTGTCGAGTAGCGCGTATGGCCGATGGCCATCTGCCCTGGAAGCTTTTGCAGCACCTCATCGGTGAAGATCTCGGACACGAGACCCATGCCTTTGATGTTGGCAAGGTGCTGACCGTCGGCTGTCGCAATACCCGCCGACTCCTGTCCGCGATGTTGCAGCGCATACAGGCCGAGGTAGGCCATCCTCGCCGCATCTGGATGTCCGTGGATCGCAACAACCCCACACTCTTCGCGGAGTTTCGGATCGGGATCCCGAGTCTCGGCAGCGAGATCTGGTGTACTTGCAAACCGCGTGGTGTCATCAATGCCGGGAACCCCCTGGTACATCAGCCGGCTCGTCATTATGCTGTGACCTCGTTGTGGAGTGCTGCTTCCAGAGACTTCGCCCACGGACCGCGCAACTCAGAAATCGACGCCGAAACTAGAACATCACCGTACACTGAGAACTCAATGCGGTCACCACCGGTGGTTCCCATGCGGGAGCAGAAATAGCTGAACTGGTTCGCCAGTTCCTCGATTTCTGAAATGTTCTCATGCACCGTACTGACGAGCACCATAGAGGCCGGTTCCGCGAACAAGCCGAAGAGCGGATGCGTCATTAAAGACGGTTCCTGGTCTACTTTCGCACCAATCCCCTTGTCGAAGGTGGCTTGAGCGAGAGCGGTAGCTATGCCGCCATCAGAGATGTCTCGCGCAGAGCGAATCAATCTACGGGTTGCGAGTGCGACAAGCAGCTTTTGCAGATCCGCTTCCGCATCGAGATCGAGAGTGGGAGGCGCGCCCCATAGTTCGCCGAGCACCGCCTTTGCATACTCAGAACTGCCGAATGCCGACATGTTCAGCGCAGCGGTCGCTTCCGGCGCCTCAGGATCGGTATCGGGCACTGGATCCGCTTGTGCCTCTACAGGGTAGTAGCGCATCGGTTCCGGTTGGAAAGGGACCTTCAGATCGGGCTTGGGTTCGTCGCCGCGCGGCACGGGCCACAAGAGCAGAATCGCGTCGCCTGCACGTTGGAATGCGGCCGGGACTGCCTTAGTGACGTCATCGAGAATGCCGACGATGCCGAGAACTGGTGTCGGGTAAATTCCCTCGCCCTTGGTTTCGTTGTAAAGCGAAACATTGCCTCCCGTGATCGGTGTTCCCAGTGCCGTGCATGCCTCGGCAATGCCGTCGATTGCCGCCGAAAGCTGCGCCATGATCTCCGGCTTTTCCGGATTGCCAAAGTTCAGGCAGTTCGTCGCTGCTACGGGAGTGGCTCCGGCGCATGCGACTTTGCGTGCCGCTTCGGCAACCGCGTGCTTCGCGCCGAGTTTCGGATCGAGATAACACCACCGGCCATTGCCATCCAGCGCCATTGCAAGCCCGCGCTCGTGGTGCAACTCACCAGTTTGCTTGATACGCATGAGGCCAGCTTCGCCGCCGGGCCCGAGCACAGTGTTGGTCTGTACCATCGAGTCGTACTGCTCATGCACCCAGCGCTTCGAGGAGACGTTCGCGCTTGACAGCAGAATCTTCAGATCAGAGGTAAGGTCGCGATCCTTCTCCAACTCGGCGGTCACCCGCTCCGACGGATCGGACGATACTGCAGGCTTCCATGTTCCAACCGGGCGGTGATACAGCGGGGCGTCGTCGGTAAGCGACTGGTTCGGAATATCGGCAACCAGTTCGCCATGGTGGCGGATCCGCAAGCGGGGCTCCGGTTGCACCGTACCCACAATCACCGCGTCCAACCCCCATTTTGCGAAGACTTTCAGGACCTCGTTCTCGCGGCCCTTTTCGGCAACGAGTAGCATGCGTTCCTGGCTCTCGGAAAGCATGATCTCGTAGGCGCTCATCCCGGTTTCGCGCTGCGGTACCAGGTCGAGTTCCACGTCCAGGCCCACGCCGCCGCGTGCGCCCATCTCACAAGTCGAGCATGTCAGTCCCGCTGCGCCCATATCCTGGATGCCGACGATCGCGCCGGTTTTCATCGCCTCAAGGCAAGCTTCGAGCAGCAGCTTCTCCATAAATGGATCGCCCACCTGAACATTGGGCCGCTTCTGCTCTGAGCCTTCCTTGAATTCCTCGCTGGCCATGGTCGCGCCGTGAATGCCGTCGCGGCCAGTTTTCGCTCCTACATATAGGACGGGGTTTCCTGTGCCGGTCGCCTTTGCATAGAAGATCTCGTCCTTGCGCACCAGCCCGAGTGCAAAGGCATTCACCAGCGGATTGCCGCTGTAGCATGGCTCAAATTTCGTCTCACCGCCGAAGTTGGGCACTCCAAAGCAGTTGCCGTAGCCTGCAATGCCGTCGACCACGCCTTCGACGATGGAGTGGTTTTTCTGCACGAGTTCCGGCTCTGAGCCTGCCTCGGGCAGAATAGGGCCGAACCTCAGCGAATCCATCACTGCAAGCGGTCGAGCGCCCATCGTGAAGATATCGCGCAAGATGCCGCCGACGCCTGTAGCCGCGCCCTGGTGCGGCTCGATGTAACTGGGGTGATTATGGCTCTCGATCTTGAAGGCGCAGGCCCAGCCGTCGCCAACGTCGATGATGCCCGCGTTTTCTCCCGGCCCCTGGACCACAAGGTCGCTCTTGGTCGGGAGGCGTTTCAAATGCACACGGCTCGACTTGTACGAGCAGTGCTCGCTCCACATCACGCTGTAAATTCCAAGTTCAGTGAGGGAAGGGACGCGTCCGAGTGCCGCCAGGATCCGTTCGTATTCCTCCCGGGTGATGCTGTGCTGCGACAGCAACTCCGGGGTGATCACGACTGGATCGGGAACGACTGCAGAAGAGGCAGTAGTCATCACGATTGCCTCCATTGTCGCATGGGATGTACCTCAAGCTTTAACGGTATGCATGAGGAAAGGACTTATCTCGCCGTGCAGAAGCGAGACAGCCGTCTTCTGAGCGTTTTCGGCGCATGCGTTGCGGTGATTGAAAGGTCTTGGCCAACTCTCCGCAGTGGCCCGGTCACCAACGGTTGTGCGATACTTTTCATGCACTCCATCTCTCGCCGGGATGGCGGAACTGGCAGACGCAGCGGACTCAAAATCCGCCGATCGCAAGGTCGTGGGGGTTCGACCCCCCCTCCCGGCACCACTCTAATCTATTGAAAATGTGGGTTTAATCTGCATCGCACGATGGCCGCTCATTGTAGGGTTTGGGTGACTGGAACAGCCAACGTGACCATTTCGTGACTTTGGATTTGCGTGGCCTGTTCGCTCTCTTGTAGTTTGCGCATTGCATCTGCAATATCGGTTCGGCTCACAATCGCGTAACGCTCGAAGACGCTGCGCGTCCGCCAACCGCCGATTTTCATGATCACAGTCTCAGGGATTCCAGCACGCCGCAGATTGCGCGCCGCTGTCCGCCGAAGATCATGAAAGATTAGGCCGGAATACCTGGAGCGTTGGCTCTTACATTTCGAGCAAGCCCGTCCAGAGTCCATCGGTTCTGAGCAATCAACACACTTTGTCTGTCCAACCCCGATGCGACTGCAAGCCCGCTCCCAGGTCACTCGAAAATCGCGAACGGGTGAACCATTGGTGCGGGTGAAAACTTGCGCGTCTGGTGTCTTCCCTTGCACGCAAGCGGATAAGAGAGCACGCACTGTGTCTGTCATGAATACTTCGCGCCCGTCGCTGTTCTTGGTGGTTCCCGGCTCCAAGCGGATGACCTTCTGTGCGAGGTCGATTTGCTCAACTCTCAGGCCGAGCAATTCAGATACCCGCCAGCCATAGGTCCGTCCACACTCCACCAGAGCGCGGAACCACAACTCTGCGTCGGCGATCATCGCGTGAAATTGTTCATCCTCGAGAAAGCCCTTGCGGACGTTGTTCTCGCGCATGTGCGGGAATGCTGGCATACGCATAACCTTTGGTGGAGTCGCTTGCACTCCAAGGCGAAACATCCTTTTGAGAGCAGCCAATTCCCGGTTCACGGTTGCGTTGCTGGCGCCTTCCTGCTGGCGATAGTCAACGTATAGAGCAATCTGCTGGCTAGTCACATCGGCGGCCCGCAGGAGGCCAAAGAACGGCTCTAGGTGGAGCGTCCACCGGGCTTGCACATCGTCCAGGCTCTTGCGCCCATTGATGCGGTAGTCCCGGATAAAACCCTCCGCCAACTCCTGCACTTTGATCCGCTCAACTTGCGGCCCGGCGAAGGTTCCCGCTTCTAATTCGCCCAAGCGTTTGCGCAACATTTTTTCCGCCTTCCTTAAATCCGTTTCGTGGCTGGATTCCCTGAATGCGCGCCCACGTTTCGAATACTTGAGCCACCACACTGGGGAATCCGGCCGTTTGTAGACGCATCCTGTGCCGTTCGTCCGTCTCATGCCTTGTCTCCCTTCCGTTTCTGTTGTCCATGTTGCGCAATGCGAGCTTCCACCGCCTTGCGCGCAATCTCAGAGCGTTGGACCGGTGTCAGTTTGGCCATCCGTGCCTTCGCCCCTTTCTTGCCGATCTTGGACAACTCAGAGGCGGAGAGCGCTTCCGCTCTCGCCGCT
>Ga0070684_100002808_pt1 | contig 12919 bp, 14 predicted proteins | sample KBSC723LmetaG_FD_65653 | JGI IMG/M metagenome (GOLD analysis project Ga0070684, IMG submission 65653) | Corn rhizosphere microbial communities from Kellogg Biological Station, Michigan, USA - KBS C7.2-3L metaG | ecosystem: Host-associated > Plants > Roots > Rhizosphere ...
GTACAGTTGATGGTGCTGCTCGGCGTGACCGCGGGCATCGTGATCGTGCTGTTCGGCTTGCCCGTTGGCCCTTCGCCCGTCCTGCTCGTGCTCGTCGCCATGCTGGGGATCGGCGGGTTGAGTGCACTCGGCAGCCTCCTCGGCCTGCTCGCCGTGCGAGGCCGCACCCGGCAGGCTGCGCTGCCGGTCCTGGTTCTTCCGCTCGTCAGCCCGGTGATCATCGCGGCCACCCGGGCAACGACCGGCCTCACCCAAGGCAACACCTCCGGGATCGCCGGGTGGATGGGCCTGCTCGCGGCCTTCGATGCCGCCTTCCTCGCGGTCGGCTACATCGTGTTCGCCCACCTTCTCGAAGACTGACATTGACATCCGCGGCTCCAACAAGCATCCTTCTATAGTCCATTCCTATTTCTTATAGAAATCAGGTGAGTGGCATGGGCGCACAACGACCGGCTCTCTCGTTGATGCGGCGCGGCAAGTGGACGATCGGTCTCGCCTTCGGCGTCGTCAGCGTTCTCGTGGCGACAACGCTGACCGCTTCGGCGAGCCCTACCAGGGGCGACTATGGCGGGGACGCCGGCGCTCGGCTGATTGCCGAGGGCAGGCAGACCTTCCGCTTCGACACGTTCGGCGATCAGGCGTTCTGGGGCGACACCCTGCATCTGCACCAGGCGATCGCGGGCGCCAAGAACGGCGGCGTCGGCCCGGGGGTCAGCCCGAGGACGGCACTGTCCGTCGGGCTCAAGGTTGACGTGGACGCGTTGCCGCTCTCGGTGCGTAAGGCTCTCGCCAACGGCCAGGTCAACCTGGACGACCCGGCGGTCACGCTGACGCTGCTCAAGCTGAACGCGGTGGTCGGCGTCAAGGGAATCTTCGATCGCAACGGCAGACTGAACTCGGTCGGCATCGAATGCGCGCTGTGCCACTCCACGGTTGACAATTCCTTCGCGCCGGGCATCGGCCGGCGCCAGGACGGCTGGGCCAATCGCGACCTCAACGTCGGCGCGATCATCGGCCTCTCCCCGAACCTCCAGCCCGTGGCCTCGCTCTTGCACACCGACGTGGCGACGGTGCACCAGGTTCTCGACTCGTGGGGACCGGGCAAGTTCGACGCGGAGCTGTTCCTGGACGGCAAGGCGTTCCAGCCCGACGGCCGGTCGGCCGCGACGCTGATTCCGCCGGCGTTCGGGCTGGCCGGGGTCAACCTGCATACGTGGACCGGATGGGGCTCCATCCCGTACTGGAACGCGTTCGTCGCCGTCCTCGAGATGCACGGCCAGGGCACGTTCTTCGATCCGCGGCTCGACAACGCGCAACAGTTCCCGATCGCCGCGGAGAACGGCTTCGGGCACGTCCGGCCGCCGGTCGATCTCGTCACGCCGAAGCTGCCCGGCTTGCACGCCTACCAGCTGGCACTCGCGGCGCCCAAGCCGCCGAAGGGCTCGTTCAACCCCGTGGCGGCCGCGCGCGGCAAGGCGCTGTTCCTCGGGCGGGCGGAGTGCTCGACGTGCCACGTCCCGCCGATCTATACCGAACCGGGCTGGAACCTGCATCCGGGAAGCGAGATAGGCATCGACAACTTCGAAGCCGACCGCTCACCGACGCACATGTATCGCACCAGTCCGCTGGCCGGGCTGTGGAGTCACCAGCAGGGCGGGTTCTACCACGACGGCCGGTTCCCGGATCTGATGGCCGTGGTCGAGCACTACAACGCCACGTTCCATCTGGGCCTGACGCCCGCGCAGAAGAACGACCTGGTGCAGTACCTGCTGTCGCTGTAGGAGGGTCCCATGAGGTACCTGTACCGGGCGCTCACCGTGGTCGGCGGCCATCGTGCTCAGCGGGTGATGGGCGGGGCGACGCTCGCCGGGCTGGCCGCGACCGTGGTGATCGGGCTGCTGGTCGTCCCGCCGGACGCGGCCCAGGGTGACGTGCAGCGCCTGATGTACGTGCACGTTCCGGCCGCCTGGGTGGCGTTCCTGTCCTTCGGGGTGGTGTTCCTCGCCAGCATCGCCTACCTGAAGACGGGACGCGTCCAGTGGGACCGGGTGGCCGCCGCATCGGCCGAGATCGGTGTCCTGTTCTGCACGCTGACCATCGTGCTCGGCTCGCTGTGGGGCCGCCCGGTATGGGGAACGTGGTGGACCTGGGACCCACGACTCACCACGACCGCCGTGTTGCTGCTCATCTACGTGGGCTATCTGTCGCTCCGCAAGGTCGCCGACAGCCCGGCCCGGCGGGCCCGGTGGTCAGCGGTCCTGGGCGTGATCGGTTTCGTCGACGTGCCGATCGTGCACATGTCGGTCGTGTGGTGGCGTTCCCTCCACCAGCAGGCAACGGTGTTACGGCCAGGAGCCCCGACCATCGCCGGCAGCATGCTGGCGACGCTGCTCCTGGCCTTCGTGGCGTTCTCGCTGGCGTACGGCTATCTGATGGCCGTACGCATGAGACTCGGACGGTTGGAGGACCGGACCGATCAGCCGGTCTCCTTGATGTCAACGCCGCGGGCGCGCCGCCCGGTTGCGAGCACTCACAATGCATGACGTCGGATACGTGGCCGCCGGGTACGCGGTGACGATGGCCGCACTCGTGGGCTACCGCTGGCGCCTCGCGGTCCGGACCCGCCGAGCCCGGCGCTACGTGTCCACGGTCAGCGGGCGGCGCTGATCATGAGCCAGGATGTGGTGCAGCTCGCACCGCCTGCTCGCCGGTGGAGCGGTCCCCGGGTGCGGCTTGTGGTGTGTCTCGCGGTGATCGTCGCTGCGCTGGCCTGGATCGCCATTCACGGCTTGAGCGGCAACTTCGTGTACTACCTCACGCCGACCGACATCGTGTCGGGCCACAAGGCGCACGTCGGGGAGCGAGTGCGACTCGGCGGCTACGTGGTCCCGGACAGCGTCCGCCGCACGTCGTCCGAGCTGACCTTCACGGTGACCGACTTTACCGATTCGCTGGCGGTCTCGAACATCGGATCGGTGCCCGAGATGTTCAAGCCGGGCCAGGGCGTCGTGCTCGAGGGCAGCCTCGGTGCCGATGGTCGCTTCCACTCCGACACGTTGCTGGTGCAGCACAACGGCGAGTACCGCCCGCCTGACCTGAAGTCGAGGGGCTGACGATGGGTCAACTCGGTACCTATGCGCTGCTGTTCGGGCTGGTGTTGTCCGGCTACGGCATGGTCGCCGCCGCGGTGGGTGCCAAGACGGACCGTCCGGCGCTCGTGGAAAGCGCCCGGCGCGCCGCCTTCGGGCTGGTCGTGGTCATGGTGGTGGTCAGCGGCACGATGCTGGTCGCCCTGCTCAGCAACGACTTCGCGCTCCGGTACGTCGCCGACAACTCGTCGCGATCGACCCCGACCTTCTTCAAGGCGCTCTCGCTGTGGGCGGCCGACGACGGTTCGCTGCTGCTCTGGAACCTCATCCTCGCCGGCTACCTGGCCGCCGTCGCGCTGCGGTTCCGGCGGGAACGGCCACCGACGTTCCCGTACGCGCTCAGTGTGCTGTTCGCGGTCCAGGTGTTCTACCTGATCCTGGTCAACGGTCCGGCCAAGCCGTTTGCCAGCTTGGCGAACCCGCCGGCGGACGGCCGCGGTCCGGCGCCTCTGCTGCAGAACCATCCGTTGATGGCAGTACATCCGCCGTTCCTGTACCTCGGATTCATCGGCTTCGCCGTGCCTTTCGCCTTCGGCATCGCGTCGCTGCTTGCCGGGCCCGGCTCGGATCAATGGGTCTCGCTTATTCGCCGGTGGACCCTCGTGGTGTGGTGCTTCCTGACCGTCGGGCTGTTGCTCGGCGCGCTCTGGTCCTATTCGGTGCTCGGCTGGGGAGGCTACTGGGCCTGGGATCCGGTGGAAAACGTTGCGCTGTTGCCCTGGCTTCTGTCCACCGCCTTCCTGCACTCGGTCATGTTGCAGGAACGGCGTGGCATGGCCCGGCTGTGGAACATCGCGCTTGTCATCGGGGCATTCTCGCTGATGACGTTCGGGACCTTCCTCACCCGCGGCAACGTGCTGTCCTCCGTCCACGCGTTCGCGCAGACCTCGGTTGGACCGGTGTACTTGACCTTCCTGGCGCTCGTCTTGCTCGGTGGCTTCGGCCTGCTGGTCTGGCGCCTACCGACGCTGCGTACCCCCTCGCACCTGGATTCGGCCGTCTCGCGGGAGGCCGCCTTCGTCGGCAACAACATGCTGTTGCTCGCCGCCACCGCGATCATCCTGCTCGGTACGGCGTTTCCGCTCGTCGTCGAGGCCGTCTCCGGTCAGCAGGTGACCGTCGGCGGCCCCTACTTCCGCAGCGCGATCACGCCGGTGTTCCTGCTCCTCCTGCTCCTCGCGGGCACCGCGCCCCTGCTTCCCTGGCGCTCGACCAACCGGTCCCGGGCACTGCGTCGACTGCGCTGGCCGGCGTCCGCTGCTGCCTTGGTCATGATCGCTACGGCGTTCGCGGGCGTACACCAAGCCACGGCGGTTGCCGCCTTCGGCCTGGCCACCCTCGTTTTCGTCGCGAACGGTCAGGAGATCGTCAAGGGATTCACGATCGGGCGCCGTGCCCTGCGCAAAGGGCGGCGGCGGTACGCGGGCCTGGTGGTGCACGTCGGTCTGGCACTCGTCGCCGCCGGTGTCACCGCCTCGTCCAATCTCGCTCAGCAGACCGAGGTCACGCTGAAGACCGGCCAGAGCACCGTCTTCGCCGGCCAGGTGCTGCGCTACGAGGGCTTGCAGACCGAACAGCAGCCGCAGCGAATCGTGCTCACCGCACCGGTGTCCGTCACGAACGCTCACGGTGGCGCAGCCGGCACGCTCGATCCGCGGATGAGCCTCTATCCGGCGGCGTCGGAGCCGATCGGCTCGCCGTCGATCCATCGGGGAATTGTCACGGACCTCTACGCGTCGGTGATCGCCCTGCAGGACAACGGCGGCTCGGCGACGTTCCGCTTCTACCGCAACCCCGGCGTGAACTGGCTGTGGCTCGGTGGACTGGTGATGGCTCTCGGCGGGGTCGCCGCCGCGTGGCCGGTCCGCCGCCGGGCCGACGACGACACGGCCGCCGGCGCGGTGCGCAAGCGCGCCGTCGTCGAAGTCGGGGCCGGCTGATGCGACGGATCGGGCTGCGTCGGATCGTGCTGCTCGCGACGGTCGTCGCGGCCGTACTGGCCGTCGTCATCCTGCTGGCGACGGGGCTGGGCCGGGATCCATCAGCGCCGGCGTCCCCGTTGGTCGGACGGGCCGCGCCGGGCTTCACGCTCGCTCAGCTGGATGGCCCGCAGTTCACGCTTTCGACGTTGCGCGGACAGGTCGTCGTCATCAACTTCTGGGCGTCGTGGTGCGCAGAGTGTCATACCGAACAGTCGGCCCTCAACGGGACGTGGCAGCAGTTCCGGGACTCCGGCGTGGTCGTCGTCGGGGTCAACTTCCAGGACACGAGCACCGATGCCCGCGACTACGTCCGTACCGCCGGGGTGTCGTACCCGGTCGTCGAGGACTCGGATTCGCGAGCGGCACTGGCCTATGGCGTGCGCGGGATTCCCGAGACATTCATCGTGGACCGGTCCGGGCGCATCGTCGACCGGGTCATCGGCCCGGTCGACGCGGCCAAGCTCGCCGGCCAGATCAATTCGTTACTGTCGGCCGGCAGCCGATGACCGGACGGCTCAGGGCGGCATCACCCGGCCTACTCGTGATACTCGCGCTGGTTTCGTGCGTCGTGACGCTCATCATCGTCGGCACGCGCGGCCGGACCGCGCCGGTCGGCGAGGCCGAGCGGGTGCAGCAGATCGCTGCGGGACTGCACTGTCCGGTCTGCAAAGACCTGTCGGTGGCGGACTCGCCCGCTCCGCTCGCTCAGCAGATGCGGCAGGAGATTGCCGAGAAGGTCCACGCGGGCGAGTCCGCCGATCAAATCCGCGCCGGCTTCGTGGCTGCCTACGGCGAGTCGGTGCTGATGACGCCGCCCAAGCACGGTCTGGCCGGCGCGGCCTATCACCTGCCCCTGATCGTCATGGTCTTGGGCTTGCTCGTCTCGTTTCTGTTGCTGCGCCGCTGGCTGCACAAGCCCCAGTCGGAGCCGCTCGCCGGCGACTCCGTGTCGCTGTCGGCATCGCAGCGGCGCGCCGTGGACGTGGCGATCGCCCGGCTGCGCGAGGAGGAGCCGGGATGATCGCCATTCTCATCGTGGCTGGATTGACGTTCGTGGTCGGACTGCTCGTCCTTCGTCCGTTCGCGGCCGCCCGCGGCCCCCGGCAGATCCGGATCCAGACCTCGGACGAGGTTCGCCGCCGCGAGCTGCTGCGCCAACTCCGTGATCTCGATGACGACCTGGCCGCGGGAAAGCTGACCGACGCCGATCATGCCCGGCTCCGGCAACCGGTCGAGCGGGAGGCCGCCGCCGTCCTGCGCCGGCGCACAACTCAGGCCCGGACCGCGGTGTCGCGGCCGCAACGTCGTGATCCTGGCACGGGGGCGCGGCGGTGGCGGCGGCGGACCGTGACGTCGCTGGCACTCGCGGCCGGCCTGGCCAGCGTCGTGATCCTGCTCGTCGGTGCGATCAGCCCGCGCAGTGGGAGCCAGACGATCTCGGGTGATCCCGCGCCGGGGGCAGCGGCGTCGGACAGCGGCCCGAGCGACGGTGCGTCAGCGTCGGCGTCGGACACCTGGCAGCAGTCGGCGACCCCCGACCAGCTCACTGCGATCGACGCGGCGGTCACCCGGGTACGCCAGAACCCCAAGGATGTGAGCGGGCATCTCGCGCTGGCGAACGCGTATTCCGCGGCCGGCGCGAGCCAGTTGGCGGCGGTGGAGTATCTCGCCGTGGCGCAACTCGATCCCACCAACCCCGAGGCGAACACCTTCCTGGCTCTGCTCGCATACCAAGCCGGCCAGGCCGCCCAGGGCAAGACCATGGTCGACCGCGTGCTCGCCGCTCATCCGAACTATCCGGAAGCGCTGTATGTCCGCGGTCTGATCCTGCTGGTGGCCCTTCACCAACCCCAGGCCGCCGAACGTGATCTCAACGCCTACCTCACCGTCGCCCCGTCCGGCTCGTACCGCACAGCCGTTGAGACGCTGCTCGTACTGGCGAAAAGCCAGGAGCGCCAATGACCCGGCTCAGCTGCCTCTCGATCGCCGGATTCCACGTCCCGCTCGAGGTGCTTGAACGGCTGGCGTACTCGCGCGAGGAACTCGCCGAGCGGTTGCCGGCTCTGCGGACGAGGAGCCACGCCCGCGCGGTTGCGGTGCTGTCGACTTGCCAGCGAACCGAGGTGTATGCGACCTGGACGGGTGAGCCGGACGATGCGGCGTTGCTGGCGGCGCTCGCGTCCGATCGGGGCACCTCGACCCGCAGCCTTGACCGTGTGGCAAAGACCTACCATGACGAGGCGGCCGCGCGCCACCTGCTGCGCGTGGCGAGCGGGCTCGAATCGTTCGTACTTGGTGAAACGGAGATCGCCGGGCAGGTCCGGGCGGCTGCCGAAGTCAGCCGGATCGCGGGCGGCGGTGATGTTGTGCTCGATCGCTTGATGGATGCCGCGATCAGCGCTTCACGGAAGCGGCACCGACTCACTTCCATCGCGGCAACCAGCCGGTCGGTTGCCAGCGTGGCGCTCGACGCCGTCGTGACGGCGAGCGGCGGCACGATCACGGGCCAGCGGCTCCTGGTTGTCGGAGCGGGCAGCGTCGCCGCAGTCGCCGTGGCACGCGCGGTCGACCTGGGGGCGATCGTGACGGTGTGCAACCGTACCCGGCGTAGCGCCGACCGGTTCGCCGCCGCCGGCGCCACGGTGGTCGACCTCGCCGACCTCGCCGATTGTCTCGCGACGAACGACATCGCGATCCTCGCTACGGCGGCCCCCCATCCGCTCGTCGATGCCGGGATCCTGCGGTCGGCTCGACCGGCCGGTGCGGGGGCGCTGACGCTCGTGGACCTGTCGTTGCCGCGCAACGTCGATCCGTCCGTTCGGGCTCTGGCCTCGGTGCGGCTGATCGACCTGGCGGATCTGCGAGCGGGCGGGGCCAGCGACGCGGGCGATCTCGCCGACGTGCTGGCCGCCATCGAGGTGATCATCGAGGGTGAGCTCGGACGCTACCTGCGGTGGCGCGAGCGCCGTTCGGCGATGGCGTCGCTGCGTAGTGACGCCGGCGACCCTCGCTTGATCAACGATAACGCCTCAAATGCCGCTGATCCGGACGCAACAGCTCGGCGGCTCCACCGTCTGGCCGTCGACGCGCGATGACCGGAGCCCCGCGCCCTGAAGCAGGCCACGGACGAACGCAGCGTTCATGCCGCACACGAGCTCGCGATGTGACGAAGACAACTGGGAGAAGATGCAGTTGCGCAGGTTCAGGACCCCGGATCGCGGCAACTCCGGGTCGTAGCCCAGTTGCTCGAGCTCCCGGCGGACCGCTTCGCGCCGCGCGCGACTTGTCCGCACCTGCCGGCGGATGCCGGCGCCGAGACTTTCTCCCGTCGTTGTCGCGACCTCTTGCAGCGTGTCGGCTCCATCAGACCCGGAGAATTCGCCCGACAGCGCGGTCGCCATCATCGACGCGGCAAGCGCGTAGCGAGTCTGCGGAATATCGATCGAAATGGAGCGTGGCGACACACTGTAGAGCTTCGCCGGACGGCCGGCACCCGGACCGACCCGGCCGGACAGCCGGCGGTATTCGACCTCGAGCAACCCTGCTTCGGCCATCCTGTCCAGGTGGAAGGCGGCGAGCTTCACCGCGATCCCGGCATGCCGCGCAGCATCCTCGCGCCCGACCGGCTCGTGTCGCTCGCGGAGGTACGAATACAGTCGCTGGCGCACTGGCTCAGCCAGCAGAGCAACCGCTGCCAGATCAGCGGCGTTCATGCAACCCCCTGCTTGCGTTGACTCCCGACGCGGCAATCGTATAACCCAATTCTGGGATCGTTACAATTTAGGTGTCCGAGTGCGGGGGTGGTGGAACAGCCCGGCGAGCAAAAGCAGGGTGACGGCAGATGCGAGCCAGGTCCACAACCGGCCGAAGCCGGCGATCGCGGTGACGCCGGTCACCTGGTCACCTGGCCGGCGGTGAGGCTACACGCGGCTTACATGCCGACCGGGAAGACAGTGGCCACCTCACATATGATCAACGGAGCGAGCCACACTATGGCCAGGCACCAGGGCGACAACCCGCCTTCAGCGATGCTTGGCCACGGTGAGGAGCACGGCCGCGTCGTCGATGGCCTCGAGCGTGTGCCGGGACGGCGGCACGACGAGGAGGTCGCCCGGGGAGCCCTCCCAGGACACCTCTCCGGCTTTCAGGCTGACCCGTCCATGCAGCACATGCACGGTGGCCTCGCCCGGGTTTTCGTGCTCGTCCAGCACGCGACCGGCGGCGAGCGCGATGACCGTCTGGCGCAGCACATGCTCGTGGCCGCCATAGACCGTCCGCGCGCTCCGGCCGCTTGATGCGCGGACCGCCAACTCGAGTTGTTCTCGGGCCAGCGCAGTCAACGACGACTTTTCCACGAAACCTCCCAGCATTGCGCCGCGGCGGCTCCACGATAGCAACGCCACCAGGACCGGCTGCCCGCACGGTGTACGGGCGGCCGGAGCCGGCGGCCTGACGGTTATGGCGTGCGGCCGACGAAGGCAACTTCCCAGCCAAATCCGGCGGGCTACCCGGCCGGTGGTGGCGGCCGGTTGACCCCGGGGTCGTCCGGACCGACGAAATCCATGCGACCTGCGCAAACGTCGCAGGGACTTCATCAGGTCGCCGGCGGCGGCGCCGGAGGCTGGAAGATCTCGCGCTCGAACGCGTCGGCGGCGCGCAGGATGGCGGCCTCGTCGCCGTGACGGCCGACGAGCATCATGCCCACCGGCAGACCGTCGGACATCGCGCAGGGAACGTTCATGGCCGGATGGCCGGTGACGTCGAAGGGGGCCGTGTTCGGGATCATCTCCAGCGCCCGGCTCACGTACTCCTCCATCGGCGCATCGGCGGCCGGCAGTGGCGTCGCCTTCAGCGGCAGGGTCGGCATGAGGAGCAGATCATGCTCGGCCAGTACCTCGTCGTAGGCGGCCGCCGCGACCCGGGCGAGGTTCTGCGCCTTGGCGTAGAAGTGGCCGTACCGGGTGTCGGCCATCCACTGCCCAGCGAGGACGGTCAGCTTGACGGTCGCGGACAACCGGTCACTGCGGGCCTGGCGGCCCTGCCCGAACGCGTCGACCAGCCCCGTCCAGTAGCGGCCCTTCGCCCCGTAGGCGATCGACTCGCCGGCCACCATGATGGCGGTGGCGCCTTCCAACGCAACCGCGTTCCAGACGGCCATCGCGTCCCGGTGCCACGGTATGGACACCTCGGTGACCTTCGCGCCCAGCCGCTCGTACCCGTGTGCGGCGCGCCGGACCGCCTCGTCCACGTCCGCCTCGGACAGGCCCTCGTGCTCGAACCCCTCGCGCACAAGCGCGAGACGCAGCCCGGCGACGTCGCCGGTGAGCGCGGCCAGGTAGTCGGTCGGTGGCGACGCCGCGAACTGGCGGCTGTCGAGCCCGTCCGGTCCGGCGAGCACCGACAGCAGCAGCGCGACATCGCGAGTGCTGCGCGCCATCGGGCCGAGGTGGTCCAGCGACGTCTCGATCGGGAACGCGCCGGTGTATGGCACCAGACCCCAGGTCGGTTTCAGACCGTAGATTCCCGACCAGCAGCTCGGAATGCGGACCGAGCCACCCTGGTCGCCGCCGATCGCCAGATCGACCTCGCCGGCGGCCACCAGCGCGGCCGAGCCGGTCGACGATCCGCCCGTGCTCCGGCCGCGGTCGTAGGGGTTGCGCACCGGCCCGCTGTCGGCGGTGTGGCTGCCGCCCGAGAAGCACAGGCTTTCACAGACCGATTTGCCGAGGATGGTGGCGCCCGCGTCGAGGACCCGCTCGACCACCGTCGCGTCCTCGTCCGGCCGGTAGCCGTCCAGCAGGGCAGTCCCGTTGTTCATCGGCACGCCGGCGACGGCGATGTTGTCCTTGATGGCGATGGTGCGACCGGCCAACGGTCCGCTGGCGGCGCCCTCGATGCGTACTCGCCAGGCCCACGCGCCGAGCGGGTTGTCCTCCGGGCTCGGCGGGGCGCCCCCGTCGCGCGGGTATCGCGATTCACGGCGTGGCTCGGCCAGCTCGTCGAGCCGGTCGTACGGGGCCAGAAACCCTTCCAGGAGCGCCTCGAACGAAGGCATCTGATCGTCTGGGATCGTAAAATGGAACCGTTGGGCAATCGCGCGGAGATCGTCCGGTCCGGGCCGTCGGACAGTCACGGGGCACCTCCTGGCTTTCGACGGCCGGGAACCCGCACTAACGACTGAGCTGGTCATCGAACCGTCGCCGAGTCTGTTGCGCCCAAACTACAGCGAATCTCGGGGCCGTCAAGCGGCACGAGGTGCGGCCGCGCCGGTGAGCGGGCGGCACCCAGGACCATGCCGACACCGCACGGGTCAACGCCCATCGATGAATGGTCGTATCGTGATCGGAGAGTTCGATGGTTCTCTATCGGGGAAGACCCTGACCAGCCGCCGTCGCCGACCTGGTGCTCGAATCGTTCCATCCAGCCGACCACCACAGCGCGCAGGTCCTCCGCTCATCGGCGACCCGACCGCGGTAGTTGCGTTCCGGGCCGGACCGCCGCGAAGCGCTGCACGTGGCCGATGGCCATGTCGAGGGCCAGCTCGAGTGGCCGGGCGTCGCGGGTCGTCTGCGCGAGTAGCAGCCCACCCTGAAGCGCGGTCATCACGGTGACGGCGAGCTCGGTTGGGTCGGCCTCCTGCGAGATCAGTCCGCCCTCGCGCATCGCGGTGAAGCCGTCGATGAGGTATGCCTCCCACTCGCTGAAGCAGATGGCGAGCGTCTCGCGGGCCGACTCCGACTGGTCGGCGAGTTCGCCGACCAGTGAGCCGAGGGGACACCCGCCGATCCCGCCCGTCGCACGGGTGCCTTCGACCAGATGGTCGCGCCAGCGCTGCAGTCCCTCCCAGGTCTGCAGCCCGCGAAGCTCGGCCTCCTGCCCGATGATGATCTGATCGAGCTGGCGGCGGATCACCTCGACGACGAGCGCGTCCTTGTCGGTGAAGTAGTGGTAGAGCTGCGACTTGCTGGTTCTGGTCGCGGCCATGATGTCGTCGAGGCTGGTGCTGGCCACGCCGCGCTCGTAGATGAGCGCGGCCGCGCCGGCGACGATGCGCTCCCGGGTCGCGGCGCCGCGCGAGGTGAGCCGCGGGCGCTTGGTGGGGGTCACGCTCAGATCGTAAGCGGAACTGGACTTGATAGTCCAGTTTGTCGCTGCCACGCTGGACCGGTCAGTCCACTTGTCCGAGGAAGGTCCTCCCGTGTCCCGTCTGCACAACGGCCAGCTGTTCCCCTCGCTCTCGGTGCCCGCCGTCGGTGGCGGCATCATCTCCCTCCCGGACGATCTCGCCGGCTCGTACGGTGTCGTCTTGATCTATCGCGGCTCCTGGTGTCCCTACTGCAACGCACAGCTCGCGTCGTTCTCCCGGGCTGCCGAACGACTCGCCGACGTCGGCGCGAAGGTCGTCGCGCTGTCCGTGGACGACGAGGCGAGCGCCGCCGAGATCGTCGCCAAGCACAAGCTCCCGTTCCCGGTCGGGCACAGCGCCGACGCGCCGAAGGTCGCCGCGGCGACCGGCGCCTACGTCAACGATGACCCGCGCTACCTTCAGTCGACCGGCTTCCTGCTCGCTCCGGACGGCACCGTGCTCACCGCGGTGTATTCCAGCGCGGCAATCGGCCGGCTGACCGTCGACGACGTGGTCGGCTTCATCCGGTACACCCAGGAGCACGCGGCCTGACATGGCAACCGTTGAGCAACGCCGTGCTCTCCTGCGGGTCGCGCTGGCCGCGGTGCTGGCCAATGCGTCCTGGTTCAGCGCCACCGCCGTGGTGCCGGCCCTCGAGGACG
>Ga0070684_100002809_pt1 | contig 12917 bp, 12 predicted proteins | sample KBSC723LmetaG_FD_65653 | JGI IMG/M metagenome (GOLD analysis project Ga0070684, IMG submission 65653) | Corn rhizosphere microbial communities from Kellogg Biological Station, Michigan, USA - KBS C7.2-3L metaG | ecosystem: Host-associated > Plants > Roots > Rhizosphere ...
GGCTCGACGTCCAGGTCGGCGACGACGGGGCGATCGGCTTCGTCAAGCGCGGCGACCTTGGCCGCGACCGCGACGAGCAGCGTCCGGAGCGCTTCCAGACCGGCCAGAAGTTCGACGCCATGGTCGTCGGCTTCGACCGCTCGAAGAAGCCCAACTTCTCGATCAAGGCGATGCAGATCGCCGAGGAGAAGCAGGCGGTCGCCCAGTACGGCAGCTCCGATTCCGGCGCCACGCTCGGGGATATCCTCGGCGCAGCGCTGAAAGAGGCGCAACCGGCCAAGGCGGAGAAGGCGGAGAAGCCCGAAAAGGCGGAGAAGCCCGAAAAGGCCGAAAAGCCCGCCAAGGCTGAGAAGGTCGAGAAGGCGCCGAAGAAGACCAAGAAGTAACGGGAAACGCGGCGTTTCTTTACGAGACGCCGCGTAAATCCTTCTTGCGTGGGGAGCTGTTTCCTGACAGCGTGTGGAGAAGCGGCCCTGTATGGGGGCGGGGCCGATCAATCCTAAGCGGGGTGCCGATGATCCGTTCCGAACTGGTGCAGAAGCTGTGCACCGACTTTCCCGACCTCACCCAGCGCGAGGTCGAAGGCGTCGTCAGCGCCATTTTCGATTCGATCACGGACCAGCTCGCCAAGGGCGGCCGCGTAGAGTTGCGCGGCTTCGGCGCCTTCTCGACCCGCCAGCGTGACGGGCGCATCGGCCGCAATCCGCGCACCGGTGAATCGGTTTCGGTTGACGCCAAGCGGGTCCCCTATTTCAAGCCGGGCAAGGAAATGCGCGAGCGCTTAAATCTCAAGGAAGTGACCGCGGAATAGTCCGGCCGATCTACCGTCGCCGGCTGAGTGGAGCGGACGTGGCGGAACGGTAGACGCTGGGGACTTAAAATCCTCTTCCCGTTACGGGAGTGCGGGTTCAAATCCCGCCGTCCGCACCACCATCGGCAGAGCTTCGCGGAGCGAGCGCCGGAAAAATCTCCAAAACTAAAGTAATTTATTAAGCGTTTTGACCGTACCCACACAGCGTGGGGAGTAGCGCATTCTCAGAACTGGAAGCCAGGCGGTCGGGCGTACTTAGCGCTCGCCGCGACGCCGTTGTACTTGCGGTGCTGATCAGCGCCGTACTTCTCCTCATCTGGAACGGCAGCACCTTCTTCAACAATCTGGTGATCGAACGCGCGAGCTTCGCGCTCGATGTGCGTATCGCCAGCACCGCTCTCACGCTCAACGTCGCCCTGATTCTCTTCGGTTGGCGCCGCTACGTGGACCTTCAGCACGAGGCCGAGGTGCGCGCCGAGCAGGAACGCCGCGCGGCGCTCCTTGCGACGACCGACGCCACGACCGCGCTCTATAACCGCAAGGGATTTGCCGACCGAGCGGCCGAGCTATCCGCCGAAGCGGCGGCGCGCGGCGACAATCTGGTGATCATCTCGTTCCAGATTCAGCGCTTCAAGACCGTCAACGATCAGCACGGCTATGAGGCCGGCGATTGGCTGTTGAAGTCAATTGCGGCCGCTCTGGTTGCTGAGCTCGGTGAAAACGCGGTGATCGGACGCCTGAGCGGCGACGAATTTGCCGTTGCCCTGGCGCTCAGCGCTGCTGAGACGGAGCAGGCCGAAGAGGTCGCGGAAACGGTACTTCGTACCGTCACCCGGCCGCTGATGCTGAACGAGCGGATCATCCAGGTGGGCGCCTTCGCCGGAATCGCCTCGGCGTCGGCGACTGATGCGAGAATTCCCGACCTCCTGCGCCGCGCCGATATCGCCATGGATCGCGCCCGCAGCGGCCGGGTCGCCCGGCCCGTGTGGTTCGACGGGGGCATGGAGCGCGCGCTGATCGCTCATGGCGAGATCGAGCAGGGAATCCGCTTTGGCCTCGAGCACGGCCAGTTCCTGCCCTATTTCGAGCCGCAGGTGGACCTTGCCACGGGCGAGGTGGTCGGATTCGAGGTGCTCGCGCGTTGGATGCACCCGCTTTCGGGGATCATTGGTCCCGACGTGTTCATCCCCGTCGCGGAAGAAATCGGGCTGATCGGACGACTGTCTGAGCAGGTGATTACCGCTGCATTGCGCGAAGCGGCTGAATGGGATCCCGCGATCAAGGTTTCGGTCAACATCTCGCCGTCGCAGTTCGCCGACGGTTGGCTTGCACAACGGATCGTGAAGATCCTCGCGGAAACGTCCTTTCCTGCCGAGCGCCTGGTGATCGAAATCACCGAAAGCTCGCTGTTCGCCGACATGGATCTCGCGCGGACGCTGGTGACGAGCTTGAAGAATCAGGGAATGCGGCTCGCGCTCGACGACTTCGGAACTGGATTCTCCTCGCTCGCGCACATCCGCTCGCTGCCGTTCGATATCATCAAGATCGACCGCAGCTTCGTCGCCAACCTCAATTCCAAGCGCGAGAGCGCGGCGATCATCCGCGCCGTGACGACGCTCGCCGCCGCTTTGTCGGTGCCGGTCTGCGTCGAGGGCATCGAGAGCGAGGAAGCTTATAAAGCGGTGGTCCGGCTTGGCTGCGGAATCGGCCAGGGCTGGTATTTCGGAAAGCCGACCAGCGGTGAGCAGGCGCGCGAACTGCTCGAGGCGCGCACGCGCGGCCCAAGCGAGACGCCCCTCTCCGCAGCCGCCAACGGCTGATCTCACCTCCAAGTGAATTGCTGACCTCCTGTGCCATGACGGGACGGGGGGAGCGACCGCGCCTTTTCGCGGGTTTGAACATGGTAAAAGCCGCGTTAAGGATTTTGCCATGCAGCTCGCCCGCCCATCCATTGCAACCGACCCGAAGCGGTTCGGGAAGGCGCGGATGCGTGCGCTTGGGGCGCCTCACCTGCCGAAGGACAGCCTGGGTGACGATCTCAAGCTGTTTGCAACGACCTTCGTTGCCGGCTTCGTCGTCGTTTCGATCCTGATCGGCTAGTCGACGCGGCAGCGGCCTTCGTCGCAGGCCAGGTGCAATTTCCACCCGAGCCACGCGGAAATCAGGCACATCGCAGCTACCAGCAGGAGTTGTCCGACCGGCCCGATCCCCATGCTCGAAAGAGCGAAGGCAATCAGTGCGCCGACCACCATCGCGCCGGAATTGACGATATTGTTGGCGGCGACGGTCCGCGCCGTTTCGGTTTTCGGCACCGTCGTCGTCAAGAAAGCATAGAGCGGCACGACGAACATGCCGCCCGTGATCGCAACGCCCAACAGGCACAGGATCATCGGCCAGGCCATCGGATTGAAGAGGAAGTTCTCGAGCGTCGTCAGGTCCGGCCCGTTCTTGCTCCAGGTCAGCGCAACGAAATGGAGGAGCAGAACGAACACGCCCATCGCGATCACCGACGGCGGCGCGAAACGGGCGGAGACCTCGCTCTTCAGCAGCCGGTTGATCGCGATGGAGCCGATCGCGATGCCGATCGAGAAAATGGCGATGAACAGGCTCGCCACCTGCTCGTCGGCGCCGAGCACGTTCTTCACCAGCGGCGGGAAAATGATGATCAGGACGGCGCCGATCGTCCAGAAGAAGCTGATCGCCAGGATGGCGAGGAACAGACGGCGGATGTGCATCGTCGCACTGACCAGCTGGATCGACGCGTGAACGATGTGCCAGGTCATCGGCAACCGCTCGGCGGCCGGCGGCGCGGGCGGCACCTCGCGGCCTGCGAGATAGCCCAATACGGCGAAAGCCAAGACCGCGACAGCCGCCGATTGCGGACGCGATGCGAGAACGCCCGCGAGGATCGTTCCGAGAAGGATCGCAATGTAAGTACCCGCCTCGACGAGGCCTGTCCCGCCGAGCACTTCGTCGCGATGAAGGTGCTGAGGAAGGATCGCGTATTTGATAGGACCGAAGAAGGTCGAGTGGACGCCCATCAGGCCGACTGCCACCAGCATCAGCGGAATGTTGGCGAGAAGGATCCCGGCGCCGCCCAGGAGCATGATACCGATCTCCGCGAATTTGATGATGCGGATCATTCGAGCCTTGTCGTGATCGTCGGCGAGCTGGCCCGACAGTGCCGAGAAGAGGAAGAAGGGAAGGATGAAAAGCGCCTGCGCGATCGCGCTGAATTGGAACTCCTTGTGGGGATTTGAATAGAGTTGATAGGTCACGAACAGGACGACGGCCTGCTTGAACAGACTGTCGTTGAAGGCGCCGAGGAATTGTGTCGCAAACAGCGGGACGAAGCGGCGCGCGCGCAGCAGGTGAGCAACGTTCTGGATCAAAGCCTAGTCGCGCACGGTTCCATGGGTGCCGGAGGCATAGCCAGCTTTGCCGAAGCCGCCAAACCCTATAACGCGTGAAGCCGGACCATGCTTTCGCTGCCGAACCTGCTGACGCTTTCGCGGATCCTCGCGGTTCCGATCCTGGTTTTTCTGCTGTGGCGCCCCGCGCCCGTCGATTATGCGATCACCTTCGTCCTCTACTGCGTCGTCGCGATCACCGACTACCTCGACGGTTACCTGGCGCGCGCGTGGGGCAGCATCTCCCGCCTCGGCCAATTTCTCGATCCGATCGCCGACAAGATCATGGTCGCCGCGGTCATCGTCATGCTGATTTCGAGCCGGAAGGCGAACCCGGTGCCCGAGATTGCCGGACTTCACCTGATCCCGGCGCTCGTCATCCTCCTGCGCGAAATCATCGTTTCGGGGCTTCGGGAATATCTCGCCGGACTTCAGGTCTCGATTCCCGTCAGCGCGTTAGCGAAGTGGAAGACGACGCTCCAGCTGGTCGCCCTCGGCGCGCTGATCCTCGCCGGGGCCCTGCCGCATCTGCCGTGGGTGCACCTCGTCGGCCTGATCTGCCTCTGGGCGGCCGCCGCGCTGACGCTGATCACCGGCTACGATTATCTGCGCGTCGGCCTGCGCCATATGGAATAATCGATTCTGATCGTCTGACTGACGAAGGAATCTCGTTTCCGTCGATCAGCGAGCGCGTCTACGCGCCGCTCTTCGAATCAAACTCGGAGGAATCTGACCATGGACGCGAAGACGGGTGACCCGCTGCACGGCTCTCCGAGCGAAGAAGGCGCAGCGCTGCGCTCACTGTTGGGGCGAACGAACCGCGACTGGTGGCCGAACCAGCTGTCGCTCGATATCCTGCCCCGGCCCTCCGACCCGATGGGCCCAGAATTCGACTATGCCGAAGAGTTCAAGACGCTCGATTATTATGCGGTAAAAAAGGACCTCACCGCACTGATGACGGACAGCCAGCCATGGTGGCCGGCGGATTACGGCCACTATGGGCCGTTCTTCATTCGCATGGCGTGGCACAGTGCAGGAACCTACCGCATCGGTGACGGACGCGGCGGCGCGGGTTCGGGCCAGCAGCGGTTCGCTCCGCTCAACAGCTGGCCGGACAACGCCAATCTCGACAAGGCGCGGCGGCTCTTGTGGCCGATCAAGCAGAAATACGGCCGCAAGCTCAGCTGGGCGGACCTGATGATCCTGGCCGGCAACGTGGCGTTCGAATCGATGGGCGCGCCGGTGTTCGGCTTCGGCGGCGGCCGCGCCGATGTCTACGAACCGGAAATGGACGTCTATTGGGGCACCGAGGAACAATGGGTCGGGGGCGGGGCGAAGCCGCGCATGGGCGAGGCCGCTGAGGAGGTGCTCGAGAACCCCCTAGCGGCGGTCCAGATGGGGCTGATCTACGTGAACCCCGAAGGACCGGGCGGAAGCGCCGACCCGCTCGCCTCGGCGAAGGAGATCCGCGAGACCTTCCACCGCATGGGCATGACCGACGAGGAGACGGTCGCCCTCACCGCAGGCGGCCACACGTTCGGCAAATGCCATGGCGCGGGAGATGCGTCGAAGATCGGCGCGGAGCCGGAAGGCGCGGATGTCGCGCAAATGGGCCTGGGGTGGACGTCGGAGCACGGCTGCGGAATGGCCGACGACACGATCACCAGCGGCCTTGAAGGCGCATGGACTCCGAGCCCGACGAAGTGGGGATCGGACTATTGGCACATGCTGCTCGATTACGAATACGAGCTGGTGCGCAGCCCGGCCGGTGCGAAGCAGTGGCAGCCGATCGACCCGAAACCCGAGGATCTGGCGCCGGCGGCGCATACGCCGGGCAAGCGCGTTCCGACGATGATGACGACGGCCGATATGGCGTTCCGCGAAGATCCCGAATTCCGCAAGATCTCCGAGCACTTCAGGGAAAATCCGGACGCCTATGCAGACGCCATGGCGCGCGCCTGGTTCAAGCTGTGCCACCGCGACATGGGTCCCAAGTCGCGTTACCTCGGTCCGGAGGTCCCCAAAGAGGATCTGATCTGGCAGGACCCGATCCCTGCGGCCGATTACGGGATGATCGACCAGAACGACGTCGCCGAGCTCAAGCGTCGGATACTCGGCTCGGGCCTCAGCGTTGCCGAGCTGGTGAAGGCGGCATGGGCCTCCGCGTCGACCTATCGCGGCTCCGACCATCGCGGCGGCGCCAACGGCGGCCGGATCCGGCTCGAGCCGCAGCGCAACTGGGAAGTGAACGAGCCCGAAGAGCTCGCCCGGGTGCTCAAGTCCTACACCGACATCAAAAACGACTTCGACGGGAACGCCGGCGGCAAGAAGGTGTCGATCGCGGATCTCGTGGTGCTCGGCGGCTCGGCGGCGGTCGAAAAGGCCGCGCGCGATGCTGGTCACGACATCGAAGTGCCGTTCGCGCCCGGGCGCACCGATGCGGCACAGGAACAGACCGATGTCGACGGCATGTCGTATCTCGAGCCGAAAGCCGACGGGTTCCGCAACTACCTTCGGACCGACGTGCATTACCCCGTTCCGACCGAAGAGCTGCTGATCGATCGCGCTTCGCTGCTGCGGCTGACGGTTCCGGAAATGACGGTGCTCGTCGGCGGGATGCGCGTCCTGGGAGCGAACTTCCGGGGCGAGAAGTACGGCGTTCTGACCGACCGGCCGGGGAAGCTCACGAACGACTTCTTCGTCAACCTGCTCGACATGCGGACAGCATGGAAGCCGAAGGACGACCATGTCTTCATCGGGACCGACCGCGGCTCGGACGAGGAAAAATGGATCGCCACGCGGGTCGACCTGGTGTTCGGCTCCAACTCGCAGCTTCGGGCAGTCTCCGAAGTCTATGCCGCCGCCGATGGAGCCCGCAAGTTCGTCGACGACTTCGTCAAGGCATGGACGAAGGTGATGAATGCCGACCGCTTCGACCTCGCACGGAAGTCGCGTGGGTGGACCGAGAAGACCAGCGGTGCGGGAGTGAGCACCGCCGAGCCAGTGTCAGCCGACTAGCCGATCAGTGCGTGTCAGGCGGGCTCGAGCGCAGCTTGCGCCAGCCCGCCTGATCGCACCGGTTCCAAGTCCGGGATAAGGTCTCGGGCGATCCGGCGCAGGGTTGTCGCGAGCAGTTGGAACTCGCTCTCGCGCGGGCTGGACCTGCGCCAGACCAGGGCGATTCGGCGGAAGCCGTGATCGGAGCGAAGCCGCTTCGCGTCGACGTTCGTTCCCTTGAGGATCCCGGTCTCGATCGCCATTGCGGGGACGAACGTCAGGCCGAGGCCGTTGTCGACCATCTGCACGAGCGTGTGGAGCGACGTCCCCATCATCGAGGCGTGGGCGCGGATCTCGGGCCGGTTGCAGGCCGAGAGGGCATGGTCCTTGAGGCAATGCCCGTCCTCCAGGAGCAGCAGCCGGTTCTCATCAATGCTTGCCGCGTCGACCTCGCCCCCGCGCGGCGCTTCGCCTGCCGGGAAGGCGACGTAGAGAGGATCGTCGAACAGCAGCGCGGAATCCGCCTCGCCGCAGTTGAAGGGGAGGGCGAGGAGGACGCAGTCGAGCTGTCCTCGGTGAAGCGCCTCGCAGGCGGCGGTGCTGGTTTCCTCGCGAAGATAGAGCCGGAGGTCGGGCCATTCGTCGCGGAGCCGCGGGAGCATCGTCGGCAGGAGGAATGGAGCGATGGTGGGGATGACGCCCATCCTCAGCTCGCCGTGCAGCGGCTGGCCCTCCGCGCCAGCCATTTCGCCAAGCTCCTCCGCCTCGCGCAGGACTCGGATTGCCTTGTCCGCAATCCTCTCGCCGAGAGCCGTGAATCGCACGAGGCGGCGCGTACGCTCGACCAAAGTGACTCCGAGCAGCGCCTCGAGCTCGCGAAGGCCGGCGGAGAGCGTCGACTGCGTGACAAAGCACGCTTCTGCGGCCCTTCCGAAATGGCCATGGCGGCGCAGCGCAACCAGATATTGGAGCTGTTTCAGGCTAGGGAGGTGCACGGACATCTAATCGAGAAATCCAATCAATCAGCTCGCTATAATCCAGCTCACCGATTGAGACCAGCGCGCAGCGCTAAGCGGTCAGCAGCTTCACCGACGACAACAGCAATGTGATCGCGAGGATTGGCCGAAGCACCGAGTCCGACGAGCGCGTCGCAACCATGCTGCCGACAATCACTCCGGGGATCGACCCGACGAGGAGGGCGAACATCAGCCCGAAGTCGACCGAGCCGATCAGCCAGTGGCCAATGCCGGCGATGAGGGTCAGCGGCACAGCGTGCGCGATATCGCTGCCGGCAATGCGCGCCACCGGGAGCTTGGGATAAAGGATCAGCAATGCGGTCGTGCCCAACGCGCCGGCACCGACCGAGGTGATCGAGACGAGGACTCCGAGCGTCATCCCGAGAATCACCGTCCAGAGCCTCACCCGGCGCGACTCCATCGCATCGATATGGTCGCCGGCCCAGCGCAGGATCAGCGGACGAAAGAACACCGCGATGCTGGTGACCAGCAGGGCGCCGCCGAGCAGCACGTTAAGAAGCAGCGCGCTGTTCCCGCTGCGCACTCCGAAATAGGCCATGAGACAAAGCGTGATGATCGACGCCGGCACGCTTCCAGTGGCGAGACCGCGGACGATCTTCCAGTCGACCGTCTCCCGCTTGCCGTGAACGGCGGTTCCGACGGTCTTCGTCACCGAGGCATAAAGAAGGTCGGTGCCAACCGCGGTTGCGGGGTGGAAGCGGAACAGCAGAACGAGCAGCGGAGTCATCAGCGATCCGCCGCCAACGCCCGTCATTCCGATCAGCGCGCCGACCAGAAAGCCGGCGAGCGAGTACAGTGGATTGTAAGCGGAAAAGATCGCTGTCCCCTAGCTTACACGATCAAAATGCATGGAATTGCTGCTGCTTGGCCCCTCGTAGAGCGCGCTGCTTTGCTGAAGCGCCGGGGGCTTGGCAAGGCCCTGCTAAACTCTAGTCGGTAACTCGACTATTATTTGCGCCGGGTGGAAAGGGTCTGCGAGACCCATTGTCGGTCCATGCGCGCTACCTTAGATTACGCGGCCTAACGATGAAGGAAGATCGCGCTTGCAGTCCGGCCTAACGGCGTATCTCGATTCGGTGAAGTCGCGCGATCCGGCGGCGCGTTCACGCTGGGATGTGCTCTTCTATCCAGGTGTTTGGGCCCTCGGGCTGCACCGCTTTGCGCATTGGCTGTGGGAAGGACGGCTGTTCTTCCTTGCCCGGTTGGTCAATCATTTCTCCCGCTTCCTCACCGCAATCGACATCCATCCGGGCGCGAAGATCGGCGAGCGCTTCTTCCTCGATCATGGATTCAGCGTGATCGGCGAAACCGCCGAGATCGGCGACGACGTGACCATTTATCAGAGCGTGACTCTCGGCGGCACGAACCCATCGACCGGGGTTGCCGGCAAGCGCCATCCAACGATCGGATCCGGCGTGGTGATCGGGTCCGGAGCGCAGGTGCTCGGCCCGATCGAGGTCGGCGAAGGCGCGAAGATCGGCGCCAATTCAGTCGTCACGAAGGACGTCGCGCCAGGCTCGACCGTCGTCGGCATCCCGGCGAAGCCGGTGCCGGTGGGCGCAGTCCATTACAGCCCCGGATTCATGCCGTACGGAACGCCATGCGGTGAGGATTGCGACCCGGTGCGGGTGCGAATCAATGAGCTTGAGCATGAGCTCGACAAGCTCCGCGCGGAGCTGCGCGGGCTTAAGGCTGCACGGCAGCCCCAACCCCAAGCGAAGGTGAAAAGCGCTTGAGCGTCATCGCGCCGTTCCCGGGTAGCTGGGACCGGCGCCCAATCGCCACTTTCGATCGCAAGGAGCTGATGCGGATCCTCGACCTGTACGGCCGAATGGTCGCGGCCGGTCACTGGCGCGATTATGCGCTGCGCATCGATCCCGACGCGGCGGTGTTCGCGGCATATCGGCGGCACAGCGAGCGCCCGGAGATCCGAATCGAGAAACGCCCCGAGCTTCGCCTGAAGCAGGGGGCGTTCGCGCTCATTGGCGAGCATGGCGTGGTGCTCAAGCGGGGTCACGAGCTCGCGCCCGTGCTCGCCCCGCTCGAGCGCCGCCTCATGCGGCTGGTTGGGTAGCAACCACAGCAGTACGGTCGACCAGCGGCAACCGATCGCGGAGGCTCTCTGGCAGCGGCCTCACGATCGCTGCACGGGTCTGGTGCCAGAAGGCCGAAAGCAACAATAGCGCAGAGCCGATGACCAGCGCCGTGAGAGCAACGTTGAGCTCCACCGCGCCGAACTGGCTGAAGAGCTGCTGCAACGCAAACAGCACATAGGCGAGCGCCGAGACGAGCAGCGCGCGGCGGTCGATCGCTACCGCGGTGATCCCGAGCACGACGTAAAGCGCGATGACCGCAAGGCCCTCGGCAATCGTGATATGGCCGCTCGTCAGCCCCAGCAGGGTGAAGATCGGGTGCACGATCATCGGCGCGGCTAGGAGGTGCAGCCAGAATGCGACGTCACTCCGCCGCGTCAGGCGCGCGCGGTCCGAGCCGTCCCACCACATCGCGAACAGGAAGACGCCGATGCCGAGGAGAAGCACGAAGCCGAGGATGACGTTCTTCGCTTGCTCGACGTTCTGTCCCAACGCGGCAAGGAGCAGGCCGGCGGCGATCGCGGCCACCGAAGCGGCGCCCGCTGCGATCGTGATCGGCACGTGGAATCGGCGCCAGTGGAGCCATGCTGCCGTCGCGCTGATGGCGGCCGACACGGCGACGATGATTCCCCCGAGCAGATTGTTGTCGTTCAGCCGGTCCGGTCCGATCGCCGCTGCAATGGCGAGCGCGGCGGTCCCGAACACGCCGAGCACGAAGGCGAGCAGAAGGAGGATCGAGGGAAGCGCCATTCGGCGCTTCGCCGTGAAGAAAGTTGCTAGCGGCCAGGCCGTCGCAGCAACCGCAAGCGGCGCGAGCGGCGAGGGGCCGTCGACGTCGACGAGGATGTGTGCCTGCTGGCCAATCGATTGGCCAATCCATCCGACCGCGAACAGCAGGATGGCCGCGGCGATCGAGACGAAGATGTCGTTGAAGCCGGTGATCAGCCGGAACTGTTCTTCGTCCGCAATCGCCGTTGAACGCTGACGTTCGATGTGGCCGCGAAGAGCGTCCGCCGCGGCGGCGGTGATGACGCCCGATGCGACCGCGTCGTCGATGTCCTGCTGGCTGTACATTCCCTGTCTCCCGAAAAGCGCCGGGATGATAGGGCGTGGTGTGTTACGATGTCAATACAGTGTATCGGCGGTCAGTCGGCATCGGTGCCGACACCACCGCGATCCGGCGGCGTTCCCGATCCGACGTGCGTTCCGGCGCCGCTGCCCAGCGCTTCGCCGACGGTCGGCCCGTCCGGCCGATCGCCTTCGCCATATTCGAGTGCGGGCGTCTCATCGTGATCGTCCAGGTCACCGAGGGCAGCCGCCTCGCGCGCCGCTTCGTTGCCGCTTTCGGCCCGAGCTTCGATTCCTTCACCAGACGGCTCACCCTCGCCGGCGCGAGTCCCAGGCCCGGCCGCCCCGCCGGTTCCGCTCAGCGGTGTTTCCTTCTCCTTAGCGATTCCAAAGCCGCTGATTCCGCCGCCGCGATTGTCAAGGCCCGTCATTTCAGTTCTCCTGCGTGCCTCTGCCGGTCAACGCGGGAGAGCGGGAATGCGTGCCGCGACTCGAGTCAGGCGCAGAAAACCCAATAACTGTTCGGTTGCGGAACAGTCGCGGCAAGATTGTCAATACTTATTTTGAACCCCTTCGCCACTGCAGCGTTGTGCGGTCAAAGACAGATTTAAAAGGTTTCTGAACGTGATAACCCGGTTGCTGGCCGGCGCCGCCTGTGCGGCGCTGCTGGGCCTTTCTGTGCCCGTATCCGCCGCCACAAGTCCGGAAGTTCCGGGGGTGGCAACTCAAGTCTCTCCGTCTGCCGCGCAGGCGGTGGACTCATTCTACGCGAGCCGCGGCGGTGCGCCGCTGTGGCTGCGCAGCGGCCCCGAAAGCAGCGCGGCGCGCGAACTCATCGGAATCTTGGCTGAGGCGCCGATCGACGGGCTCGCCAGCGGTCCGGCGCTCACAGCGCAGGCGCAAGGCCTGATGGCACGCGCCGCCGCCGGCGATCCGGTCGCACTTCGCTCGGCCGACCGGCTGCTGTCCGCGGCCTGGGTCAGCTACGTCCAGACGCTTCAGCGGCCGCCTTCGGGGATGATTTTCGCTGATCCCTGGGTCACCCCGCGGCAACAGGGTGCGCTCGAGATCCTGCAGCGGACCGCCGCAGCGCCCTCGCTGTCGGCCTATGTCCGCTCGGTCTCGGACGTGAATCCGCTCTATTCGCAGCTGCGTGACGCCGCCTGGCAGGAAATGCAGTCCGACGGCAGCGTCGACCCGCGCGTTCTCACGAGCCTCGACCGTGCCCGCGAGCGGCCGTTCCAGGACAAATATGTGATGGTCGATGCCGCCGCGGCCCGGCTTTACATGATCGAGGATGGCCGCATCGTCGATTCGATGAAGGTCGTCGTCGGCAAGGCCGGGCCGCACACGCAAACGCCGATGGTCGCAAGCACCATCTATTATGCAACGCTCAACCCTTATTGGCATGTGGATGGAGAGCTCGTCCGTTCGCTTATCGCGAAGAACGTGCTCGAGAAGGGGCTCGGTTACCTCAAGACGCAGGGTTACCAGGTGATGC
>Ga0070684_100002810_pt1 | contig 12915 bp, 9 predicted proteins | sample KBSC723LmetaG_FD_65653 | JGI IMG/M metagenome (GOLD analysis project Ga0070684, IMG submission 65653) | Corn rhizosphere microbial communities from Kellogg Biological Station, Michigan, USA - KBS C7.2-3L metaG | ecosystem: Host-associated > Plants > Roots > Rhizosphere ...
CCCCGCTGCGCGGGGCGAGGACAAACAGCTTCAGGACGCCGCAGTTCGTGGCCCGGACGATCGTCTCGCCAGACGATCAAATTCACTGTGGCGCGGTACTAGCCGGCGGCTTGTTCGGTGGGGCGGGGCCAGATCGCGCGGCGCGCGGCGGGGCGGTGAAACAGGTAGCCCGCCGTTCCCAGCAGGTAGACGCCGCCCGCCGCCAGGTACGCCGCGCGCAGCGACGCGGGCGGCGCCGACAGCAGCAGGTTCGCGAGCCCGATGATGGCGACGCCGCCCACGCCGATCGCGGTGAGCGCGGCGTCGGTCTTCAGCGGCCGCAGCAGCTGCGGCGCCGTGGCGGCGAGCCGCTCCCACAGCAGTTGCTCGAGCCGCCAGTACGTCACGACCACCGGGATGATCTCCAGCGTCAGGAACGCCGACGTGAGCAGCCCGCCGACCATCGGCGCCGCGATTCGCTTCATGACGTCGGCGCCCGAGGTGGTCGCCCAGAGCAGCGGCACCAGGCCGATCAGCATCGTGGACACGGTCATCAGCTTGGGCCGCACGCGCTGGACCGTGCCCTCCATGTGCGCGGCGATGATGTCGTCCAGGTTGTTGATCATCCCGGCAGCCTTCCGCCGTTTGAAGGCCTGATCGATGTAGACGATCATGACGATGCCGGTCTGGGCCGCGAGCCCGACCAGCGCGATGATCCCGACCCAGACCGCCGTCGACAGCCGGTAGTCGAGCGCCCACAGCAGCCAGACGCTGCCGATCAGCGCGAACGGGATCGACAGCAAGATGATCAGAACTTCCGCGACGCTGCGGAATTGCAGGTAGAGCAGCAGCACGACGATCAGCAGCGTCACCGGGACCACGATCTTCATGCGCGCGAGCATCTGCGCGAGCTGCTCGTACTGGCCGGTCCACTTGAGATAGGTGCCGGGAGGGACCTTTATGGCGCCTGCGACCACCTCCTTCGCCTCGGCGACGTAGCCCCCGATGTCGCGCAGCTTCTGATCGATGTCGATGTACACGTACCCGACGAGCAGGCCGGCCTCGTCGCGCACCATGGGCGGCCCGCCCACGACCTTGATCTCCGCGACTTGCCCCAGCGGGACGAACGACGGGCGCCCCGCCGCGGGCGCTGATGGCGCTGCGCCGGCCATCGGGGCGGGCGCCTCGGCGCCGGGGCCCATCGACGGCGCGGCGCCGCTCACCATCGCGTGCTCCATGAGGCCGGCCGACGGCATGTCCGACATCGGTCGGACGCCGGCGGGCAGCTGGGGACGCGCCGCGCCGCCGCCCGACGGACGGACGCCCATGGTGTCCATGTTCTGCGCGAGGAAGATCGGGTGAGGTGATCCGACCGCGCCCGCGAACATGAACGGGCGTTCGCCGACCGGCTCTTCGAGCGCGCCCTGCGTTCCCATCGCGCCCGAAGATCCGGCGGGCGCGCCCGCGCCGCCGCCGATCGGGATCAGCACGCGGCGCAGCGACTCCATATCGCTGCGCAGGTCCTGCGGATAGCGGACGCTGATCGAGAACCGGTTGCGCCCGTCGATGACCGTGCCGATCGGCGTGCCGCCGATGGCGCTCTCGATCACCCGCTCGATGTCGGCGACGCGCAGGCCGTAGCGCGCCAGCTCGTCGGGCTTGGGGATGATGTCCAGGTAGAGGCCGCCCAGGTTCCGTTCGTAAAGCACGCTGCGCGTCCCCTTGATGGGCGCGATCGCGTGCTCCAGCTCGGCGCCGATCCGCTCGACCTCGTTCAGGTCGGTGCCGAAGATCTTGACGCCGATCGGCGTGCGCACGCCGGTGGTCAGCATGTCGACGCGCGTCTTGATCGGCATCGTCCACGCGTTCGTCCAGCCGGGAAACTGCATCTTCGTGTTCATCTCGGCGATCAGCTCGTCCCACGAGATCGTCCGCTCGTCGGGCCAGAAGGGCCGTAGCGCCGGCTTGACCCATCCGGGCGCCCATCCGGAGTACCAGCGATCGTGGTGCGTGCGGCGCCAGGCGCTCACCGGCCGCAGCCGCACGGTCGTCTCGACCATGTTCAGCGGCGCCGGATCGGTCGCGCTCTCGACCCGGCCCACCTTGCCGAACACCGTCTCCACCTCGGGGAAGCCGCGCAGGATCCGGTCCTGGTACTGCAGCTGCCGCTTCGCCTCCTCGATCGAGATGTTCGGGAAGGTGAGGGGCATGTACAGCAGGTCGCCCTCGTTCAGCGGCGGCATGAACTCGTTGCCCAGCCGAAACGCGATCGGGATCGCCGAGGCGAGCGCGAACACGCCGATCGCGATGGTCGACAGCGGCCGGCGGAGCGCGACGTAGACGAACGGCTCGTAGAGGCGGATCAGGAACCGCGAGATCGGGTGCTTCTTCTCGGGCGTGATCTTCCCGCGAACCAGGAGATCCTGCAGCGCCGGCGCGAACGTGATCGACAGCAGCGCGGAGATCAGCATGACGAACGTCTTCGTGTAGGCGAGCGGCTTGAACAGGCGCCCCGCCTGTCCGTCCAGCGTGAATACCGGCAGGAACGCCACCGCGATGATCAGCAGCGAGAAGAAGATCGCCGGCGTCACCTCCTTCGCCGCCTCGACGAGCAGCCGGCGGCGATCCGCCCCGGGCGGGGCGCTCTCCAGCTTCTTGTGGCTCGCCTCGATCATCACGATCTGCGCGTCGACCGTCGCGCCGATCGCGATCGCGATCCCACCCAGGCTCATGATCGTCGACGGGATATCCAGCAGCACCATCGGGATGAACGCCAGCGCGACGCTGATCGGCAGCGACAGGATCGGGACCAGCGCGCTGCGGAAGTGCAGCAGGAACAGCAGGATCACCAGGCTGACGACGACCGCCTCCTCGGTGAGCGCGCGCTTCAGCGTGTCGATCGATCGTTCGATCACGGCCGAACGGTCGTAGGCGATGGTCATCTCGACGCCGTCCGGGAAGCTGGGTTTCAGGTCGGCGAACTTCTTCTTCACGCGCTCGATCACGTCGACCGCGTTCTCGCCGTAGCGCATGACGACGACGCCGCCGACCGCCTCGCCTTCGCCGTTCCATTCGAGCAGCCCGCGGCGGATGTCGGGGCCGAAGCGCACCGTCGCGACGTCCTTCACCAGCAGGGGCGGCCCGCCCGCGCCGCCACCACGGACGGCGATCTTCTCGATCGACGCGAGGTCCTTGATGTAGCCGCGCCCGCGCACGTAGTACTCGCGGCCCGACAGCTCGAGGATCCGCCCGCCGACGTCGTTGTTGGACTGGCGGATGGCGTCGATGACCTCGGGCAACGTGACGCCGTACGCGCGCAGGCGGCCGGGATCGACGGTGACCTGGTACTGCTTCTGGTAGCCGCCGACGCTCGCGACCTCGGCGACGCCGGGAACGCTGCCCAGCGCGTAGCGCAGCGTGAAGTCCTGGAACGTGCGCAGGTCGTCCAGCCCGTGCTTGCCGGTCTTGTCGGTCAGCGCGTACTGGAACACCCAGCCGATGCCGGTCGCGTCGGGGCCCAGCGTCGGCGTCGCGCCTTCGGGCAGCGAGCCGCGCAGCCCGTTCATGTACTCGAGCACGCGGCTGCGCGCCCAGTAGATGTCGGTGCCTTCCTCGAAGATCGCGTAGACGAACGACATCCCGAACATCGAGTAGCCGCGCACGTCGGTGACGTGCGGCGTCCCGATCAGCTTCGAGACGATCGGGTAGGTGACCTGATCCTCGACGAGCGTCGGGCTGCGCCCCATCCACTCGGTGAAGACGATGACCTGGGGATCGGACAGATCCGGGATCGCGTCCAGCTTCGCGCGCTTGATGGCGACGATCGATCCGACCAGGGCGAAGCCGACGCCCAGCAGGACGACCAGGCGGTTGCGCGCGCAGAACTCGATGATCTTCTCGACCATGGCGGCTACTTCCTCTCCGGCGAGGTCTGTCCCTCGATGGCCGCGCGCAGCCGGCTCTCCGAGTCGACCAGGAAGTTTCCGGTCGTCACGATGGTCTCACCCTCGCTGACGCCCGCCAGGATCGCGACGCGATCCTTCACGCGCGCGCCGACCTTCACCGCGCGCGGCTCGAAGTGGCCGCCGTCCTTCGCCACGAACAGGTAGTGGCTGTCGCCGGTGTCGACCACCGCCTCGGCGGGGACGGTGAGGCCGCTCGTCGGTGGCAGGTCCAGGAAGACGGTGCCGTACATGCCGGGGCGCAGGCGCGGCCCGTTGCGGTCGCTGCGGTTCTTGAACTCGAGGCGCAGCTTCAACGTGCGGCTGCCGGGGTCCAGCACCGGGTAGATGAACTGCACCTTTCCGGCGTGCGTTTCGCCCGGGAACGACGCCAGCTCCAGCCGCGCCTGCTGTCCCACGTGGATGCGTGCGATGTCCTGCTCGTAGATCTCGGCGTTCACCCAGACCTGCGACAGATCCGCGACCTCGAACAGCACCGTGCCGGGCTGCACCGCGACGCCCGCGACCGCGTTCTTGGCGATCACGGTCCCGTCGACGGGCGAGCGGATCGGCATCGCGTCGACGGCCTTGCCGGTGCGCAGCACGTCGTCGATCTCCTGCGCGGAGATTCCGAGCAGCTCCAGCCGTCGGCGCGCGTTCGTGTCCAGGCCGGCGGTCAGGGCGTCGCTGCCCCCGTGGGTGGGCGGGGCGCCCCCGGCGCTCCAGCCGCGTGCGACGAGCAATTCCTGCTGGGCGCGCAGGACGTCCGGGCTGTAGACGGTGGCGAGCACCTGCCCGCGCCGGACGCGCTCGCCCGTCGCGGACACCGTCAGCTTCTGGATCCAGCCGGCGAAGCGCGTCGTGATCTGGGCCAGCCCGCGCTCGCTGGGCGCGACGACGCCGACCGCGCGCAGCTCGCCGCCCAGCGCCTCGCGCTTGACCGGCTCCGTCCGCATCCCGATCAGCTGGATGCGCTCCGGCGTCAGATCGATCGCCGAAAGGCCGGGCACGGCAGGTTTCTGTTCGGGCGCCCGCTGCGACGCCTTCGCCTTCGGGACCAGCGTCATCCCGCAGATCGGACATTCGCCCGGATGGTCCTGGATGATCGCGGGGTGCATCGGGCACTGCCACAGCTGCTGCGCGGATCCGGCCTTGCTCGTGTCGGGCGAGCGCGTTCGCACGGCGGAGGCGATCGAGACCACCGCGACCAGCGCGGCCAAAGCGACCAGCACCCAGCGGACAATCGCCATGGTGGCGACGCCCTTCGGTTCGTCTGGCGCGGTCATCGCTTGCCGCCGTCGACCGCGAGCGTCCCGGCGGCGCGCTCCAGATCGGTCTGGCTGGACGCGAGCTCGGCGAGCGCGCGCACCCGTTCGATCCGCACCTGCAGGTACGAGCGCAGCGCATCCAGCAGCCCGATCGCGTCGCCGCGGCCCGCCGCGTACGCCGCCTCGGTCGCGTCCAGGCTGCGCTTCGCCTGCGCCAGCAGATCCTGGTCGATGATCGTGAAGGACTGGCGCGCCGATTCGAGGCGGGCCGCCGCGTCGCGCAGCTCGTAGCGGACCGCGTTGCGCGTCGACGCGAGCGCGTGCTGCTCGGCCAGCAGCGTCTGCTCGCCCTCGCGCACCTCGTCGCGCCGCCGCCCCGAGAGCCAGGGCAGGTTGATCGCGACCATCGCGCCGTACCCGTGGTGCGTCTCGATGCCCATCGGCATGTACCAGTAGTCGAGGCCCAGCATCAGGCTGGGAAACCGGGCGGCGCGGCGCGATCCGTCCAGCGCCGCCTCGCTGCGGCGCACGGCGCGCGCCGCCGCGTCGATCTCCGGGCGGTGCGTGTCGAGATCGCGCTCCAGCGCCGCGACGTCGCCCGCCGGAACGACCGTCAGGTCTTCGGGCGGACCCAGCGGCGCATCCGGTTCGCGGTCCATCAGCGCGTTCAGCAGCGCGCGGCTGGATCGCTGCTCGCGCTCGATGCGCGCCACGTCCGTGTGCAGGCGGGTCATCTCCAGCTCCAGGCGCAGGACGTCCTGCAGTCCGCCGTGACCGGTTCGCTGATTCAGCTTCGCCAGCTCCAGCACGCGCGAGGTCAGGCCGACGTGCTCCAGGTGCAGCCGCAGCTCCTGATCGGCCTTGTAGTAGGTGGCGTAGGTTCGTCGGACCTGCGCGGCGATCTCCTGGCGGCGCGCGCGCGCGGTGTCCTGCGCGCCCCCCACGTCCTCGGCGGCGGCGCGCCCGCGGGCGTCGAGCGATCCCCAGGCGGGGAAGGTCTGGCGGACGCCGACCATCAAGGTGTCCGCGCGGTCGAGGGCGTAGGGGCGGGCGAGGGGAACGCCCCACTGTTCGTACTTCGCTTCCAGGTCGGGCAGCCGCCCGGCCGCCTGGCCGCGGGCCGCCGCCGCGCGGGCGCGCGCGTCGTTCTCCGCGACGTCCTGATTCCGTTCCAGCGCGACGCGGAGGATGGTCTCCAGGCGCGCGCTGCGGGCGAGCTCCGCCTCGTCGCCGGACGCGGCGCGCGCGGGCGGCAGGGTTGTCAGCAAGACGAACGCACAGGCGAACACAGTTGATCGGACGGATCTCATCGACGCGCTCCTGGGACTGATCGTTGACGGACGGACAGACGGATGCCGACGGCCGACCGCGGCGCACATGCCACGGGTCAGCGCACGGCGACGTGCCGGTCCGACCTCAGATCAGGAACGCGTGTTTCAGCAGAACGATCGGCGGGCCTTCCCGCGCGGGACCATAGCGTTGCGCTGCCCACGCGCCGGGCGCGGGCGGCGGCGCGATCGACAGCGCGGGCGTGGCAACCGGAAGGATCGCGTCGGCCGCGATCAGGCCCGCGTCGGCGGGGCGGACCACGTCGACGGCCGGCCGCACGCTGTCCGTCACCAGACGATCGCAGCAGTCCTGCGCCTCGATCGTGGGGCCGGCGTTCTCGGGTTGCGCGTCGTCCGGGCAGCAGCAGGCCGGACGCAGCTGACCGTCGAGCCGGCAGCGCAGCATCATCTCGCCGGGCAGGTAAACGGCGAGCAGCAGCAGCGGCGCGAGCGCCACCACCTTCTGCCACGCCGAGAACCGACGGGAAATCACGGCCTTAAAGAGTCCGCCATCGAGAAGGACCTGTCAAATCGGCGAAAATCCTCCATGCTTTTCGCCGTGCGGTTCCTGCGGCTCGCGGTGGCTCTCGGCCTGGTCGGATCGGCGCGGCCGGTCGTGGCCGCAGCCGGGGCCGAATTGATCGGCACGCCGGCGCCGGGCTGGAACATCGCGGACTGGATCGGGTCGCGGCCGGTCGCCTGGCCGGACCTGCATGGCAAGGTCGTCCTCGTTCGCTGGTTCACGTCGGCGGAGTGTCCCTTCTGCCACGCGACGGCGCCCGCGCTGAACAAGCTGCACCACGACTTCGCGGGCCGCGGCCTGGCCGTCATCGGCATGTACCACCACAAACGGCCCGAGCCGCTGACGCTGGACGCGGTCCGGGCAACGGTGCGCGACTACGGCTTCGAGTTCCCGGTCGGGGTCGACCGCGACTGGCGCACCTTGAACCGCTGGTGGCTCGACGGGCACAAGCGGGACTTCACGAGCGTGAGCTTCCTGGTCGATCGCCGCGGCGTCATCCGGTACATCCACCCCGGCGGCGCGCTCGAGCCGGGCACGCCCGACTATGCCGCCCTGCGGGCGAAGGTCGAGCAGCTCCTCGCCGCGCGGCCCTGAAAAAAAGAGCTCGCACGTGTCGATCCGGGCGCGGCTGGTTCGTCGTCCAGACAGAAAGGAGATGAACCGATGCGCAAGATCAACGTGCTGACTTTTCTGACGATGGACGGGGTGATGCAGGGGCCGGGCGGGCCCGAGGAGGACACCAGCAACGGCTTCAACCGCGGCGGCTGGAGCGTCGGCTACTTCGACGAGGCCGTCGGCCAGGAGATGGGCAAGCAGATGGGTGGGAAGTTCGACCTGCTGCTCGGTCGCCGGACGTACGAGATCTTCAAGGCGCACTGGCCGCACGCGAAAGATCCGATCGCGGACGTCATCAACAGCGCGACCAAGTACGTGGCGACGAACCGGCCGGTGGGGAACGACTGGAACACCGTGCGCCTCGAAGGCGACGTCGCGGCGGCGCTGCGCAAGCTGAAGGCCGGAGACGGCCCCGAGCTGCAGGTGCACGGCAGCGGCACGTTGATCCAGACGCTGCTGAAGAACGACCTCGTCGACGAGCTGTGGCTGAAGATCTTCCCGGTCACGATCGGCCGTGGGCGCCGGCTGTTCGAGGAGGGGACGGCGTACGCGGGCTTCCAGCTGCTCGAGAGCAGCGCGTCGCCGAGCGGCGTCATCCTCGCGAAATACCGGCGCGCCGGCGACGTGAAGTCGGGCTCGTTCATGTGAGGGGAGGGGGCTCCCTCCTGATTGACGGGCGCCGCGGATCTGGCTACCTTGGCAACCATCATGGTCGTGCGTTCCTATTGGCGCTGGTTCGGAGGCTTCGGCCTCACCCATCGCGGGCGCCACGACCTTCGCAGTCACACCTGACATCGAGAGGAGGCGCCCCAAGGCGGCGCCCCTCCTCGAATGTGACTTCGGCAATGTGAATTCGAGAGGCCGTCGCTGGCGGGCACCGCGACGAGCCATGAGTCCACAATCAATCGAACGGATCGAACAGAACGGGCCCGCGGAACGGGAGGCCGATCGCTACACGTTCGGCGACGGGCCGGTGGCCGCCGATCGCCTGGCGTTGCTGGCGGCGACGTACGAGCCCAGCTCGGCGCGCCTCTTGCGGATGTGCGCGAGCCTGGCGCCGCGGTGGGCGATCGATCTCGGGTGCGGGCCCGGGTACTCGACGCGCCTCCTGCACGCCGTCGTCGCGCCGGCGACGACGATCGGCGCGGACGCCTCGCCGGAGCACGTGGCGCGGGCGCGCGCGACGGCGCCGCCGGGCATCGCGTACGAGGTCCACGACGTCACCGTCGCGCCGCTGCCCGGGGCGTCGCCGCCGGATCTCCTCTACTGCCGCTTCCTGCTCACGCACCTGCGCGATCCGGCCCGGACGCTGCGACGGTGGGCGGCGTCCGCTGCCGCGCGCGCGACGCTGGTCGTCGAGGAGACCGCCGAGATGTCGTCGCCGCACCCGGCGTTCTGCCTCTACTACCAGCTGGTCGGCGCGCTCCAGCGCCACTACGGTCAGGAGCTGGCGATCGGCCGCACGCTGGATCGCGCGCTGGTCGGCTCCGGCTGGGACGTCGAGATCAGCGTCGAGCGCGAGCTGTCATTGCCCGCCCCGCGCATGGCGCTGCTGCACGGCCTGAACCTGGCGACCTGGAGGCACGATCCGTTCGCGCGCGCGACGTTCGCGCCGCAGATGCTCGACGACCTCGCGGCCGCGCTGGACGCGATCGCGTCCGGCGCCGCCGCCGCGCCGGACGTGCACCACGCGATGCGCCAGCTGGTCCTGATGAAGGACGCTAACGGGCCGTCATGGTGACGGCGAGGTCGAGCAGCTTGCTCGAGTATCCCCACTCGTTGTCGTACCAGGCGATCAGCTTCACGAAGGTCGGGTCCAGCTGGATCCCGGCCTTCGCGTCGAAGACGGACACGCAGGATTCGCCGCGCATGTCCGTCGAGACGACCTCCTCGTCGGTGTAACCGAGCACGCCCTTCAGCGGGCCCTCCGACGCGGCCTTCATCGCCGCGCAGATGTCCGCGTAGCGCGCCTCGCGTGTCAGCTCGCAGGTCAGATCGACGACCGACACGTCGGAGACGGGGACGCGGAAGGACATGCCGGTCAACTTGCCCTTCAGCGACGGCAGCACCTTCGTCACCGCCTTCGCGGCGCCCGTCGAGGCCGGGATGATGTTCTCGAGGATCCCGCGCCCGAACCGCCAGTCCCTGCCCGAGACGCCGTCGACGGTCTTCTGCGTCGCGGTGGTCGCGTGGACCGTCGTCATCAATCCGCGCTTCAGCCCGAAGGCGTCGTCGACGACCTTCGCGACGGGCGCGAGGCAGTTCGTCGTGCACGACGCCGCCGAGACGATCGGCTCGCCGGCGTAGCGGTCGGTGTTCACGCCGTAGACGAACACGGGCGTGTCGTCCTTGGCGGGCGCCGAGATGATCACCCGCCGCGCGCCCGCGCGCAGGTGGGCCTCGGTCTGCTCCTTCGACAGGAAGATGCCCGTCGATTCGATGACCACGTCGACGCCGACGTCGCCCCAGGCGGACGCGGCCGGATCCTTCACCGCCGACGCGCGGATTGGCCGTCCGTCGACCAGGAGGAAGTTGTCCTTCACGACGACGTCGTGGCGGAACCGGCCGTGGACCGAGTCGTGCCGCAGCAGGTACGCGAGGTGCGGCAGATCCAGCAGGTCGTTCACCGCGACGACCTGCACGTCCGCGCGGGCCATCGCCGCGCGGAACGCCATCCGGCCGATGCGCCCGAACCCGTTGATGCCGATCTTGATCATGTCGAGCCTCCTGTCCGTCTCTTGTTTTTCTTCATGAGTTAGCGCGAAAGCCGGCTGGCTGGAAGGACAATGCCATTGCATTTTCGGCCATGGCGGCCAGAATCGTTGCATGGCCCCAGCGACGAAGCGCGTCTGGTTCCTGGTCGTGCCGGGCACGGGCGTGCTGGACATCGCCGGGCCGTGGGAGGTGCTGGGCCACGCGAACGACGTGCTCGGGCGCCCCGCGTACCAGCTGGAGGCGCTCGGTCCGCGCGGCCCGGCCGTCGAGACGCGGCACGGCCTGGTCGTGGGTGGGATCCGCCCGTTGCCGCGCGATGTGCAGCGGTCCGGCCGGTTGCCCGACGTCGCGATCGTCGCGGGCGCGCCGATCCGCCCGCTGCCCGAGGTCGACGACCGCCTGGTGCCGTGGCTGCGCCGCTTTCACGCCCGCATCCCGACGGTCGTCTCGATCTGTACGGGCGCGTTCGTGCTGGCGGCGGCGGGCGCGCTGGAGGGGCGGCGCGCCACCACGCACTGGATGTTCCTCGACCAGCTGCGGGCGCGCTTCCCGGCGGTCCGCGTCGTCGACGAGGGCATCTTCGTCAAGGACGGTCCGGTCTGGACGTCGGCCGGCATCACCACAGGCATCGACCTGCTGCTGTCGATGGTCGAGGACGATCATGGGCACCGCGTGGCGATGGCGGTCGCGCGGCGGATGGTGCTGTTCCTGCGCCGCTCGGGGCACCAGGCGCAGTTCAGCGCGGCGCTGCGCCGGCAGGAGAAGGAACCGCCCCGCCTGCGCGACATCTCGACCTTCGTCCTGGACCATGTCGACGAGCCGCTGCTGGTCGACCGGATCGCGCGCCGGGTCGGCATGAGCCCGCGCACGCTCAGCCGCTGGTGCCGCGAGCACCTCGGCGAATCGCCGGCGGAGCTGGTGCGCCGGCTGCGGATCGACGAGGCGCGCCGCCTGCTCGAGGAGACGTCGCTGCCGCTGAAGGACATCACCGAGCGGACCGGCCTGGGCGACGCGAGCACGATGTGGCGCGTGTTCACCCGCCGCCTCGGCGTCACGCCGACGGCCTATCGCCAGCGCTTCGCCGCCGCGTCGTAAAGCACATCGCCCGTCGAAACCGCCGACGGCGACTCACTGAAGCCGTTTGCCCTCGCCCCGCGGAGCGGGGAGAGGGTAAGGGTGAGGGGCCCGTCTTCACCGCGGGCCCCCTCACCCGCCGAGCCTTCGGCTCGTCGGCCTCTCCCCCTTTCGGGGGCGAGGCGAAGATCAGTCACTGACGCAGCAGTGATTCGAGGGACTTGAAGTCGATCGGTTTGACCAGGTGATGGTCGAAGCCGGCCTCCTTCGTCTGCTTCCGGAACTCGTGGCCGCCGAGGCCCGTGATCGCGACCAGCAGCATGCGATCGGGCCGCGACGGATCGACGCGCGTCCGCAGGCGGCGCGCGACCTCCAGTCCGTCCAGCGAAGGCAGGTCGATGTCGAGCAGGACGACGTCGGGCTGCCACCTCTCGGCGGCATGGACCGCCTCGAGACCGTCGTGGACCACGTCCACGTCGTGATGCTTGAAGACCAGCGCGTACTTCAGCGCTTCGGCCGCCTCGACATTGTCGTCGACGACCAGGATGCGCCGGGGCACGGCCGATCCCTCCACGGCCGCGATGGGCCCGGAGAGCGGCGCCGGCGTGTCGCCGGCCGCGGGCACGAACACAGGCAGCCTCATCACGAACTCGCTCCCGCGCCCCTCGCCCGCGCTGGCCGCCGACACAGACCCGCCGTGCAGCGCGACGATCTTCTTCACCAGCGTGAGGCCGATGCCCAGCCCGCCGCCGGCGCGCCGCCGCGTGTTGGAGCCCTGCACGAACAGATCGAAGACGCGAACCAGCAGCGCGGGTGCGATCCCCATGCCGTCGTCGGCGACGCGCACCACGATCTCCGCCCCGTCCCTGTCGATGAACAGCCGCACCTCGCCGCCCGCGTCCGTGTACTTGCCCGCGTTGTCGAGCAGGTTCGCGATCACCTGCGTGAGGCGCACGGTGTCCCCGCGTACGAACAGCGCCTCCCGCGGCAGCTCGACGACGATGCGCTGGCCGCGCTTCAGCAGCGACGGCCTGATCTCGTCCAGCGCCTGCCCGGCGATCGCGCGGATGTCGAGCGGCTCTTGCCGCAGCTCCACCTTCCCCTGCGTGATGCGCGAGACGTCCAGCAGATCCTCGATCATGCGCGAGAGGTGGGTGACCTGGCGCGTGGTCATGTCCCGCGCCCAGGCGGCGCGGGCGTCGCCGCTGGGCAGGTTGCGCATCAGCTCCATCGCCGTGCCGATCGCGGCCAGAGGGTTCCGCAGCTCGTGCGCCAGCGTGGCGAGGAACTCGTCCTTGCGCCGGTCCGCCTCGCGCAGGACCTCGCCGACGTGCTGCTCCTCGGCGAGGCGCAGGTGGTTCTCGCGCAGCGCGCGCTCGGCCCGCTCGCGCTCCGCGATCCGTTGTTCCAGCTCTGCGTGCGAGCTCTCGACGGCCAGCAGCGCGCGCCGGCGCCGCCGCCGCTCCAGCAGC
>Ga0070684_100002811_pt1 | contig 12914 bp, 14 predicted proteins | sample KBSC723LmetaG_FD_65653 | JGI IMG/M metagenome (GOLD analysis project Ga0070684, IMG submission 65653) | Corn rhizosphere microbial communities from Kellogg Biological Station, Michigan, USA - KBS C7.2-3L metaG | ecosystem: Host-associated > Plants > Roots > Rhizosphere ...
AGCTACCTGTCATCCCGAGCGAGCGCAGCGAGTCGAGGGATCTGCACCTCCGCATTCCCTCCTAATGGACGCAGCGATACCTTCGCCGCCTGTCGTCCCGTATCCCCGTATCCCCGTATCCCCGTATCCCGCGCCCATGCCCGACACCCTCGTCTACATCGGCACCTACACCGAGCGCACGCCGAACCCGAGCAAAGGCATCTACGCCGCGCGATTCGATCACGCGACCGGCCGGCTGAGCACTCCGACGCTCGTCGCCGAGCTGGAGAATCCGTCGTTCCTCGCCGTCTCGCGCGACCGGCGCTTCCTCTATGCCGTGTCCGAGGTCGGTGCCGCGGACGCTACGGGCAAGAAGACGGGGTTCGTCGCCGCGTACGCCATCGACGCGGGGGGCAAGCTCACGCCGCTCAACCGAGTTCCGTCGAACGGCGCCGACCCCTGCCACATCTCGGTCACGCGCTCCGGCCGCACCGTCGCGGTGGCGAACTACACCGGTGGCAGCACGGCGTCCTTCCACGTGAACGCCGACGGCTCGCTTGGCGCCGCGACGACCGACCAGCACGTCGGCCGCGGCCCCAACAAGGAGCGCCAGGAGGCAGCGCACGCCCACTCCGCCAACTTCGCCGCCGACGACCACCTGCTCCTCTCGTGCGACCTCGGCGCCGATGCGGTCTACATGTACCGGTGCGACGACGCGAAGGGCTCGATCGCGCCGCGTCGTCCCGCCTCGGTTCACGTCGAGCCGGGTTCGGGACCGCGCCACATCGCCGTGCATCCCTCGGCGCACTACGCTTACGTCATCAACGAGTTGACGAACACCGTCGGCGTCTTCGCGTGGAATCCGGCAGCGGCCACGCTCGTGCAGCGCCAGTCCATCTCGACGCTTCCCGTGGGCACCACGGTGGCGAATTCCACCGCCGAAGTCGTCGTGCATCCCAATGGCCGCTTCGTCTACGGCTCCAACCGCGGCCACGACAGCATCGCGGCCTTCTCCGTCGATGCGCGCGACGGCCGCCTCACCGCGCTCGGCCACACGCCGACGGGGGGCAAGGCGCCGCGCAGCTTCGCGATCGATCCGACTGGCCGCTGGGTCCTCGCGGCGAATCAGCTCTCCGACAACATCAATTCCTTCGCCATCGATCAGCAGAAGGGGACGCTGAAGGCGACGGGTGCGACGCTCGCCGTCGCTCGCCCCGTCTGCGTGCTCTTCACCTAGGAAGCAGACGACGGGGTCAGGGTAGAGCCCACTCTTTCCGCTGTCGCTCCAGCGCGCTCGCGGGAAGCTGAACGAGCATCGGTCGACGCCGAGGATCGAGCCAGGCGATCAGCTCCTTCAACGCGCCGACCTCCATCGCCGTGCAGCCCGCCGTCACCGACTCGGGGCCGCCCCAGATGTGCAGGAAGATGCAGGAGCCGCGCGACGGTGCCGGTGGCGCGTTGTACGCCACGTGCACGCCGTACTCGTACTGCCCGATGCTCCGCATCTTCTCGGAGCTCGTCCAGTCGACGCGCGGCACGCCGTCGCGATCGACGATCGTGTTGTAGTGCGCCGACCGCCCGTCGTCCACGCACTCCGTCGTCGTTCGGAGCTGCGCGTACGGCAATCGGATCCACGGCGCGCGCGCGTCGAAGCCGAATGCCGTGTCGAGCGGGAACGCCCCGGCCGGCGAGCGACCATCCCCCTCGCGCTTCACCGGCTCCCCTGCACGCGCCAATCCGAGCTGGCCATCCCACGCGACGCCTGTCCGGCCGACGACCACCGGCACGGCAATACCGACCTGCCGCCACGGGCCGCGCAGCCCATCCCGCTCGAATCGTCGAAGTGAGCCGCTCGTCGAGTCCCACGCCGGCGTCACGACGAGCACCATCTGCGTCGAGCCGTCGAGCGGCGAAGCGGCGCGCGCCGTCATGCCGGCTTGCGCCGGTTCGGGAGCGACTGCCGCCGGCGCCCGCGAGCACGCCGAGAGCACTACCAGCGTGGCCATGACCCGCCGCGTGTGCGTTCCGATTGGCATGAGTGGACTCTACACTATCTTCCAGCGGGACAGAAGCATTCCTCCGACCTCGTCATGCCGAACTCTCCCCTCGTAGGGATCATCATGGGCAGCCGCAGCGACCTGAAGATCATGTCGCGCGCCGCCGAGCTGTTGACCGAGCTTGAAGTTCCGCACGAGGTGCGCGTCGTGTCGGCGCACCGCACCCCCGACTGGATGTTCGAGTATGCCTCGAGCGCCGAGGAGCGCGGCATCGAGGTGATCATCGCGGCGGCTGGCGGCGCGGCGCATCTCCCGGGCATGGTGTCTGCCAAGACGATCCTCCCGGTGCTCGGTGTTCCCATTCCCGCGACGGCGCTCAACGGCGTCGACGCGCTCCTCTCCATCGTGCAGATGCCCAAAGGTGTACCGGTCGGCACGCTCGCCATCGGCGAGCCTGGCGCGGCCAACGCGGCGCTCCTCGCCACGGCCATCGTGTCGCGCACGCGCCCCGAGCTGCGTGAGCGACTGCGCGCGTGGCGCGCCGCGCGCACCGACGAGGTGCTCGGCGACACCGACCTGGGCTCCTCGCGTTGAGGTCGCCCATCCTTCCTCCCGCCAGGATCGGCATTTTCGGCGGGGGGCAGCTTGGCCGCATGACGGCGCTCGCCGCGCGCAACCTTGGCTTCGGCATCCAGGTGCTCGATCCCGATCCCGACTGTGCCGCGCGCCCTGTCGTCGATCGGGTCGTTGCCGCGAAGTTCGACAGCGTCGACGGTGCACGCGACCTCGCGTCGCACGTCGATGTCGTCACCCTCGAGATCGAGCAGATCGCCCCCGACGCGCTCGCCGCCGCGCTGGAGCATGCCCCCGTTCGGCCAGGCCCGGACGTGCTGCGCGTCGTGCAGCATCGCGGCCGGCAGAAGCAATGGCTCGTCGACAATGGATTTCCCGTCGGCGCCTACGCGGACGTCGTCACCGCCGCGGCGCTCGCCGCGGCCGCGCGCGACATCGGCCCCTCGCTGTTCGTGAAGGCATGCGAGGGCGGCTACGACGGCCGCAGTCAGCTCCGCTTCGACGGCGTCGATGCCGACGCCGCGTGGAAGTCACTCGGCGGCCGCGCGCTCGTCGCGGAGCAGGCGCTCGACCTCGCGCTCGAGCTCTCGGTGCTCGTGGCGCGGCGCGCGTCGGGAGAGGTCGTCGTCTATCCTCCCGCGGTCAATCATCACGAGCGGCAGATCCTCGCGTGGAGCATGCTCCCCGGCGAGCTCGATCCCGCCGTGGCGCGCGCGGCGCGCGAGCTCGCGCGCGCGATCGCCGAGCAGTTCTCGCTCGAGGGCATCCTCGCGGTGGAGATGTTCCTCACGCGCGACGGCCAGTTGCTCGTCAACGAGCTCGCGCCGCGCCCGCACAACTCGTATCACGCCTCCGAGCTGGCGTGTCCGACGAGTCAGTTCGAGCAGCTCGTGCGCGCCGTCTGCGATCTGCCGCTCGGCGTCGCCGAGCCGACGCGCCCCGCCGCGATCGTGAATCTCTTCGGGGATCTCTGGCAGGGCGATCGCGCGCCGGACTTCGCCTCGGCGCTGAGCGTCGCCGGAACGCGGCTCTTCCTCTACGGGAAGCGCGGGCCGCGCCCTGGTCGCAAGATGGGGCATCTCGCCGCGATCGGTGATACGCCCGCCGACGCCCTGGCTCGCGTGCAACGCGCGGCGTCTCTCCTGTGACATTCGTTGGGTGACGCGGCACCCCCTTTGCTCCCTGGGGATGCCATGTCGACGCCAGCACACCACATCACGCCACTTCCCTCGCTGATCCTCGGCGCGGCGGGCGGGGCGCTCGTGGGCGGCCGGCCGCGCCGCTCCACCACGGGGACGCTGGCCGCGATCGCCGGGCTCGCTCTCGTCGGCCTCGCCGCCAGGGAGCCGATGGCCGACGCGCTGCGACGAGCCGGCACGCGCCGTCGCTCCGTCCGGCTGAGACTCTCCTTCGTCGTGCCGCATCCGGTGAGCGAGGTGTTCCGCTTCTGCAGCGACTTCGAGAACTTCCCGAAGTTCGTCCGCGCACTGCGCGCCGTGGAAGACTTTGGCGATGGTCGCTCGCACTGGATTGGCTCGACGCCGTCCGGTGGCACGCTCGAGTGGGATGCGCTGACGACGAAGTTCGTCACCAATCGCGTCATCGCCTGGCAGAACACGCCGCGCTCACCCGTGCGCATGAACGGAACGATTCGCTTCGTTCCGGAGCGCACCGGCGAAACCTGTGTGAAGGTCGCGCTCGACTATTCCGCGCCGACCGACCGGATCGCCGACGCTGTCGCTGCACTCGCGACGCGCACGCTGAGCCGCGAGCTGGAATCCGACATCCGCCGGCTAGGCGAGCGGCTCGACGATCTTCGCGCGAGCGCGCCCGCCACCGAAGTCGCCGTCTGACTCTTACACCCTCACAAACCTGTTGGGGTCAGACCCGGTGGGGTCAGACCCCAATCACGCCGGCCGTGCGTCGGCGACGCGTGTCGCGGGCGGCTCGCGGTCCGACGCGCGCCGGCCGTGCACGCGCCGCTCTTCGTTCACCACCGGCGCGGCACTCCCCCGCGGCACCTCGATGAGTCGGAAGGCGGGCTGATCGGGGTAGGTCGCCTTCAGCACCGGCAACGACACGTTGTACACCGGGATTCCCGTCGTCGTCTGCCCGACCGCCGTTCCCTTGTGCGCGTGGCCGTGCACGACGGCGCTCACCTGATAGCGCGTCAGCGGCTCCTCCAGGCGGCTCGAGCCGAGCCACGGAAAGATCTCCGGCGGCTCGCCCTCCACCGTACTCTGGACCGGTGCGTAGTGCAGCACGGCGATGCGATGCGCCGTCTTCAAACGTGCCAGCGCCGACTCGAGCTTGAGCGCCTCGTTTACCGCTTCCTGCACGAACTGCTTGATCGAGCGCTCGCCCCACGGGCCGAGCGTTCCGCGGCCGAACCCCCCGGCGAAACCCTTGACACCCGCAAACCCCACCCCCTGCACCTCCACCGAATCGCCATCGAGCATGTGCACGCCGGCGTCACTGAGGATCTTCGCGATCTCCTCGGATTGGTCGGACTCGAAATCGTGGTTCCCGAGCACGGCGACGATCGGGATCTTCACCGCCGACGTCAGGTCGCGCGCGAGCACCCGCGCCTCCTCGGCGAGCCCGTAGTCGGTGAGATCGCCCGGCAGCACGAGCACGTCGGCGCGCTCGGCGATCTGGGCGAACAACGGTTGCAACATCCCCTGGGAATGCTTCCCGTAGTGGACGTCGCTCACGGCGGCTATCTGGACGGAGGTATTCGACGGCATGGGCCCCGGGTTCTGGTCGCCGGCCCCTACTGAGAGATTCGGGCCACGACTCTGCTCCGCATGGCGTGGCCTAGCCCCGGACTTGCGTTGTGCGTCGAGCTACCTCAACCACGCCTCGATGTCCGGGATCTCCACACTCGACGCGACCGCGCAGGACACCAACACCTTCTATCGGCGCACGCTCCACGTCCTGAGCGACGCGGCGGTGCCCTTCCTCGTCGGTGGGTCGCACGCCTTCCTCGAGTACACGGGGATCGTGAGGAACACGAAGGACTTCGATCTCTTCCTCCGCCGCGACGATCTCGACCGGGCCATGGAAGCGCTCAAGGCGGCGGGCTACCGCACGGAGCTCACCTTTCCGCACTGGCTTGGCAAGGCGTGGCAGCACGAGGACTTCGTCGACCTGGTGTTCAGCTCCGGCAACGGCATCTGCAAGGTCGACGACGGGTGGTTCGACAACGCCGTCGAGACCCAGGTCCTCGGCATGCCCGTCAAGATCGTGCCCAGCGAGGAACTGCTCTGGCAGAAGGCGTTCGTCATGGAGCGCGAGCGCTTCGACGGCGCGGACATCATGCACATCCTCCGCTCGCGCGGCGGCTCGCTCGATTGGCCGCGATTGCTCGGGCGCTTCGGGCCACACTGGCCCCTCCTCTACACGTACCTGCTCTTCTTCCACTTCGTGTATCCGAGCGACGTCGGGACGCTGCCCTCGTCCGTCCTCGAGGATCTGTCGCGCCGCATGACCGAGCTGCGACAATCTCCGCCGACCGAGCGCGTGTGTCAGGGCACACTGGTGAGCCGCGCGCAGTATCTCCTCGACATCGGTCAGTACGGATACGCCGATGCGCGCCTCGCGCCACGCGGCGCGATGTCCGCGGAGGATGCGATCTTCTGGACCTGGGCGATCGACAACGTGAAGTGATCGGCGGACGCTCGCCGTCACGCCATCACGATTTCGTTGCCGGCTCCGCGCGGTACTGTTTCAGCTTCCGATAGAGCGTGCGGCGATCGATGCCGAGCCGCTCGGCGGTCCGGCTCTGATGACCGCCCTCGCGCGCCAGAACGTGAAGGATGTACGCACGCTCGAGCTGCTCCAGCGTCGCCAAGGCGTCGCCGAATTCGACGCCCGCCAGCCGCGCTCCGCCGGTCGCCTGCTCCGCGCGCGAGACGAGCGTCGCGCGTTCGACCCAGTGCTCGAGCTCTCGCACGTTGCCCGTCCACTCGCGGCCGAGCAACGGCAGCATGTCGTCGGCGGACAGCGGTCGCAGGTCGATCCCCTGCTCGGCGGCGAGCCGCCGGCGGAAATGGTGCACGAGCTGCGGGATGTCGCTGCGCCGCTCGCGCAGCGGTGGTACGTCGATCAGCATCGCATTGAATGCGTGCAGCAGCTCGTCGACGACGCCACCGCTGTCACCGCGAGCAGTGGCCGCGTCGGCACGTGCGGGCGAAGCGGCCCTGTCATCCCGTCGAGGGCTCGGCACATCTCCCGCCTCGCCCCCCGTACGTACGACGAGGATGAGTCGCACGTCCGCCGGCAACGCGTCGTCGCTTCCCACGCGCTGCGTCAACCGCGTGAGGGCGACGCGACTCAGCGTCGTCCGAAGCGCGGCCGACAGCGCGGATGCGTCCTCGAGCACCACCGTGCCGCCGCGCACGCGCTCGAGCAGACCGGCACGCGCATGTCCCGCTTCCGTCGTCCCGAACAGCTCGCGCGCGAGCGACTCCTGATCCACCTCGCTGCAGCGAACCGTCGCAAAGGGGCGGGATGCGCGCTCCGAGAGGTCGTGCACCAGTCGCGCGACGACGTCCTTGCCCGTGCCCGCCTCGCCCGCGATCACGACGGGCATGCGCGATCCCGCCGCGCGTCCGATGAGCTCACGCACGTGCGCCATCCCCGCCGACCGGCCGACGAGCGCCTGCTGCGAGGCCTCGCCGAGCCGCGCACGGAGCATCGAGAGCTCGCGCCGGACCTGTCCGTCGCGCGCCGCACGCTCTACCGCGGCGAGCAGGACGAACGGCTCGGCCGACGCATCCACGACGTCGCTCGCGCCCTGGCGAAGTGCGTCGCGCACACCATCCACCGTCGGGCGCTGCACCATGACGACGATGGCGGCGGACTCGCCGCACCGCGCACGCACCAGCTGCTCGAGCGCCTGCTCCAGCCCGGGGGAGAGGACGACGACGTCGAAGTCCGCCGCGAGCACACGCCGCGTCGCTTCCTCGAGCGTGGTCGCGTGCGACACCGTGTGACCAGCCGACTCCAGCGCACGCCGGAGCCCTGTCAGCCCTTTTTCCTCGCCGCCGGCGAGAAGCACCCGCGCGATCGTCAACATGCAGGTTACGCGATTCTGGTAGGTTCGCGTATGAGTATCGGCCCGTACATATGAAGGCTGAAGTACGGATGTGCACATATGCCGAGTACGCTAACCCGACCGAACGCGGCCAGCCCCCGTCACCCCGGGCGAGCGCAGATCCGCAGTACCCGCGGCAAGTCGTTGTCATCCCGAGCGAGCGCAGCGAGTCGAGGGATCTGCACTTCTGAACTGAGCGCGGCGAGCGGCGAGCACTGAGCGGTTGAGCGTCGAGCGGCGAGCGGACAGCGGCGAAGCCCTCAGCGGTCAGCCCACACCATCAGTGGATCAAGAGGGTCAGGTTCACTTGAACGTTCGAGGGTCTGACCCTCTTGAAAGGGATCCGGCCTTTTCCGCGGCATCGCCGTGCCAGATCCGCGTTCCGTCGTTGAAAGGCGAACGGCCCCGGCACGCCGAAGCGTCCCGAGGCCGTCACGCACTCACACTCACCCACTCACCCACTCACGAAGCCACCTGCTCCGGCGCCAATCCGAACCGCCGATTCCGTCCCCGGAAGTCCTCCAGCGCATCGGCCAGATCCTCCGCCGTGAACTCCGGCCACATCTTCGGCACGAACAGCAGCTCGGCGTACGCGCACTCCCACAGCAGGAAGTCGCTCAGCCGCTGCTCGCCGCCCGTGCGGATCACGAGATCGACCTCGGTGGCTGGCAGGCGGTCGTGATCCACGCGGGCCAGCAGCTCCGAGAACTGCTCGCGCGTCGCCGGCTCGCCGCGCATCGCCAGTGCCGCGCGGAGGATCGCGTCGCGCGCTGAATAATCCACCGCGACCCGCAGGTGCATCCGCGTGCCCGATGCGGTCAGCGCCTCCACCTGCTCGATCGTGTGCCGGAGCGACGACGGCAGGCGATCGCGCCGGCCGAGGATGGTGAGCCGCACCCCATTCTCGAGACACCGCTTCGCTTCGCCGAGCAGGGCGCGCCGGAAAAGCCGCATCAGCGCCGTCACCTCCGGCGTCGGACGCTTCCAGTTGTCCGACGAGAAGGCGTACAACGTCATCGTGCCGACTCCCTCGCGCACCGCCGCCTCGACGATCTCGCGCGCCGTGCGCAGACCGGCCTCGTGACCCGCCGAGCGCTTGAGGCCGTGCGCCGTCGCCCATCGCCCATTGCCGTCCATGATCACGGCGACGTGCGGGCCGTCGAAGGACGGACTGACGCTCTGCGCGCCGGAGTGTCGTGATTTCTGCATGGACGCTCAGCGCTCCCGAGTGGCGCGAATGAGCGCCTCCATGTGGTCGAGATACCGCTCGAGCGCGCGTCGGCCGGCGGCGGTCAGCTTGTACTCCGTCTTGGGCACTCGCCCCTCGAACGATTTCGTGCAGGTGATGTACTTCGCGTCCTCGAGCTTGCGCGCGTGCACGCTCAGGTTGCCGTCCGTCGTGTGCATCACGCGCTTGAGATCGTTGAACGTGAGCGAATCGTTCACCGCGAGCGCGCTGACGATCCCGAGCCGCATCCGCTCGTGGATCAACCGGTCGAGCGCGAGCGCGCCTTCCTCCGCCTCCGCGCCCGTCTCGGGCGAGACGCCATCGACCGAGCGCAGGCGCGGCGAGCCGTCCCGCGCTGCGCGCGCACCGGTGTCCTCACCCGCGCGCTTCGCTGCCGCACCTGGCTTAGCCACCGTGCCTCCGTGCGATCAAGGTTCCAAAGAAGAGGTGCAGGCCACCGAAGCCCGCCGCCATGAATGGCGTGGCCATCGCCGCGGGCGCGAACAACGCCACCGTCCCGACGGCCATGAACGCGAGCCCCATCACGGGGACGATGCGCACCGAGAACGTGCCTGCCGCGACCACCCCGATGCCGTACAGCAGCATCCAGACGCCCGGCAGGAGCGCGATGAGACCGTGCTGGACCAGGACCAGCGTCAGCAGCGCGCCTCCCGCCATCGGCGGCGCGAAGCTGAAGAGGATCTTCCGCGCCGGCTCCGACCAGAGTGGCAGCTTGGCCGCGTGCGCCTTGAGCGCCATCGTGTAGACGGAGATCGCCACCGAGAGGGCGGCCTCGCACATCCAGATGAAGATCCACCGGTTGGCGCTGTGCGTCGACGCGGCCAGCATGGCGGCGCCGAGGGCCGTCGCGCCGATGACGACCGTCCCCCACCCCGACACCGCGGTGAAGGTGGCCGCGGCCTCCATCGTCTCGCGGATGAACTTGAGGTTGTCCATCGCCCGCGCCTGCATCTCTGGCGGCTCGGGGGGACGAAGTGGAAGCACGCGTGTCATGCGGGGAGAATGCAGCAGGAAGCCCTATGTGTCAAGTGCTTTACGGCATAAAGCGCACTCCCCGCCCGGCTGCGGGGTCGCCGCCCACAGGGACGGCGCCCCGCGTCCTGCCGTCACGCCGAACGCGCGGCTCCCTCTCCCCCGATCGCCGTCGGGCTGGGCGGGGGATCGCTCGCCGGAAAGCTCTGCTCACCCATCTCATCCATCCGCCGGTCATCGATGTCCTTCGCGAACTGCTTCACGATCGCGGCGGAGAAGGCCGGGATGTCGTCGGGCTTGCGGCTCGTGATCAACTGATCGTCGATCTGCACCGGCTGGTCCACCCACTGACCGCCTGCGTTCCGGATGTCGGTCTTGAGGCTCGGCCAGGACGTCAGCGTCCGACCCGACACCGCGCCCGCCTCGACGAGCATCCAGGGCCCGTGACAGATCGCCGCCACCGGCTTCTCGGCGAGCATGAACTCGCGGACGAATTGCACCGCGCTCACGTTCGTGCGCAGCGTGTCCGGGTTCTTCACCCCACCCGGAAGCAGGAGCGCGTCGTACTCGCTCGCGTGCACTTCGGCGAGCGTCCGATCGACCGGCAGCTCGTCCCCCTTCTCGTCGTGGTTGACCGCCTGGATCGTCCCCGCCTTCGGCGAGATGAGGTGCGTCACCGCACCGGCCGCGTCGAGCGCCTTCCGAGGCTCCACGAGCTCCACTTGCTCGACCCCGTCCGTCGCCAGGATGGCGACCTTGTGTCCCTTCAGCCCGAGTTCCATCGCTCCTCCCGTGTTGAACGTCGAGGATCGGGTCACGTTTCGTGCCCGCGAGCCGTGCCGGGCTACTCGCCGTTCGGGGTCCGATCGTCTTACCTTGCCTGCGTGCCGCTCCTCCCACTGCACGGCCACGACGCCGTACGACGCCGGCTCGACGACGCGATCAGGCGGAACTCGCTCCCGGCGTCGCTGCTGCTCCAGGGTCCTCAGGGGATCGGGAAACAGCGGCTGGCGCTCTGGCTCGGCCAGCGCCTTCTCTGCACGGGGCCCGAGCCGCGGCCTTGCGGGACGTGCCAGCACTGCCGCTACGCACTGGCCGGCAACCACCCGGACATTCATTGGTACTTTCCGAGGCCGCGGCTCAAGGATTCCGATCCTTCCCCCGAGGACGTCGAGGACGACTTCCGTGAAGCGCTCGCCGAGCGGACGCGCACTGGCATCTACGCGCCACCGCCTCCCGAAGAGGCCATCCTCATCGCGACGATCCGTGCGATGGCGCACGCGGCGGCACTCGCCCCGGCGCTGGGAGCCCGGAAGGTGTTCGTGCTCGGCGAGGCCGACCGGCTGGTGGTCCGGGACGACTCGGAGTTCGCCGCCGGCGCCTTCCTCAAGCTGCTCGAGGAGCCGCCGAAGAGCGCGAACATCATCCTCACCTCCAGCGAGCCCGGCTCGCTCATCCCGACGATCCGCTCGCGGCTCGTTGCCGTCCGGGTGCCCCCGCTCGGCGCCGAGGCTGTCGAGGCCGTGCTCGCCGAGCCCGCGATGCGGGCCGCGTTGACGGCTGCCGGCGTCCCGGAGCGCGCCGACGAGCGGCGCCGCCTGGCCGCGGGCGCTCCCGGCTCTCTTCTCGGGCGTGCGGAGTGGACCGACGCGTTGGCGCGCGCGCAGCGGATGCTCGACGTCGCCGGAGATCGCGATCGCAAGGCGCAGATGCGCGTTGCACTCGGCCAGGGCGCGGCCAGGGCACGTGGCGCCTTCAGCACATCGCTGGACGCGCTCACCGCCCTGCTCCACGAGCGCGCGCGAGCCGCGCTCCAGCGCGGCAACCTCGATGCGGCCCGCGCCGCCTCACGCGCGCTCGTCGATGTCGAGCAGGCGAAGGAGCGCGCCTCCGGCAACGTGAACCCGCAGCTGATCACGAGCGAGCTGCTCCGACGCCTGGAGGACCAACTCCGATGACCCCCGACGAGGGAGGCCTCTCCCATGTGGCCCCGGACGGCACGGCGCGCATGGTGGACGTCAGCGCCAAGCCCGACACGAGCCGGATGGCCCGCGCCACGGGCAGCATCCGGATGTCGCAGAAAGCCCTGGACGCGATCGTCCGGAACGCCGTGGCGAAGGGAGACGTGCTCGGCGTGGCCCGGGTGGCCGGGATCATGGCGGCGAAGCGGACGTCCGAGCTCATCCCCCTCTGCCACCCCCTCCCTCTCCACGACATCTCCGTGGTCCTGACGCCCGATCCCGCCCTGCCTGGGGTACGGGTAGAGGTGACGGCGCGCACAATCGGGAAGACCGGGGTCGAGATGGAGGCCCTGACTGGCGCGAGCATAGCGTTGCTCACGGTCTACGACATGGCGAAGGCGCTCGACAAAGGGATGGTCCTTTCCGATATATCGTTGGCCGCTAAAGTGGGTGGAAAGGGGGGCGATTACGCAAGACTTGATGGCACGGGCCGTGCGCCTTAACCTGCAAGTGCAGCGAGCTGGACCAATGCAGTTAACCCGTTATAGGGGTTCATCTTATGAAGAACCTGAGGGGCACGTACGTGCACCGGGGAGACGCTTATCGCCGCCGTAGACGCATCCAGCGCTCGGTCCTGGCCCTGAGCTTCTTCGGAGTGACGGCCTTCGTCATCGGGAACCGTAAGCCGGCTGCACCGACCGCGTTCGCAGCCCCCGTGAATAGCAGTGGGTTCCACATCAACGTCGCAACCAACAAGTCCCTCACCTTCGCGCTGGACTCGACGCGCGGGGAGCTGGACCTGGTCCGTGCGCAGCTCGAGCGCGCGAACACGGTCATCAACTACTCGACCAAGTACGCGATCAACGCGGACCTGGCGAGCAAGATCGTCGACGTGGCGTCGGCCGAGGGGATCGACCCGGAGCTGGCCTTCCGTCTCGTGAAGCTGGAGAGCGACTTCAACCCGCACGCCACCAGCCCGGTCGGCGCGGTGGGTCTCACCCAGGTCATGCCCTCCACGGCGAAGTTCTACGTGAAGGGGATCACGAAGGAGAAGCTGTACGATCCCACGACCAACCTGCGGGTTG
>Ga0070684_100002812_pt1 | contig 12914 bp, 12 predicted proteins | sample KBSC723LmetaG_FD_65653 | JGI IMG/M metagenome (GOLD analysis project Ga0070684, IMG submission 65653) | Corn rhizosphere microbial communities from Kellogg Biological Station, Michigan, USA - KBS C7.2-3L metaG | ecosystem: Host-associated > Plants > Roots > Rhizosphere ...
GTGGTCGGCGATACCCTCTTCGCCATTGGCGAGCAACCGCGGCCCATGATGTACTTCCCGATTGACTCGTCGATCTCCCAGGGACCGAAGGATTTTGAGGAGTATGGAGCGCTGGCGATCCGTTCCGGGCAAGACGTCACGCAATTCGCGCTCCCCGTGCAGAAGATCGTTCAGAGTCTCGACCGCGACCTCGCCGTTTCCGACATCCTCACCATGGACCAGGGGTGCGAATCTACTCAGCAGAACCTCAGGAGTGCGGAGAGGGCACAGCGGATTAGCCTTCCTCCTGTGTTAACGCCATCGAAAGGCGCTTCTCGCGAGCGGTGCGAGAGTCGAACTTTGCGAGGAGGATGAACGCTATCGAGCAGGTAAGAATGCCGATAGCAGCATCCGTGAAAAGCAGCGCGGTAATACCCCGGATAGAATATGCGTGGCCGTCAATGACGGTGATGTAGGTGACGGGGACGTTGGTAGCGGCAGTGAGGAAAGAAAATGTGGTGGCAGCCAGCGGGTTGTCCGGGCCAATAGCTTCGAAAACGATTCCAATCTGGATCGAGAAAGCGACCGCCTGAAAGAGGAATTCACCGAAGACAGCGAATGCGAACGTGGTGGTTGTGTGGGGCAAGACGACCAGGCTCAGGGTGAACAGGCAACCGAGTATGCCATTGGCGAAGTAGAACGAACGCAACCGCAGGCGGCGAGCGATCACTGGAAATAGGAAGCACCCGATCAGCCCGGGGACAAATGCGCCCGCCCCGCCTGCGAGGCTCACAACCCGTGCGGAGGCGTGGAAATCTGCGCCTAGTCCACCTAGCAGGTTAGGCAGAACGAAGCTGCTGGCGGGTGGCCACGATCTCGCGGCGCTGACTACTCAATGAGGGTGCCCCCGCGTCCCTCGCAATTCGAGACCGGAGTGTGGAGCACTCTTCCCATACAATCCATTCGCGGTTGGGATGATATTTGGAGTCATCTCTTGCATCGCCGTGCAATGCACCGCGGAAATCGGTGTGAAAACTGACAGATCTCGATGAGCGCACCAGCGATGATGCGCCAATCGAGGTTTCTTGGCTACAAGCTCGCTTACAGATAGTATTCAGGGCAACGAGGCAGCGGGCGAGTTGCGGCTTTAGGCAGACTAGAATCCTGTCATGAACCAGAAAGCCAGGGAACTGTGGGTGATTCCAACGATCATCGCATTAGTTACGGGCACGGGCTCCTGTTCCTTGGGCCTTGGCTCACCGGAACGCCGATTAAGCCCTCGTTTTCGATAGCATGGTTAAAACTCGCGCTCTTCTCTCCCCTCCCGGTGTGGCTTATCCTGGCGGGTGGCCCCCCGGCCTCAAGGTAATTGAGGGTGCCCCCGGTCCCTCGCTTTTGGGGACCGGGGATGGAAGTTAGCGGGCGGGTGGCCCCCGCCTCAACGGAGTTGATGGTGCCCCCGGTCCCTCGCTTTTGGGGACCGGGGACGGATGCTGGCACTCCCGGTACTGCATCCACTCGGGCAGCTTCCAGCCTCGCTCCCGGGCTGTCCACTCCGACTCGATCTCCACTGTCCCCCGCATCCCGGTCTGGTAATGTCGGTAACTGGACCACCGCCACTCCTCCGGCTTTCCCGCCAGTCCACGTTTCACCGGATTCCGGTGGATGTATCGCAGCTTTTCGACGAACTCCTCGTGCCTGGCGACGTTGCGATCATAGTAGTGTGCCTGCCAGAACGGCCTCTCCCGGCTGCGGACCGAAACCGAAAGCTTCAACGCCTGAATCGCTCTCGACAACAAGCCGCGCTGCGGTTCATTCACAAGCAGATGTACATGTTCGGGCATCACCACATACCCGCTCACTACGAACAGGTAGCGCTGGCGCATACGCTCGAGGGCGTCTTCGAACCGTTCCATGGCGCTGACCGGCGAGAAATAGGGTCGGCGGCGGTAGCAACTGAACGTCAAAAAATGAAGTCCGCCGGTCTGCTGGTAACGGATGCGAGCGCCTTTCATGCACCGCAAGCATACTCCAGCCTCCCTCCGGCAAGGGCCGGCCTCAAGGGAGTTGAGGGTGCCCCCGGTCCCTCGCTTTTGGGGACCGGGGATGGAAGTTAGGCGGGTGGCCCCGGCCTCAAGGGAGTTGAGGGTGCCCCCGGTCCCTCGCTTTCGGGGACCGGGGATGGAAGTTAGCGGCCCCAGGCAGGCGGCCCCGGCCTCAAGGGTGTTGAGGGTGGCGGCTGGCCCCGGGCTCAAGGGAGTTGAGGGTGCCGCCTTTCCCTTGCATTTGAAGTCTGGGGATTTCCCATGAATCAACGAGCGCATAATCGCCAAATCACTCATTGAGGCCCAGAGATGGCAAACGCAGGCCAACTCACTCACCGAAGTCGCGGTCCGCAGCCCGCCCCAAAACACCTGTGACCGCTGTCACGGCCAGAATCCGCCCAAACGCGCATCATCAACTCACCGGCCATGTGGTGCCCTGCTCAATTCCGCCCCGCAATTCGCAATTCCACACCCTCCAAACCTATCCAGGATGTTTACCATAAAATTAGTAGGAGAAAAATTTTTCGCGCACGCACTTCTTGCCGCTAAATATCTGCCAACATATTTATATTCATATATTTAGAAAGAATTAGCTTTGCTTCTCAAACTTTCGCCTGAACCCGAAGATTTTACGAAGAAATAGCGAAGAAAGACCCCTTGCGGAACCTGGTTTTCATCGCCAAAGTTACCCTTCAGTAAACACTCCCCAGTCCGGGTATTGGCGGCGGGCTATTTTGCCCGCCCGATCACGCTCAACATCCGCCCCGCTCGGCCGCCCGACCCGCGGTGGGAGAAGAACAGCTCCCTGTGGCAGCTTGTGCAGCCGCCGATGACGCGGATCGAGCCCGGCCGCAGACCCGCATCGAGTAGCTGACGCCGGTTGGCCTCCGCTACATCGAGATGCAGGCTGGGGCCAATGGGCGAGTGTCCCGGCGCGCGCTGCGTCAGGAACAGCATGGGGTACTTGGTCCGCACCGGGTCAGAGTCGTAGACCTCGTGGAACAGCTCGCGCCCATAGGCGAACTGCGATTCGAACTCCGACAGCAGCTCCTCGCCCACCTGGTAGCAGCACGGCCCGATTCCCGGCCCGATGGCGGCCACCAGGTCCTCAGGCCGCGAGCCGAATTCGAGCCGCATGCGCCCGATGCCGTTTTCGACAATGCGCTTCACCGTGCCGCGCCACCCGGCATGAAACGCCGCCACCGCGCGTGTCTTGCGGTCGGCTACCAGCACGGGCGTGCAATCGGCTGTCTGCACCCCGAGCAGGATTCCCGGGCGGTCGGTCATGAGCCCGTCGCCCTTGCAGGGGCGTCCGGGGGCGGCGTTCCCGGCCACGGCGAGCACGCTGACGAGCACGCTCGAGTGAATCTGGCGCACCATGATGAGCGGCGTATCGGCGTCGCCGGAAACCGCCTCGGCCAGCAGCCGCCGGTTGCCGAGCACGTTCTCCCGCTCGTCCTCGGCGGTAAGGCCCAGGTTCAGTTCGCCGGGGGCGCCTTCAGGGGCGTAACACGAGCTGAGGCCGCCGCGCCGGGTGCTGAATCCATGCCAAAGCCAGGGGAGCCGGTCCCATTGGGGCACGGGGATCCACTGGACCCCGTTGGCCGCGGTTCTGGTTGCGGGCAACTGGGGGCGCAATTCCTCTGGAGTTTTGTCTTGAAAGCGCGCGCGGCGGGCAACCCCGGCCGACTGGCTGCGGCGGCTGCGCTCTAACCCGGCAGAGGCGAACAGCGCGTCGACTTCCTCGAGATTGGAGGGAATCTGGCCGGGCTCATGGCCGGATATCGGGGCCGGCACTGGATCGGCCGGCGGCTGTTTCACTGCCTTGGACGTGCGGCGCAGGCGGGAGGAAGAAGACGGCATCTTCTTGATTTTAACGATGGATTGCGATGAAAAGGGGGGCTGGGGGTAATTCGGGGGGCTCAGAGCAACTGGGCCTGCCTTCCGGCAGGCCCGCTCGAGAGGCTTTCAAAAGGAGGGGATCCTGGAGGGGGATTGGAGAAGGGGTCCCATTTCTGAGACCTTCAATAAGGATGGAACACCTTTTTGTGGTGGGCCATAAATCGGGGAAGCCTCTGCTTGTTAACTGATTGGACGCCATGCCCCGAACATTGGTTGCTTAATTAATTCTCAGATTTTTTCCACATCGCGGAAGCCGCCTTCCCACCCCCGCGCCGGGGAATCAAGTTGCATGAAAACAACAATCAGAGCACACTTTTAGCATGAAACGCTGGCAGGTTATAGCACTTTGCGCGGCCGTGGTCGCCGTCGCCGCTTATTTCTATTTTTACCGCGGCGGATTCGGGTTTGGCGGCTCCCACTCCGGCGCACCGGGCCAGAGCGAGTCGGCGGGGGCGCAGCCAGCGAAAATTCAGTGGCAGGTCATCAGCCGGCCCGAGGATGGATTTCGGCTCGAAATGCCCGCCGATCCCAAGGACCTGCAGGTTCCCGCGTACAACGAAATGGGCGGAACCGAGCCGGTGAAAATGCTGTTCTCAAGCCCCGACGGCGACACCACCTTCGCCGTCACCTGGCAGGATAATCCGCCGGTGGCGCGGGTCAACAACCGGGTTCCCGATCGCACGCTTGACCAGGCGCGCGACGGGATGCTCGCCCGCACACAGACCACCCTGGTCAGCGAATCGAAACTGACGACTCTGCCGTATCCCGGGCGCGATATTACGGCCAAAAACAGCGAGGGCGGCTTTCTTGATGCGCGCATGCTGTACGTGAATGATCGGCTGTATACGCTTATGGCGCTGTTCCCCACGCAAAGTGCGCGGCATGAACAGGATGTGATCCGCTTCTTCAATTCGTTCGCCCCGCAGCGGGTAAGCCCGACACTACCTGAAGCCACACCCAAGGGAACGTAGCTGGGCCGCAGGTCGTTATCGTTCAGCGCGGCAGGGCCGGGCGTGCCGCGCGCTCCACAAACCATGTAATCAGGCTCGCCGGCAGAAAGCGCACGGCGAACGCCGTAATGCGCCCGCTGGCCCTGGGCACAACGGTCCGCCGGCCACGCGCCAGACCGTCGATTCCAAGCCGCGCCACCGCTTCGGCGGACTGCACCCCGCGCTTCCTGAAGACCTCAGCTCCCGCTACCTCGAAGAATTCGCTCTCCGTGGGGCCGGGACAAAGCGCCGTCACCTTCACTCCGTAGCGCGCCACCTCCTGCGCCACTCCCAGCGCAAAAAAACGATCGAAGGCCTTCGTCGCGGCGTAGGTGGAGATGTAGGGTACGGGCTGAAAACTGGCTGTCGATGCCGTCACGAGCATCCAGCCGCGGCCGCGCTCCACCATCCGGGGAAGAAACAGCCGCGAGACATGGACCATCGCCTCGCAGTTGACCCGGACCTGCCCCAGTTCCTGTTCCATGGGGTTCAGGTGAAACGCGCCGAACTTCCCCAGTCCGGCGTTATTAATAAGGATGTCAACCGCGATGCCGGCCGCTTCGGTCGCGTCGTAGATCGTCTGTGGGCCTGCGGGATCCATCAGGTCGGCGACGACCACTCGAACTTCCGTACCGCGTCCGGCAAGCTCGGCGGCGATCGCATCCAACCGCTCCTTGCGGCGCGCGGTAAGAATCAGTTTTGCCCCGCGAGATGCGAGCTCGCGAGCAATCGCGACGCCAATTCCCGCGCTGGCGCCCGTCACCAGCGCCCAGCGGTTGCGAAACGTGTCAGTGGTGGCCATTTCGATTCAGATTAACCCCGCGGACCGATGCAGAGTGCGTGTACACTGGGCCGGTCGTCCTCTTTGTGTCCCCAGTTGTTCGACTTTTGATCCGCTGTACAATCCCATAAGGGCCGTCACGAACTCCGCGCATCCATGGCGGTTTTGGCGCGTCGAATGGTTAGGTATCTATGAACTCTTCCCGAGAAAAGAACGAGCCGCGCAAATTGCCCATGATGCCCATTCGGGACATGGTGATCTTCCCTTACATGATGACGCCGTTCGTGGTGGGCCGCGAATCGAGTGTTCGCGCGCTTGAAGAGGCGTTGACCGGCGATCGCAAAATCTTCCTCGCCACGCAGCACGACGCGTCCATCGACGAACCGAAAGCGAAGGAGATTTACCAGGTCGGCTCCATCTGCAATATCGTGCAGAGCGTTAAGATGCCCGATGGAAATATCAAGGTTCTGGTCGAAGGCATCGAGCGCGCCAAGTCGATTGAAGTCACTGACCGCGATGGCTTCTTCGTCGCCACCGTGCGCGTGGGCAAGTCGAACTTTGAGATGACGCCGGCCGTCGAGCAGTTGATGGAGCGCGTGCGCAGCCTGTTCGAGCAGTATGTGAAGCTGCAGCAGAGCCTCAATTACGAGACCATCATCGCCAGCGTGCGCATGGATGAGCCCGCCCGGCTCTCCGATGTCATCGCGGCCAACCTGCAGCTCGGCATTGAAGAAAAGCAGGAGCTGCTCAGCATCTTCGATCCGTCGGCGCGCCTGGCGCGCATCGCCGACGTGCTCGATATCGAAATCGAAAAGCTCGACCTCGACCGCAACATCCAATCCCGCGTCAAGCGGCAAATGGAGCGCGCGCAGAAAGAGTACTACCTCAACGAAAAGATCAAGGCAATCCAGAAGGAGCTGGGCCGCGGCGAAAAGAGCGAGTTCGACGAACTGCGCAAGAAGATCGAATCCGCCGGCATGCCTAAAGACGTGCTCGACAAGGCGATCCAGGAGCTCAAGAAGCTCGAGGCCATGCCGCCCATGTCGGCTGAGTCCACCGTGAGCCGCAACTATATTGACTGGCTTCTCGCAGTGCCGTGGAAGAAGCGCTCGAAGGAAACGCGCTCCATCGATTACGCGGAGAAAGTGCTCAACGAAGACCACTACGGCCTGGAAAAAATCAAGGACCGCATTCTCGAATTCCTCGCCGTGCGCCAGCTCGTCAAGAATCCCAAGGGCTCGATCCTCTGCTTCGTAGGGCCTCCGGGCGTGGGCAAGACGTCGCTCGGCATGTCGATCGCGAAGGCCACGGGCCGCAAGTTCGTGCGCCTGTCGCTCGGCGGCGTGCGCGATGAAGCTGAAATCCGCGGCCATCGCCGCACGTATATCGGCGCGCTGCCCGGCCAGATCATTCAGCACATGAAGAAGGCCGGCACTAAGAATCCCGTGTTCCTCCTCGATGAAGTCGACAAAATGGCGTCGGACTTCCGCGGCGACCCGGCTTCGGCGCTACTCGAAGTGCTTGATCCCGAGCAGAACACCGCATTTCAGGATCACTATCTCGACGTCGATTACGACCTCTCGCAGGTGCTGTTTGTCGCCACGGCCAACGTGATGCACACCATTCCCGCGGCGCTGCAGGACCGCATGGAAATCCTCCGCCTGCAGGGCTATACCGAGAATGAAAAGCTCGAGATTGCGCGTCAGTACCTGGTGAAGAAGCAGCGCGAGCAGACGGGGCTCACCGAGAAGAACGTCGTCATCAAGGACGACGCGATTCTCGAGATCATCCGCAGCTACACGCGCGAGGCCGGCGTGCGCAACCTGGAGCGCGAGCTCGGCAACCTGTGCCGCAAAGTGGCGCGCAAGGTCATCAAGCTGGGCGCCAAACACAAGGAAGAGATCACCGCGGCCAACATCTCGGAGTTCCTCGGCGTGCCGCGCTATCGCGAATCCGAAGTGCACGAGAAGAGCGAAGTCGGCCTGGTCACCGGACTGGCGTGGACCGAAGTCGGCGGCTCCATCCTCAGCACCGAAGTCCAGGTGCTCGACGGCAAGGGTAAGCTCACCATCACCGGCCAGCTCGGCGACGTGATGCAGGAGTCGGCGCAGGCTGCGCTCAGCTACATTCGCGGAAAGGCGCAGTCGCTCGGCCTCTCACGCGAGTTCTATCGAAATGTCGACCTGCACCTCCACGTTCCCGAGGGCGCCATTCCCAAGGACGGCCCATCGGCCGGCATCACCATGGCCACCGCGCTTGCCAGCGCACTCGCCAAGATCCCCGTGCGCCGCGATATCGCCATGACCGGCGAAATCACGCTGCGCGGCAAGGTGCTGCCGATCGGCGGGTTGAAGGAGAAGCTGCTGGCCGCACTTCGCGCAGGCATCTTCGAGGCGATTTTGCCGCGCGCCAATGAGAAGGACCTGCAGGAGCTGCCCGACAACATCAAGAACGCGATGAAGCTGCATTTCGTCGATTCCATGGATGAAGTGCTGGCGCTCGCGCTGGAAGGTCCGCTGCCGTCGCCGGTTCCGCCGGAAACAGAAGTGCTGACCGCCGTTCCGCAGGGCGACGTTGTGTCCGGGCAGGTTGCGCGGCAGTAATCTATTGCTGAAAAGCGGCCGATCCGGCGAGATCGGCCGCTTTTCTGTCTTCGCAAAATCCAAATAGTTCTTGAATTGCGGTCCGGATTGTGGGACGCTGCACAGCATGAATCCCGCAGCCCTTGCCAACCTGATCGAGGCCAACGCGGCGCGCTGGCCGTCCATGGTCATCGACTTCGACGCGGTCCCGGTGATGAACCAGGTTGCCGCACGGCTCATCGCGGCGGACGCGAAGGGCCGCTACCAGGCCATTTCGGCGCAGACCGGCGTGCCATGGCCCATCATCGCGCTGATCCACGAGCGCGAGTGCTCGCAGAGCTGGAGCCGCAGCATCGCGCAGGGAGATCCGTGGAACGCGGTTTCCATCCACGTGCCCGCGGGCAGAGGTCCGTTCAATTCATGGGAAGAGGCCGCCGTGGATGCGCTCATCGCCTGCGAGCATATGGACCAATGGCCTCACTGGGACACCGTCGGCGGTGCGTTGACACGGCTCGAAATGTATAACGGCCTCGGATACGCCGTCAGGAACCCTGCGATGCCATCGCCGTATGTCTGGTCGCGCACTGACCAATACATCTCCGGAAAATACGTGGCCGACCACGACTTCGATCCCAATGTCATTGACAGCCAGGAAGGATGCGGGCCTCTGCTCGCCTCCATGATGATCCAGGACCCCACCATTCTCGAGACCTTCCCATCGTGGGGACCGCCGCCGGCCCAGCCCAGCCTCTCCAGCCCCGACGGCGTCGTGTGCGACACGCGCTGGCTGCAGACTTGCCTCAACCAGCACGGCGCAAACCCGCAGCTCACCGTCGATGGCGGCTGGGGCGCTCACACCATCGCCGCGCTCAAGGCCTACCAGGCAAACGCCGGGCTCACTGCCTGCGGGCGCTACAACGTGCCTACTCGCGACAGCCTGCTAGCCGCGTTGGCGAGCGCCGCCACGCCGGGTGAGACCACGACCGCAGTCGGCTGAGAATTCGCCGGCGCGCCGCGAATCGAGGAACATGGTCCCGGCTCGTCATGACAGACGGCCGGGACCGCGCAGCCTGGGGAAAAGAATTGCAATACTCTACTGCACAGTGGGAAGGCTGCCGGCGATCGATTTCGCGGCGTCGCTGCACACCGGGTGGCCCCATCCGCTCGCGCTGGTGCCCATCATGAGCCCGCTTGCCGGGGTGATGTCGTACACGATGTTGTCGGGCCTGCTCGAGTCCGGCCCCACTCCACCGGGAACGAAATCGAGGTTCAGCGTGTGCCTGGTTCGCCACGCAATGTTGTGATCTGCGCACGAGGAATCGCCACTGACCCCGATTGCACCGATCAGTTTGTGTTGTGCGTTATAGAGGGCGAGTCCGCCGCCGAAGACATTCACGCCGCCGATACGGCCGCCCACCATGGGATCGTTCGCCTGGCCGTAGTTCTGCGCATTCCCGCCGTACGCCACGTCTGTGCTGACGGGGTTACTCTGCTGCAGGCCGTAAAGACTTCCTCCCGGCTGCACAGCGCTGTAAAGCTGCGCAGTCGACAACGACAGCCCGGGAAGACTGAACGCGTTTGCCGTGTTCGCTTTTTGTGCCGAGATGACGCGACTGCCCGGCCACTGCGAGCCGCGGTCGGATCCGGTGAACGCAACCGCGCACACCACTCCATCGCGGTTTACCACCGTGCCCCACATGTCGAGGTTGAAACCACCGTTACTCTGGTTGCGTGACGCAATCAGGGCCGACCTGAGCTGGCCCCAGTTGGGCAGGTCTTTGCAGGCATCGCGATCAGCCTGCGCGCACACCGGCATCGTCGAGCACATTGCCAGCGCAAGAGACAGAAAGCTAAGTTTTTTCATTGGGGGGAAGTCCTCTCAAGGCGAACAGAGAGATACTGCACCGATTTGGAAGGGGACCGACAAACTCTCTGAAGGCCGCCCGAAACGTAGCACGGCTTCACTTCCGCATGCAATTGAAAACTCGCGCGGGCCGCGTCGTTCCTTCGGCCAAGACTGTATCCTCAGAAAGGCATGCGCTATTCCACCCAGTTCCTGCTCTCGGCCATGGCGCCGGAGCAGTTCCCTGCCCCGTCGGTGCCCGAGATCGCGTTTCTCGGCCGCTCCAATGTGGGCAAATCGAGCCTGCTGAACACGCTCGCCGGAGAAAAAGCGGCCAAGGTCTCGTCCACCCCGGGACGCACGCGCGCCATCAACTTTTTTGCGCTGCTCGATGAGAGCCAGCGGCGCAGACTTGTCTTCGCAGATTTGCCCGGCTACGGGTACGCCAAGATATCGAAGTCGATTTCCGCCGAGTGGCCAAAATTCATCGAGCCGTACCTCGCCGAACGCGACGCCCTCGGGCTGTGTGTGTGCCTGGTCGACTCGAATGTGCCGCCGCAGCAGCGCGACGCTCAGCTGCTCGACTGGCTGCGCAGCGTCGACCGGCATTTCGTCGTGGTTGCCACCAAGATCGACCGCCTGAGCGGCAACGAGCGCACGCGCAATCTCACTGCGTTGCGAAAAGGTCTGGAGATCGACGACGTTCTGCCTGTGTCCGCCAAAACAGGGGCGGGACTCAAAGAGCTCTGGGCGCGAATCGAGGCAGTCAGGATCGGCTCGTAAGGGCGCCAAAGTCTCAGGCGAATCCTGTTTCGGCGCTAAACTGGTGCGATCGATAACTCTGCTGCCACTGCCGGACTCGAAGGCACCGAGCGGACACGGCGGGCTGAGGGTCCCACATAGCGGGGTGCGAGCCGAACCCAGCGGCGCGCGGCGAATTCCGATTCCGGAATGAGCGCGAGGACGCGGGTCTCAAAGCCCGCCGGCGGAGACGGCAGCACAATGAGCCGTGGAAGTGCTGCAGTCGGCGGCGCGCCGATCGGCTGAGCGCCTTGCGAAACCAAATCTGCAAGCTCGAGAGCACACTCGCCGCGAAGCAGGTCGGGAAGCACCCCCCGTTCGCACATCTCCGCGACCACGTGCGAGGGCGGCGCGGAGATGCCCACCGCAACTGGATTCTTCTTGCGGATTTCGTTCTTGAGGATGCGTAACGCTTCGTCCAGCGAGGTCACCAGGAAGTCGATCACGCCTTCACGAATCGCCCAGCGCTGCCGATCCGGATCGCTGGTCGCGCTGAGCGATGCGGCGCCTGAAATATTCGCGGCGCGCACCAGGCGGGCGCCTTCCACATCGAGCTCGCCGACATAGAGAAGCTTTCCGCCCAGGCCCGTTTCAGGATGAAGGAGGGGCGACAGGGCGAGATACTGAGCGTACACAGCTTCTAGTTCAACGCTCGGTGGTGCGCCGATGGAAACCCCGGAAGCCATGGTATCCCAACCTTAACGCATCGCGGCGGGAAGCTGCGCCTTCACCAGGTGGAATACGGCTGCCCGTCGCTGCCCTGTTCCTCGCTGCCGGAGTGCACGTTATTGATGCCGCCATCGGTCTGGTCGGTCGAGGATAGATCGGAACTTGAATCTGTCTGCCAGGTGTCCTTGGCATGGGTCATTGGGTCTTCGGGGACAGCCTTGAGATAGCCGTCCTGCACCAGGTCGTCGAGCGATTGTGGCGCCTTCTGCTTGTCGGCGGTGTAGGAGTCGATCGCGACCCGCATGGTGTGCAGATCTTCTTTCAGCACGGCTTCCCGTGCCTGGCGGACCGCCGCCTTGTAGGAAGGAACCGCCACCGCCGCCAGGATCATGATGATGGCCATCACGATCATGAGTTCGATCAGCGTGAAGCCCTTCTCGCCGGCTCTCTTCCGAATTGCGCGCACAGAGTTCACGAACTTGCCTCAATCCGAGCCTACCAGTCGGAATACTTGGTCCCGTCAAGGGCCGTGCCCTGTGACTTGGAATACACATCGAACACGCTCTGACCGCCGTAAGAATCGGACTTGGGATCATCCTGCGGCGAGCGCATTCCCCACTCCGCGTTGCCCGTCATCGGATCCACCGGAATGTGCCGCAGGAACTTCACCTTCTTGCCCTGAATATCGACGCCGTTCACAAGCGTGTCCAGGTCCGGAGGATAGTTCTGGCTGTCCACCTTGGTCTGGATCGCGCCTTTGTCGGCCGCGTCCTTGTATTTGTCGATCGCGGCGCGCATCATCCACAGGTCGTAGTGGAGCTCCCGCTCCTTCTGGCGCTTGATCTGGAAGCGGGTGATGGGAATGGCCGCGGAGGCGAGAATGGCCAGAATGAACACGGCAATGATCAGCTCCGCGAGCGTGAGCCCGCGCTCCCCCGATTTGATCCTCGCCATTCGCCTCATGATCGTCTACTTCACATCCACACTGAGCTGCGCGCCCAGCGCAGCAACAGGCTTCTGAGCGCTCGACATCGCTCCCGGTTTGGTGATCACCACCATGCTTGATCCGGCCGCTTTGGCCTGAAACGTCAGCATGCACACCACGCCCGCGCCGCTCACCCCGGGCGCGCCCGGCGGTCTTGAAGCATTGACGGTGAGCGTACCGGGTCCGTCATCGCGATGCACCAGGGCAACGCTCTGTCCATCCCGGCTGAGAAAGTCTCCCGGCCCTACGTTCACCAGCGAAAGCTTGTCAGGGTCGTACTGGATCTGGAGCGGTACGGAGTCAATGTCCGCGGCTCCGCTGATGACCACCGGAACCTG
>Ga0070684_100002813_pt1 | contig 12913 bp, 12 predicted proteins | sample KBSC723LmetaG_FD_65653 | JGI IMG/M metagenome (GOLD analysis project Ga0070684, IMG submission 65653) | Corn rhizosphere microbial communities from Kellogg Biological Station, Michigan, USA - KBS C7.2-3L metaG | ecosystem: Host-associated > Plants > Roots > Rhizosphere ...
CACCTATCGCCAGGTCTTCTACGTCGCCGACGTCGAGGCGGGCGGCCGCCCGATCAATGGCGAGCTGCATGTCGACCTCGACGAGGCCGATTTCCTGGCCGTCTTCCCGCTGGCCGGACAGGGACGGGCGCGGCTGATCGGAACGGTACGCGATGAACGAGCCGACCGCGCCGATACGCTGACCTTTGAAGACGTCAGCGACCGGGCGATCAACCACCTCAAGGTCGGGATCAAGAAAGTCAACTGGTTTTCAACCTATCACGTGCATCATCGCGTGACGCAGCACTTTCGAAAAGGGCGCGCGTTTCTGCTTGGCGACGCGGCGCACATCCACAGCCCAGCCGGCGGACAGGGCATGAATACCGGGATTGGCGACGCCATCAATCTCGCCTGGAAACTTGCAGCCGTGCTGGCCGGGCGCGCCGGCGACAATCTGCTGGACAGTTATGAGGCCGAGAGGATCGGCTTCGCGCGGCGACTGGTCGCGACAACCGATCGCGCATTCAGCTTCGTGACGGCCGAAGGGCGGATCGCCGATGTCGTGCGCACCCGCGTCGCGCCGGTGCTGATCCCGATGGCCCTCGCGTTTGCGCCGGTCCGCGAGTTTATGTTCCGGACCGTCTCGCAGATCACGCTGAATTATCGCCAGGGCCCATTGAGCCGCGGCGCGGCGGGGCATGTCCATGGCGGCGATCGTCTGCCATGGGCGCCGGTTGATGGTGTGAACAATTTCCAGACGCTCACAACGATGGATTGGCAAGTCCATGTTTATGGCTCGGCCAGCGCCGAACTCGCGGCATGGTGCGCGGCTCAAAATATGCCGCTTCACATATTCGACTGGCGATCCGAGTATGAGGTGGCGGGGCTCGCCCGCGATGCGCTTTACTTGCTCAGACCTGACACCTACGTGGCGCTTGCCGACGGCTCAGGCGCGCCAAACGCGCTCGACCGCTACTTCAGAGATCACCGCATCCAGCTAGCGCCGCCGTCACGAAGACGCTGAACGCTGGCTCGGAGAACATGATGTTATTTTCCTCGAAACCCTCTCGATATCGCTCCCAAAATTACTCCTCTCATGCTGGCGGTATCGGCAACATTGCTGGACGACGAGCCGAACAGCGTGACCACGAGTTGCTTATGCTGTGCGAATGTAGGTCGAAGGCGCAGTCCAACGGCGGCTTTTGAACAGCTTGAAACTTCCGCTTCGACCCAACCAAGCGCTTCAAGATAAAGCTGAACGGTCTGATCGGACAGGCGCGCCGGCAATGTTTGGGCGAAGGACATCTGCGCAGTGGAGGTCGAGAGCCCGGTAACATGACCAGAGATCACGTTATCGTCCAATGCGAGTTGGGCCGCTTGATCGACCGCGAACAGTGCCTCGCCGCGCGGCAACTCGAAGCAGACCAGGAACGCGATGAAAGCGATGAGCATCGCGATGCCGGCCCAGAGCAAATTGAAGAAATCGAGAGAGGAAATCTCGCTCGCCGCATAGGGCGAGACAAACGCCCAGACGATGCTGATGGCAGAGCTTAGCGAGATTAAACCGAAGACGGACGCGAGCTTCCAATGCACCCGGGCTGCCGAGCGGTCGCCGCCCTTGCCCGTGATCTTGAACGGCCGTCCGAACGGCTTGACGACAGCGCTGAGAAGCGTCGCAGTAATCGCAAAGGCCGTCACTGCATGGGTTGCTTCCATAAAAAGCGGAAGCGTGCGCGACCTCGAAATCCAGGCCATGTAGATCATCTGGCCGAGCAGAGTCGGCACTCCATATCGCAAGAATGAAAGATAATCCGTCTCGAAGGCCGGCATACCTGCAAACCAGTAGATTGGAGGAGCAACCAGCAGCAGCAGCATGAATGGCTTACAGAGCCAGTTCAGCACGCCATGCAGATAGTGCCACCTTTGAGTGAACGTAAATCCTGATCCAAGCAAGGGCCCATCACGAAGCAGAGCCACTTGAATCGTTCCCAGGCACCAGCGGGCCCTTTGCGTAATATATTCAGGGATTCCCTCAGCCGATAGTCCAATGCTGAGTCTCTCGTTCAGCCACCAGGTTTCGTAACCCTCCGCCAGCATTGTATACGTCAGATTTATATCTTCCGAGATCGTCTGGTTCGGAAATCCGCCGATCTCGGCCAAACGATCGCGGCGAACGACAAAGGACGTACCCACACAGAATGCGCATCCCCACGCATCCTTGGCAGGCTGAAATATATCGAAAAAGAAGCGTTGGTCGTCGACCCAGCTCTGCGCGGCCAGCAGATTGTGCTGGATCGGATCGGGGTTGTAATAGAACTGCGGCGTCTGAACTACGGCTACTTCCGGATTCGAAAGCAATCCGACCGTGCGCTTCAAGAAATCGCGGCGCGGAGAAAAATCCGCATCCAGCACCAGAATAAGCGGGGCGTTGGTCTCGCTTGCCGTGACCGCAAGACCGTTGTTCAGGTTTCCCGCCTTGGCGTCCCTGTTGTTATCCCGGGTGATATAGCGCGCGCCAACCGCCGCACAGTACTCGCGTAGCCATGCTCGCCTTGTGTCGTCCAGAACCCAGACGGTGGCATCTGGATAATCCAATGCCAGGGCGGTCAGAATCGACTTTTCCAGGATCTCGAGCGGCTCGTCATAGGTACAAATGAAGATATCCACCGGAGGGAAATCGCCTTCGCGTTCCATCCTGTTTTGCGCCGCATCAGCCTGCCCGGACCGGTCGATGTTGCGAAAAAGAATGACGATGGACATCATGGTGTAGACGATGGCGAGGGCTTCGAATGCAAAGAAGAAATGCTCCCATAGATTCTGCACGGAGAATGTGAATGCCGGAAGTGTGTCATGCCAACGCCATAGGGCATATATCATCAGCAACGAGCCGGCGGTCGATCCGAACAAGATCCGGTCACGGGCGAGCAAGGGATCAAGCAGCCGCCCCAGCACGAGCAATCCGATCAGCAGCCCTAGATCGATCGACAAGATCGATGAATTGTCCGCAGCGGCTTCGAACATCAGTCCAACTTTCCGCCGGTGAATGGATTCCACGCCGTTGCCGCCAACGTTGCCCATGCGGTCGCGCCCAGATGAGGACGTCTGAAGTAAAAGAAGTCCGCTTCTGTCTTGGTAGGGTCGATTGAAAGACCCGTTGAAACACGCCCCGCCCGGGTTGCGTTGAGAAAGCCGGACGGTGTCCGGTCGGCCTCCAGCGTCGCCAGCAACTGCGCGCTGCGGAGCGGATCGCCGGCGATCCGATATGCCAACGACGCCTGCGCGGTGCCTTCGACCCATAGGCCATCCCGGTCGCCGTTAAAATCGAAGCCGCCCTCGACAGCCATGTGCGTCGCCGCAAAATTGAGCGCTGACCGCCATTGGACTGAAGCATCCGGGATTGCCATCCATGGCCAGAGTTGCACGTCCAGCGCTAGCATTCCGCTATCGTTGAGGCTGCCGTCGGGTTTGGTTCCCAACAGGAAATGATCTGCATCGAAGGCTCGATCCAGAAACTGCCGCGCCTGGGATGCCGCATCGGCATATTTTTGCTGGCTTGTCAGACGGAATAGCCAGGTCGCTGCCGCATACACATCGACGTTGTGTTCGGTCGATATCCAGAGCAGCTTCACCTGCTGCGGATCGTAACCGTGGAAACCTCCGCGGAATCCGCGGCCGGACGAAACGTTCGTAATCACCCAATCGACCAGGTGCTCGGCGTCCGCCAGGAAGGACTCCTGTTTGGTTGCTTGATGCAGCGTTAGCAGCGCCAGGGCTGCCCAGGCCACGTTGCCTGTCGAGCTGCCATCCTGGGCCGGGTCTTCAGCCCAAATGTTTTGTTTGCCGTCCCACCACCCTGGCAACGCCGGAGCCCCCTCACCCACCGGCCCCGAACGATAGGCATTCCGAACGCGGCCATCTGTAAACGTTCGATCGTTGCGAACCGCGAGGCTCAAGGCATTGCCAATGGTGGTGGCGCTGGTCACGTCCCCGCATGCAACCAGCGCGATCACCGCGAGCGCGTTATCGTACACGAACGCCGTCGACGCCAGGCCCGCGGGCAATCCGCTCTCACCTTCTCCGTGCTCGTAACTGCGGACAAAACCCGCCTTGGAGCCGGCCGCCTGCGACCTGACGGCGTCGGCCAACGGGGCGCAATAACGCGCTCGCTGAGCGTCCGGACTACTGCTCGCCGCCATGGAACTGGTTATCGTCACAATGCAAAGGATGGTGACAACGGATCGCTTCATCGCGAGACGACAGCATCCGTATGGGGCATCCAATCCTGCAGATCGGACGATTGATGCACCGCTTGCGAAGCTGAGTGAAACGCAGCCACGAGCATGGCGAGCCCTGCGTCGCGTCTCCTTTCGTTGCCGTCATCCGGTTGGAGCGGGCCCTTCTTGGTACTCCACGACGTCACTAGCGTTTCGAAACGACGCCAGGTGACCGACATGGAAGGAACGATCCCGTCATCCTTGGTTACGGTTACCCACTGACCGACGTTACAGGATGCGGGCTGTTCGTGCTGAACTGCGGCTTCCGCGTGGACCGCGCCTGCAGTCCGGCTGTCAGGCGCAATGATCGCGTATAATTCCCGCCGCTCGGTCTGCGGGAACGGGACCGCGAAGCGGTCGTCGATCTTATCGCTCGTCTTAGGCAATACAGCCGTCACGATGCCCGACCCGAAAGACGCGCCGTCAACGCGGACTCTTGTCCCCACCTTCATGCTCTGGCCCTGCCGATACGAAAAAATCGCCACCACAAAGCGCTTGTCGCAATCGACCAGCGACGCCAGTGAGTCTCCTGCATTCACATGCCGGCCGGGCGCGGCACCGACGTTGAGGATGTTGCCCGCGGTGGTAACCCGCACATTGGCTTCGGCCAAAGTATCCAATCTCTTTCGCTCAGCGTCTATAAGACGGCGGAGGTCTTCCAACACCGCCGAAAGCTGCTTTTCCTCGATTTCCATTCTCTTTTCATCGAGGTCAATGTCCCGGCGCTTCTGAACGAGGCTGCCGACCGCGATAAGATCATCTCCCACATAAATGCCTTTTTCCAGGGCATCGAGCTGTGCGATTTTCTGATTGAGCTTCGCGTTTTCGGCATCCGCATTATGAAGCGCGGCTGAATACTGCTGCGTGGTTGGCTTGAGCATATACGTGCTCGCGGCGTCACGTGCGACCATGTCGGACTGCCGATCAACCAGTGCCTTCTTTTCTGCGCTTTGGGACTCCGATTGCGCCACTCGCGCACGCAATTCGACGATCTGCGACTGAAATTGTACTTTGAGCTGTTCCGCCTGGTTTGCGATCTCGGAATCGGTCATTTTCAGATATGCGCGGTCCGAGTCCTTTTTTCCCTGCGCGGCCGCCAATTTTTCACGAGCATCCGACGCCTTTTCCTCAAGCGAAATCAGAGTTGTCCGATCCAGCCGAACGTTTGAGATCTGCGCAAGGGTGTCACCGGCTTCCACTGCGTGACCCGGGCCCATCGTCAGAGATTCGATTTCTCCGTCAATGGGCGCGGTCAACAGTGCAACGGGGGCATTGACAACCGCCCTATCGGATTGGTCAGCGATGATCGGTGGAACGACAGCATTTACCAACAGAAGCGAAAGGATACTTGCCACCGCAAGCGAAGAAACCCGAAGGATCACGGGGTGGCGACCAGCTTTGGAAATTGCCGAGGTTTTTCTTGTGGAAGTGCGGTCGATTCTTGCAGGCATTGCTGACTCCAGGATGAGCGATGTCTTCCGAGAGCGCAGCCTCCAAATATAATTCTCGATGACAATTCCTTGAAAATTGCCTTGTTTTCAGCACTAACAGCAAGGACGTATTTCCGTTCCTTCGCAGCTTAACTTTCGATTGCGGAAAATCCGGCATCCATGCCGTGCATCTCCGTGGTGGAGGAGTTACGCACTCCATTGGCAACTTTGTGGCTGGACCGATCTATCACTGTCTATTGATTACGCGTGTGCCAAGGCACTTCAATCGTCAGGTTCGATCGCATTGGTCGGAGTTGGCCTGTCACTGATCTGCTGGCCAAATAGGCTACCAATGAGCTCTACGGCCGTGCGCGCGGTACGGCCCCGTTCATCAAGGAACGGGTTGAGTTCCACGATGTCGACAGATTGAACCAGCCCGGAATCATGCAGCATCTCCATCACCAGATGCGCCTCTCGATAGGTCGCGCCGCCGGGCACTGTGGTGCCGACGCCAGGCGCCACGCTGGGGTCGAGGAAATCAATGTCAAAACTTACGTGCAGTACGCCATGGCGGGCTTTCACCTTGTCTATGACCCGGCGGATCAGCACCCCCACCCCGAACTCATCGATCTGGCGCATGTCGGCAACGCTGACGCGACGATCGCGCAACAGATCTTTTTCCAGTTTGTCGATCGAGCGCGTGCCGAATAGCTCGAGTTGATCAGGCTCGATAGATGAGCGCGGCTCTCCACCCAGAAGGCCGTCCAGCCCGGGCTCGCCGCACAAGAATGCCGCCGACATCCCGTGCATGTTGCCGGACAGCGTCGTCGCGGGGGTGTTGTAGTCCGCATGCGCATCCAGCCAGACAACGAAAAGCTCACGGCCATTTTCGTGCCAGTGGCGACCAATCCCATTCACCGACCCCATCGACAAGGTGTGATCTCCGCCGAGAAAGATCGGGATCGCGCCGGATCGCGCCAGCTCATAAGCGCGCGTGCTGAGTGCGCGGGTCCAGCGCTGGATTTCTCTGTAGTGCTTGGCATTGTCAGGCGGAGCGTCAGCCAAGTCGGCCACACCATTAATAAGGAGATCGCCGTGGTCGTTCACTTCAAAGCCAAGTCCGTCGAGTAGGGTCAAAAGGCCGGCCGTTCTCAAAGCGGCAGGGCCCATCAGGGTTCCGCGTTGTGACGCTCCGATATCGATCGGGGCGCCAAGTACCGCAATTCGTTTGGTTAAATCGGATTTCGAAGCACCGACCACAACAAACCCTCTGAGGTGATTACAATCATCTGCACGTGTTTATCTGTACGTGTTTCGCAAAAATCAGGAAAGAAGGCTTCAGTTAGCCGGCCAACTAATCCTTCTTGGCGTTCGCAGCTATTTTGGCAGGCCGGTGCAATGCAAGGAACCCCGGAGTTCAAACCAGGATCCAATAGCCGCCGCAGCCCGGGGAACAAAATCCTCACCTCCGCATTTTCTGTACGAGGCCGTCACCCGCCGTTCAAGACGGCGCCTGTCGCGGATAGCCAAAGGTCTCTGACCCGCTGTTCAAAAACTAGCGCTCGCGCGGATAGCCAAAGGCGGCGGCCTCATCGCGCTTCATCCCTCTGCGCGTGGAGGGCCGCCGAGCCAGGGTCATAGCTTCGCCAGGGTATAGCCTCGAAAGCATCGAATCGTGCAAATCGAAACACCTCAGCCAATACCTCAACCCGGCATGGCCGAGCGCGCCATCGATACCGCAACCGATGTGTCTCGCACGATCACGGAACTCTCCGCAGCACTGCAGACCGCGGTCGACCGGCTAAGTCGCGCCATCGTGACCGCGCGGCAACCAGGCAAGCCGCTCTCGACCATCAGCGCCATTACCCGGGAAGCGCCGCTCGCGAGCTTGTTCGTCGCGTTTTTATTCGGCATAGCCGTAGCGCGCCGGCGTTAGATCGGCGCTGCCCCTCAAAACAACTTTGGACCGTGCCGATCCAACTGGGACGTCCAGGTCATCAGAGTCGCAGCGGCGATCATCAGCGCGATCCCGGCAATGCTGACGGCGATCTGCATGGTGATGGTGCCGGAAAACTCAACCAGGACCACGTGGCCCATGAATGACAGCAAAACGCCGAAGCAATACATCGCCAGCGAGTTTTCGCCGCAGCGAATCATCGCCCTCATCCAGAGCTTCATCAGGCCGCGCCATTGTCGCGACGTCAGACGCACGACAACAATGGCCAGCGCGAGAAAATGCAACAGACGCAATGGTGAAAGGTTGCTTTTGTCGATCGGGTAAATCAGCTTGGACAGCGCATCGGGCATAAACCCTTCGAGCGCCTTGAATTGCCAGCTCAATGCGACGGCGAGGCTGAACGCCAGATAAAGCATCGCCAACAGCAGCGCGGTGCGCGACTGCACGATTGTCCGCAGCCGGTCCGCGCCCTCGTACACATACCAGGCGCCGAACACGAACAGCGCCTGCCATGCCAGCGGGTTGAAGAACCATTCGCCCTGCGGCCATGCCGGCAAGTTCCAGCCAAACGCCTGCACTAGCAGATAAAGCAGAAGCGATGCAGCCAGCGCGACCGCGGCGTTGCGCGTCAGGAGCCACAGCACGCCCGGAAAGCCCAGATGCAGCAACACAAATGTGGGTAAGATGTCGGTGTTAACGGGCGTATATTGCATGAGGGCGGCGTGGATGATGGCCGCACCGGGATTTTGGAAAAAAATCGCCGTGTCGGTTTCATCGAGGTAGCGGCTGCCGCCGCCGACAGCCCAGATCACGGCGAGATAGGCAATCAGCAGAAGCAGGAACGCGACGTAAATTTCCCAGCCGCGTCGCTGCGCCCGCGTCACTGTCGTGGGCCAGCCTTGCCCTCGCAGCGCTCCGCCATAGGCAAGCATGCAGGTGTAGCCGGACACGAACACAAACACTTCGGTGGTGTCGCTGAAGCCGTAGTTGCGAAGCGTAAGCCAGGCAAGAACATTGTCGGGGATGTGATCGAGGAAGATAAAGCACAGCGCCAGCCCACGGAACGCATCTAACCGCAGGTCACGGCGATCTCCATCGATACGAAAGGCAGGGACTTTGACAGCCCCTGACGAATGATCGGTCACGACACAATGAGCCCCATCCGTCCATCATTTCCACGCGGGCGTTATGTTACAGATTCGGGGGAGATTGTCTGCATCGGCACCGAACCGGCCTCGGTACAGCCGGTGAAGCAGTCTTCTCGGCGGCACACCGCGATTCTGGGGATAGCGTTTGTCCCGGCCGCCGTTGAGGCAAAGGGATGTATCAAGGGCGCTGTCGTCGGCGGCGTCGCGGGCCATCTGGCAGGGCACGGCAAAGTCGGCGCTGTTGCAGGATGCATCATCGGCCGCCACGAAGCCAATAAGCGGAACGCAGGCAGGATCGAGCAGAAGGCGCCGCCTTCTGCTCAAGGCAATCGCATCTAAGCGGCACGAGCAACGTGCGCCGGGCCGCGTGGCTCTGGCCGCCGATCGCACAAAACCTTGGTGCCGCGCAAAACTGCTATTTTTGGTTGTCCCCCGCCTCCAGGCTCTTTCCGAAAAAGAGCGCAGACAGGCTGCCGCTAGGTCAGCCGCGCCGATCGGCCTGCGCCATCCGTTCCGCATGGAACCCTCCGGGCCTGAAAGCATTCACCCTGCGCCACGATGACGCGGCCTAACAGGGAGGGACCCCATGCGACGCCTACTTTTGATCAGCCTGGCAACTTGCGCGATTGTCGCAATGCGAACCGTATCTGTATCCGCAATGCCAATTGCACATCCGACTACGCTGGGCGGCGGTGACGGCATCGTCCTCGTCAGAGGCGGTCATGGACATGGTCACGGGCATATGGGACGCGGCGGCCGTGGCCATCATTACGGATGGGGCAGAGGCCGCGGTCATCACTATGGATGGTCACGCGGCCGACACCGCGGATGGCATTAGCTGCGACATTGAAGCCGCCCTCGATAACGGGGGCTGCTTCAGCTGCAGTCACTGCGCGAGGCTGAAGCGGTCCGATTGGAACCTGATAAACCTCGAAAATAACGCCTTTTGTCCGGAACCGGACACAGCTCAAAACGCTTAGCTCAGATAGTACCGATGTTCGGCCGTTGGTTGCTGACCCGATCGACCAAACGTGGCTGTCCAACACTTCTGGGAAATAAGCCAACCCAAGGAGGCGCTCATGGCGGGCATGAGAAGCGACCGCGCTCGCGCGCGCGCCAGAGATTTGCTGGCGACAGTTTATCCAATTCCCGACGATGCTGAATTCCACCGCCTGCGCGAACTTGCCATCGATTATATTCAGGAAGCCGAGCGGATCGAGGCCGAAAGCAGGGGTCGCACGATCGAATCCGACGAATTGATCTCGGCCGCGCTGGACGCAGTGGCGAGGGATTACTTCACGCGCGCCCTGCTCCGCACCGTGTCGCGCAAGGATCGTTAGCAGAGCTTTTGTCTCTCAGCAGATATCGGGGACGCAAAATTATTCGTCCGGCGGAAAAGCCAGAGCGCGTTCGCCGTTGCGGTATGGAACGAACTGGGTCGCGCGGCTGGCTCCCCGCGGCTGATCGATATGCACTCGGCGCGCGTCACGATCAAGTGGGCGCTGGTAATTCGCCTTCGGCAGGTGTCGCCGGCGAGGCACGGTGACTTGCCCGCTGAAGTTCAACTTCCTTGGTCACGGCCGCGACGGAGTTACCCACCTTGTCGACAACGGCCTTCAATGACTCGGCGGATACATCCAGCCGCCGGGTCCAGGCCCGAAGCTGAGTCGGATCTCCGAGGTTGATCTTGTTGCGAATGGGCGGATGTTTTTTGCGATGCATGGCGGCATTCCCCGGCTTGCGGGTCAACGGCATCCGAAGACCTTCGTTCCATTTGGCCTGTGACGGCTCCTCAGCAGCCCGGTTCCGATGAGCGGGCAGCCGCTAGCCCTATAACTTTTCGTTCGTAGCCGATGGCCGGGGCCCATTGCATCGGGGCTGGCGAATGGCGTAGGTCATTTGACGTCGAAGGAACTCACCCAGATGGATCAAGGCGAAAGCGCGGAAGCTCTCAAGGCCATCGCGGCAGAAGCATTCGCTGCGCTTGGCAATGCCGGGCAAATTCCACCTTTCTCCTCGCGACCGCGGGGCTTGAGCGTCGGTGACGCCTACCGGGTGACGCCGCTGGTGCGGCAAATGTACGAGGCAGGCGGCGCCAAAGCGCTGGGACGCAAAATCGGTTTCACCAATCGCACGATCTGGCAGCAATACGGCGTCTTCGCGCCGATCTGGGGTTACGTTTTCGATCGCACCGTGCACGATCTTGCGGCCGTCGAAACCTTGCCGCTGTCGCTGTTTTCCGAACCGCGCATTGAGCCCGAGATCGTGTTTGGCCTCGCCGCGGCGCCGTCTGCGCAGATGGACGAGACGGCCCTGTCGTCCTGCATTGCGTGGGTCGCGCTCGGCTTCGAGATCGTGCAGTCGATCTATCCGGGGTGGAAATTTTCCGCCGCCGATACGGTTGCTGCCAACGGCGTGCACGGCGCGCTCTTGATCGGGCCGCGCCATCCGTTCGCGCCGCGCGCGGCAGAATGGCAGCGAACGCTATCTGCGTTCGAGATCGATCTGAATTGTGACGGTCGGCTCATTGACCGCGGCCATGCTGCAAACGTGCTGGGCGGACCGCTCTCTGCGCTGCGTCATCTCGCAGGCCTGCTGGCGAACGATCCGCTCAATCCGCCGCTTGCCGACGCCGAGATCGTGAGCACCGGTACGTTGACGAAGGCGATGCCGATCGTTCCAGGCGAGGTATGGGCCGCCGCGCCGAACGGAATCGCGCTCGATGCAATCCAGCTCCGTTTTATCTGAGTGGATCAGGCGACAGTGTCATGGTGGATGACGAAGCGGCGAAATTGGCAACCCTCGGATAGCGGCGGACTATTCTGGCGGTCGCACATTCTGCAGCAGCTTGCTGATGTCAGGCGAGCGCAGGGGATCCTCACCGTCGCACTCGATGCACTGATATTTGCGACCCGGCGTAGCCTTCATGAGCAAAAGCTGCAGAGGCTTGTGGCATTTCGGACAGATCGGGTTTTCGCGCTGGGACACTTGTACCGCTAGGGGTCAGGAGCACTTTCCGTCAGCAAGAACCCCTAGCCTACTTCCCAAATCGCAATCAGTAAACAAACAACTTATTGATTTTATTGCGTATTTTACTAATCCTGTGACTTATGGATAGTCGATGGAACCTGTATTGGCTGAGGTAATTTGCCAATTTCACTCCAATGTCTGGGAATGCTCTTTCCTGGAGGGCGCCATGAACGATCTCCGCGATGAACGGTTGCAGATCATGCTTTCGCCGGAAGAACTGTCGGCCGTCGACGACTTCAGATTTCAGCATCGAATGCCAACGCGTGCCGCCGCTGTGCGCGAACTGCTTAAGCTGGGCCTTGCCGCGGGTACCACCGCCGCCGGTCAGGGCATGAAATCCAGCGACTACGGGGTGTTTGGCCGCGGACCTGCTGGTCATCTGGATCGCGACGGGGCCGGCGATTAGCTCACCCCCCACCCGGAATCCGGCAGCGTCTCGAAGAGCTGAATTTTTGCGCAAGGAACTTCCCGAAGCTTGTTCCAATTGTGTCGGGAATCGGACATATTGAAAGCGGGCTTGTCGGTCCGAGTAGCGTTGCGTTTCCTCTTTGGAATTCGAGGACACGATGCTGCAAATCCCCGGGCCGACGCCGACATGTACCGCTTTCAAACCACCATCGAGATGCCCTGCATCAAATGCGGTGAACGGATGAGGTTGGCCTCGATTGAGCCGCAAGGTCAGAACTTCGACTTGGTGACCTACCGGTGCATCCCCTGCGTTTGCGAAGAGAGTTTTCTGCAGCCGGGGTAGACCGACATATGCAAATCCCTGCCGGTGATGGCCGACAGGGATCAGCAGAAAAGATGACAGGCGGCGAGTGTATCACCCGGTAGCCCGTAAAGGACCTGTTCTGCAATTGAAATCCACGGCGTAAATCCATGCAAGACTATTTTGTGGGCAAGAATTATTCATCCCCGCATATCCAGAGGTGCGCCTCAAAATTTGCCTTTCGACGCATCTTTCGCAGCAGACATGACGCCGCCGCTGATCTGTCTCATATGTTCCCCGGCATTCGTAAACTGGCTCTTCAAAAACTCTGATTGAATTCGCATGGCTTCCTGAAGATCGGTGGCGTGAACCAGTTTTCGTGCATG
>Ga0070684_100002817_pt1 | contig 12905 bp, 12 predicted proteins | sample KBSC723LmetaG_FD_65653 | JGI IMG/M metagenome (GOLD analysis project Ga0070684, IMG submission 65653) | Corn rhizosphere microbial communities from Kellogg Biological Station, Michigan, USA - KBS C7.2-3L metaG | ecosystem: Host-associated > Plants > Roots > Rhizosphere ...
GACCAGCACGCCGGGCACGATCCCGCCGGCGATGAACGAGAAGTCAGCGCGATTGCTGCCGTATGCGACGCGCTTCGAGTGCGCGCCGACGGCCGAGACGAACGAGATGTCCGAGTCCGGATGCGTGCCGTACAAATAGTCCAGAGCGCGCAGCGTATGGTCGGGCGGAAAGACGTCCGGGAACGCTCGATGCAGGTAGTACATCGTGACCGCGAAGCCGATCACCGTGCCGTTGCCGGCCCAGCCGCCGCGCGTGATCGGAACACCGAACGGATTCTCGGTCAGCTCCTTGGCGAGCTCGTCGCGGGATCTGAGCGCGCGCGCCCGCACTTTTGAACGAAACCCGGCGTCCATGTACGGCATCGCGCGGATCGCATCGGCAGCGTGCATGCCGAACTTCCCATCGATCACCGGGAAGAGCTCGTGCACTCGCTTCGCGTACTGTGCCTCCTTGGTGGTGATCAGCAACTCGATCGCGGCGCGCAGCTCTTCGTCTGCCGGATCGCCTCCAGTCGTGTTTCCATACCTGTAGAGATTGGGCTTGCGCCCCTTCTCGAATTTCCAGACACGCAGCGCCGTCTGCAGACATTCCTCCGCCAAGGAATCGTTGTAGCCACGCAGCGCCCGGCTCGCGGCGGCCAACGCGGCCGCTGACCCATAGTTCAAGGCTGTGGTTGCCGTCGTGAACGCCCAGCGGTCGTCGGCGGGCGAGTTCGGATCGGCCGGGTCGTAGATGCGACCGTCCGTTTTGGAAACGGCGTCGCCGAGATGCGTGTACTGGCCGAGATCCGGTTCGACGATGCCCGGAATCGCGTGACCGAACACACGCTGCTGAGCAATCAGCAGCAACGTGCCGTGCTCGATCTGCTGCAGCAGGTCCGGCATGCCGTCGGGGCGATGGATTTCGACGCGACGACTGCGCTGGTCGATGGTGGTTTCGTCACGTGTTGGCCGGAATCGCTCCCACACGTCGACCAGTGCCAACACGGTGTGATAGTGCGTCTGAGTGCGCAGATCGTAATCGCCGGCGTCGAACCACCCGCCGACGTTCAGCCCCGGAATGTGCTCGCCTGCGGCGAAAGGCGAATCCGTCTCGGAGCCCATGGCGTACAGGTCGAAGTGCTCGTGATTCGGCGGGGCCTGTCGTGCGTCATCCAGATGGGAGGCGCCATGCCACACGCGATACGCCTCATTGACGAACATGTGGTCCATTTGCACAGGAAAGTACACGTCGTTCGTCGCATGCCAGGCATCGCTGAATATTCCCTCGTCGATACGGAAGGCGCGCGTACGCTGTCCTTCAGACTCGAGCACGTAGACACCCGGTTCGCGCACGCTGCTGAAGTCGAACGTGAAGTACTCGTAGCGCAAGTACTCTCCCCAGCGGGTCGCTGCTCCGGCCTGCACTTCGCGCATCGACCCGTCGCTGGTGACACGTAGCACGCGAACTGCCGCAGGCTGCCGGTTCCGCGGATCACGCTCGAGAACCGCGACCTTCTTCTGTCGGGGGTGATAGCCCACTTGCGAGTGCGCGATCACCGTGGGGCGCAGCCACTGCGGTAGCGCGCTTGCGCTCAGTTCCCATTCGAGCACGGTGCCGGTAGCGCTCGGGGGCAGCAATTCACGAACTACGAACCAGCCGTTTTGCGCTTGGTTACGTCCATCGAGCAGCTGCAGCTCACCGGTGCGCGATGCGATTCGGACGCGCTGTTGCCCGCTATCCGGCGCCAACACCAGCGTGCGGCTCCGACCGAGAGGCAAGCGCTCGACTTCGCCTGCGGAGTCGCGGCCAGTCGGACCGCTGGGATACAGCGGCAACGTGCCGCTCCCCTCGTCCATGAGATACGCGCTGCCGAAATACGCAGACGGCAGAAACTCCAGGTTGAACCCCGCCTTGCCAACCAGCGCCGCAGGCACCGGCGCATCGAGCATGACGCTCAGAACTATTCCGTCGGCGCGCGCCTGTGCCCGCAGCGTGTATTCGAAGTTGAACTTGGCATACGCGAGCCGAACTTCGATCGCGTTCTGCTCGCGTATCACAGTGCGTCGCTTGAGCTCGGGGAGCATGTCCCATTGCTCGGGCGTCGGGCTGAGACGCACATCCCCATTGGTGGCGGTCCGCTCGCCGTGATGAATCAGCTCGATGCCCGCGATCTTCGCATCGCTGAACAAGCCGTCGTACCAGTTGCTGAACACCAGGACATCGACGCCGGGCATCGTGAAGTACTCACGGTCGTTCAGCTGTAGCGTCTGGGCGCGCGCCTCGGCTGCGTGCAGCCCGACACTGGTCAGTACGAGCAATGCCACCGCAGCGCGTACCAACTTACGCATCGAGCAGATTGCCGAGATCATTGGTTCAACCCCGCGGAACAAGCTCATGCGCGAGCCGGTGGCGATGATAGCGCTACCAAAGGCGTGTTGCATGGGGTTGCGCGTTCTCGCACCTCCTTCACGCGAAGCTGAATGAGCGGCGTGAAGGGAAGTCGCGGGCGAAGGCGAAGAGATAAGAACAAAGGAAGGCGATCTGGTTCGGTGTCAGCCGAACGCACCTATGCGCTCCATTACCCAGACCATCGCGACGCAGCCAATGACGTAAGGAGCGGCGTACGCCATCCAAGTATCGGGGGCAGATTGGGCGTGCAGCTCAGCCCGCTCGCATCAGCAGAATGCTTTGCACCTCGATGGGTTGTTCGTACTGACGAAATTCCGCCGTCTTGTTCAGCACTGCATTCATCGCCATCCGGTCGGCAAGCTCGTTACCTTCTGTTCCGACGTGTGCACTGACGTGCGTCAGCGTGAGCTGTGGCTCCATGCTGGAGTAGAGAGCGTAGGCGGTCTTGATGAGATCGAGGTTCTTGATGTCGCCGCCCTGCCTTTTCCATCCTTTCTTCTCCCAACCGCTGGCCCACGTTGCGATACAGCTGATCGCATACTTCGAGTCGCTGAGTATCTGAACGCACGATCCCGTAGCGATCTCTTGTTCGGCGAACAGCAAGGCTTGGTGCAGGCCGGTCAATTCCGCCGTGTTGTTCGTACCGGCCGGGTTGTAGAGGCCATACCAAAGCTGCGTGACCACACCCTTCCGGTAGATGGCCATGCCTGAGCCTGCATTGCCGGGATTCGGTTCACACGCGCCGTCGCAGTAGATTTGTACATCGAACTTCTCTGCATCGGTTGCCGAAGGAGCCCGGATGGTCGCCGGCTTCCGCGGTGCGAATGCCCGTCGCGGCATTCCTGACTGGAAGGCGCGCTCAGCCTCCGCTCGAGTCTTAAACGCCTTGAAGCGCGCGCCAGCAAACTTGTCGACCAGCGCGTGCGTCGTCGCCCACTCCGAAAAAACACCGGTCTGTCTGCCTGCCCACACCACATAGAACTTCTGGGCCACGCTTACAGCTTCCCGTTCGCTCTCACATCCCAGCCGCCGGTGATTGGCGGAAGCGCCGTGCCCTTCGGTCCGATCGGGCGGTATTCCCAGCGAATTTTGCCGAAGTGCAGCGTGACTTCTTCGAGCAGCGCTGCGCCCGCTGCGCTCTTGGCGAGCGTCTCGAACTCGAGTGGGGACTGAGCACCGGTCGTCGCACATTGACCGGCATGCGTCACGATGACGTCTTCGAGCGCGACGACGTAGAAATCCAGTGGAGCGCGCCGGAACGCGAAACGCGCGCTCTGGATATGGAGGCCGGATGCACAGGCCAGGGCGATGGGGATTGAAGCGGTGTCGAGCAGCTTGCGGAAGCGCACGCCGGAAAACGTTGACTTGCCAGCGCCGGCGCCGCCACCACCGCCACTGATTATCACGGACGCATCGATCGACTGATCGTAGGAGACGACCTCGATCTCCTTCTCGTGGCCCTTGGTCGTGCTCTCGCCGTCGATGCCGGAGAGCTGGAGGAAAATGTCGAAGCCGGCCATGGGCGTCTCCCGTGAGTCGATGCCGGGAGACTCTCATGCGGGAGCGCGACCCCGCAACCCGCGCTGACGATGCCTCTGCAGGAACGGGATGTAGCGCCTCGCCCCTTTGGAGTTCCCACAACTGCCGGAAAGTGCTACCTATGTTGAAGACGGCCACGTGAAAGCGATCTTCCGAACCAGGAGCCTGGTGTGAAGAAACTGAAGCATGAAGCGGAGTTGTTCAAAGGTGCATTACTTGCCGGTGTGAAATACGCGGAAGGCCGCAAGGCCGTGGAGTTCGAGCCGACGGATTCGGCCAGCCAGAAACTGCTCTACATCTATCGCCTGCTCGTTCACGACAAGATCATCCAGCCACTGCCGGAAGACCAAGTGGCTGAAGCGACCATGAGACACAAGTTGGCGATCTGGTATTCCAAGCAATTGCCGAAGGATCACCCTCTGCTGAAATGATTGGCGGAAGCTCCGTTCGATCTGCGCTAAGACTCAGCGCCGACGCCGCACTCGACCAGCAATGCACGGATCTCCGCCAGACACGACCCGCAGTTCGTGCCGGCGCGCAGCTTTTTCCCGACCTCCTGCGTCGTGCCGAGCCGGTCTTGGCGGATTGCGTTGCAGATTGCATTGCGACCGATGCCGAAGCAGGAGCAGACGGTGGGCCCGGTGTCGGCTCGAGGATCCGCAGGCTGGCCCATGAGCAGCCCTGCCCGCTCGACATCGCTGATCCGATCGCGCGCGAACAGGCTCGCCAGCCACGTGCGCGAAGGCAAGTCCGGTCGCGGCGACAGGTACACGCACGCGCTGATCCGATCGTCGGTGAGCAACGCCCCGCGAAAGACGTGAGCGGCGGGATCCGAGTATTCGATCCAGTCGGCATCGTCTGCCGCGTTGAGCAGCTGGCGTGCCCACATCGACCAGTCGCGCGGCGGCTTTCTGCCGGCGATTTCATAGCGCAGATGCTGATTGCCGCGCGCGAGCGTCCACCACGTCACGTCCGGGCTCGCGATGGCGTCGCGCGCAAGCACGAAGCCATGCCAGCGAACGGCGAACGGCATCACACGCGCAGGCGTGTGCTTGAACTCGGGCTCGCCTGAAATCGGATCGACGACGGGATTGACCAGCGTGCACACGCGCGCATCGGACGAGAACGCGCCGTTCCAGTGGATCGTCACGAAGATCATGCCGCGCGGCATTTCACCGCTGATGCGCAGGCGCACGATGATGGATCCCCAGCGTGTGGCGACTCGCACCAGTTCGCCCTCGCGCGTCCCCGCGAGCAAGGCATCCTGCGCATGCATGTCGACGTAAGGCTCGGGCACGTGACTGGTCAGGCGCGGCGCGTAGCCCGTACGCGTCATCGTGTGCCACTGATCGCGGACGCGCCCCGTGTTGAGCACCAGTGGATACTGCGCGTCCGGTGTGTTGACCGGCGGGCGCGGCGGCGTCGCGACGAAGCGCGCTTTGCCATCGGGATGGAAGTAACGCCCGTCACTCAGCAGACGCTCGGTGCCCGGGTGCCTCAGTACAGGAACTGGCCATTGAATCGGAGCGAGTCGATCGTAGTCATCGCGGCTCAATGCGCTCAGGCCGCCGATATCGAAAGCGCGCCCGCCGTCGTTCTCCGCGCCGGACAAGGCCGCGTGCTCCGCGAAGATCTCGTGAGCCGCTGTAAACGCGAACGCCTGCTCATGCCCCAACCGTCGTGCGACCTGACAGACGATCCACCAGTCCGGCTTCGCTTCGCCCGGTGACGGCAGGAAGGCGCGCTGGCGTGAAATGCGCCGATCGGAATTGGTGACGGTTCCGTCCTTCTCCGCCCAGCCGGCGGCGGGCAGCAGGACATGTGCGAGCCTGGTCGTATCCGTCTGCTGGACGCAGTCTGCAGCGACCACCAGCTCGCAGCGTCGCAACGCTTCCCTCGCCCGGTCGGCGTCCGGCAGGCTGACGATCGGATTGGTCGCCATGATCCAGACCGCTTTGACGCGACCTTCATGAATGGCGTCGAACAGTTCGCCTGCCTTCAATCCGGGTGTGCTCGCGATGACCGGGCTGTTCCAGAACTCCTGCACGATGCGCCGATGGTCTGCGCTTTCGAGATCCATATGCGCGGCAAGTGTGGTCGCGAGACCGCCGACTTCGCGCCCGCCCATCGCGTTCGGCTGGCCGGTCACCGAGAACGGTCCCATGCCGGGCCGACCGATGCGGCCGGTCAACAGATGGCAGTTGATGATGCTGTTGACCTTGTCGGTGCCGGCCGAGGACTGATTCACGCCTTGCGAGAAGACCGTCACCGTCTTCTCGGTGCGCGCAAACAGCCGGCAGAACTCCGCGAGCACACGCTCATCGATGCCGCAGGCTTTCGCGACGGCACGCATGCTTCCCGCAGTCTGCTCGGCGACCCGCAGTGCACGGTCGACGCCACTCGTGCTGCTCGCTACGAACTCGGTTGCCACCGCGCCGTGCTGATGCAGGAACGCGAGCAGCCCGTTGAACAACCAGACATCAGTCCCGGCGCGCACCGGCAAATGCAGATCGGCGAACTCGCAGGTTGCCGTGCGGCGCGGATCGATGACGACGATCTTCATGTCCGGCCGTTCCTGGCGCGCGGCAGTGATGCGCTGGAACAGGACCGGATGGCACCACGCGGTGTTCGAGCCGACCAGCACGACGAGATCGGCGAGCGCGAGATCGTCGTAGCAGACCGGCACCAGATCCTCGCCGAACGCGCGCTTGTGGCCGGCCACGGCCGACGACATGCACAGGCGGGAATTCGTATCGATGTTGGCGCTGCCGATGTAGCCCTTCATCAGCTTGTTGGCGACGTAGTAGTCCTCCGTCAGCAGCTGGCCGGACACGTACAGCGCGACGGCGTCCGGTCCGTCGCGATCGATGATGCGGCGGAAGCCGGTAGCTACGTAGTCGAGCGCTTCGTCCCAGGTCTTGCGCTCGCCGCGGATGTGCGGATAGAGCAGCCGGCCTGGCCGTTCGAGTGTCTCTCCGAGCGCGGCGCCCTTGGAGCAGAGTTTGCCGAAGTTGGCGGGGTGGTTTGGGTCGCCGGTGATTTCGAATGAGCCATCCGCGCGTGATTGTGCGAGGACGCCGCAGCCGACTCCGCAGTACGGACATGTCGTGCGGATCGGGTGAGTGGTCATTTCCTCGAGGTCGAGCTGAAGGGCAGCTTGTCGCGCAGCGTTCGTCGGGGCTGAGCGATGCAAGGGCGGTGCCAGGAGTAATCGGGCAGTTCTGGGGCGAACGGAGGTTTCTTTGCGCAGCGGTGGTGCGTGTGGGCGATCGTTGGTCACTCAGACTGGTACGAAGTGGTGCAGGTCAGTGACCAAGACCGCAGTTGTATGATGACGCCCGGGACTACGGACTCGAGACAGGTGTTTTGCACATGGAGATCAATTCCAAGGGTATCCGGTGGATTCGCTATGACGAGAGCACGCGCACGCTGGATGTGGCGTACACGAACTCGGGAGAGTATCGGTACTTTGATGTGGGGCCGGAGGTGTATGCGTGGCTGGTGAGAGCGGAGTCGAAGGGGAAGTTCGTCAATCGGTTGGTGAAGGAGAGGTATCGGTACGAGCGGTTGGATGATGGGCAGGCGTCGAGCGGGGAAAGCGATTTGGAGCAATTGCTTCGCGATTCGTTGGAGTCAGAGAAGAGCGAGAAGGACTAGCGGTTCGCGCGACCCTGCGAGCTACTCTACTGAGGAGCACTGCAATGGCAACTGACACTGGCAGCAATCTTCTGCGTGCGTACAACTTCGAACTCGAGATCGCCGGCGAGTGGGCAGGTGGCTTTGCCGAGATCAGCGGGTTGACCGCCGATGGCAATCCTGTCGACTACGGGGAAGGACGTGGCAGCAAGGAGATCGTCGATAGGTTGGCCGGTTTGCGCAAGCAGGCGAGGCTGACGCTGAATCGCGGCGTCGCCAATCGCAAGCTCTGGGATTGGTACACCGCCATCTTGAAAGGCAGGCACGACGCGCGCGAGCTCAGGATTACGATGCTAGATGAGTCGCGCCAGCCGGTGCGACGCTGGAGGATCGTGAACGCCTCGATCACCAAGATCGCAGCACCGACGCTCAATGCGAGCGGCAACGAGATCGCGATCGAGTCAGTCGAAATTGCCCATGAAGGGTTGACGCTGGAAGACATCGGCTAGCGAACGTCACTCGACTGACTGCGCCTGAAGAAAGAGCGATCTTTCCAGCGCTGCAAAGAAGTCCTGGTATGGAAGCGGGTCAGTAATGGGGAGTAAGTTGTATTGGCCGCTTGCTCTGACAAGAACCTTGCCGCTATCGCTGCCAGGCCTTACCGACACAGTCATCCGCAGCTCATATCCCAGCGGGCCATTGCTGGCCCGCTGGGAGAAGCTACTCAGCAGTTGCCCGTCGCGTTGGTGCACGCGGCGTTGAGCATGGCCGCAAACTCTGCGTTGAAGCCCGAGGCACCCAGGATCTTTACGTTAGGATCGGTGAAACCGTACGACGTTACGCCCACCACGGCGTTGCGCGTGAGGTTGCGCACACCGGTCGGCGCGGCACTGAGCGGATCGCCGAAGTTCTGAACCCACGGCCCGCCGCTCGAACCGCCGGCCATGTCGCTGCCGTACTCGAACGCATTGTTGCCGGCAGCTGTGCTCCCTGCACGGTGATCGCTCGAGTCGTTGCGTTGCATGATGTTGCAGCTGTTGAAGTTGCACGGATAGCCGAGCATCGTCACGTGCGTGTTGGCGAGGTTATTGATGACGGCAGTGAAGCTGGCGCCGACTTTCGTCTTCACGTTGACCGGCGCGGTGCCGGCGAAGCTCTGGTCCTGAAGCACTAGCACGCCGAAGTCGCCGTTGTTGGGCAGCGCGCCCCCGGTGTTGCTCCATGTCGCCGACACGAAGACAGATTGCCAGTCCCACGTGCCGAAGGGAGTCTGCGGACTGATCTGTGCCCCGGCGTTGTTCGACAGGCCGCCGTCAAACGCCGGAATGAACACCCAGTTCGTAAAGAAGCTCTTGGCCACGGGGTCGAACACGCAGTGTGCGGCGGTGACAATTACGCGATTCTTGATGATCGAGGCCGAGCACTGAAAGTCGCCCACACCAGGCTCGGTGAAGAACAGCTTCCCCGCCGCCTTGTAGGGATTGGCAGTGACGGCGGTCCGCGGCGTGACGCGGGAGCGTGAGAAGTCGAGGTTGGCCGTGCCGGCAACCTCGGCGGAAATTCCGCTGTCCTTGAAAAGAACTCGCTCCTTGGCTGCCTTCCTGCGTTCGGCCGTCCAGTAGCTGGGGCCGGCCGACAGGGCGGCGACGCCCCGGTTTTCAATCGAGGGAAATTCGTCAGCGATGGCGACGCCCGAAACCGCAGTGCTGATCGCAGCGATGATCAGCGAAATTTTGAGTGACATTCAGTGAGTCTCCAGGATCGGTCAGATTGGGGATGGCATTGCGAGAGCGGGTGACGTCGCGGTTTGGTAAGCGGAACACAAGGGTTCTGGCCCGCGAGAGAGGATGCGGCGCATGTCCATCTCCTCGGTGGGACATCACGGTTAGATTGTGTCCAAGACGACTGAGGAGAACTGTCAACTGGTTGACAGACGCCGCACGATGGGATGGGTCAGGCGTCGCCGCGGAGTACGCGACGCTCGGTTACCGTCAAAACCTGCGGCGCGACCAATGGCTCTGCTGTGCCGGGCATGAAGAATGGATTCTCCCGGTACTTGCCGCTCAGGCGAGAGCCCAACACGTTACGCATGATCTTGAGTGTCGCTCGGAACGTGGACCACGACGTTGAGTTGACTGTGCTGCTGGCCGATGCGGTGTTGATGGCCGCCTTGGCCGGCCCGAATGCTGCGTCCAGTTCGATGGGCGATCCAGCGAGACAGCTGTGCACCAGACCCACGTACGAGAGCTTGGGATTGCGTGGCGTATTGCCGATTGGGGTGCGGCAGCAGGCGGTGTACCAGCGAAGCAGCCCTTTTTCGCTGAGCGACATGCAGCGTAGTTGCTCCTTGCCTCGCACGATTCGCAGGAAGCGAGGACTGGTGGCAACTATGTCCGTGCCAGCGCGCTCATTGAGGATCCGCTCTGAGTTGCCAAGGAATCGAGCAAACGCCTGACAGTCGCGGCAGTAGCAGACGGCGCGGCCAGCCCGTTCCGTGAAGGTGAGTTGAGCTTCTAGTTGGCCGCAGCGGCAGCGTACGGGGAAGTCCATTGGCAGATGATAGCGCCGCTGGAATCTTCCACCATCGGGCTGGTCAGCCGATCGTGCGGTGCCCTTCGTCGCCGACGACCCGCCACTTAAGCTGGATTTTGCAGGCCTCGCCCCAGTCCTTGTCGATCGCCGGCAAGTGCTGGATCGCCAGCGCCTGCTGCGCATCGCTGAGTACGACCTCGGGCTTGTGCAGCTCGATCGGAACTCGCGTAAGCGACTGGACATTCGACGCGACGAACAAAGCGGTAAGGTCGGCTGCCAACTGGCCTATCTGGGTGCACGGACCGCGCGGGGCAGTTCCAGACTGCGACGGATCCAGATAGTCGAAATGCTGGCCTTCGAATATCGCGGCGTAGCGATCGCCTTGCAGGTTTCTCCAGAAGTTGTTGACCGGATTTGGGTTGTCCTCGATCTGTTCGAATTCCACGCCTGAAGTCTTCGAGAACATGAACAGGCTCGGACAGCTGATGCTGCTGAGCAGATTGTCGACATCGTTCAGCTCGAGATATGGACCGCTGAGGCTGACCAAGGCCGCGACTTCCGACCATCCCGCCGCAATCCGCGCTGATTCGATCCCGCCGTAGCTATGGCCGACGACGGTCACAGACTTTGAGGCTCGGGACACCCACTTCGCCTCATGCCAGGTGTTGCGGACCCAGTCGATGTCCCGCTGGGCGTCCGCGATCAAGGTTGGCGCAATTTCCGGATTCGAATGCGGAGTGTGGAGGGGAGCTACCACGACGTAACCCGATCGGGCCAATGCGACGGCAATGCGCGAGAAGCGTCGATTGTAGGCGTCGGCCGGTGATGTCGTCACACCAGCTGGCGGTTGCCCATGCAACAGGAAGACAACCGGCCATCTGCCGAGACACGAGCGCAGCATCGGCCGCGGCGGGATAAAGCGCGGAGATGGATAGTAGATGCTCATTATTCGAGGCGCACCGTCGGCCGTCGTCAGGTGCTCTTCGTTCCATGCGACGGGATGCGCGACGTCGGGGATCCAGTCGACGCCGCTAACGGACGGCGGGTCGCAATCTGGACCGGGAGGTTCGGGGATGGATTTGCAGCCCGCGGCGGCTAGTGCTGCGCCGGCGGCGGCGGCGCGCAAGAACTGTCTGCGATCAAGCAACCTGCGTGGATCAAGCATGAGATCCGTTCTAACCTCACCCAACAGATCGTCGCAATGGAACGTCAGTCCGATTTCGACGCGCAGGAACTCGCCGTGATCGAATGGGTGCGGCGTGCAGGACTGGACCTGCGACCTCCAGACTATTCAGCGATCGGGTCCCGCAACGGATCGAAGCCAGGCTCGATGCTGGCCCCTTCGCGGCGGAGCCGCTCGAGGATGCGATGCGTGTATGCGTCGTCGGGCGTCGGATTGCCACGCAATACGTCGCCGATCAGCGCGTACACGGTGAAGCGATCGCGTTCCGCCGGATTGGCCGCGAGCTCCGCGAGCACGCTCTGCGTCTCCTCCGTCGAGAGCTGGCCGTCCAGCAGTTGTGAAACCTTGAGCGACATGGCTACCACCTGCGATCGCGACGCGGGCCCACGACCGGCTCTAGACGTCTGGCGATGAACTCGCGCGCGCGGAAAATGCGCGTGCGCACCGTGCCGATCGGAATCTGCAGCAACTCCGCAATCTCGGCGTACGACTTCTTCTCAACTTCGAACAACATCAGCGCCTCGGCCAGCTGGGGCTGCAGCTTCGCGAGCGCGCGCTGCACGGCATCGGCGATCTGTTCCGCCATCAATGTGCGGTCAGGCTGCGCGGCGTCGGACACGCCAGGAGCGAATTCGCTGATGCGCTCGTCCGGTGCGTCATCGCCAAGCAACACGTCATCCGACGCCCGCCGAAGATGATTGAGCGCGGCGTTTGAGGCGATCCGGTACAGCCACGAGTAGAACTGGCTGTCGCCGCGGAACGAGGCCAAGCCGCGATAGGCACGCACGAAAACGTCCTGCACTACATCCTCAACGTCGTCCGCCGACTTGATGAAGCGGGCAACGTGACGCGCGATGCGGCGCTGGTATTTGACTACCAGCGCCTCGAATGCGCGCGCGTCGCCGGCCTGCGCCAGTCGTGCGAGCTCGATATCGGGGTCTGCGGCTTGCATCGCACATGAGCATACACCGCGACGATGTCACCCGACCTGGGAATGAATGACCCGCACGAGCTCGCCCGGTTTCACTTTTCTTCGGCGCCTCGCACGAAATAAACCTGAAACCCGACCCCGCGGAATGCATCACACCTACGTCTGCAATTACGCCACGTTCCCCTTCAGGAGATCCCTCATGAAAATGCTCTCACGCGTGTTTGCCTGCGCCGCATTGTCGGTTGCAGCCTCCACCGCACTCGCCGCTGACATCGTCGACACGGCTGCAGCGGCCGGACAATTCAAGACGCTCGTCGCCGCCCTGCAGAAGGCAGATCTGGTCGATACGCTCAAAGGCGCTGGGCCGTTTACGGTGTTCGCGCCCACCGACGAGGCGTTCGCAAAGCTGCCCAAGGGCGCGCTCGAAGGCCTGCTCAAGGACAAGGAGAAGCTCACCTCAGTGCTCACCTACCACGTTGTCCCCGGCAAGGTAATGGCTGCTGACGTCAAACCCGGCAAGGCGAAGACGGTGCAAGGTGAATCGCTCACATTGGGAGCAAAGAATGGCGCTGTCACGGTGAACGATGCGCACGTCGTCAAGGCGGATATCGCCGCCTCCAATGGCGTGATCCATGTCGTCGATTCCGTGCTGCTGCCGAACTGAGCCGCGCGGAAACTCAACATGAAAGCTT
>Ga0070684_100002827_pt1 | contig 12892 bp, 18 predicted proteins | sample KBSC723LmetaG_FD_65653 | JGI IMG/M metagenome (GOLD analysis project Ga0070684, IMG submission 65653) | Corn rhizosphere microbial communities from Kellogg Biological Station, Michigan, USA - KBS C7.2-3L metaG | ecosystem: Host-associated > Plants > Roots > Rhizosphere ...
TGTCCTTGAACAGCAAGGTCCCGGCCAGCCAGTCCACACGCCCCTGTGAACCGGCAAGCCGCGCTTCGACGCTCGCCTGTTCATCATGTTCGAGCTGGCGGTAGCCGAAGGGCGCGCCAGCAACGATCGCGTCGATCGACGTTCGGCGCCAGGCGGGTATCACTGTGAGCTGGCCTATGCCCACATCGCTGTCGATCCTCGCATGCGTACCATAGAAGTCGTTCTTCTGGCGCGGACGCGAACCCAGCGCATCGAGCATGCGCCCCACGGAAGGAAGGAAAATCGTTTGCCGATACGCCTGCGAGGCCGGTGAATAGAGGCCTTCGGACAGCGGCAATCCCGAGGGTATGAAGCGGTACTGACCGGCAGCCGGGTCGAACACGTAATTGCCGACATAGCTCGTGCCGATGCCGAGACCGCCGATCCGATTATAGTCGCCGGACAGCCGCACCGTGGTTCGCTGTCCGATGCGGGTCTTCACCTGCGCCCGCACGGATTGCTGGTCCGGACCGCTTCGATAGCCCCTGAGCAGCGGCCCCTGCTCGGATACCGCACCCGCGATGCGCAGCGCCGCGCCGCGGCCGAGCGGCAAGTTGACGGCGGCTTCCCCGTCGAGCTCGTCCCAAGTCGCGGCGCTGAGATTCGCTGAAACGGAGCGCTCTCCGATCACCGGCTGACGCGGCTCGATGTTGATCGACCCGGCCGACGCATTGCGGCCATAGAGCACGCCCTGCGGCCCCTTGAGCAGCTCGATCCGATCGAGGTCGAAGAATTGCGACAAGGTCCCGATCGGCCGGCTGATGAACACGCCGTCATAGGCGAACCCAATCGCCGGATCGCTGTTCGGCTGCAGCGTGAAATTGCCGACGCCGCGAATGAAGATGAGATTGCCCGTGGCGTTCGGCTGAACGGTGAGCGCGGCGAACCGGTCGTTGAGGCGGTCAGCCGTGATTGCACCGCTTTCGAGCACCTCCTTGCCGGTCAGGACACTCACCGGCGCGGCTGCCCGCGCGAGCGGCTGACTGCGGCGAAGCGCGGTGATGATGATGTTGTCGGGATCGGTGGCGGCTGCGCCTCCCGCGACTTGCGCCGCGGCATTCCCCGGCGCTGCGCCCGCGCCGAAAAACAACAATGCGCAGGCAAGTTTCGACACGCGTGACTGAGGCGAAGCGAAGCTCATCGTGTTCGCAGCCTACACAATGGCCCGCGCAAGTGGATGATGGAATCCTGACGCTTCCCGAATAAGCGCCGCCTCGCAGCCGCCTCGCCTAAGATCGAGCGTGCGCCAGGAAATCGGGAACCACGCCGCGGCGGTTCCAGTAATCCGCCAATCCCATCGCCTGCATAAGCGGCAGGAAGCGCGCATCCCTTTGCATCGCCGCAGCGGTGGGTGTGAACAGCATGTTCGTCTTGCGCCGGCGCTGGTCGGGCACGATCGGCTGTCCGGGACGCCATTCCATCGCGGCGAGGATCGGCCCCTGCTCGAGATAATAGGCCCGCGCGAGCTCGAACGCCGCGTCGGTCGCACCCATGAGGTTGAGCAGCATCATCGCGTTGACGACAGCCGCGACGCTGCGCGACACGCTCGCCATGACCTGCCGAACGGCGGCGTCGACCTCGGCCGGCTGCCTGCTTTTCGCGGCGCTTATCCCGGCCCGAAGCGTGTGGAGCATTGGCTGCGGCAATGGCGGCCGCCGCGCCGGGTCGGCGATGTGCGCCAAAGCGCGATCGAAGCGGCCGGTGCTGGCCAGAACCCATAGGCGCCCGAACCATATGCCCGCGTGGCCGGGCCACATTTCGAGCCCGCGGGTCGCCGCGCGATCCGCCTCGGCGATGCGGTCCAGGAACCACAGCGCATAGATGTGACGGTACTGGAAGTTGGCGTCAAATGCGTCGTCGCTCGAGAAGGCAAGCCGGTCGACCGCGCTCTCCCGCATTCGCCCGACGGCGCCGAGAAAGAACGATCGCGAGTCCCGCGTGAAGAGGTGGTTCGGGTGCTTCTTCAGGACTGCATCGAAGCGGTGCTCCGCCCCGAGCCAGTCGCCGTAATAAGGCACCGCGACGGCCAGCGCCGCGCTTGCGTCGGCATTGTTCGGGTCGAGCTGCAGGGCGCGGTTCGCGGCCTTAGCGACCTCGCCGGCAGGCATGATCGTCGTATCGATTGCGTGCTCGTCGGCCCGCGCCATCGTCAGCGCGAGCAGCGCCCACGCCTCGGCGTTGCCGGGCGCGATCGCGACGGCTCGCTGGAGTAGGCCGATGGCTTCGCGCGCCTTGGCCGGCGATCCGGCGCGCATCGCCGCGCGGCTGTCGTCCATCAGTTCTTCGGCCGCGTCCTGCCGCCCCGGCAGGCTCTTCCATAGGACAAAGCCCGCGGCGGCTGCCGCACCGCCGGCGAGGAGCGAACGCCGTGCGAACGCCGATCCCGGAAGCAAGGACTCCCGCGACTGTGCCGCTGGTGCGGGCGGTTTGTCGCTGTCGGGCGATGTGGCGCTGCCCTGGCGGCTGATGAGGCGGTAGCCGGTGCGCGGGATCGTCTCGATCTCGAAGCTGCCTGCGGCAATCAGTGACGCAATGCGCCTCACGCCAGCAATCGCCCGGTTGAGGCTGTCGTCGCCGACATAGACGCCGCCCCAGCAACGCGACAGCAAGGTGTCGCGCGTCACGACCGAGCCGCAGGCATTGGCGAGCACGACAAGGACTTGCATCACCCGCGGTTCCACCTGCGTGCTTCCGCCGGGTCCGCTGATCGTGCGCGTGGCAGGACAGACGAGCGCTTCGCCGACGACGAAGTCCGGCATGTCCGCGAGCGAAGCGGTGGTCATCAGCGCGCCCGGCGTCATGTCCATGGGACTGGTCGCACCTCCGTCAGAAGTTGGTTGGCCGCCCGTCAGCCTTTCATCATCCTCACGCACTTGGTCGTCCGACAGATTTGCGGCGCGGGAGGTTGGCCGACGCGTCCACCGCCCGCTCCACCGGCTCGCGCCGAATGACGAAAGGACGTTTGTATGGTGAAGCAGCACCCAGGTTTACGCAAGTGTGCAACCGCAGTTGCGGGAATCGCGCTTGGCCTCTTCTCCGCGACCGCGCTCCAGGCGCAGGTCACGCAGGTCGATTATACGTCTTTGACGGGAACCCAGTCCGTGTCCTTTGCGCCCGTCGCCAGCGGCGCGGCGCCCGGGACGAATTACGACAACGTGCTTATCTTGAGCGGCGTTGGCTTCGGCGAACATTTCAGCGGCCAGACCGTCACTGCCAACGGCGACTTCGATACGATCGGCGGGACGCCATCTGGCGGGCTCACGCTGCAGCCCGGAAGCCCCGGCCATAATCTCGACATCTTCGACCACAGTATCGTCGGGACGCTCATCACCGGCCTCGGGCCCCTCGGCTTTCCCGACGGAGACGCGATTGGCGAAGGCGCCGTGTCTCTCCTGTTCTCGACCGACCAATCGGAATTCGGCTTTCGCCTCGCGGGCGGCAATGGCGGCAATGGCTATATCAGCTTCTTTCGCGAGGACGGATCGCTGATCGACTCGCTGACGTTAGGCAGTCTGCCGCCCGTCTCCTTCTTCGGCTTCGCGCGGGAGGGGGGCGTGCACGACATCCGCGGCGTTTCGATCTGGAACGACGATGTGACAGGCTTCGGCTTGAGTCACTTTCGGTACGACGTCGCTTCGGCACTGCCAGAGCCCGGCACCTGGGCGATGATGATCGTGGGCTTTGGCGCAATCGGTCTGGCGCTGCGCCGGCGGCGGAGTCCGGCGCTCGCGCAGGTCGCATGAGCGCCAAACGGTCTTGCACGGGGGGTCCGGCACGCGCAGCCGGGCCGCCCTCTCTAGTTGTTCACCGGCTTATTGAAGCCGTTCCACAGGGAGATCGGGCCGCCGGCGATCGTCGCAACGTCGACGCGCTGCTGGCCGAGCATCACGGCGCCCACGATGCCGCAGATGAACCACACGCAAATCGCACCCAGGATGTACGGTTTCATCGCTTCGCTCCCCGGCTCCTCTCCCCGCGCGTCATCGCGCCAGTCTGATCTCGCGGTCTACGGCCAAACTCTTTACGCACAGTGTCCGCGCAGGCTCGTCGCGCACCGGATTTTTAACTGGCGCGTTCCGCACCTGCGGGGCAGGCAAGCCCTGGAAGGGGAGCAGCCGTGACCGATCAGGACCGCAGGAGCGCACTCTTGTCGCTGGCAGGCGCCGCCATCGCTGGTTCAGCGATTGCGCTCGCCGGATGCAAGAAGCGTGACGAAGAGGACCGAGAAAAGGGCGAAGCTGACGAGGTAACCGCGAACGAAGACCTGATGCGCGAACATGGCATCCTCCGCCGCATTCTCATCATCTACCGCGAGCTGTCGCCGAAGCTCCTCGCCAATTCCGCAGCGATCGACGCAGCCGCGCTGGGCAACGCCGCCAGGCTCTTCCAGGCGTTCGGCGAGCGCTATCACGAGCAGCTGCTCGAGGAGCAGCACATCTTTCCGATCGTTCGCAAGACGGGCGGAGAAGCGGCGGGGCTGGTCGACACGCTCCTCGTCCAGCATGCGCGAGGCCGCGAGATCACCGACTATATCATCGACAGCACGAAGACGGGCCGCATCGCAACGGCCGATGCGGCGCCGCTGGCGAAGGCGCTGACCGCCTTCTCGCGCATGTACGAGCCGCACACGGCGCGCGAGGACACGATCGTCTTCCCCGCCTTCAAGAAAGCCGTCGGGCCGAAAGGCTATGACGAGCTTGGCGACCAGTTCGAGGACATCGAGCGGAAGGAATTCGGCGGCGACGGCTTCGACATGGCCGTCGCCAAGGTTGCGGACCTCGAGCGCAGGCTCGGCACTGCCGACCTTGGCGCGTTCACGGCACCGCCGACCAACGCGCTCGATCGCTCCGGTTGACGTCCGCTGCGCGGAGGGACCGAAATCGCGCGAAAGCGGCCGCGCCGACTCTCCGCCCCATCCTCATCGCTCGTCGGCGATGACCCGGCCGCCCTTCATCAGGAACGAGACGGGCGTCAGCGCCTCTACAGAAGGCGCCTGGCAGCTGTTGAGCGGCGGCGACCGTGAGCCGCCTCAATGCTCACTACGGTGGGTCAAGGCGGCCGCACGAACCCGCCGGTTGTCTCTTGTCAGCTGGCGAGGACGATGGCCTCGAACGTCAGTACGTCTTTGAGAATCGGACGGGTGCCGTTGCGCACCTCGACGGCCAATATGCGCTCGATGCTGCCCGGGAGAACGTCGCGCGCCAGCTCGGCGAGCGATAACGCGGCCTCAGTCTTCACGGCGTCGATGTCGGCACATTCCACGCCCACATCGTCCTGGATGAATGTGCCATTGTCTCGGGTATCGAAAAAGTAGCGCATTGCCGGCCTGATACGTGGCCATAATGATCGCTGCACTAGCGCAAGTTAGGGAGCTTGAGCGAGGATCCGCGCCGGTCGGAAGTGGCCCGCCGCACAACCGCCGCCGATGAAAAAAAGGGGCCCGGCTGCGCCGGACCCCCTTGGTAACGAACACCTGCAGATCGGTTACGCGACTTGCAGCAGCGCTCTCTTGCGCGGGCTGCGGCGCATCGCGACGCCGATCGCGCCGAAGCCGAGCAGCATCATTGCCCACGTCGCGGGCTCGGGTACGGCCGGCGTTCCCGTTGAGAAGATCTGCGCGTTCGACGAGCCCTGGCCGTTCGACAGCGTGATCGTGTGCGTCACATTGTTGCCGAGGTCGAGCAGCCAGAATGCCGTGATGTTGTTCGGGTCGCTGTCGATATTGTTGCCGAAGTGCGCGCCGACGATCGTCAGGCCCGACAGATTCAGCGAGCCGAAGTTCAGCGTCGCCGAGCCATTAAGGTCGGTGACTGCTCCGAGCACCGTGTCGTAATCGAGACCCAGGTACGGCGGCGTATAGCCGGGACCCTGCGACACGGCGTTCGTGATCAGCTGGTTGATCGCGTTGTTCTCCGCCGTGGTCGTCGCCGAGTTCGTGCTGCCCGTGATCAGGTTGCCGCCATAATAGCCCTGGCAGGCCACTGCGCCCGTCACATAACCGTAGGTGCAAGGATCGTTGGTCGGCGTCACGTCGGCATAAGCCGGGCTCGCCGCTGCGATTGCCGTTCCGGCAAGCGCCAATATCAGTTCGCGTCGCATCTTTAATTCCCTTCTGTGCCCCTGAAGAGCCCGCCTGCTCGCGCGGTGGAGGCGATCTCAATTCGCCGCTCAACGACCACTTCATACGGGCGAATTATCTGCGGGGCTGCGGCCTCGCCGGGCGCGTGCCAATGCGGGACGGTCGCAACTTTTTTGCGCAACGGGGCCGCCGCAAAAGGGCTGAATCCCCCTGTGCCGTCTGGATCTTGCTAGATCAGTGGCTCGCCGAAGAGCGGCGCGCGAGGCACTGAAGGGATCATCAGCCGGCTTTGGCCGAGGGTGACGAAAAGCGCTGCAGTCGGCCGGACAGACCACCATTGCCTCGACGTGCAGCCCTCGCGCGTAATCGGCCGGTCGGTCGGGTGCCCGATGAGCACCAGCAGATCGCCGCATTGAAAGCAGCGGTAGCTTCGCACGTCGGCGTCGGCCTTGGTCTTGCAGTCGGCGATGCTCCGGTCCTGCTGGCATTGCTCGCAGGTCGCGCTGCAATCCTGTTCGCGCAGCTTATGCTGAGGTTGCGACAGAACCTGGCTGAGCGTGGGGACCACGAAACGAGGCCATATCACCGGCGGGAGTCCCGACCTAGGCGCTAACCTTTTGTTATCCACACATCCTTTGCGCTTTTCTTAGCACACCTGCTGGCCGACCGGCACTAGAGCCAGACGGACGCGCGGATCGGCCATTCGATTTTCTCCAGCTCGGGGGCGTTTGCCTCGCTGGAATCCTCGGGACGTTGCGCCGGATGCGGTGTTCGGATCGAGCGCTGCCGGGAAATATCGCGCAAGCGATCGAGCGGGATTCTTTTCGCCATTTGAAGATTCCTCCATCGGCCTGGAGGCCTCAGAAGCGGTCCTGCTTTTCGTAGAACTCGCGATATTCTTGCAGCCGCGTCACGCGCAGTCCCGCTATTCCGCTCCGCCCGACTGCCCGTTGCCAGTTGGTCAGCTCCTCCAGCGCAAGCCCGTAGCGGTCGCAGGCTTCGTCGAAAGTCAGCAGTCCGCCGCGCACGGCGGCAACCACCTCGGCTTTGCGCCGAGGTGTCCAGCGCCCGGTGTTCGGCGCCGGCAACGCGTCGAGCGTCAGAAGCTCGCCCACGGGGCCAATCACGGACAGCGGCCGCTGATTCATTTTGCAGCCGCCGCCTCGTCAGCAAGATCGCTGGGTGTCCAAAAGCGGCGCTGCACAACGCGCGACGCCTCGACTGGCTCTTTGTCGCGCTCGTGATCATCACCCTGCACTCTACCGCGCGCCGCGATCGAATTCAGTCTGTCGACAAAGGCGTCCGTCTCGCGCACGGCGGCGCCCATATTCTTATCAAACAAGCTCATCAGCGGTGCTCCGTCCAAAAAGCCACCGCCACGCCATTCGTGTCAGCTAGCCGACATTCGTTGACGAAGTGCGAACGGCCCCGTTTCGGCGCAAAGCGCGAGGTCAGGCGGCCTCCCCCTGATCGCGGCCGAAGCTCAAATAGGGCAGATCGGCGGCGACGTCCGCCTCGGTGCGCAGCTGCTCGACCTGCTCGGGTGAAATCGGCGCTTCGAAGGCGACGCCGCATTGCCCCCCTCGCGACCACATGACGCGGCCGAACGACTGGACGGTTTCGGATTGGAAGATGATCGTCTCCCCCTCCGCGGGAAGGTCGGGCGAGGTCAGCAGCACGCCGTCGCGCGAGACGTTGATCAGGCCGACGCGCCGGTCGCACCCGACCGTCGACACGACCGCCAGCAATGGCAGTGGGGCCCGCGCTGTCCGTCGCCTGCCGCCGCCGCTCGACTTTCCAAACATACTCATCACGAGCCTCCCAAAAGAGCGGCCCACGCCACCTTCGGATTAACCGGGCGGAAGTTAGCGGCGAGTCAGGAATCGCGGTTAAGATCCGGGAATCTCGATAACTTGGATCAGTCGGCCGACCGCTTCCGCACCGGAAGCTCTACCCGCTGTAGCCGGCGCAATCGCACTTAACCGCTCTTTATCAAGTCCTCGGCCATCGATGTGCCGATGAAATGTCTTCCCATGATGATTGCATGCCTCGCAGTTTCCGCATCCCCGAGTGCGGCGCTCGCGAAAGCCTTTCGGTTGAACCCGATCGGCCTCCCCTTCGCGCCCGACAGCCCGAAGCCGCTGTCGCCGGACCATCCGCTCTATCGCCAGGTCGCGCTCGATCCGGTCGCCGACATGCCCAGCAAGGTCGGCAGCTTCCTCGTGCCGATCACCAGTGCGAAGGAGCTGAACGACGCGCTGCGCCAGACTCTGGACAGCGCCAACATGCTTGCTCCCCCCGGCAGCCAACCGAAGGTTCGCCTGGCGGTGCGCTGGGCCGGCCTCAAGGCGCCAGCGAAGATGTCCTTTTCGAGCGAAGCGACCGCGAGCCTCAGCTACAGCTTGATCAGGGTCGACACCGGCCAGGAGCTGTTCCGGCGCGACATCAGCACCTTTTCGCGGTCGAGCGGCGGCGAGGCGTCGGACCGCTTGAAAGGCAATGCCCGTCTGGCCATTCTGACCAACCTCGCGTCGGCCGTCGTGTGCCTCGACAAGGCAGCCTACATGCGGGCACCGCCCGACTGCGCGTTGAGGCCGCTGGCCACTTACCAGGAGCAGCGCCCCGCCACCGTTGTGGTCGTCCCGCGCTACGCCCACTGATCTTCGTCGCGGATGAAGGCGAGGGAAAAAGCGCGGCTGAGCGTCAGCTCAATCGCGGCCGTGGTACTTTTCGTGGTGGTCGGTTCAGCGCTGACCCGGAAGCCTCCTGGTCATCACGTTGTCGCGACTGTTGTCGACGCTTACGTGGCCGGCGCCCGGTTCCCGCAAACGGTCATAATCGCACATGCGCCGCACGCGATCGACGCTCATGTGACTTTCCGTGAGAGTGATTACGACAGTTGCGACGTTGGCGACGCGGTCGACGGAACCCAGACCGGCATCACCCTCGTCGTTGATCCTGATACGTGCAGGCGCGCTGCGCGATCCGCGGCGAGGCGCAAGTGACCCGCAATGACAGTGATAAGCCGTCGCGCCCAAAGAAAACGGCGGCGCCGGGACGCGCCGCCGGTCGCGTGATCCTTCTCTGAGCCCTAGGCGGCCAGAATCGTGAAGCTGCAGCTGCGCAGCGTCCTTGTTCCTGGGCCGACCAGCGGTAGCGGCTCGGGCGGAGCTTCGCGCCAATCGCCGGGTCTTTCACGGACCAGCACGGCGTAGCAGCGCTTGCACTCGCTCACCCAGCATCGATTGATCTCATCGAACGTGGCGCGGCTTCGCGAACGCTTGTGGCTGAACAGATGGCAGAGAAGGCTCATGACGTTTCTCCCGCGATCACGCATTGATGCGAAGCATTCGAGCCGCCGCTGCCCGATGCTGCCGCGGCTGCGACAGGCATCAGGCAGCGTCCCTCTTGCTATGCAAGTTGTGGGATCGGTGACGGGGTCCGCTTGCGGCGCATGACGAAGCCGATGCCGCCGAAGCCGAGCAGCATCAAAGCCCAAGTTGCCGGCTCTGGCACCGCGCCCGTGCCCATTTGGGCGTACGCTGTGAGGGAATGACCGGCGGACGTCAGCGTCACTTCATAGGTGTCGTTGCGGTTTGGATCGAAGTCCGCTCCCAGCAGGAAAGCGAAGCTCAGACGTTCGCTGTTCTGCCACAGGTCCGGGTCGCTGGCCCCGCCATTGAAGTTGTCGTTGCCGGCGAAGAACGGGTTGTAGCTCACCATCACGCCCGTTCCGATGTCCAGCACAGTAATGAGCGAATTGTCGGCGTTTCCGTCGATGCTCCAGTCGAAGCTGATCGGCGTGGTGCCGAGTGCAAAGCTGTAAACGCCCATTCCGTCGGAAGCAGGTGCAACCTGGCCCGTCTGGTGGAAACGAAGCGCCAGTTCATTGGCGTCATTCGTATTCACCGCCGAGTTTGGCGGCACGTATGCGTTGCCGCTGCCGTACAGGAATGTGTCGGTCGGTCCCGAGTTATAAGTGATATTGTCTGCAGCCATTGCTGGAGACGCGAGCGAGACGGCGGCGACCGCCGCCATGATCACGATGGGCCTTTTCATACGCTAACCTCCTGTGTTGAGAGGCGAGACAGCGCCTCCCGGTTGAAAAATTTGCCGTTGAGGGTGGCGCCGTTAGTTCCGACGGCGCCGCAGCTCAGGCGGCGGCCTGCCAGTCCAGGGCTCGCCACCGGGACGGTTCGTTGATGCCGGCGCTGCGCTGCGGCAGTTCCTCGAGGACGCGCGACATCCGCTGCCGTTGTTCGAACAGCTCATATTCGTTGCGAACGCGCAGCCAATATTGTGCCGGGATATCGAACACCTTCTCGATCCGCAGCGCGATCTCGGGCGAGATCTGACACCGGCCCTTCAGGATCATGTTCAGGCGTGGCTTGGAAATGCCGATCGCACGAGCCAGCTGCGCCTGCGTCAGTTGCATGCCATCCAGAAGCTTGTCCTTGAAAACCTGGCGCGGATCCAAGGGTGTGGCAACGCGCTCAAAGCGAAACATCTGCGTCATCGAAACCTCCAACTATGTGTTGCGAGTTGGGAAGACTGGGGTGGTGGAGCGAACCGCTCCGGACACTCAGGCGACCTGTTCGAGCATCGGGATCTTTCGGCGCGACCGTCGCATGACGACACCGACGGCCCCGAAGCCGAGGAGCATCAGCGTCCAGCTCGCGGGTTCCGGCACCGACGCGACCGAATAGTAGAAGCCTCCGCTGAGGCTGCTCTGGAGCAGATTGGGAATATTCGGCGTTTGAAGGCCGTTGAAATAGGCTCCTGCGGCCTGATACGAGCCGGGCAGTCCCGTGCTGCTTGCGGTGAAGGACTCGCCGACGTTGTAGCCGCCCTGGACGTTGAGGACCGGGAACAGCCCGCCCCCCGCATCAGGGTTGATGGTGAGCGCAAGAGGGTTGCTTGAAAGGTCCGTGAAGGTGAGCGTCAGCAAGTCGTAGACGAGCTGATCCTGGCCGGCGTTATTGACGGTGGTCGTGCCGCTATAGACGGCGACGCCGCCGGCGAGATTACTCAGGGTCGAATTGTAAGTCAGCATCTCGGTCGGACCGATGTTGCCGTCCATCGCCAGGCCTGCAGATACGATCCCGAAATACAGCTGGTCTGTCTGCGACAGGTCGAAATTCTGATAGGTGGCCACTCGTCCGGAATTGATCGGCAGGATCCCGTTCGTGCTGAACGACACGTTTCCGGGCGGCGGATAGACCGGACCCGTCAGCGGGTCCGGGTTCGCGATGGCTTGCGCCGAAGCGAGGAGAGCCATTGCTCCGCAGGCGGAGCCCAGCAGAAAGCGTCGCTGCATAAAAACCCCCTTCACGCGATTCGCGACACGTCGCCGCGACCTCAGGGGATTAACTTTCCATATACCGAAGCAAATAATCCGTTCGGATTAGAATCGGTTAACAGACCTTTAAATCGTCTCGCCGAGTCCGGCGCACAGGTGCATCAGCTCCGATTGGCGGCTGGTCTGCGTCTTGGCGAAGATCGACCGCATGTGCGTCCGCGCGGTGTTCGCGCTGATCCCCATGCACGCGGCGAGGGATTCGATCGAATGTCCGTCGGCCAGCAGTCTCACCACCTGCAATTCACGGCCCGTCAACCCGAACAGCGATTGCAGGAGATCGACCGATTCGATGCGCGGCAGCCCGTCGTGAAGTTCGACGACCACCTCGCAGCGAATTTGGCCGAAGGGGCCGTAGCTGCTCAGCAGCGGGCGCAGGACGACGATCCAGCGCCGCCCGTGCGCGGGGTGCAGTTCCAGCGCCTGGGGCCGGGTTCCGACCCGCACGGTATTTAGCGTCGTTGCAATGGCGCGATCGAGGCGGCCCTGCTGACCCGGGCAGGACGTGACGAGTCGGCGGTCCTCGACCCGGAGCGCTGCGCCCGACTGCAAGGTTCGTTCCGCGCCCTTGCTGAGGTGCAGGACCAACCCTGCCGAGTCGAGCAGGATCAGCGAACGGTTGCTTTCCACGTTGAACGGCCGCCGTCCGAGCCGCACGGCACATTCCATATGATCGAACATCATCCTGAACAGGCGCACCGCGTTCGGATCGCCAGCCCCCTGTTCGGCGGGGAAGTGGATCGAGAAGGAGAAGCTTAGGTCATCCTCCGGCGCCGAATAGCCTACGAGCCAGTGCGTCGACCCGAAGCGCGCGCAATTCCAGCGGATGAAATCGTGATTGGTGTAATCGTCGCCGGGGAGAGTCGCGCTGCTGTCGCAGAACCGCTCCTTCGGATGGGCCGATGCCCAGAGCAGCGACGGATCGTCGACATAAGTTTCGGCATATTCCTCGATTCCGAGGGCAACGCTCGACTGTTCGGGCCCGTAGAAACGGTACGAGCTGAACTCGCGATTCTTGAGATCCACCACGGTCGTCAACCCGATGCAGCCGCCGCATAAGTCGAGCAGCTCGACGGCGATGTCGTCCCACGCGGCCGGGTCCTCGCCGGCGCAATATGTCCGCTTGATCAGACCGGATACGCGCTCATCCAGGCTCATACGCAACCCCCCGAGCTACCGAGCGCGAAGAGGCTACGCATTAACGTGTTGTTAATCGAGTCCCTTTTTTCGGATTGATAATTTATGTTTGGAAGGTTGTTCCAAAAAAAGCGGCGGCGCCCGAAGACGCCGCCGCTCGCGTAAAGCTGGGTCTTGCCTAGTGCTGCCGCGCCGGCGCCGCCGCGGGCTGGTACGCCGACACGCCGCCCAGTTGCTGCACCAGCTTCTTGTAGGCGTCGAGATAGGCGAGCACGATGATC
>Ga0070684_100002829_pt1 | contig 12891 bp, 8 predicted proteins | sample KBSC723LmetaG_FD_65653 | JGI IMG/M metagenome (GOLD analysis project Ga0070684, IMG submission 65653) | Corn rhizosphere microbial communities from Kellogg Biological Station, Michigan, USA - KBS C7.2-3L metaG | ecosystem: Host-associated > Plants > Roots > Rhizosphere ...
CGCTCGGCTCGGCCGGTCCCATGGCGTCGACGAGGAAGTGGAACGCCTCGGCCGATTTCTGCACTCCGGCGACCCGGTTGACCTCGGCGTTGTACGTGGCTCGGGCGGCCTCGAGCGCGAATCCTGTTGCGTCGCGCGCTTCGGTCGCGAGTCGCAGCAGTTCGCGGCCGTGCTCGACGTCACGGGGCGGGCGGAAGCCACTCGGCAGCTCGGCCGGCGCCGGCCGGTGGTCGAGGTCGGCCTTGCGGGTGGCGCGGGCACTGATCGCGGCGGTGTGCCGCTCCTCGGCCGCGGCCAGCCACCGGTCGGCCCGGTCGCGGGCGGCTGCCCGGGTAGCGGTGTCGGCGCCGTCGAGGGTCTCGAGGTACTGCTCGGCTCTCGCGCGGACGGCCGGCGGCAGGGCCTCGACCTCGGCGCGGGTCGCCGATTCCTCGCGTTCGGCCTGCTCCAGGCCGGCGCGGAGATCGGCGCCGACCTCGACCAGATCGTACGCCTCGGCGGCCGCGCGGAAGGCTTCGCGCAGGACGTCGACCGGTTCGGTGGGTGCGGGATCGTCGGCTGGTTCGCGGTCTGGTTCGCGGTCTGGTTCGCGGCCTGGTTGGTCGCCGTGGTCGCCGTGGTCGCCGTGGTCGCCGCGGTCGCCGCGGTCGCCGCGGTCGCGCCGGTTGGCCGTGGTCGATCCGCCACCGGAGCGGTGCTCGTCGGCCGCGACCGATCCGGCGCCGGGGACGTCCCGCAGGTCGGCTCGGGCCTGTTCGGCCGTACGCTCGTGCCCGTCCGCCGCCCGCTGGTGCTCGGTCGCCTCCGCCCGCTTCGCGGCGGCCAGCCGCCGGGCCGTCGCCGCCCGCTCGCTCTCCCGCGCCATCTCCTCCCGGGCCCGCGCGGCGGCGGCCGTCCAGTCGGGGATGCGCGCTTCCTGCTCGGCCAGGGCGGTCAGCCGCTGCCGGCGCTCGCCCGCGGCCCGGACCGCCGACCGCAGCGCCGGGATCCGCTGGCGCAGCTCGGCCCGCTGCGCCGCGAGCCGGCTGAGGACGTCGGTGCGCTCCCGGACGGCCGCCGCGGCCGCCGCGTGGGCATCCACAGTGGACCGGCTACGGGCCTCCAGCTCGCCCAGCCGACCCGACGGGAACTCCAGCCGCCACGCCTCGAGATCCCGCAGGTACCCGTTGTCGGCCGCCACGCTCGCCTCCAGCCGGGCCAGCCGCTGGAGCCGCTCGACGTGCCGCTCGTGGATGGCGGCGCGGGCGACGACGGCCGCGTCGAGGTCGTACAGGGCCGGGTTCAGCGGCACCACAAAGTCCACGGTGGACGAACGACCAAGGCGCAGTGCCGCCGTCGTAGCGACCCCGATGAACGTCGTCGGCAGGAGCCGGCGCTCGGCGAGCACCTGCCGGGCCCGATCCAGCTGGCCCGGGTCGTTGAGCAGGACGCCGGTCGCCAGCTCCGGTACCCGTTCGCAGATCTCCCGCCGCGCCGCCACGTCGTCGATCGTGGCCAGGTAGTCCCAGCCGGCCCAGGCGGTGATCCCGGCGTCGTCGAGTGCACGGCAGGCGTCCACGATGGCCGGGGCCGGCGGCAGCAGCTGCCCGTCGTCGAGCGCGAGCCGCGCGTGCTCGTCGCTGGCCTCGGCGATGTGCAGGGCGGTCCGCTCCCGTTCGGCCTCGCCGATGGCGCTACGCAGCTTCGCGAGCAGCGCGATCACGTCGTACTCGAGGAGTACCTCCTCGGTGTCCAGCAGCTCGCCGAAGCGCGGCTGCTCGGCCAGCCGGATGGTGCGCTCGGTCGCGTCGGCGTGCTCGCGGGCCGCCCGGCGGGCCTCCTCCTCGGCGAGGCGCAGGCGCTGCCGGGCGGTGTCCAGCTCGGCAGTGGCTGATTCATGGCGGGCCTCGATCTCGTCGGCCGCTCGTTCGGCGTCGGCAAGCTCGCCGGCGGTCGTGGTGGCGAGCTCGCGAGCGGCCGCATCGGCCACCATCACACCGCCCGCCAGCACGCCGTCGGCCCGGGCGGCCGCGATCAGCTCGCTCACTTCCGCGATCCGGCCGTCCCACTGCTCGGCCCGCGCCGCCCCGGCCGCCGCCTCGGCCAGTGCCCGGTCCTGCTCGGTCTGCGCCTCCTCGGCCGCCCGCGCGGCCGAGGACGCCAGCGCCCGCTCCACGCGGGCCCGCTCGGCCGCGTCGTGCGCCAGCGCGAGCAGCCCCCGCGCCAGCGCCCGCGCCGCCGCGTTGCGCGCCCGCAGCGCCGGGCGCGCCTGCTCCTCGGTACTGCTCACCAGCGCCTGCCGGTGCCGCACCGCCGCCGCCGCCGCCCGCAGCTTGGCCACCAGCGCCGTCTCCCGCCAGGCCCGCGCGGCCAGCTTGGCCTCCGCCACCGCGGCCCCCGCCGCACCCATTTCGGCATCCGCCAGCTTCAGCAGGTGTACCGCCATGAGCCGGCCCAACTCCGCCACCGCCGCCCCGCGCAGCGCGTGCTGGTGCTCAGACCGCGCGACCGCCGACGCCGCCTCATCGGCGCGAGCTTGGTGCGAAGCCAGCAGTTCGTCCTCGCGGTCCCGCCGGGCGGCCACCCGCGCGGCCAGGGACAAAAGATCGGCCTGGGCCCGCTCGGCCCGCTCGCGCGCCGCGAAAGCCGCGGCGTGCTCGATCGACAGCGGCACGAGCCGGGCGATCGCGCCGTCGACGAAGTCCCGTTCGAGCATCAGCGCGCCCCGCCGGGCCAGGCTGTCCGCGTACCGGGCGACCACGTCGGCCAGCTCGCGCGGCTCCTCGTCGGACATGACCGCCCGGAGCAGGAACTCGACGAACACCTCGTCGGTGGTGAACGCGAACGCGTCGGCCGCCTCGCCCTCACCGGCGTTCATCGCCCGCTGGTAGCGGAACAGCTCCGGATCGAGCCCGATCGCGTCGAGCCGATCGGTCCAGTCGGCATGGCGGCGCGTCCAGTAGAGGTCAAACGCCGCCTCGGCCAGCCGGTCCCGGAACCCGGACGCGCTCACCAGCTGACCGTCGACGGCGAAGGGCAGGTCGTCGAGCCGCATGCCGTCCGAGGGTTTGAAGCAGTACCACAGATCGATCAGGTTCGCCGGGTCGGCCGACACGACCCGCCCGCGCCACTCGGACACCTTGCCGGTCACCAGCCGCTGGCCGGTACCGACGTGCACCCACTCCAGCGCCACGTGGGCGACGTCGCGGGCCATGACGAACTTCTCCAGTACCCGTGTATTGGTTGTCCCCACGACCTGGCGGCGGCCGGGCAGCATGACCGAGAAGATCAGCTTGATGAGCACCGACTTGCCGCCGCCGTTCTCCAGGAACAGCACGGTCGCCGGCGACGGGCGGCGGGCCGGCTCGCCGGGGCCGAGCAGGCTCGCCTGATGGTGTTCGACCGGGCGGCCGGCGCCGCTCAGGTCGAGCAGCACGTCCTGGTAGCGGGCGCCGGGCGGGCCGACGGAGTACAGGCGGACGCGGGAGAGCTCGAACATGGCCTAGCCTTCGAGAGTGTCGGTCGTCGTGCGCAGCCGGCCCGAACCGTCCACGATGGACACCACGCCGAGCGCCAGCAGCTCACCGAAGGCGCGGTCGGCGGCGAGTTCGCGGACCTGGATCTGGTATCGGTGGGTCGTGCGGTACAGGCCGTCCGGCTCGCTGGCGACCGGCACCAGGAACCCCTGTTCGGCCAGGAACCGCAGCGCGCGGGCGACCATGCCGCGGGTACTGTCGGCCGCCGCGCGCCCGTCCTTGGTGGCGGCGACTTCCGGGCGCCGGGCGTACGCGCGCCAGACCTGCTCGAGCTCCGGCGTATCGGCGTCCGGGTCGGCGGTGCCGGCCAGGTCCGCCCGTTCGTCGAGCAGCCGGCACGCCTCCCGCACCATGAGGTCGACCTGCTCGACGGTGACCCGCCCGACGTACGTGTCGTTGGCCAGGTCGGCCGGGCGGGGGAAGGCCAGTGCGGCGACCGCGAGGTGGACGATCCCGTGCAGGACCTTCTCGACGTCACGCCGCTCGCGGATCTTGGCCTGCCGCGCGTACGTCTCCATCTTGATCTCGAACACCGAGTCGTGGCCGGCCGCCAGCACGACCCCGCCGGCCGGGCTGACGTCCAGCACGCGCAGCCCGAGGCCACCGGCGACCCCGTTCACCACCTGGGCGAACCCGGGATCCTCGCGGTAGCGGCGGACCAGCTCCCCGTACACGACATCGCGCGTCGGTACCTGCTTCGGCCGCAGCCCGCAGCCGATGAGGGTGGCCGCGGCGGTCGCGTCCTCGACCGTCTTCACGACTGGTCCCCGAGGCCGGCTGTGGTAAGGACGAGTTCGTCGCCGCCGATGCCGCCGGTCAGCGCCGGGTCGAGCCGGCGGCCGGTCGGCACCGCGATGAGCAGGCTGGGCTGCCCGCGCCGGATGGCGGCGGCCAGCTCGGGGCTGTATGCGTGCATGGCCCGCAGGGCGACGAGGCGGGGCAGGCCGGGATCGAGCCGCCCGGCCTCGGCGAGCAGCCCGGACAGGTCGCGGGCGACGTCGGGCAGGTCCAGCAGCTCGTCGGCGAGGCGCCACTGCTCGTCGCTGTAGCGGTCGGCGTCCTCGGCCGGTATCAGATCCGGCTGGGGAAGCTCGCCGACCAGGTCGTCGCGCTCGACCGGCGGTCGCAGCAGCAGCGACACGAGCGACGACAGCGTCAGTACGGGCGGCGTGGCCGGGCCGGCCGAGCCGCGGAAGTACTCCTCGAGCGGCGCGACCGCGCGGGTGACCGGCAACTCCAGTACCGGTAAAAGCAATTGACCGAACAGGTCGACCGCGGCTCGCTGGGGTGGCCCGGCGAAGAGCTGCCGGTCCTGCTCGGCCCGGAACACCGAGCCGGCCGACAGGAGCCGTGCCTGCAGCTGGGTGTGCCGGCGGATGCAGTCGCCGACGATGTCGACGAGGTCGGCCGCGCGGCGCTTGCGGTGCGGCTCCTCGGCGTCGTCGCGAGCCACGGTGATGTTCTTGAGGATGGCGCTCTCCGCCTTGAACCGCGACTCGATGTGCGTGAGTGCCGACCCGATCAGCTCGGGCAGGTCCTGCTCCCAGTCGACCGCGCGCACGTCGCGGCGGGTCGCCTCGAGCCGGATGCGCAGCGTCTCGCCGAATTGGACGGTCCGGTAGCGGGCCTGCTCGGCGGCCAGCCGGGCCTCCGCCAGCCGGCCGCGGATGATCAGGTTCTCGAGCTTGACCTCGGCCGCGACCTGCGCCGACTCGACATCCGTGTCCAGGGCGCCGACGAGCACGTTGATGGCCTCGTCGGTGGCTCGCAGGTAGACCTCGCCGTCGGCGGCGGCCAGCTCGACCAGGAGCTTGAAGTCGAACGCCCGCCGCGTGTAGGCCCCGCCCGCGTCGACCTCCCCGTAGACGCGGCGGAACCCGCGATCGACGGTACCGACGTTGATCAGGCTGTCGAGCACCCACCGCGCGACGCGCAGGTGCTCGTCCGGGTGCCGGTCGGGCGCCTGGGCGGCGACGAACGGGACGACCCGGTCGACGACCTGCCGGTGCCGTGCCCCGGTGTCGAAGTCCATCGCGATCGTCACCTGGTCGATCGTGTGGAGGGCGATCTCGGCCATCTGGTACGGCTCGGCCTCGACCCAGTCGAGCATGCCCTTGCGCGCGTCGAGGTCGTGCAGCGGCGCCGTGCAGGCGAGCGCCTTCAGCCGACGGACAAGCCCGACGTCGTCAATCACTGCTGCATTTTTCCGTGTACCGGTGGCTGCGCTCACCAAGTCGCGTGGCAATGCCCCGACGGTGTGAACGGTCGGCTAACATTGTTAGCGTGAATGCCAAGCGGGCCGGGGAGATCGTGTCGGCGGCGCGTTCGATTCTCGCGGCCGAGGGCGCGGACGCACTGACCATGCGCCGGCTCGCCGCCGAGCTGGGCATCCAGGCGCCGTCGCTCTACAAGCACCTGCCCGGCAAGCCGGCCGTGGAAGACGCGCTGATCGCCGCCGGTCTGAACGAGCTGGGTTCGGCGCTGCACGCCGTGGTCGACCGCGGCGGGCAGGTGCTCGACCTGCTGCGGGTGTACCGGGCGTACGCCCTGCGCGAACCCAACCTCTACCGCCTGGCGACCGCCGGCCAGTTGCGCCGCGACGCGCTGCCGCCGGGGCTGGAGGAGTGGTCGGGTACGCCGTTCTTCCGGGTCACCGGCGACCCAGCCGTCGCGCAGGCCCTGTGGTCGTTCGCCCACGGCATGGTGATCCTCGAACTGGACGGCCGCTACCCGCCCGGCTCGGACCTGGACGCGACGTGGTCGGCCGGCGCGCGCGCCTTTCAGTCGTCCACCGTGGACTCGTGACCCGCGGAGCAACCGTCGAGGCGGTGGCTGGTGCTCGCCGAAAACGCTGCGATGGCGAGGTTTTCGGCAAGCGCGCCCCGGGCCGCCGCCGTCTGGGGCACGCGCTCGCGCTCGAGCCGGGTCGCGAACCCGCCCCGCAGACCGCGCACGCCGCCGAGGTCGACCGGCAAGCGGTCGACCGGTTCCGCCGTTATCTCGGGTGCCCGCCGGTAGGACCCGCCGATAAGGTGTGCGGGTGCGGGAGCTGGTGGTGCTGGGAACGGCGAGTCAGGCGCCGACCCGTGTCCGCAACCACAACGGTTATCTGCTGCGCTGGGACGGCGAGGGGATTCTGTTCGACCCCGGCGAAGGCACGCAGCGGCAGATGGCCCACGCCGGGGTCGCCGCCAACGAGATCACCCGGCTGTGCATCACCCACTTCCACGGCGACCACGCGCTCGGCGTGCCGGGCATCGTGCAGCGCCTGTCGCTGGACCGGGTCGCCCACCCGGTCCACGCGCACTATCCGGCGTCCGGCGCCGAATACTTCGACCGGCTGCGCCACGCGACCCCGTTCTACGAGGCCGCCGAGCTGATCGAGCAGCCGGTCACCGCGGACGGCGTCGTCGCGACCGGCGAGTTCGGCAGGCTGATCGCTCGCCGGCTGGACCACTCGCTGGAGTCCTACGGGTACCGCCTGGTCGAACCCGACGGCCGGCGGATGTTGCCGGCGCTGCTCTCGGCGTTCGGCATCGGCGGGCCGGACGTCGGCCGGCTGCAGCGCGACGGCCGCCTCGAGGTCAAAGGGCGGACGGTGACCCTGGAGCAGGTGAGCGAGGAACGGCCGGGCCAGCGGGTCGCGTTCGTGATGGACACGCGCCTGTGCGACACCGTGTACGCGCTGGCCGACGGGGTCGACCTGCTGGTGATCGAGTCGACCTACCTCGACGCCGACGCCGACCTGGCCGACGCCAACTTCCACCTGACGGCCGCCCAGGCCGCCCGGGTCGCCTCCCGCTGTGGCGTCCGCACCCTGGTGCTGACCCACTTCTCCCAGCGCTACACCGATCCGGCGGCGTTCGCCGACGAGGCCGCCCGTCACTTCGACGGTGACATCGTGGTCGCCGAGGACCTGACCCGCGTACCGGTACCGAGGCGGCTATGACGCAGTGGACCTGGGACGTGACGCTGTACGAGGGCAGCGCCAGGTACTACACCGAAGGGCGCATGCCCTACTCGACCGAGCTGGCCCGGACAATCCGCGAGCAGACCCGGGACGGGCGGCTGCTCGACGTCGGCTGCGGGCCGGGGTCGCTGACCCTGCTGCTCGCCCCGCTCTACGCCGAGGTCGTCGGGGTCGACCCGGATCCCGGCATGCTGGCCGAGGCGGCCCGCCGCTCCACAGTGGACAATGTGACCTGGCGGCTGGCGCGGGCCGAGGAGTTGCCCGCCGACCTCGGCGGGTTCGACGTGGTGACCTTCGCGCAGTCGTTCCACTGGATGGACCGGCCGCTGGTCGCCGAACGAATCCGGGAACATCTGGCAAACGACGGCTACTGGGTGCACATCGGGGCCACGACGCACCAGGGCGTCGAGGGCGACGACCCGCTGCCGTGGCCCCGCCCGCCGTGGGACGCCATCAAGGCGCTTGTCGAGGAGCACCTCGGCTCGACCCGGCGAGCCGGTCAGGGCGTGCTGCCCGACGGCACGGCCGGCGGCGAGGAGGATGTCCTGCGCGCCGCCGGCTACCGGGGCCCGACCAGGATTGACGTCGGCGGCGGCGAGGTCGTCGAGCGGAGCACCGACGAGATCGTCGCCGCCGTGTTCTCGCTGTCCGGCTCGGCGCCGCACCTTTTCGGCGATCGGATATCCGACTTCGAGGCGGACCTGCGCGCGCTGCTCGGGCCCGGCCCATTTGCCGAGCGCCGCCGCGAAATCGCTTTGGTGATCTGGCGTCCCCAATAAGGCCTACGATGCTGCTAGTGCATCGCGAACGGGGACCGCACCATGCGCAAAACCTTGCTGCCGCTCGTCATCGTCAGCGCAATCCTGACCACACCAGGCGTCGCCGCGGCGAAGATCGCACCCGGTAGCTGGAGCCAGGACGGCTACGGACCCGGCAACACCGGCAACAACCCGAGCGAGCACGTCATCACCGCGGCCAACGTCGCGTCGCTGAGATACCGCTGGTCGCTCGTGTCACCGGTGTCCCGGGGCAGCTGCATGGCCCAGTCGCCGCCGGTCGTCGCGAGTGGCCGGCTCTTCCTCACGGACCAGGGCGGTTTCGCCGCGTACAACGCGGTCACCGGGGCCCGGCTGTGGCGCAAGGCGATGGCCGGGCCGGCCGATCGGCAGACACCGAAGCTGGCGGTCGCCGGCGCCACCCTGCTCGCCGCGGCCGACACCTGCGGTTCGACGAGCGATCCCGACGGCGACCTCACCGCATACCACGCGCTGACCGGCGCCCAGCGCTGGACGGTGCACCGCGACGCGCCCATGGACCGGCTGGTCGTCGACGGCGACGTCGTCGTGGTCGGCGGCGGCGACGCCAGTGTCGACGCGGTCACCGCCTACCGGCTGAGCGACGGCAAGCAGCTGTGGAACCGCACCGGCGTGGACCTCGCGGCCGGGGTGTCGGCCGGCGGGCGGCTGCTGCTGTCCCGCGCCGATCACCGCGGTGCCCTCGGTGTCGACCTGGCCACCGGCCAGACACTGTGGACGGTCGCGGCCGAGTGGTGGGTGCTCGCGGCCGACCCGGCCGGGCAGCGGTTCTATGCGGCCGACCCCAACGGGCAGCTGATCGCGCTCGACGCGGCAACGGGCACGAAGGCGTGGGCAGTCAAAGGCGTCGGTGGGATGAACGGCGGGATCGCCGAGGTGGCCGTCGACCCGGCCCGCATCTACGTGTCGCACCAGGACGAGGTGCTCGCGCTGTACACGAAAAATGGCAGGAAGGCGTGGAGCCGGGATCTCTTCGGGGCGGTCGGGCGGCCGGTCGTGGCCGGAAACGTGCTCTACGTCCCGGCCGAGCGGCAGCCCCTGGCGATGGTGGAGCCGTCCACCGGCAACCTCCTCGACGACTCGTCACCGATCGCCGGAGTGTTCGGCCACCCGGTGATCGTCGACGGGCGGCTGTATGTCACCGACGGGCGGCTCCTGGACACCTTCGGTTTCTAAGGTCTGTATCACCGTGGGGCCGGTGCGAGGGGAGGCTCGGGCGCCGATCGCCACCACCGTTTCCGCGATTCCCACGGCGAGCGACCGCGAGCACGCCAGAGCCATCGGCTCAGTCTACAGATGAACATCGATTCCATCGGCGGGCGGGAAAAGATCTTGCACTCGAAGTGTGTCCAACTTCCCCGAACCGGTTCTACACTGCGCTTCACCCGCAGGAATACGCACCCGTAATGCAGAAACGCTGGACCCGCGAGGAGACTCCGATGATCCGCCGCGTTGCTCTCGTTCTGCTCATCCCCGCCGTCGTTCTTTCCGCCTGCAACTCCAGCTCCACCCCCTCCCCGGCCGGCGCCGCCGGCAACGGGGGCGGCAGCGACTACCTCGCCACCGCCAAGGCCCGGATGGACGCGAGCCTCAAGGGCACGAACACGATGCCCGACACGACATCCCGGCCGGCCTCCACGGGCAAGAAGGTGGTCGTCATCTCCGGCGGCGAGTCCGCCCTGAGCTCGTCGGTGCCCAGTGACGCCGCGGTCGAGGCGGCCAAGGCCATCGGCTGGGACGTCAGCCTGTACGACCAGAAGCTCGACCCGACCAACGCCACCGCGCTCATCCGCCAGGCCCTGGCCAGCGGGGCCGACGGCATCGTCCTGGATGCGACCGACTGCCCGTTCGCCAAGCAAGCCCTGCAGGAGGCGAAGACCAAGGGCGTCAAGGTGGTGCCCATCTACGCCTTCGACTGCAGCGACCCGATCTTCGGCTCGGGCGGCGAGTCGCTGTTCAGCGGCATCATCAACTACGGCAAGAAAGCGTCGGACATCGACGCCTTCACCAAGTCCTACGGTGCCGACCAGGCCGACGCGGTCATCGCCGCGACCGACGGCAAGGCGCAGGTCGTCCTGTTCAACGACAGCGAGTTCACCGTCCTCAAGTACACCGCGGCCGGCTTCAAGGAGGAGCTCGCCAAGTGCGGCGGCTGCAAGATCGTCGCCGACGTCGACTTCAAGGCCGCCGAGCTCGGTCCGAACCTGCAGCAGAAGGCCCAGTCCATCCTCCTGCAGCACCCGGAGGCCAACGCCGTCAAGATCCCGTACACCGCGGCCGCGCTCCTGGGCATCTCGCCGGCCGTTGTCGCGTCCGGCCGCAAGGACAAGCTCTACGTGATGGGCGGCGAGGGCTTCGCCCCCGAGCTCGACCTGCTGCGCACCGGCAAGGGCGTCAACGCGGTCAACATCGTCGCGTCCGACTGGACCGGCTGGGCCGCGGTCGACACGCTCAACAGCCTGTTCAACGGCCAGCCGCCGGCCGACTCCGGCCTGGGCTGGCAGCTCGCCGACAAGGACCACAACCTGCCCGCGTCCGGACCGTTCGTGCCGGCGATCGACTTCAAGAGCGCATACAAGAAGGCCTGGGGCAAATAGGTGAGCACGCTCCGGGTCACCGGACTCAGCAAAACCTTCGCCGGCACGCGGGCGCTGGTCGACGTCGACCTCGAGGTGCGCCACGGCGAGATCCACGCGCTCGTCGGCGGCAACGGTTCGGGCAAGTCCACGCTCGTCAAGGTGCTCGCCGGGGTCTATCAACCGGACCCCGGCGGCACCATCGAGATCGACGCCACCGTCGCTGATGCCCGGGACTGGAGCCCGGGCAAGGCCTTCGAACACGGCCTGCGGTTCGTCCATCAGAACCCGGCCGTGTTCGGCGACCTGACCGTCGCCGAGAACCTGGCCGTGGGCAACCGTTTCCCGACCGGGCTCGGCGGGCGCATCCGCTGGAAGACCCTCGACGCGCACGCCCGCGCACTCATCGAGCGCTACCACATCCCGGCGACCCCGCGCACCCGGCTGCGCGCGCTCAACCCGGCCAGCCGGACGATGGTGGCCGTCGCCCGCGCGCTGGCCGATCAGGATCGCGAGTGCGTCCTCGTGCTCGACGAGCCGACGACCTCGCTGCCGGCCGGCGAGGTCGACCTCCTCCTCGAGGCGCTGCGCCGGTGCGCCATCGCCGGCCAGACGATCCTCTACATCAGCCACCGCCTCGACGAGGTCCTCGCGCTGGCCGACCGGGTGACCGTGCTGCGCGACGGGGAGCGGGTGGTCACCGCCGGCGCCGCTGAGCTGACCGAGGCGAAGCTCGTCGAGCACATCGCCGGGCGCCCGGTCGCCCTCACGGCCGCCACGGCACCGCCCGACCTTTCGGCGGCCGAGGAGGTTTTACGCGTACTCGACGTGCACGGGCCGCCGCTGCGCGGCGTCGGGTTGACGCTCCGGCGCGGCGAGATCGTGGGCGTCGCCGGCCTGCTCGGCTCGGGACGCACCGAGTTGCTGCAGACCATCTTCGGGGCCCGCCCGTACGCATCGGGGGCGATCGAGGTCGCCGGCCGGCCGGTCCGGTTTCGCAGTCCGGCCGACGCGATGGACCTCGGGATCGCCCACGTCCCCGAGGACCGCGGCACCCAGGCGGTGTTCGCGCCGATGACGGTCCGCCAGAACATCTCGGCCGGCGGGGTCGCCCGCTACTTCAAGCGGCTGCGCCTGCAGCACGGCTGGGAGCGGCGCGAGGCGCAGGACGCGATGCGTGGCTTCCTCGTCCGGGCCGCGTCCGACCGCGCGCCGATGGCCACCCTCTCCGGCGGCAACCAGCAGAAGGTCGTGCTGGCCCGCTGGATCCGGCGCCAGCCGAGCGTCCTCCTGCTCGACGAGCCCACCCAGGGCGTGGACGTGGCCGCCCGCGAGGAGATCTACGCGCTCATCCGGCAGGCCGCGGCCGACGGCGCGGGCGTCCTGCTGGTCGCCAACGACTTCACCGAGCTGCGCCGCCTCTGCCATCGCGTCCTCGTCCTGCGCGGCGGGCGGATCACCGCCGAGCTGACCGGCGACGACCTGGACAGCCACAAGATGACCGAACTGGCCCACCTCAGCAAAGCGGGGACGTCATGACCGACGTGAAAACCGAGCCGGCTTTGACGATGGTCGATCCGCCACCCCGCCGCAACGTCCTCGTCTACATCGGCGAGCGCTACGCCCTCCTGGTCCTGCTTGTGGCCGTCGTCGTGTTCTTCAGCGTCTGGCCCCGCACCAGCCTCGCGTACTCGCAGCCGGACAGCTACCGCAACATCCTGTCCAGCCAGACGATCCTCGCCGTCATCGCGCTCGGCTCGATCGTGCCGCTGGTTTGCGGCCAGTTCGACCTGTCGGTCGGCTCGGTCGCGCTGATGTCCTCGGTGTTCACCGCCGCCTCGTACGCCAACTGGCACTTCCCGATGGTGGCCGGTGTGCTGTTCGGGGTCGCGCTCGGGGCGGCCGTCGGGCTGGTCAACGGCCTGGTGGTCACCCGGTTCGGGGTCAATGCGCTCATCACGACCCTCGGCAGCGCGTCCATCGTGTCCGGCATCGTCACCTGGTACAGCGGTGGC
>Ga0070684_100002833_pt1 | contig 12881 bp, 12 predicted proteins | sample KBSC723LmetaG_FD_65653 | JGI IMG/M metagenome (GOLD analysis project Ga0070684, IMG submission 65653) | Corn rhizosphere microbial communities from Kellogg Biological Station, Michigan, USA - KBS C7.2-3L metaG | ecosystem: Host-associated > Plants > Roots > Rhizosphere ...
GCGCCGAACACCGGCTTCGGCTTCATCGGCAGCAGGCCTTCCCGCTGCAGCTTCTTGCGCGCCAGCTTGCGCGCGCGGCGTACGGCTTCGGCCTTTTCGCGGGCCTTCTTCTCGGAGGGCTTTTCGTAATGGCCGCGAAGCTTCATCTCGCGGAAAATACCCTCGCGCTGCATCTTCTTCTTCAGCGCCTTGAGGGCTTGATCAACATTGTTATCGCGAACGAGAACCTGCACGCGGCATCCTCTTTTCAGGGTTGTCGGAAATTGAAGCGGATTAAGACCAGGGCCGACTAAGGCCATGCCCTAGGTCTTGAGCGCCTTGATGTATCAGACAAAAGGCCAAATGTCCACCATTGAAGCCGAATTTCCGCCCGATAGGCCGCGCAAAAGCCGGTGAAATATCTTCTGTGAGCGGATCCTGTTCAGGAATTTGCTGCTTTTCTGGCGGATTTTCCTTCCCGGGGGCAACAAACCAATCGGGAGGCTCCCATGGAAGCAAGAAAATATGCAGTCGAGTTGATTGGCACGTTCTGGCTCACATTTGCGGGATGCGGAAGCGCCGTGATTGCGGCCGCCTTCCCACAGGTGGGCATCGGCCTGGTCGGCGTTGCACTGACATTCGGACTGAGCGTCGTGACCATGGCTTATGCCATCGGCCACGTGTCCGGCTGCCATCTCAACCCCGCCGTCACCGTCGGCCTGGCCGCGGGCGGGCGCTTTCCTGCCGGCCAGATTCTCCCCTACGTGATCGCGCAGGTCGCCGGCGCGATCATTGCCGCTACGGTGCTCTATGTGATCGCGCGCGGCGCTCCGGGGTTCGACCTCGGCAAGGGTTTTGCGGCCAACGGCTTTGGCGCGCATTCGCCGGGGCAGTACGACTTGATGGCCTGCATCGTCACGGAAGTGATCATGACCGCGATGTTCCTGTTCATCATCATGGGCGCCACCCACGGCAAGGCGCCCGTCGGCTTTGCGCCACTGGCGATCGGATTGACGTTGACGATGATTCATCTCGTCAGCATCCCCGTCACCAACACCTCTGTGAACCCGGCGCGCAGCACCGGACCTGCGTTGTTCGTTGGCGGTTGGGCGCTGGCGCAGCTCTGGCTATTCTGGGTCGCGCCACTGATCGGCGGCGTGCTGGGCGGCGTGGCCTATCGCTGGCTGAGCGAGGAGCCAAGCGGCATCGTGGCAGGCATCGAGCCGGCGTAATCGGCCGGTCCTTGCCGGCTACTTCTTGCCGGCCGGTGCGACTTCCGTGACGTGGCCCATTTTCCGGCCCGGCCGCGGCAGACCCTTGCCATAGAGGTGAACCGTGGCGCCGGGGACGGTCAGCCAGGTCTCGTAGCTATTGACCTCTTCCCCGATCAGGTTGGTCATGGTGACCGGGCCGTGGCGCACCGGCTTGCCGAGCGGCCAGCCCGCAATCGCCCGGATGTGCTGCTCGAACTGCGAGACGGATGCGCCGTCGAGCGTCCAATGTCCGGAATTATGCACCCGCGGCGCGATCTCGTTCACCAGCACCCTGGGACCTGCGCCGCCATTGGCCAGCACGAACATCTCGACCGCGAGCACGCCGACATAATCAAGCGCGGTCGCGATCTTGCCGGCGATGGCGCGGGCTTCGTCGGCAAGCGCCTCGGGGATCGCGGCCGGCGCACGTGAAACCTTGAGGATATGGTCGCGATGCTCGTTCTCGGTGACGTCGAAACATTCGACCTCGCCATCGGCCGAGCGCGCGGCGATCACCGAGATCTCGCGCTCGAAGGGAATGAAGGCCTCCAGGATCGCGGATTTGGTGCCGAGCTCGGCCCAGATCCGCCCAGGATCGTCGCCCTCGCGGATGATCGCCTGGCCCTTGCCGTCATAGCCGAAGCGACGGGTCTTGATGACGGCGGGCAGCCCGATGCGCACGATCGCCTCGCGAAGGCCAGCCACGTTCGACACGTCGGCGTAATCGGCGGTGCCGATGCCGAGCCTGGTGACGAAGTCTTTCTCCGCCAGGCGGTCCTGGGTGGTCTCGAGGATCTTGCGGTCCGGCAGCACCGGCCGGCGCGCCGACAGCACCAGCGCGGCGGAAGCCGGCACATTCTCGAACTCATAGGTGATGACGTTGACATCGTTGGCGAATAGTTCGAGAGCCTCCACATCGGCATATTCGGCGCAGGTCGCGTTCAGCACCACGTCGAAGGCGGGGGATTCCGGATCCGGCGAGAAGATCTGGCAGCGCAGGCCGAGCCGCGCCGCCGCCATCGCCAGCATCCGGCCGAGCTGTCCGCCTCCAAGAATTCCGATGGTGTCGCCGGGCTTCAACTTGGCCCGATTCGTCCCCGTCACGCCGATCCCTCCGGGCGCTCGGCGACGGCTTCCGTATGTTTCTTGCGCCAGGCCGCGAGGCGGCTCGCCAGCGGCGGGTCGCTGAGCGCGAGCACGCTGGCTGCGAGCACCGCGGCATTGATGGCGCCGGCCTTGCCGATCGCGAGCGTGCCGACCGGCACGCCGGCCGGCATCTGGACGATGGAATAGAGCGAATCGAGCCCCGACAACGCCCTGGATTCGATGGGCACGCCGAACACCGGCAGTTCCGTCAGCGCGGCGGTCATGCCCGGCAGATGCGCGGCTCCGCCGGCGCCGGCGATGATGACCTTGAAGCCAGCCGCCTTGGCGCCCTTGGCAAAGCCAAACAGGCGGTCGGGGGTGCGATGGGCGGAGACGATACGGCGCTCGCAGTCGATGCCGAGCTCTTTCAAGGTCTCGGCCGCGTGCTGCATGGTCTCCCAGTCGGACTGGCTTCCCATGATGAGGGCGACGGGAGCGGGCATAAGTTCAATTCTTCTCTAGAATCCAGAAACATAGGCCTGAGTATAGATTCGGGCCCGATGTCGGCAAGGTGTGGCAAGGGAGCGGGAATGCACTATCCTGTCCAGGCCAAACCCGGCAAGCCTTTAAGCAGGCTCCAACCAGTAATGGCCATGAAAAAGAGAGTTTTGCAGCTCCAAAAACCCGGCAAACGTGCCGGGAAGCCCGCCCGCAAGAAGACAGGCTTCAAGGCGGGCATCGGCCGCCTTTCGGCCGCAGGCCGCGACAAGGCGACCATTCGCAGGCTTCGGAGCGATCTCGCTGCAGCGTTAAAGCGCATCGAGGAGTTGCAGGCCTTTGCGGATACCGATTTCCTGCTCGGCATTCCCAACCGGCGCGGTTTTGAGCACGAGCTTCAGCGTGCGGTCGCCTACATCAAGCGCTACCGGGCGAGCGGGGCCTTGATCCTGCTCGACGTCGACCGCCTGAAGCCAATCAACGACACCTTTGGGCACGCGGCCGGCGATCAGGTGCTGAAGGCGATCGCGGAAACGCTATCGCGCCAGGTGCGCGCTTCCGACGTGGTGGGCCGGCTCGGCGGCGACGAGTTTGCCCTGCTGCTCTGGAATCTCAGCGAGACCGACGCGCGGGCCAAGGCCGCGACGCTGGAAGCCGATATCGATCAGCTCATCTTCGTGTTCGGCGGGCAAAAGGTGATGGCCGGCGCGTCCGCAGGCGTTGCCGTGTTGAATGCGCATTCCGAAGCGGGCCGCGCGATGGAAGAGGCCGACAGCGCCATGTACGTGCGGAAGGCACAACGTCGGCACGAGGCGAAGCCGGTTGGCTTAGAGCGTGAATCGGAGAAGTGGAAACCGGTTTTCCGAAGGGATCATGCGCAAACAAAGATCTAGAGATCGCTCAGATCGTCCGGCACCTCGCCGAATGCCCTCAACAATTTCGCATCGCTGAACTCGCCGGCCATTGGATCGCCGCTGCGGCTGAAAGCCACCGCGCCGATGTTGCCGGCTGCCCGCGACAGCACCTCGGCGCGCCGCAGCGCCGAGGTCGAGCTTTGGCACTCCTCGGCCGCTCCCGGCACCAGCGACCCGGTATCGTCCTTGAGGAACGGAAGCGCGACGTAATAGGTGATGTCGGCCATGGCCCTGCTCCGTCAGGCTGCGCTGCTCTCGGCGTGTGATAGCGGCGCGCAGCCCGAGGAGATCGCCGCCTGCAGTTCCATCAACTCCGCTTCCAGGTATTCGTTGGCCATGATCAGCGCCTTGATCGTACTGCGCAGATTGCCGTCGCACATGGCGATCGCCTGGTCGCAGGCCTTTTCATAGTGGTTGTTGTCGAACGCTGACGTGGCGGACATGGCGATCGCTCCGGAGTTGTCGAAGAAGGCAGACGCCATGTTCTTCTTTTGTTCCGGAAGAGTCAAGCGGCGCCGATATCGGCCGAACGCATTTTGTGCGCAGGCGTGCGCCCGGCGGCGGCGTTCAGGCGATGATATCGGGCGTGATTTGGTCTTCGATGAAGGCGATGCGGTCGCGCAACTGCAGCTTGCGTTTCTTCAAACGCTGCAACCGCAACAAGTCGGGCGCGGGCGATTGATGCAGCGCATCGATCGCCGCGTCGAGATCGCGGTGCTCCTGCTGCAGCCGCGCCAGCTCGGCATGCAGCTCGCGCTCATCTTCGTTGGTCATGATGTAGTCTAGCCGAAAATCGCGATGAGAATGCGAAAGGCTGTGGAAACTCTGTGCGAAATATCGTCCCTTGGGGCGCCCTCTGCAACCGGCAAATCCGTGGCCAAGACCTTGTAGGCCTTGGCAAAGGACGGATTTGGCGGCCATCTTGAATCAAAGGTTCCTTGCTCACACTTGGTTACATATGTCCGTCAAAAATGACGCCGGCTGATTGGGATAGCCATCGACAGATTCGGGTCGTCGTGTACACTCCCGTGTCCGTGTCGAATCTGAGGTTTCAATAACAACCAAGGAGGTTTCGAATGGCCATTCAGGCACATCTCGTTGAACTGGAACGGAAACATAAGAGCCTCGAAAGCGAACTGCACGAAGCGCTCATCCACCTTTCAACGGACGACCTGCAAATAGCCGAATTGAAACGACGGAAACTGATGGTGAAGGACCAGATCGAGCGGTTGAAGAACTCCGCTGACGACACAGTGCACTAGCCGACAAAACTGACGCTGATTTTATCGCCGGGGATGAGAGGGTTGCGCTCATCCCAGACAGATCAAGCTCACTATTCGAGTAGCACCGCGCGAAATCGCGCCGCGAGATGCTATTTACCAATCCCAAGCCCTAACGCCGGATGCCCGCGAGCTCGCCGACATGGTCCGCGATCGCCAGGGATGACGTCAGTCCGGGCGACTCGATCCCGAACAGATTGATCAGCCTGTCCACGCCATGCTCGCGCGGGCCCTGGATCACGAAATCCTGCGACGCAATGGCAGGCGGCACGATCTTCGGCCGCATCCCCGAATAGCTCGGCATCAGCGCGCCGTCCGGCAGCGTCGGCCAATATTTACGGATCGCCGGATAGAAGCGCTCGGCGCGCGCCGGGTCGACCGCATAATCGATGTGATCGACCCATTCGACGTCGGGCCCAAAGCGCGCCTGTCCCGCCATGTCGAGGGTGAGGTGCACGCCCAGTCCGCCCGGCTCGGGCACCGGATAGATCAGGCGCGAGAACGGCGCCCGCGCGCCGCAGCTGAAATAATTGCCCTTGGCCAGATAGGCCTGCGGGATCAGCTTGGCTGGCATGCCCTCGATCTGCCGCGCGGTGGCCGGCGCATCAAGGCCGGCGGCGTTGACGAGAAGATCGCATTCGAGCGCCATCGGCGCTTCGCCGCCGGCATCGAGCTCGATCTTCCCCGCGCGCGCTTTGGCGCGCAGCAGCGGCGTATGGAAGGCGAAGGCGGCGCCGGCGGCCTCGGCATCGCCGCGCAGCGCCAGCATGTAGGAATGGCTGTCGATGATGCCGGTCGAGGGAGAAAGCAGCGCCGCATCGCAATTGAGCGCCGGCTCCAGCGCGCGCGCGGCCTGGCCCGTGAGTATCTGCATGTCGTCGACGCCGTTGGCTTCGGCATGCGCGCGGATCGATTGCAGCTTTTCGGTCTCTTTCGGCGTGGTGGCGACAATCAGCTTGCCGCAATTTTTGTGCGGGATGCCATGGCTGCGGCAATAATCGTAAAGCACGCGTTTGCCACTGACGCACATCTGCGCCATCAGGCTGCCTGCCTTGTAATAGATGCCGGCGTGGATCACCTCGCTGTTGCGGGAGGAAGTCACGGTGCCGATGCCCTCGGCCGCCTCCAGCACGATCACCTCGCGGCCGGCTTGCGCAAGGCGCCGGGCGATTGCCAGCCCGATCACGCCCGCCCCGATTACGACGCACTCAACCTTGTCCATTGTTCCTGTAAGCTTCAGTCCGGAAATTGCCGCGATGAGGTGCCTTGCCGCGCTCGTGGCTTAGCCTTTTTGTTCACCAAGGGCGCTCGTTCAAGCCATTGTGTTCTCTGCGATGTCTCTCGGGCGGTTCCTGTTAGAGGGGCGTTAATCATGTCCGGGCAAATGCCGTAATTTGAGTCGCATTTTCGAGCCGTACGGGTACGCGTTTACCTGATCCAAACCCGCCAAGCCAGACACTCCGCCGCGAAATCCGCGCGGGTGACTGATGGCTGACAAGAATTGGCAGGCAGGCAGCAAGGATCTGATTCTTGCGAGGGCGCTCCTGTGCTTGGCCGCTGTTTGCTTGCCCTGCGCACCCGCCTGGGCCGCCTCCGAGCGGTTTGCGCTCGCGAGCCAAATCGGCGCGCTCGATCCCAATGTGCTCTGGGAAGCGCTGATTGGCGGATTCGTCGTCTTCGCGTTTCTGGCGGCGGTCGCGCTCTGGATTCATTCCGCGCTGCGCCGGGCGAAGCGCTCGCAGGTGCGGCGTGCCGCCTATTTCAGCTCCGCGCTGAAGAGCCTCAGCCATGGTGTCGTCATGACCGATCCGAAAAACCGGATCGTCTACTGCAACGACCGTTATCTCCAGATTTATGACCTCAAGCAGTCCGATATCCCGCCCGGGATGACCGGGGCGCAGCTGCTCGAGCTGCGGATCAAGCGCGGCACGCTCGACTGCACGGTGGAGGAATTCTACGCGCGCAGCAAAAGTCCCGAAGGCTTCGCCACCGATCTGCCGAACGGCAAGTCGATCCTGGTCCGCAATTTCCCTCTGCCCAATGGCGGCTCGATCGCGACCCACGAGGACGCCACCGAACAGCGCAAGTTGTCGCGCGAGCTCGCCTCGACCAAGCAGTTCCTGGAATCGGTGCTCGACAATGTGCCGGTCTGCGTCGCCGCCAAGAACATCGAGGACGGCCGCTACATTTTCGCTAACCGCGCGTTCGAACGCTTCTCTCGGTTTTCGCGCGATCACATCGTCGGCAAGCGCGCCGACGAGATCTTCCGCCCCGGGACGGCGGCCGCTATCGAGGCGGCGGACCGCGCCGCCTTGGAATCGGACGACGGCCACCATCGCAGCGAACTCACGGTCGAACGCGGCGCGCAGAAGCGCGTGCTCGCCTCCAACCGCGTCATCGCGCGCAACGAGAAGAACCGGCCGGTGTTCCTGATCGCGATGTTCGACGACGTGACCGAGCGGCGGTCGCTGTCGCTCGAGCTGGAGAACACCAAGAAGTTCCTCGAGCTCGTGGTCGACAATATTCCGGTGTCGCTGATCGTCGAGAGCGTCAGCGACGGCCGCTACCTGCTCGCCAACCGCAGCGCGGAGGCGATCCTCGGCCGCCGCCGCGAGGAGGTCACCGGGCTCACGGCCGCCGACATCTTCAATGCACGCGAGGCCAAGCTGATCATCGCCCGCGACGAGGCCGCCATCAAGAAGCGCGACCTGCTCACCGAGGAGCATCCGATCTCGACCAAGGACGGCCTGCGCCTGTTCCTGACCCGCCGCATGACGGTGCTGGATGAGGCTGGCCTGCCGAAATACCTGATCAAGACCCACGAGGATGTCACCGACCGCAGGCAGACGGAATCGCGCATGGCGCACATGGCCTACCACGATGGCCTGACCGACCTGCCGAACCGCGCGGCCTTCCTGCAGGCGCTGACCCAGATGATCGAGGCCTGCGCTGGGACGGCGGAGGAATTCGCGGTGCTCTCCTGCGACCTCGACGGGTTGAAGGAGGTCAACGACGTTTTCGGCCACGCTACCGGCGACAAGCTCCTGATCGAGGTCGCGCACCGTATCCAGGCAGCCGCGCGCGGCGGCGTGGTGGCGCGGCTTTCCGGGGACGAGTTCGGTTTGATCATTGATGGCAAGCAGCCGGCCGCCGGCATCGAGCTCGCCCAGCAACTCCTGGAGGCGATGGCCACCGAATTCCAGATCGACGGCAAGGCGGTCCGCACCGGCGTCACCACCGGCATCTCGGTGTTCCCGCATAATGGCGCGGACGCAGCCTCGCTGCTCGCCAATGCCGGCGCGGCGCTGTTCCGCGCCAAGGCGAAGTCGCGCGGCACCATCAGCGTCTACGAGCCGGAGATGGACCAGCAGATTCGCGACCGCAGGGTGCTGCACCAGGAGCTGTCGGTGGCGATCAAGAATGGCGAGCTGTCGCTGTATTTCCAGCCGCAGGCGGTGTCGGGCAAGTCGGTCGGCGAGTGCGAGGTGATCGGCTTCGAGGCGCTGGCGCGCTGGCTGCACCCGGCGCGCGGCTTCGTTCCGCCGAGCGACTTCATCCCGCTCGCCGAGGAAAGCGGCCTGATTGTCGAGATGGGCGAATGGATCTTGCGCCAGGCCTGCCGCGAGGCGGCTTCCTGGCCGAAGCCGCTGCAGGTCGCGATCAACCTGTCGCCGGCGCAGTTCATGCATGGCGACGTCGTGGGCCTGGTCCATTCCATCCTGCTCGAGACCGGACTTGCGCCGGGCCGGCTGGAACTCGAAATCACCGAAGGCGTGCTGATCGAGGATTTCGACCGCGGTCTTGCGCTGCTGCGCCGCCTGAAGGCGCTCGGCGTGCGCATTTCGATGGACGATTTCGGCAGCGGCTATTCCTCGCTCAGCTATCTGCAGGCGTTCCCGTTCGATAAGATCAAGGTCGATCGCGCCTTTGTCATCAATCTCGGCCGCAACCCGCAATCGGCGGCAATCATCTCGGCGGTGATCGACCTCGGACACGGCATGGGCATGTCGCTGGTCGCCGAAGGCGTCGAGACGCTGGAGCAACTCTCGTTCCTCGCCGATGAAGGTTGCGACGCGGTGCAGGGCTATCTGATCGGCAAGCCGCTGCCGATCGAACAATATCTCGCACTCGTTGGCCGCGAGGGCGGCGATGTCACGGAGCCGGTTCGCAAGATAGGCTAATGCGCGATGATTGTTCGCGCATGATCCCTCGGGTCAGGCCCGAGCGCATGCTTGTTGGAAAACCGCTACACACTGCTCCGGATCATGCGCTAGTGATGTCGAACTTCGGTTCGGCTTACTAGACTTAGATCTGGGCGCATGGCGGACTACGATCTGGCAATTATCGGGGGTGGGCTCAACGGGGTCAGCGTGGCGCGCGATGCCGCCGGTCGGGGTTTGCGCGTGATCCTGCTCGAGCAGGGCGATCTCGGCTCTGCCGCATCCTCGGCGACATCGCGGCTGATCCATGGCGATCTCTCGGTGCTGGAGCGCCGCGGTTTCTCGCGCGTACGCTCCCAGCTCGCCGAGCGTAACATCTGGCTCAAGATCGCGCCCCATGTGGTGCGCCCGATGCGCTTTGCGATCCCCGCGCATGCCGAGGAACGCCCGCCCTGGCTGTTGCGTTCCGCGCTGTGGGTCTACGACCGGCTTGGATCGCGCGGCCGATTGCCGCGCTCGGAGACGATCGACGTCACCCACCATCCGGTCGGTAACGCGCTGAAGCGTCCGTTCGGCACCGCCTTCGAATATTCGGATTGCGTGGTCGACGATTCCCGCCTGGTGGTGCTGACCGCCCTCGATGCCGCCGGGCACGGCGCTGACATCCGCACCGGCGCCCGCTGCGTCCGCGCCGACCGGGAAAAATTCTGGCGGCTCGCGGTGATCGACCGTGGCCATCGCCGCGTCATCACGGCGCGGGCGCTCGCCAATACTTCGGGCGGCTGGACCGGCATCGTCGCGGAGACCATTTTGCGCATGCCTTTTCCGAAGCTGGCCGCGGTCCAGGTCAGCCAGATCGTGGTCCGCCGCCTTTTCGAAACAGACAATGTCTACGTATTCCAGAACGCAGACCGCCGGCTGATCTTCGCGAGCCCCTATGAGCGCGATTTTACGCTGATCGGCAGCATCACCCATGCGTTCACGGGCGATCCCGCCATTGTCGCGATCGGCGCCACTGATGCCGCCTATCTCTGCGATGCGGCCAACCGCTATTTCCGCGAGTCCATTGCGCCGTCCGATGTGGTGCGCAGCGTTTCCGGCGTCAATCTGGCGCCGGATCGCTCCGGGGGCGCGGCGCGCAACGTCTCGATGCTGCTCGATCGCCGCCGCGGCCAGCCGCCACTGCTGACGATGTTCGGCGGCGATGTCACGACCGCGCGGCGGCGCGCGGAGCGGGCGGTGTCGCAGCTCACGCCGTTCTATCCGATGTCGCCGCGCTGGACCGCGAAAGCGCCGCTGCCGGGTGGCGATTTCGCCTGGGATCGTTTCGACTGGGAAGTCGCGGCCGTGCGCGATCGCTGGCGTTTCCTCTCGGAGGCCGAGGCGCAGCGCCTGTTCGCCGCCTATGGTTCGCGGGTCGCGGAGATTTTGGGCGAAGCCAAAAACCGCGCCGATCTCGGCCAGTGCTTTGGCGAGGCGCTGACCGAAGCGGAGGTGCGTTATCTCATGAACAAGGAATGGGCGCGATTTCCGGAGGACATCCTGTGGCGCCGCTCGAAATTGGGGCTGAGCATGTCGGCAGAAGATACTGCGGCGCTGGCGGCGTTCATGAAGAGGGCCGGATGACAATGAGCGAAGACGAAGGGAGCGGTTGAGCCCGCGCCGATCCGCCGCTAGCTTGGCGCGGGCGGGCGAGGAAGATGGCTGAGGAGGCAAAAATCGAAGTGGCTTTGGAACTGGCGAAGGTGGAGCCGCAGGCGTTGCCGGCAAAACCCGAGCAGCAACCGCAGCCGGATTTGCCGTTGCTTCGCATCGAAGGCGTGGTGAAGAAATTCGGCGGTTTCCGCGCCGTCGACGGTGTCTCGCTCGATATCGCCGCCGGCGAGTTTTTTGCTCTGCTCGGCCCAAGCGGCTGCGGCAAGACCACGTTGCTTCGCATGCTCGCCGGCTTCGAGACGCCGGACGAGGGCCGCATCCTGCTTGATGGCAAGGACATCGCGCAGGTGCTGCCGCATGAGCGTCCCGTCAACATGATGTTCCAGAACTACGCGTTGTTCCCGCATCTTGACGTGCGCGACAACATCGCTTTTGGCCTGAAGCGCGCCGGCATGGCGCGCGGTGACATCAATGCCCGCGTCGCCGAGATGGTGGCGCTCGTCAAGCTCGAGGGATTGGAGAAGCGCAAGCCCGACCAGCTCTCCGGCGGCCAGCGGCAGCGCGTAGCGCTGGCGCGCTCGCTGGCGCGACGGCCGAAGGTGCTGCTGCTCGACGAGCCGCTTGCGGCGCTCGACAAGAAGCTGCGCGAAAGCACGCAAGCAGAATTGATGGAACTGCAGCGCCGCCTCGGCATGACTTTCATCATCGTCACTCACGATCAGGCCGAGGCGATGACGGTGGCAGGCCGAATTGGCGTGATGGATGCCGGTCGGCTCGACCAGGTCGCGACCCCGCGCGAGCTCTACGAGGCGCCGCTGTCGCGCTGGATCGCCGAGTTCATCGGCGAGGTCAATCTGTTCGACGGCCAGGTCGAGCAGCGAGAGTTCAACCGGCTGGTGATCGCGACCCGCGACGCCGGCACGCTTGTCGTCGCCGAACCCCGAAATCCCATCACCAAGACCATCGTCTCCGCAGCGATTCGGCCGGAAAAAGTGAAACTGGCGCGTCGAGGTCCGGTGGCGGACACCGAAAGCGCGCGCGCGATCAACCGCCTTGAAGGCGTCATCACCGACGTCAGCTATCTCGGCGGCATGACGACCTACAAGGTCAAGCTCGATTCCGGGGCGCTTCTGCGCTCGTCGATGGCCAATACCGCGCGGATCGACATCGACGCCTATAGCTTGGGCCAGCGCGTGGTGGCGTGGTTCAGTCCCGACGATTGCGTGGTGCTGGAGCAATGAGCGCGCGCCAGATTTTCACAGGGCCTGCGCGTTTCGCGGTGATCGCGCCCTATATCTGGATGGTGCTGTTCTTTCTGGTGCCATTCGCCTTCGTGCTGAAGATCAGCCTGTCGCAGACCGCGATCGCGCAGCCGCCCTATACGCCGGTGTTCGATCTCACCGCGGGCTGGACTGCGATCAAGGACGCATTCGCGGCGCTCTCGATCGACAATTTCCGGCTGCTCGTCTCCGACAATCTCTATGTGCTGTCCTATCTGCGCAGCGTTGTGGTCGCGCTGGTCTCGACCTCGATCCTGCTTCTGATCGGCTATCCGATCGCCTACGGCATGGCGCGGCTGCCGAAACGCTGGCAGGGCGTGGCGATGATGCTGGTCATCGTGCCGTTCTGGACTTCGTTCCTCATCCGCATCTATGCCTGGATCAACATCCTCCAGCATGACGGCCTGCTGAACAAGATCCTGCTCGCACTGCATCTGGTCAGCCAGCCCGTGGTGTGGCTATCGACCGACAGCGCGATGTATCTCGGCATCGTCTATTCCTATCTGCCGTTCATGATCCTGCCGCTCTATGCCACGCTTGTGAAAATGGAGCCGGCGCTGGAGGAGGCGGCCGCCGATCTCGGGGCCTCGCCGCTGCACGTATTCTGGCTCGTCACCTTTCCGCTGTCGCTGCCCGGCGTCGGCGCGGGCGTGCTGCTGTGCTTCATCCCCATCGTGGGCGAGTTCGTGATCCCGGACCTTCTGGCCGGCTCCAATTCGCTGATGATCGGCCAGACCCTGTGGCTCGAATTCTTCACCAACAAGGACTGGCCGGT
>Ga0070684_100002834_pt1 | contig 12880 bp, 13 predicted proteins | sample KBSC723LmetaG_FD_65653 | JGI IMG/M metagenome (GOLD analysis project Ga0070684, IMG submission 65653) | Corn rhizosphere microbial communities from Kellogg Biological Station, Michigan, USA - KBS C7.2-3L metaG | ecosystem: Host-associated > Plants > Roots > Rhizosphere ...
TGAAGCTCGTCATCCTCGACCGCGACGGCACCATCAACTACGACAGCGACCATTACATCAAGTCGCCGGCGGAATGGCGGCCGATCGAGGGCAGCCTGGAGGCGATCGCGCGCCTCACGCAGGCCGATTACCGCATCGTCGTGGCCACCAACCAGTCCGGCATCGCCCGCGGGATGTTCGACACGACGACGCTGATCGCGATCCACGACACGCTGCAGCGCGCCGTCGGCCAGCTCGGCGGGCGCATCGATGCGTTCTTCTTCTGCCCGCACGCGGCCGACTCGGAATGCGAGTGCCGCAAGCCCAAGGCCGGCATGCTCCTCGAGATCGCCAGCCGCTTCAACGTCTCGCTGGATGGCGTGTACATGGTCGGCGACGCGTTGCGCGATCTGGAAGCCGCGGCCGCGGCGGGCGCGAAGCCCGTCCTCGTGCTCACCGGCAAAGGCAAGAAGACTCAGAAGGAAGGCAAGCTACCGGCGGGCACGCAGGTCTTCGAGGACCTCGCGGCATTCGCCGAGCACCTCGCGCCGTGACGCGCTTCGCATGACCGTTCTGCGCTCGAGCCTGTTCGTGCTCGCGCTGATCTTCATCACCCCGCCCTACGCGCTGGTCGCGCTCGCCACGTTCCCGCTGCCGCGCATGGCGCGCTACCGAATCATCTCGGGCTGGTCGCGCTGCGTGATTTTTCTTTCGAAGCTGATCCTCGGCATCGGTTGGCGCCTGGAAGGCGCCGAGCACCTGCCGCAGCGGCCCGCCGTGATCCTCGCCAACCACCAGTCGGCCTGGGAGACCATGGCTTTTCAGCTCTTCTTTCCGCCGCAGGTGCATGTCCTCAAGCGGGAACTGCTATGGATCCCGTTTTTCGGCTGGGGGCTCGCGCTGATGAGCCCGATCGCGATCGACCGCAGGCGCGGGCATTCGGCGCTGCGCTTCATGGCCAAGCGCGGCGCGCAGCGCCTGGCGCAGGGATTCTGGGTGGTGGTGTTCCCGGAAGGCACGCGCGTCCGGCCAGGCGAGAAGCGCGCTTACCAGATCGGCGGCGCATGGCTCGCCGCCGCATCGGGCGCGCCGGTAGTTCCGGTCGCGCACAATGCCGGCGCCCTCTGGCCGCGCTATGCCTTCCTCAAACGCCCCGGCACGATCACCGTGCGCATCGGACCGCCGATCGACTCCTCCGGGCGCGACCCGGCCACCATCAACCGCCTCGCCAAGACGTGGATAGAAGAGCAACAGAAAGCACTCTGCTGATCGAGCTCGGCGGCCGCGCGGTCGAGTACCGCTTCGCGCGGCGCCGTCGGCGCACGCTCGGCGTCACCGTGGACGCCGACGGCCTGCGCGTTGCCGCGCCAATGCGGGCGCCGTGGCGCGAAGTCGAAGCCTTCCTCCGCCGGAACGAGCGCTGGATCCTCGGCAAGCTCGAGCAATGGGCCCGTTTGCCGCGTCCTCGAATCCTGGCGAGCATCAGCGGCGAGTCGATTCCCTTCCTCGGCGTCGAGCACACACTGGAGTTGCGCAAAGGCAGCGGCGCGGTATCGCGCGTCGACCGTACGATCACCATTTGCGCGGCGCCCTCGCGGGCGATACCGACACTCCTCGCCTGGCTGCAGGTTCAGGCCCTTGCAACACTCGCGCCGCGCGTAGGCCACTATGCCGCAGCGCTGGCGTTACCCGCGCCCCGGCTAGCGCTCTTCAGCGGCCGCAGGCAATGGGGCACCTGCTCCTCCGACGGCACCATCCGGCTCAACTGGAGGCTGGTGCACGTCGCCCCCGAGCTTGCGGACTACGTCGCCGCGCACGAGGCGGCGCACCTGGTCGAGATGAACCATTCGAAACGCTTCTGGAGCCTGCTCGCGAAGCTGTATCCTGCGTGGCGCGCGGCGCGCGAGCGGCTGAGGCAGACGGGCGCCGCGCTGCCCATCATCCGGAGAACGCCATGAGAATCCTGCACACCATGCTTCGCGTCGGCGACATGAAGCGGTCGGTCAAGTTCTACACGGAAATGCTCGGCATGAAGCTGCTGCGCACCACCGACCGGCCCGAGCAGAAATATTCGCTCGCCTTCGTCGGGTACGACACCGAGGAGCGCAGCGCGGTAATCGAGCTCACCTACAACTACGGCGTCGACAAGTACGATCTCGGAGGTGCCTACGGCCACATCGCCATCGAGATGCCCGACATCAAGTCGATGTGCGAGAAGGTGCGAACCGGCGGCGGCAAGGTGACGCGCGAGCCCGGCCCGGTCAAGGGCGGCACCACGGTGATCGCCTTCGTCGAGGATCCCGACGGCTACAAGATCGAGTTCATCGAGAGGCGCGCGTAGTCCTCCGGCGAGAGATTCTCCGGCCTTAGGCCCGAGTCGATGCCCAGGGCGGCGAAATCGATCCCGGGCAGCGCGTTGCGCAGCGTCTTTCGCCTCGCCGAGAACGCGCGGCGCAGCAAGTCTTCGTCGATCCTGAGGGCCTGCGGAAGCGGCTCGAGTCGCACGACGGCCGATTCGACCTTGGGCGGCGGGCGAAAGGCGCCCTTCGAGACGTTGAACAGCTTTTTCATCCTGAAGCGCGCCTGCAGCGCCACCGACAAGCGTCCGTACTCGGCGGTCGAGGGCTTGGCGACCATGCGCTCCACCACCTCGAGCTGCAGCATGAAGTGCATGTCGCGTACGCGCTCGGCGAAGCGGGCGAGATGGAAGAGGAGCGGAGTCGAGATGTTGTACGGCAGGTTGCCAACGATGCGCACGCCGCGCGGGAACGCAGAGTAGTCGAACTCCAGGGCGTCGCCCTCGCGCACCTTGACTCCCTGCTGCCTGAGCGATGCGGCGAGGTCGCGGTCGATCTCGATCGCCTCGACGTTGCAGGTCTGCTTCAGAAGAAGGTGAGTCAGCGCGCCCTCGCCCGGGCCGATCTCGACGACCCGATCGGAAGGCTGCAGCGACAGGGCATCGATGATCTTCTCCAGTACCCGCGGGTCGTGGAGAAAGTGCTGCCCGAATCGCTTACGCGGCCTGTGCGAGCTCGATGGCAAGGTTGAGCGCCTCGATCAGGCTGCCGGGATCGGCGCGACCGCTCCCGGCAAGATCGAGCGCGGTGCCGTGGTCAACCGAGGTGCGAACGAACGGCAGGCCCAGCGTCACGTTGACGCCTCGGCCGAAGCTCGCGTACTTCAGGACCGGCAGCCCCTGGTCGTGATACATCGCCAGCGCGCAGTCGGCGCCCTTCAGGCGCTCGGGCACGAACAGCGTATCCGCGGGTATCGGCCCGCTCGCCGCGATGCCCATGGCTTCTGCTTCCGCGATCGCGGGCGCGATCACCTCGATCTCCTCGCGGCCGAGGTGACCCGATTCGCCGCTGTGCGGGTTGAGCCCGGAAACGAGGATGCGAGGCTTCGCGATGCGAAAGCGGCTTTTCAGGTCGTGATCGATGACCCGCATCGTGCGCAACAGGCTTTCGCGCGAGATGCTTTTCGGCACTTCGGCGAGCGACAAGTGCGTGGTTGCAAGCGCGACGCGCAGCCCGCCGCCCACCAGCATCATGACCACGTGCGCGGCAGCCGATTTTTCCGCAAGGTATTCGGTATGGCCGGTGAACGCGATGCCGGCGTCGTTGATGACGCTTTTTTGTACCGGCGCGGTAACGATGGCGTCGTATTCGCCGTCCAGGCAGCCGCGTATGGCTCGATCCAAAATCGCGAGGACATAGCGCGCGTTTGCCGGGTCGAGCCTGCCGGCGACACGGGGTCGCGCGAGCGGAACATGCTCCACGGCAGGAAATCCCCGCAGCAGCTCGCGGTCGCCGATGGCGACGATTCGCGCGGCGAAGCGCTGCTTGGCAAGCATCACGCACAGCTCGGGCCCGATGCCCGCAGGCTCGCCGCTGGTGAGCGCGATGACCGGCGGCTTTATCGATCCTCCAGCCGCATCTCGATGTAGGTCTGGTCGCGCAGCTGGCGCAGCCACTCCTGGTAGGCGTCGTCGGATTTCTTCTCGCGCAGGGCCTGGCGCGCCTGCGCGCGGCGCCGCTCGTTGCTCAGGTCCGCCGTGCGCCGCTCTAGCACCTGGATCAGGTGGTAGCCGAAGGGGGTACGCACCGGCTGGCTCACCTCGCCCACCTTCAGCTCGGCATAGGCGCGCTCGAAGTCGGGCACCGTGTCGCCCGGATGCAGCCAGTCGAGCTCGCCGCCGCGCGCCGACGAGCCGTCGTCCGAATGCACGCGCGCCATCTCGGCGAAATCCGCGCCGCCGTTCACGATGCGGTCGCGCAAATCGAGCAGGCGGCGGCGGGCATCCGCCTCCGAAACTGCGTCGTTGGTGCGGATGAGGATGTGGCGCAACCGCGTCTGCTGCACGCCCGGGCCCTCGGCGCCGCCGCCGGCGCCGCGGCGCTCCAGCATCTTGACGATGTGGAAGCCCGCCGGGCTGCGCAGCACGTCGCTCACTTCGCCCGGCGCCATCTTGCGCAGCGCGCCGACGAAAAGATCGGGCAGGCGGTCTTGCGCGCGCCAGCCCAGCGCGCCGCCCTGCAGCGCGTCGGGCGCGTCCGAGTAGCTCGCGGCAAGGCGGCCGAAGTCGGTGCCGGCGCGCGCCTCGGCCACCACCTTCTCGGCGCGGCCGCGCGCCGCCTCGATGCGCTCCGGGCTCGCCTGCTCGGGAATGCGCACCAGGATGTGCGCCAGGTTGAACTCCACGCGCTCGGTGGTCGCCTTGGTGTCTTCCAGGAAAAGGTCGATCTCGCCGTCGCTCACCAGGATCTTGTCGTTGACCTCGCGCTCGCGCAGGCGAGACAGGATGATCTGCTCGCGCAGGTCTTCGCGGTAGGCGCCGAAGGGCACGCCGTCCTTCTCCAGCGCGGAGCGAAATTCAGCCAGGGTCATCCGGTTCTGCTCGGCGACGCGCTGCACGGCGCGGTCGAGCTGCAGCTCGTCGACGCGGATGCCGGTTTCCCGCGCCATTTGCAGCTGCGCCTTGTCGAGGATGAGGCGCTCGAGCATCTGGCGCTCGAGCAGGTCGCGCGGCGGCAACGGCGTCCCCCGGCGGCGCAAGCCGCGCTCGGCCGCGCCCACGGCGTCGTTGAGCTCGGAGGCGGTGATCACTTCCTTGTTGACTACCGCAACGATGCGGTCCACCAGCGTCGCGCGCTGCGCCGAGGCCGCCGGAAGCCAGGCGACCAGGCAGAGCACGAGCAACCGCGCGAGCATCAGTACACCTGCTCGAACGGCAGCTTGCGCTGCAGGCTCGGCGGCCGCAGCGCGTCGTCCACGGGATTGGTAACGGAATACCCCGCCACGTTTCGCGTGAGCAACTGCACTACGTCGCTGGTTCCGATCTGTCCCACGCCGTTGAATTCCAGCTGGAAGAAAAATCCTGTCGAGCTCACCTGTTGCGCCGCCTGGACTTTCTGCACGACGGCGCGGAACACCCAGCAGCCGGCATTGCGCTCGAACCCGGCCAGGCCGTCGAGCAGCCGTCCATCCAGGAAGGAATAATTGTACCGCCCGACGCCGTACCAGCCTGCGGCGATCGGCCACTGGGCGGCGACGTCGATCTGGCTCACGCCCGCTACGGTTTCGGTACCGCGCGTGAAGCGGTAGCTCGCGTTGATCACCTTGGCCGGCTCGGGCGTGTAGCGCGTCGCGAACGAGAAGCGCTGCGGTCGCTGCTCCTCCTGTCCCCATTGCGTGGTCACGTCGAATGCCCAGACTCGCGATGGCCGTCCGCCTATGGAGGCGAGGACGTCGGAATCCCGCGTCGTGCGCAGGGGCGACGTCGGAGTGAGCCCTACGCGCTCGTCCTGGAAGTAGTGCCGCTGCGCGATCGTGGCGCGCAGCCCCTCCTGGCCGCTTTGCTGGAGAAAGCGAGTCGTCAGGGCGATGGTGACCTGGTTCGCATCGCCGAAGCGATCGTTGCCGACAAAGCGATTCTCGCTGAAGAGCTGCGAGTAGTTGAGGTCCGCCAGCGCCGTGTCGAACACCGGAATGGTGTCCTGGTTGCGGTACGGCGCATATACGTAAAAGAGCCTCGGCTCGAGGGTCTGGGTCCGGTCCTGTCCGAAGAGCCGCACCGGCCGCTCGAACAGCAGGCCGGTATCGGCGCTGAACCACGGAATGCTGGCTGTAGGCGTCGTAGGTTGCCCAAAGGGGACGTTGTTCGTCAGGTTGTAGTCAACGTACCGAACGCCGAATTTGGGCGTGAAAAACGCTCCGGGCGTCACGATCGGCGTGGCGACCGTCGGATTGAGCGCGACGCGCGCCCCCTCGATGAGCGTGGGATGGGTGAAGTTGACGTACTCCGCGGGCAGCGTCGTGTCGAGAAAGCCGCCGATGTTTCCATAGCCGCCGTTGAAGGTGAGCTGCGGCATGCGCGCGTAGGGCGGCACGATCGGCGCGAGCGGATCCTGCAGGGTCTGGAAGCGCTGCACTCGCGCCTGTGCGCTGTACGGCGCGCCGGCGACGATGCCGTTGTACGTGAGGTAGGCATCCTGCGGCAGGTTGCCGATCGTGACCTGCCGCACCTGGCTCGCCAGGTCGACGAAGTAGCGGTCGTCGGACACCTTGTTGTAGTCGATGTTGCCGGTGAGGCTGACGCCGTTCAGGCTGCCGGGCTGCGTCCGGCTGAAGAACGTGTGGGTGTGCTGCCAGGAAACCCCCTCCCGCGTATCGCCGAAGATCTTGTCGTCGGGCAGGTACTCCAGCTTCAGCTCGCCGGTGAAGTCCTTGTTGAGATAGCGCGTCTGGTCCTTGAGCTGGGTCCCGCGCTTGGTCATGTAGACCGGCGTGATGGTGGTGTCGTATTCCGGCGCGATGTTCCAATAGTAAGGAACCCCCACCTCGAAGCCGCGCTGGCTGCTTTGCGAGTAGTACGGCGCAAGCAGGCCGCTGCGGCGCTTGTTCTCAAGCGGAAACGACGCGGACGGCGCGCCGATGATCGGCACATCGAAGAATCTCAGGCGCGGGCTCTTGGCGTGTCCCTCGTCGTTCTCGTAGTCGAGCTGCAGCTCGCTGGCGGTGAGCACCCAGTCCTCCTGCCCCGGACGGCAGGTGGTGTATCGCGCGTTGAAGAAGCTGAATTTGTCCTTGCCGAGGAATTCCACGCGATCGGCGCTGCCGCGCGCTTCCTTCTCGCGCTGCAGGAGGAAGGTCGGCTGCTCGAAAAAGCCGGTACCGTCCAGCGTGTTGTACTGCATGCGCGGACCGAAGAACCGGTCGGCGCCGTCCTGCAACCGCACGCCGCCTTCGCCTTCGGCGCGGCCGATCTCGCGGTTGAAGCGGAGCACGTCGCCGAAGATCGCGGTATCGCCCCTGCGGATCTCGGCGTTTCCGCGCGCCGTGACTTCGATATCGCTGACGCCCTCGATATTCTCCGCGTCGATCGTCGTGGGCTCTTGCACCGCAGGTTTCTTCGGCGCCTGCGCGATGGCGGTTCCAGTGAGGACGACTGCAACGCCGATGGCTAGAATCCTGCACAGGGGCGTCGCTGGGCGCAACGGCATGGAACGGCCGTAAGTCTTTCTCTTGATGTTAGAATTTTCAATGATACACGGCGACAATCGACTCGCCGCGGTGGAGCGCTGGCTGGCCGCGCAACTCCCCGCCGGCTTCACCCTCACCCCCGCATCGGAGGACGCCAGTTTCCGGCGCTACTTCCGCGCCTCGCTCGACGATGGCCGTACGTTCGTGGTGATGGACGCCCCGCCGGACAAGGAAGACTGCCGTCCCTTCGTGCACGTGGCGCATCTGCTTCGGGACGCCGAAGTGAATGCTCCCGAGGTACTGGCCCAGGACCTCGAGCAGGGCTTTCTGCTCCTCACCGACCTGGGCACGCGCACCTACCTGCACGAATTGAGCCCCCAGAATGCCACGCTGCTTTTTTCCGACGCCACCGACACGCTCATCAAGTGGCAGCTCGCCACCCGGACCGGCGAGCTGCCGCCTTACGACGAAGCGCTTCTGCTGCGCGAGATGAATCTGTTTCCCGACTGGTACGTGGCAAGGCATCTCAAGACGGATCTGTCGCCCGCCCGAAAGGCGGACCTGGAGAAGATATTCGAGTTGCTGACGCGCAGCGCCCTCGCGCAACCCGCCGTCTACGTCCATCGCGACTACATGCCGCGCAACCTGATGGTGAGCCAGCCCAACCCGGGCGTGCTCGACTTCCAGGACGCGGTCATCGGGCCGATCACTTACGACGCCGTGTCGCTCGTGCGCGACGCCTTCGTCAGCTGGGAGGAAGAACAGGTGCTCGACTGGACGGTGCGCTATTGGGAGAGGGCGAAGAAGGCGAAGCTGCCGGTCGACCGGGATTTCGGCGAGTTCTGGCGCGCGTTCGAGTGGATGGGCCTGCAGCGCCACCTCAAGGTGCTCGGCATTTTCGCGCGCATCAACTACCGCGACGGCAAGCCGAAGTACCTCTCCGACACGCCGCGTTTCCTGCGTTACGCGCGCGAGGTCTCGAAGCGCTACAACGCGCTCGCCCCCCTGCTGCGGCTTCTCGACGAGCTGCACCCCGCGTGAAGGCGATGATCCTGGCCGCCGGCCGCGGCGAGCGCCTGCGCCCGCTCACCGAGCGCACGCCCAAGCCGCTGGTCGAGGCCGGCGGCAAGCCGCTCATCGAGTGGCACCTCGAGCGCCTGGCGGCGGGCGGCTGCCGCGAGGCGGTAATCAACGTGTCGCATCTCGCCGAGCAGATCGTCGAGCGGTTGGGCGATGGCGCGCGCTACGGCATGCGGATCGGCTGGTCGCGCGAGGCCGAGCCGCTCGAGACCGCCGGAGGCATCGCCAAAGCGCTCCCGCTGCTCGGCGAGGCGCCGTTTCTGCTGGTGAACTCCGACATCTATTGCGAAATCGACTTTCGCCGGTTGCTGGGCGCTTCGCTCGCCGGCAAGCTCGCGCACATCGTCCTCGTCCCGAATCCGGCGCATCACGCGGCGGGCGACTTCACGCTCGAGTCGGGCGCGGTCGGCAACGGCGGCGCGGCGCGCTACACTTACGCAGGCATCGCCGTCATGTCGCCCGCCATGGTGGACGGGATACGAAGCGGCGAAAAGGCGCCGCTCGGGCCGCTGCTGCGACGCGCCGCAGACGAGCGCAAGCTGTCGGGTGAGCTCTTCCGCGGCGTCTGGACCGACGTCGGAACCGCCGAGCGCCTCACCGAACTCAGGAACCTGCTCGCATCACGATGAACCTTACCGATAACGCTGCCGCCTACCGCCTTCGGCGCGAGCGCCTTGCCCGCGGCATGGGCGCAGGCGTGGCCGTCGTCCCGACGGCCCCGGAGCGCGTGCGCAACCGCGACACGCACTTCCCCTATCGCTTCGACAGCCACTTCTATTACCTGACCGGCTTTGCGGAACCCGAAGCGGTCCTGGTCCTCGCTTCCAGCAAGGCCATTCTTTTTTGCCGCGAGAAGAACGCCGAGCGCGAAATCTGGGAAGGCTTCCGCTACGGGCCGGCCGCGGCGCGCGAGCGCTTCGGCTTCGACGAAGCGTATCCAATAGACGAGCTCGACGAGCGGCTCGCCGCGATGCTCGAGAATCAGCCGGCGCTTTTCTATCCGGTTGGCGCGGATGCGGCGTGGGACGCGCGCGCGATGGGCTGGCTCAACACAGTGCGCGCCAAGGCACGCGCCGGAACGGCGGCGCCGGACCGGGTCCAGGACGTGCGCGGCTTGATCGACGAGTTGCGACTGGTGAAGGACACGCACGAGCTCGGCATCATGCGGCGCGCGGCGCGCATCACCGCAGGCGCGCATCGGCGCGCCATGCAGCAGGCGCGGCCCGGCCGCAGCGAGTATGAGGTCGAGGCGGAGCTGCTGCATGAATTCCGCCGCAACGGCGCGCAGTTCCCGGCCTACTGGCCGATCGTCGCAGGCGGCGCGAACGCCTGCGTGCTGCACTACGTCTTCAACGACGCGCCGCTGCGCGACGGCGACCTGCTGCTGATCGACGCGGGCTGCGAGCTCGACGGCTATGCCGCGGACCTCACGCGCACCTTTCCCGTGAACGGCCGCTTCAACGGGGCGCAGCGCTCGCTCTACGAGGTGGTCTTGGAGGCGCAGCGCGTCGCAATCGCGGCAGTGAAGCCGGGCAACGCATGGAACGATCCGCACGACGCCGCGGTGCGCGCCCTCGCCCAAGGCATGCTCGACCTTAAGCTGCTGGCAGGCACGCTCGACTCCGTCCTCGAGAAGGAGACCTACCGGCGTTTCTACATGCACCGCACCGGGCACTGGCTGGGTCTCGACGTGCACGATGCCGGCGAGTACAAGCGCGCGGGCAAGTGGCGCACGCTCGCGCCGGGAATGACGCTCACGGTCGAGCCCGGGCTCTACGTGCAGCCGGCGGCCGACGTGCCGGCGGCCTTCCACAACCTCGGGGTGCGCATCGAGGACGACGTCGCGGTCACCGAGGCCGGTTGCGAGGTGCTCACCGCCGAGGCGCCCAAAGCGGTCGGCGACATCGAAGCGCTGATGCGAGATGCCCGCGGCCGCACCTGAGGTCCTGATTCGCGGGGCAGGTCCGGTCGGCTGCGCGCTCGCGCTGGCCCTGCAGGACTCAGGCCTCTCCGTCAGGATTTTTCAGCGGGGAAAAGTAGCCCCGGGCTTTCGCCCGATCACGCTGTCGTACGCGAGCCGGCTGATCCTCGAGCGCATCGGCGCCTGGGAAGAGCTCGCCGCGACGCCGATCCAGACCATCCTCGTGTCGCAGGCCGGCGGGTTTGGCCGTACGCAGATGGAAGCGTCCGACGCGGGCGTTCCCGACCTTGGATATGTGCTCGACTATTCGGTTCTCGCTTCTTCTCTTAGAAGGAGGGTTGAGAAGTTCATAGCGGCAGAAGAACCTGACCAGACAAGGTGCACCGTGCACGCCGAAGGCGTGGCGCGGGATGCAGAGGAAGTCCGATATTCACAGGATGCGGTCGTAGCGCTGGTACGGACCGACCCTGCTGCCCAAGCTGCCGCGTTCGAGCGCTTCACTGCAGAAGGTCCGCTCGCCCTGCTGCCGCTCGCCGGCCGCTACGCCATGGTCTGGAGCGCTAGCCCGCAGAGGGCCGCGCTGCTCGCCGCCATGCCCGAGGCGGAGTTCCTCGCTGCGCTCGCGGCAGCAGCCGGCCGGCGTCCCGGCAGGCCGCTCTCGGTCGAGCGGCGCGCGGTGCATCCGCTCGCCCTGCGCGTGCGCCCGGCGCGGGTCGCTGAACGCGCGGTCTATATAGGGAACGCGGCGCAGACGCTGCATCCGGTCGCCGGCCAGGGCCTCAACCTCGGTTTGCGCGATGCGTGGGAGCTAGCGCAAATGTGGCGCGATGCGCAAGACCCGGGCGAGGCTTCGTTGCTTGCGCGCTACGCCGCGCGCCGGCGTCTCGACGCCGCGGCAACTATCCGCGCCACGGATTGGATGGCAAAGGGATTTGTCGGCGGCAACCGCCTGGCGCGCCTCGCGCGCGGCGCGGCATTGACGGCGCTCGACGTGCTGCCCGGACCGCGCCGCTTCTTCGCGCGGCGCATGATTTACGGTCCGTCCGCGCTGCCGTAAAAGAATCGATATAAAATTCCCGTCCCCCATGAAGATCGGCGCCCATCAGCTGCGCAACGCGGTGTTCGTCGCTCCGATGGCCGGCATCACCGATCGTCCTTTCCGGCGCATCGCACGGCGCATGGGCGCCGCCCTCGCCGTCTCTGAAATGATTTCGTCGCGTCCCGAGCTGCGCGAATCGCGCAAGACACGCCTGCGCCAGGACCACGCCGGCGAGCCGGGGCCGATCTCGGTGCAGATCGCCGGCGGCGAGCCGGGCATGCTCGCGGACGCCGCGCGCCACAACGCCGCCCTCGGCGCGGACATCATCGACATCAATATGGGATGCCCGGCGAAGAAAGTGTGCAACGTGCAGGCCGGGTCGGCGCTGCTCGAGGACGAGCCGCTGGTCGGGCGCATCCTCGAGGCCGTCGTGGCGGCTGCCGGCGTGCCGGTGACGCTGAAGATCCGCACCGGCCCGGCGCCCGAGCGTCGCAACGCGGTGCGCGTGGCGCGCATTGCCGAGAGCGCGGGCATCCAGGCGCTCGCCATCCATGGGCGCAGCCGCGCCTGCATGTTCGACGGGCGCGCGGAGTACGACACCATCGCCGAGGTCAAGTCGCGCGTGCGCATTCCGGTCATCGCCAACGGCGATGTCGAGACGCCCGAGGAAGCGAAGCAGGTGCTGGAGCGCACGGGCGCCGACGGCATCATGATCGGCCGCGCCGCGCAGGGGCGGCCGTGGCTCTTCCGCTCGATCGTGCGCTATCTGGAGACCGGCGAGCGCCTGCCGCAGCCGTCGGTGCGCGAGATCGGTGCGCTCCTCATGGAGCATCTCGAGGGTCTTTACGATCTCTATGGCGAGGAGCAGGGCGCTCGCGTGGCGCGCAAGCACATCGGCTGGACGGTGCGCGGCCTGCCCGGCGGCGAGGCGTTCCGCGGCGACGTGATGCGCATCGCCGAAGCGCGCGCCCAGCACTGCGCAGTCAACGACTATTTCGCTAAACTCGCCGCATGAGCCGAAGCAACGAGCTCGCCGACTGCGTCAAGCGCTCCCTCGAGCGCTACTTCAAGGACATGGACGGCGAGAAGCCCACCTCGATCTACGAGATGGTGCTGAAGAACATCGAGAAGCCGATGATCGAGACGGTGCTCGGCAAGGCCAACGGCAACCAGACCCTCGCCGCCGAGATGCTCGGCATCAACCGCAACACGCTGCGCAGCAAGATGCAGCAGCTGCGAATCAAGGGTTAGCGCCGAAATTAGTGGCGAAAATCCAGCGGGCCCTCCTCAGCGTCTCCGACAAGGCCGGGGTCGTTGACTTCGCCCGGGCGCTCGCAGCGCTCGGCATCCAGCTCCTCTCCACCGGCGGCACCGCGCAG
>Ga0070684_100002836_pt1 | contig 12875 bp, 13 predicted proteins | sample KBSC723LmetaG_FD_65653 | JGI IMG/M metagenome (GOLD analysis project Ga0070684, IMG submission 65653) | Corn rhizosphere microbial communities from Kellogg Biological Station, Michigan, USA - KBS C7.2-3L metaG | ecosystem: Host-associated > Plants > Roots > Rhizosphere ...
CAGAGCCCGAGGGCGCACCCCGCGGGCTCTGACCCCTTGGCGCGCTTGAGGTCAGCCCAGCGGCAAGCGGACAGCGGCGAGATTGAAAGCGGCGAGCGGCCGCGGGCGAGCAGAGAGCGGTCAGCCACTATGGTCATCCTGCGTGTACGACTTGTCCTGAATCCACGACGCGCTGCAGCTCCGCCGTGAGCTGCTCGGCCAGCTGCGGCCGGCCATGGAACTGCGCCGGCGTGCTCTGGAACAGCGCGATGCGCGGGGCGCCGTCCTCGGCGGTCGCGACGAGACTCTGGATCGCGTTGACGTCCGGCTTGATCGCCGAGCCGTTGGGCGGCACCATCCCCGCCACGGCGCGCAGCAGCACCGCGCCGGAGCCGAGCGTGCGCAGCTCGCGCACGCGTGCGACGTACGTCGCCGGCGTGTGATGGTTGAAGATCCGATCGAGCTCGGTGGCGATGGCGCTGCGGCCATCGAGCTGAGATCCGTCGAAGCCGACGGTGCTGCCATCGTCGGCGAACTGCGCCGCGAAACCGCTCGCGTCCCGCCGGTTCCACGCCTCGAGCAGCCGAGTGTAGAGCGCCACGACGGCGGCGCGCGAGAGCACAGGCTCCTGATTCATCACACGTCGAGAGGTTGTGATCGCTAGAGCGTGAGGTTGACAGCGCGCACGCACACGCTGCTCCTTCCAATATGACTCGCACGCCCACGCCCTCGATAGACGCCACGGCCCCCGCACGCGACGCATCATGCCGGTGATCGTCGAGGCCGCGGTGGAGTCGCTCGACGACGCACTCGCCGCCGCCGCCGGCGGCGCGGACCGCCTCGAGCTGTGCGCGAACCTCGACGCCGGAGGCACCACGCCCTCGGCGGCGCTCATCACCGCCGTGCGCGAGAAGGTCGAGCTCCCGCTCCTCGTCATGATCCGTCCGCGCGCGGGGGATTTCGTGTACACCGACGACGAGCTGTCGCGCATGTACGAGGACGTCGCCATGGCCCGTTCGCTCGGCGCGTCGGGTGTCGTGCTCGGCGTGCTCGACACCTTCGACCGGCTCGACCTCGAGCGCACGGCGGCGCTGGTCGAAGCCGCCGATGGGGTCCCGGTGACCTTCCACCGCGCGATCGATCAGGTGGCGCGCCGCGTCGTCTCGATCGACGCGCTCGCGGCACTCGGCGTCGCGCGAGTCCTCTCGTCGGGCGGCGCCGCGACGGCGAGCGACGGCGTGGACGAGCTGCGCGCGATGGTGCAGCGTGCCGGCGACCGGCTGGACATCGTCGCGGGGGGCGGCGTACGGGCGCACAACGCGCGGGAGATCGTGGAGCGGACGGGAGTCACGGAGCTCCACGCGCGATGCGGGGGCGATCCGGAGCGGATCCGGGGGATCGTCGATGCGGTGAAGACGGCAACGACGAGCAGCGGGTAGTGGGACTACGAACGACAACACCCGTAGCGAGTAGCGGGTACCTGGTAGCGGGACTGGCATCCGGCTTCCCAGAAGTAGGCGGCCCCTGGGGTCAGATTCCGCGCAGCGGAGTCTGACCCCTTGCCACGCGGGACTCAGTCATCAAGGTCGCAGCTGACTGCTGTCCGCTCGCCGCTGGGCTGACCTCATCACGCCAAGGGGTCAGACACCTGCGGTATCTGACCCCAACATCTGACCCCCAACTTCTGCCCCCAACGTCTGCCCTCGCTCACTCCGTCCTGATCGCGAGCCGCAGCTGCTGCAGTCGATTCCACAGCGCGCGCTCGGTCGGGTCATCGGTGTTGCGAACCTCGTGCTCACCGCTCTTCACGATGCCGCCGAACTGCTTCGTGTGGTACGTCCCCGAGAGCACGACGCGCGACGTGTTCCCCGAGCCCGTGATCTCGGCGCGGAACACCGCCTCGGCGTCGCCCTGGCGGAACGGTTCCGTCTCCGGCTTCGAGCCCGACGTGAGCGTACTGCGGATGACGTAGCCCTCGTCGCGAAACGCGGACGTCACGCGCCGAATGGCGGCCGCGCGTGAGACGGGCAGATCGATCGTCACGTCGCGCTCGGCGGGCCGGCCTCCGATCAAGCCACATGCAGGGAGGGCGGCGAGTGTCCCGGTAGCGATCAGTAGTCGCGCGCGGCGGATCATGGTGGCGGAGTGACCCGCATGAACTCTGCCAGCATGTGGTGCTACTCGGGCGGTGGCGCCCCTCCATTCGCCTCGCGGGCTCGCTCCTCGAACATCTCTTCGTACAGATCCACGTATTGCTCGTCGATGTACGACACCCGCTGCGGCCAGACCGTGTCGAACAAGTGATACCCTTCCACCACGATTCGCCACGCGCCGCTGGCCTGGCGCCTGAGTGCCACGCGGGTCACGGCCCCGCGATACTCGTCGGTCTGGCCGCGGTGGCTCACGTAGCGGAACAGTAGATGGACGAGGTCCGGCGACTCGTGCACCCCGCCGAGCACCACGTACTCCAGTCCCGACGGTGTCGTGGCCAATTCGGGTGGGACGGCGCGTCCGTGTTTGCGAAGACGTCGAACGAGATCCCACACGTCGTCGTCCCGCTGCATCGACCGCGTGAAGAACTCCTCCGGCCCGAGCGCGACGAGCTCGGCGTGGCTCGAGACGCCGAGCCCACGAAACTGATATACCGGATAGAGCGACCCGCCGTTCTTCAGCCAGCGGTCGTACATCTCGGCCGCCTCCTCCGGAGCCATCGCTCGCTGGTTCGCGAACCGCTCGAGCGTCATCGGCTGGGAGACGTCGCAGTAGCCCTCGAAGTGCTTGCGGAGGGACTCCGGATCGGTCAACGCGGTGACCCGCGCGTGATCGTGCTCATCGAGCGCACGAAGGGCCGCGAGCAGCACACTCTCTGGTGAGTCGGACGAGGTCATGGCAGGAGTATCGTCCCTCGACGAACATGGCGAGAGACACTGTCGTCCATTGTCTCGCCTGACTGCCAACACAGGGATCAGCCAGTGCAGCCATTGCGGGCTGACCCCACGAAGTCTGACCCTGATGCGCCAGGGGGTCAGAGCCCTCGGGCTGCGCCCTCGGGGTCTGACCCCAATCTCTGTCGGTGTCTGACCCCAGGTGTCTGACCCCAGGTGTCTGACCCCGATTCCTGCGATTCCTGCGTGGGTTGGATGCCAGTCCCGCTACCGGGTACCCGTTACCCGCTACTCGTAGTTGTAGTTCATCAGTCTCATTCCCAGCGGAACCAACGCGTCGCGAGCACGAGGCATACGGCGAAGATCGCGACCAGTGCGGCCACGCTCCCCCACTGCGCGCTCCACGTCGCCCCCTCGTACGTGCCGCGCATGAGCGACACGGCGTGCGTTGTCGGCAGCGCGTTCGCGACGACGCGCAGTCCGAGGGGCATCCTTGCGACGGGGAAGAACAGCCCCGACAGCGCGAGCATCGGGTAGAACACCACCGCGCCGAGCGGCTGGGCGAAGCGCGCGGTCGGGACCAGGCTCGCGACGAGGAAGCCGAGGCCGAGGATGCCGAGTGTGCCGAGGAGGACGGCGCCGGCGAAGCCCACCATGTTCTCGGGGAGCGCGCCCGGCATCGCGCGTCGCCCCGCGAGCACGAGGAGGAGGAAGCTCGTCAGCGTCAGCACGAGCTTCACCAGCACGTGCGCCGACAGGATCGTCACCGGCGCGAGCGGCGTGGCGCGGAGGCGCTTGAGGATCCCGCCCTCGCGGTAGATCGCCATGATCGCGATCAGCGACTGCACCGCGCCGAGCACGATGAGCAGGGAGCTGAGGATCGTCGCGTTGAACGCGAGTCGCCCCATCGGCGCGACCGGATGCGGCACGCCGCGGAGGAAGCGCGCCATGATGAGGAAGAAGACGACCGGCATGAACAGCGTGCCGACGACCCCCATCGGCTCGCGCATGAAGATCTTCGTCTCGATCCAGCTCAGCTTGAGCAATCCCTTGAGCATCGTCAGTCCCGGAGTGCGTGACCGGTGAGCTTGAGGAACACGTCCTCGAGCGTCGGCATCTCGGTGCGGAAGCCGTGGACGCGCGTGCCGTCGCGCGCGATGCGGTGGATGACCTCCGTGACGAAGTCGTCGCCTTCGCCGCTCAGCTCGTGGCGCCGCTCGCCGCCGCCGTCCTCCTCCGTCGTGTAGATCACGCGGCGCTGCGGGCAGTGCCGGCGCACGAGCTCCGCCGGCGTCCCCACCTCGATCGTGCGCCCGTGCTCGATGATCGCCACGCGGTCGCACAAGCGTTCGGCTTCCTCCATCAGATGCGTCGTGAGCAGCACGGTCGTGCCGCGCGCGCGGATGTCGCGCACGAGCTCCCAGATCGCGCGCCGCGCCTGCGGGTCGAGGCCCGTGGTGAGCTCGTCGAGGAAGACGAGCTCCGGCTGATGGATCAGCGCGAGTGCGATGAACAGCCGCTGCTTCTGCCCACCCGAGAGCGTCATGAACCGCGCGTTGCGCCGCGGTGTGAGCCCGAGCCGCTCGAGCAGGGTGTCGACGTCGGCGACGCGCGCCTGGTCGTAGAGCGATGCCCAGAGCTCGACCGCCTCGCGCACCTTGATGCGCTTCTGGAGCTGCGCCTCCTGGTGCTGCACGCCGATGCGATGGCGCAGCGCGCCGGCGTCGCGATGCGGATCGAGGCCGAGCACGGTCATCGTCCCGGAGTCCGGGCGCCGCAGCCCCTCGAGGCATTCCATCGTCGTCGTCTTCCCCGCCCCGTTCGGCCCGATGAGCCCGAAGATTTCACCTTCCTGCACCTGGAGAGACACGTCTGCGACGGCGACGGTCTTCCCGTAGCGCTTGGCGAGGTTGCGGACGAGGATGACGGGCTCTGGCATCGAGGAAATGTACGCTGCGGGACTGCGGGGTTGGTGAGTTCCCGATGCCATCGCTGCTTCGAAGAGCAGAGGGCGTTCGGAGTCGCCAGGAGAGTTCAAGAATGAAGGGGCTGGAAACGCTCGCTCGGGAGGACAGCGAGGTGTCCCAAGGTCGGCTTTCACGCAACGCACGTCGGCGCACATGGTTCGCCCTCAAACCGCCCTGGAGACTCCATGCGCCGCCGCATGATCCCGCTGCTGCTCGCCACGCTCTCCTATACCACGATGGGGCCCGCGATCTCGCACGCGCGCGACGCCGCGAGGCGGGCCTCGGCGCGGCAGGCCGCGGTCAGGGAGGCGGCACTGCGTCCGGCTGGGCACCCCGACGCGGACCCCGCGCTCACGCCGGAGCTGGCTGCCGTGAAGGCCTCGCTCGCGAAGTACACCGACGTCACCGCCGCCCTGCGCGACGGCTACCTCTCCACCATCGGCTGCATCGACTACTCGAAGAGCGCCCAGCACGGCACGCTGAACTATCCACCTGGCGCGATGGGCGTGCACTTCCTCAACATGGCCAACGTCGGCCCGACGCTCGATCCAGCGAAGCCACAGATCCTCATCTACGAGCCCGTCGGTGGGAAGCTCGAGCTCGCCGCCGCGGAGTACTTCGTCCCCGTGCAGGTCGCCGGCGGCAAGGCACCGGTCATCTTCGGCCAGACGCTCGCCGGACCCATGGACGGCCACTACCCAGTGATGCCGAAGAGCCTGCGCCACTACGATCTGCACGTCTGGCTCTGGAAGCCGAATCCGAGGGGCGTCTTCTCGCCGACGAACACCGCGATCGAGTGCCCGGCGCGCGCGCCCTACACCTTCGACGAGAGCGACGCCGCACACCACCCCATGTAGCGAGCGCGGGAGAGAATTCGCCGAGCGCCAACGCGCCTGCCCTGTGAGGCAGGCGCGTCGTGCGATTTGACGCCATCACCGGTGGTCCGTATGGTTGCACCTCCTCTCCCCCCACCCCTGGAGGCATCATGCGACGCCGCATGCTCCCGCTGCTCCTCGTTGCACTCGCGTGCATCACGGTCGTCCCGACGACCGCGCACGCACAGGCCGCACCCAAGGCCGCCGCGCCCAAACAGGCCGGCCACCCCGTCTCGGCGCCCGCCCTCGCACCGGAGCTGGTCTCGGTGAAGGCGGGGCTCGAGAAGTATCAGGATCCCGTCGCCGCGCTCAGAGACGGCTACCTCTCCACGGTGGGGTGCATCGATTTCCCCAAGGGCGCGCAGGACGGGCCGATCACCTATCCGCCCGGTGCGATGGGCGTGCACTTCCTCAACATGGGCAACATCGGGCCGACGCTCGATCCGGCGAAGCCGCAGGTCCTCATCTACGAGCCCGTGAACGGGAAGCTCAAGCTCGCCGCGGCCGAGTGGTTCATGCCCGTGCAGGTCGCGGGTGGCCAGGCGCCGACGATCTTCGGGCAGACGCTCAACGGCCCGATGGACGGCCACCAGCCGATCATGCCGAAGGAGCTGCGTCACTACGACCTGCACGTGTGGCTCTGGAAGCCGAACCCGAAGGGTGTCTTCACGTCGACGAACGCCGCCGTGAAATGTCCGGCGGGCGATCCGTACACCTTCGCGGAAGGGACGGACGGCCACATGCACCACTAAGCGCTGCATCGTACGCGATGGGCAGACTCCCTTTCGAGGAGTCTGATCCATCACGTGATCCGACGCTGGCACGACGCGCCTGCCTCGCGAGACGAGGCAGGCGCGTCGTGCATCGAGCGCGTACGTGCCGGTGGGAACACGCCGTGCATCGACGGCGTCGATCTCGGCTCTGGGTGACCGGGGCACCAATGATGCTGGCCAGGCGGCCATTCCATTTCCGCACGTGAAACCCAATTCCCCGGCGGCGCTGCTCGCCCGACGGGAGGCAGCAGTCCTGTCATGGCGCGGGCCGGCACTCATGTTGTTCGCGCGCGCCGCCTGTGCCGTGGGCGCGCAAGCCATCGCCGCCGCCGTTTTCGCCCTGCGCGCATCCCCGACTCCATGGCATGCCGCTGAGCCGTGGCTGCCGGTGTACGGGACGCTCATCGACGCTGGATGCCTGGCCCTGCTCTGGCAGCTCACGCGCCGCGAAGGGATCCGCCTTTTCGATCTCATCGGCTTCGAGCGCACGCGTCTCGTCCGCGATACGCTGCTCGGCATCGCGCTCATCCCCGTGAGCCTCGTCTTCATCTTCTCCGGCCTCTACGCAGCCGGATGGCTGCTGTATGGGACGCTCACGCCGCCGCTGCTCTTCGGGCGCCTGCCACTGGCGGCCGCGCTCTACGGCCTGCTGGTGTGGCCCTTTCTCTGGGGGCTGACCGAGCAGATGACCTACAACGGCTATCTGCTCCCGCGCTTCGAGGTGCTCTTCCGGAGCACGAGCATGGCGATCGTGCTCGTGGCGTTCGCCTGGTCGCTACAGCACGCATTCATGCCGCTGACCTTCGACGCGAGGTTCATGGCGTTTCGTCTGCTGTCATCAGTGCCGAATGCGGTGTTCCAGACGCTGCTGTACCTGCGGCTTCGTCGGCTGCTTCCGCTCGCGATTGCCCATGCGTTGATGGACGCCGCGACGGTGCTGCTTCCGCTGGTGAGCGCATGATACGCAACGTTTGACGGAGGCACCCGGGATGCAGCGTATTGCGCCCGTTCCGCTACTCTGCGACGATGGTGAGCAACACGTTCGTCAGGCTCATCACCTTCATCTGATACTCGCCCGGCTGCGGCGTGAGCTCGAAGTCGTACGTCTCGCCCGGCCCGAAGTGCAGCTTCGCCGGACGCGCCGCACGCTCCGCCGCGGGGATCGGCATCGCGTCCTTCGCCACCGGCGTCCACGTCACGACGCTGTCGTTCCGCGCGATGCTGACGTCGGTGTCGTCGTCGATCGTCATGCTGAAGAAACGGAAGCGGTGTGGCACCCCCGCCTTCAGGTGGAGCGGCTGCTGCGCCGGCAAACCATTCACCACCGTCCACGCCGGCGCGAACAGCCCGGATTGTCCGACGGCGAAGACGTGATCGGTCGTGTCGTTCCACTGCTCGCCCGGCTCGAGCACGATGAGCGCGCCGTACATGCCCGCCGCCATCTGACCCAGATCGTTCATGTGGGTGTGGTAGATGAACGTGCCGGCGCGCGGTGGTGTGAAGGTGGCGACGAACGAATCACCGGGCGCGATCATCGGCGCGAGCTGCGCACCGGCGCCACTCCAGCCACCGACGCCGTCGTTGTAGCTCTCCAGCTCGATGCCGTGCCAGTGCACCGTCGTCGCGACGGCGAGATGGTTCACGACGGCAACCTGCGTGCGCTGGCCGCGCGTGACCGTCATGATCGGACCAGGTGACGACGCGGCCGACGACGCCGTGTCGCCGCTGCGCCGCAGCGAATAGCCGAGCGTCGGCTCCGGGCCGTAGGAATCCGACGTCTTCTCCGCGACGAGCCGCAGCCGAGTCGCGACGCTCGGCCGCTCGGCGCCGGCCGTCGTCACGCCGCGCGCGGGAAGGACCTTGATGCCGATCACGAGGCCGCTCATGTCGTCGCCCATGTGATCCCCGTGCGACAACGCGAGCGCTTCCGGAAACTTCGGCGCGCGGTCGTACAGCTCGTCGTTGAGCCACGCGCCCATGTGCATCGGCCGGTGGCAGTGGAAGAGCCAGTTCCCCGGCCGGTCGGGCGACCACACCATCTGGAAGGTGCCCGGCAGCGCGATGTTCTCCGTCACGACGAGCGGCTGCTGCGCCGGCGGGATGGGGGTGTCGGTGACACCGTCGCCGCGCGACTCGACGCGGAAGTAGAAGCCGTGCAGGTGCAGCGGGTGCTGGCCGCCGCCGAGGTTCACCAGACGCCACCGCACGCTGTCGCCCACCGTGTAGGTGAGGCGCTCGGTGTACGGCCACATCCTGCCGTTGAAGGTGAAGAGCACGCGCGATCCCTTTGTCGACTCCGTGGGGCCTCGTACGTGCTCATAGATGTTCGTGACGATGATGCGGTCGGGGCGCGGCGGCGCACCCGCCGGATCGACGACGAGCACCGCGCGCAGCTGCCCGCCCTCGTCGCTGGAGAGCACCGGCACGCCGCGGTGGATCGGCAGTGCGTAGTAGACGAACGTGCCCACCGCCGCCGGGGTGAATGCGAGCTGGCCACTCGCGCCCGGGGCGACGAGCACGGCGTCCTTGCACGGGAAGCGGCACGCCGCGACGAACATGACGGTGTCGCGCAGCGTGTTCCGCATCGTGACGTCGATCCGCGTGCCGAGCGGGATGCGCATCAGCGGCCCCGGATTGCTCGGCGCGCGGCCCTCTTCCCCGAAGAGTGCGGCGATCACGGGCGGTGCGTCGGCCGGCCCGGGATGCCACTTCGCGTCCGCGGCGTACAGCCGCACGGTGAGCACGCCGCGGCGCAGCGTCCCCGCGGACTTCGTGTTGTCGTTCGTGATCGCGTCAGGAAGGTCCGTGTGGCGGAACTCCGACCGGAGGCGCGACGCGCCGGAGGGAGAAGCCATTACAGAAGCGGCGACGACGAGCGCGCAGAGGGGAGCTGCGCCAAACAGAGTGGTACGCATCTACCGTCGGGTGGGGTCGCGGTGACGCTGCCGTGCTGCATGCGGTGGCGTTCGCCGCCCGCGCGAGACATGTAACGCCGCGCGCCTGACACGGCAAGCAACGGGAAACGTTCGCTCGCCGCGAAACATGTGTGTCGTGCATCGAGCGATTGGACCACCGTCCAATCCTCCCCTGTCGCGCCCTCCGGATAACTAGTGAGCCGAGCGAATCCGCGTCGGCGCGGAAGGGGGGCAGATGTCACAGGCGCGACAGAGCTCGACGAGAGCCCGATCGAGGGCGGCCGCCGCCGCGGTCGCACTCGCCTGTCTGATCCCGATCAGCGCATGCGGCAAGGCGAAGGCGGAGGGCAAGCCGCTGCCGAAGGACGCGGCGGGGATCGCGGTGGAGGCGTACGTCTACGGCTATCCGCTCGTGACGATGGATCAGACTCGGCGCGTCACGACGAACGTCGCCGTCGCCGGCGACCAGCGCGCGCCGATGGGCCAGTTCGCCAACATGACCGCATATCCGGATGCGTCGTACCACGACGTCACCGCGGCGAACGCCAACACTTTGTACTCGAATGCCTGGCTCGACCTGAGCAAGGAGCCGTACGTGCTCTCGCTTCCCGACGAGAACGGACGGTACTTCCTCATGCCGATGCTCAGCGCCTGGACCAACGTGTTCTTCTCGCCGGGCAAGCGCACCACCGGCACGGACGAGCAGCGCTACGTCATCGCCGGCCCGCACTGGAAGGGAACGCTGAACGTGCCCGGCGCGTCGCTCGTCCGCGCGCCGACGAACATGGTGTGGCTCATCGGCCGGACCTTCGCGCAGGAGACGCCGGAAGATCTCGCCGAAGTGAACACGCTGCAGCGGCAGTACGCGCTCGTCCCGCTCAGTGCGTTCGGGAAGCCGTACACTCCACCAGTCGGGAAGGTCGACGAGTCGATCGACATGAAGACGCCCGTCCGCGATCAGGTCAACGCGCTCGACGCGAAGCACTTCTTCAATCGGCTCGCGATGCTCCTGAAGGACAATCCGCCCTCGCGCCGCGACTCGCAGCTCGTCGAGCGCATGGCGAGCATCGGCATCGTTCCCGGCAAGCCATTCGACGAATCCAAGCTCGGCCACCACGCGAAGGCGATCCTCGAGGACCTGCCGCAGCGCGCGCAGCAGCGCATCCTCGCCGTGGGCCACGACATGGATGCCGTCAACGGCTGGCACTACGCGACCAACCTCGGTCGCTACGGCAAGAACTGGGATCTGCGCGCCTACATCGCGTACGTCGGACTCGGCGCCAACCTGCCGCAGGATGCGATCTACCCGATCGCCAGCGTCGACGGGTTGGGTCTCCCGCTCGACGGCTCGCGCACCTACGTCCTCCACTTCGACAAGGGCGAGCAGCCCCCGGTGAAGGGATTCTGGTCGGTGACGATGTACGACCCGCAGTACTTCCTCGTCCCGAACCCGCTGAACCGCTATCAGATCAGTCCGACGCAGTCGCCGGTGACGACGAACCCCGACGGCTCGCTCGACATCTACATCCAGCACGACAATCCGGGCGCGGCGAGGATGAAGAACTGGCTCCCCGCGCCGACGGGGCCGTTCGTGGTGATGCTGCGCCTGTACTGGCCCGACCAGTCCGTCATCGACGGCACGTGGAAGCCGCCGGGGATCAGACAGGGCTCGGCCGCGGTGGCCTCCGACCGATAGCGCGCGTGGCGCGCTGAACGATGCACTGACCCGAAGCGCTGGCGGCAATGCCGGCGCTTCATCACGTTCAGCAGACGCAACGTCCGACTCCTTCGGAGGACCGCCGCATGGAACGCAAGACCGCGCACGACTTCGACCAGGACCTGCTCATCCTGTTCGACGCCTACGTCCACGGCGTGATCGATCGCCGCAGCTTCCTCGACCAGGCCTCCCGCTTCGCCGTCGGTGGCGTCACCGCCGCGATGCTGCTCGACCAGCTGAGCCCGAAGTTCGTCGAGAACCAGGTGGTGCGGCGCGACGACGCGCGCATCGGCGCCGAGTACGTCGAGTACGATTCGCCGAACGGTTCGGGGAAGATGCGCGGGTACCTCGTGCGCCCGAACGGCGCGAGCGGCAAGCTCCCCGGCATCCTCGTCATCCATGAGAACCGCGGGCTCAACCCGCACATCGAGGACATCGCGCGCCGTCTCGCACTCGCGAACTTCGTCGCCTTCGCCCCGGACGCGCTCTTCCCGCTCGGCGGCTACCCGGGGGACGAGGACAAGGCGCGCGAGCTCTTCCCGAAGCTCGATCAGAGCAAGACGCGCGAGGATTTCGTCGCCGCGTACCAGTTCCTGAAGGCGCGCCCGGAGACGACCGGCAAGATCGGCGCGGTGGGCTTCTGCTACGGTGGCGGCATGGTGAACTACCTCGCGACACGGCTGCCGGACCTTTCCGCTGGCGCGGCCTTCTACGGCTCCGCGCCGAACCTCGAGGACGTCCCGAAGATCAGGGCGCCGCTGCTGATCCAGTCCGCCGAGGTGGACGAACGGATCAACGCGGGCTGGCCGGCCTACGAGCAGGCGCTCAAGGCGGCGAACGTCCGCTACGAGCGCTACCTCTATCCGGGCACGCAGCACGGCTTCAACAACGACACGACCCCGCGCTACGACGCGGCGGCGGCGAAACTGGCCTGGGAGCGCACCCTCGCCTTCTTCAACACGAACCTTCGCTGAGACTTACCTCAGGTCAGACCTGTTGGGGTCAGACCTGCCGAGGTCAGACCTGATGAGGTCAGACCTGCCGAGGTCAGACCTGATGAGGTCAGACCTGTTCGGGTCAGACCTGATGAGGTCAGACCCCATGGGGTCAGACCCCGGGCAAGCGTATGGGACCGATGAGTTTGGCCGGGTAGGGCAGTCCAATCTCTCGAATGCAGTCGACTCACCCACCGGACACGTGACATAGGAGACGATCCATGCCCCGCACGACGCTGCTCGTTGCCTCCCTGCTGCTCGCCGCCGCCACCGTCGCCGACGCCCAGGCGGTGGGGAATCGCGTCAAGGTGAACGGGATGCAGATGTACTACGAGGTGTCCGGCGCCGGCGATCCGCTGATCGTGCTGCACGGCGCCTACATGAACATCCCGTCGATGGGCGCGATCATCCCGAAGCTCGCGATGACCCACAAGGTCTATGCACTCGAGCTGCAGGGGCACGGCCGGACGACGGACATCGACCGTCCGATCACCTACCCGAACCTCGCCGACGACGTCGCGGCGTTCATGGACGCCGTCGGGCTCCCGAAGGCCGACGTGTTCGGCTACTCGATGGGCTCCGCCGCCGCGCTGCAGCTCGCGATCCGGCATCCAGAAAAGGTGAACAAGCTCGTCGCCGCGTCCGTCGCGTACGACGCGAAGGGCTTTCAGCCGGCGTTCACCGCGATGATCCCGACCATGACGCCGGAGATGTTCGCCAACACACCGCTCCCCGCCGAGTACAAGAAGCTCGCGCCCAATCCCAACGG
>Ga0070684_100002837_pt1 | contig 12874 bp, 10 predicted proteins | sample KBSC723LmetaG_FD_65653 | JGI IMG/M metagenome (GOLD analysis project Ga0070684, IMG submission 65653) | Corn rhizosphere microbial communities from Kellogg Biological Station, Michigan, USA - KBS C7.2-3L metaG | ecosystem: Host-associated > Plants > Roots > Rhizosphere ...
TACCCGCGCTCCGAGAGGTTGTAGCGGTTCTGGACGGCGGTGATCGGCACCACCTGGCGGGCGCGGTCGATCTCCTCGACCCCGACCTCCGAGAGGCCGATGTGCCGGATCTGCCCCCGGTCTCGATACTCCTTGATGGCGCCGAGGCTCGTCTCGAGCGGCGTCTCCGGGTCGACGCGGTGCAGGTAGTAGAGCTCGATCGTGTCGGTGCGGAGGCTGCGGAGGCTCTGTTCGATCTGCGCGGCGAGCACCTCCGGCCGCCCCTCCCCTCGCCTGAAGCCCCCTTTCGTCTCGATCACGCATCCCGGAGGCGGCGAGGAGAGCGCGGCGCCGATCGTGCGCTCGCTCTCTCCCGACGTGTAGAGATGCGCGGTGTCGATCACGTTCACGCCGGCAGCGACCGCCTGCTCGACGAACTCGACGTTCTCGGGCGTGTGCGCGAGCCGGTTCGTGCCGAGCCCGACGCGGTTGACCTCCGTGTCTCCGAGTCGCAGCGTCCGCGTCACGACTTTCATGTTCCTCAGGTCGCGGGAGCGAAAACGAGCTCCGCGTCCCGGCTGACCAGCCCGCTGTAGCGGCCGCCCGCGCGAAGCAGGTCCTCGTGCCGGCCCGACTCGACGATATGGCCGTGGTCGAGGACGAGGATCTGGTCGGCGTCGCGGATCGTCGACAGGCGATGCGCGATTGCGATCGTCGTACGCCCCTCCGAGAGCCTGTCGAGCGCCTCCTGCACCAGTCGCTCGGTCCCCGTGTCGAGCGAGCTCGTCGCCTCGTCGAGGATGAGGATCGGCGGGTTGCGCAGGATCGTTCGTGCGATCGCGATGCGCTGCTTCTCGCCCCCGGAGAAGCGGTAGCCGCGCTCGCCGACGACGGTGTCGTAGCCCTCGGGGAGCGCCGCGATCACGTCGTGGATACGTGCGGCGTCTGCGGCGGTCTCGATCTCCTCGTCCGTCGCGTCCGGCTTCGCGAAGCGGAGATTGTCGCGCACGGAATCGTGGAAGAGGTACGTCTCCTGGGAGACGACCCCGACGAGGTCGGTCAGCGCCGGGAAGCTCAGGTCGCGCACGTCGACGCCGTCGATCGTGATCCGGCCGCGCGTGACGTCGTAGAGCCTCGCGGCGAGGTAGGCGAGCGTCGTCTTGCCGGAGCCCGTCTCGCCGACGAGCGCCGTGGTTGTGCCCGCGGGAACGTTGAACGACACGTCCTCGAGCGTCCAGTGCTCGCCGTAGCGGAACCAGACGTGGTCGAAGACGACGTCACCGGCTCGCGCGGCCGGGAGCGCGTCCGCCTTCTCGACGATGTCGATCGGCTCGTCGAGGTACTCGAAGATGCGATCGAAGAGCGCGAGCGAGGTCTGCACGTCCAGCCCGACACCGAGCAACGACCCGACCGGGAAGAAGAGCCGCGTCTGCAGCGTCGTGAACGAGACGAGGAGCGGGATCGAGACCGCGCTCGAGCCATGCGCGAGCGCGAGCCCGCCGAACCAGTAGACGGCCGCGGGCATGACGGCAAAGCTGGTCTGGATCATCGCCATCACCCAGCGGCCGGTCATGCGCTGGCGTACCTCCAGGTCCGCGAGGCGGCGCGAGTCGGCCTCGAAGCGATCGGCGAGCTCGGCTCCGCGGCCCATCGTCTTGCCGAGCAGGATCCCGGAGACGGAGAGCGACTCCTGGACGACGCTCGAGATGTCCGCGAGCGTCTCCTGCGTCGTCTTTGCGATGCGCCTGCGCTCGTTGCCGACGCGCCGCGTGAGGAGGACGAAGAACGGGATCAGCGCGAAGGCGAACAGGGAGAGCTGCCAGCTGAGGAAGAGCATGCCGACCATCGTCGCGGCGACCGTCGTCACGTTCGACGCGATCGAGGTGGCGGTGTTCGTGACGACGTTCTGCACGCCGCCGATGTCGTTCGAGATCCGCGACTGCACCTCGCCGGTCCGCGTGCGCGTGAAGAACGCGAGCGAGAGCTTCTGCAGGTGCCGGAAGACCGCGGAGCGCAGGTCGTGCATGACGCGCTGGCCGACCTGGTTCGAGAGCAGGGTCTGGATCACTCCGAGCGCCCCCGTCACGAGTGCGATCGCGATCATGCCCGCGGCGTTCAGTGACAGCGCGCGGGTGTCGTTCCGCCCGATCGCCTCGAGCGCGTTCTTGAGCAGGAAGGCCGGCACGACGCCGAGCGCGGCCGATCCGACGATCAGCGCGAGGACGCTCCCGAGCCGCAGCTCGTACGGCGAGAAGAGCCTGCCGATCCGGCGCAGGTTGGCCCGGCGCACCGCGGGATCCGCGGGGCGCTCGGGCGGCGCCTCCGCGCCCCTTACCCTCTCGAACACCGCACCAGCTCTCGCACGAGGGGCTCGAACCGCTGGCCTTCGGGGGTCAAGCGGTATTCGACCGCAGGCGGGCGTGTGTCCAGCACCCGCCGCTCCAGCAACCCCGCGGCGACTAGCTCCGTCAGCCGCGCCGTCAGCGTCCCCGGCGGGACGCGCCCGAGGACGGTGACGAACTCGTTGAAGCGCGAGGCGCCCTCGACCGAGGCGTAGAGGATCGAGAGCGTCCAGCGCCGCTCGAGGAGGCCCGCCGCGCGGCGGACCTCCTCGGGCATGGGCTCACGCCGCTTGCAGCGCATGGTCGGGCGTCGGCTCGAGTGCGAGCTCGAGCACCTCGGAGACGCTGAGCACGGGGTGGAACCGCATCGACTCGCGGACTTCCTCGGGGACGTCCTCGAGATCGGGCCGGTTGCGCTCCGGGATGATCACCTCGGTCAGACCCGCGGCGTGCGCGGCGAGCACCTTCTGCTTCAGCCCGCCGATCGGCAGCACGCGACCCTGCAGGGTCACCTCGCCGGTCATCCCGACCGTGTGCTTGACCGGCCGCTTCGTGAGCAGCGAGGCGAGCGCCGTGGTCATCGTGATACCGGCGCTCGGCCCGTCCTTCGGGATCGCCCCGGCCGGGACGTGCACGTGGAACGACTTGCCGTCCAGGTCGTCCGCCCCGATGTCCAGGTCGTCGCCGTGCGCGCGGACCCAAGAGAGGGCGATCTGTGCCGACTCCTTCATCACGTCGCCCAGCTGTCCGGTGAGGACGAGGCCGCCTTCGCCGTCCATGCCGGTCGCCTCGACGAAGAGGACGTCGCCGCCGGTCCCGGTGACCGCAAGGCCTGTCGCCACGCCCGGCACGGCCGTTCGCTCGGCGGCTTCCTGCCAGAAGCGCTGGCGCCCGAGCCCGTCGCGCACCTGGTCGAGGCCGATCGCGATCGGGGCCTCGGCGTCGCCGGATGCGATCCGGGTCGCCGTCTTGCGCAGCAGCTTCCCGAGCTCGCGCTCGAGCTGCCGCACGCCCGCCTCGCGCGTGTACTCGCTGACGATCGTCGAGATCAGCTCGTCGCGGATCTCGACCTCGTCCTCGCGCAGGCCGTTCCGCTCACGCTGCCGCGGCCAGAGATAGCCACGGGCGATCGCGACCTTCTCGTCCACCGTGTAGCCGTCGAAGCGGATGACTTCCATTCGGTCGAGCAGCGGCCCCGGGATCGTCTCCGCGACGTTCGCCGTCGCGATGAAGACGACCTGAGAGAGGTCGAGCTCGACGTCGAGGTAGTGGTCGCGGAACGAATGGTTCTGCGCCGGGTCGAGCACCTCCAGCAGCGCCGCCGACGGGTCGCCCCGCCAGTCCGCGCCGACCTTGTCGACCTCGTCGAGCATGATCACCGGGTTCATCGTCCCGGCGTCGCGGAGCGCCCGGACGAGCCTGCCCGGGAGCGCTCCGATGTAGGTGCGGCGGTGCCCGCGGATCTCGGCTTCGTCACGGACCCCGCCCAGGGACATGCGCACGAACTCTCGGTTCAGCGCCCGGGCGATCGACTCGCCGATCGAGGTCTTGCCGGTGCCGGGCGGGCCGATCAGGGTCAGGATCGCCCCGGACCGCTTGTCCTCGGCGATGCCGCGCTCCTGGCGCAGCTTGCGCACTGCGAGGTACTCGACGATCCGCTCCTTCACGTCCTCGAGCCCCGCGTGGTCGGCGTCGAGGATCTCGCGCGCGAGCTTCGGGTCGAGCCGCTCGTCGGACGTCGTCCCCCACGGCACCGCAAGCAGCCAGTCGAGGTAGGTGCGGATCATCGACGCCTCGCCGGAGGCGTCGCCCATCCGCTCCAGCCGACCGAGCTCCCGCTCCGCCTGCTCGCGCACCTCGTCGGGCATGTCGGCTCCTTCGATCTTCGTGCGGTACTCGTCCACGACCGAGGCCTCGTCCTCTCCGAGCTCCTTGCGGATGGAGTCGAGCTGCTTGCGCAGGAAGTACTCGCGCTGCTGAGCCTGCGCGCCGGACTCCACGTCCTCGCGGATACGGCGGCGGACCTGCAGCTCGGCGAGCCGATCGCGCTGGAGCGACAGCGCCAGCTCGAGACGCGCTACGACGTCGACGGTCTCGAGGAGCTCGACGCGCTGCTCGAAGCTCAGATCGGGTGAGTAGGCGGCAGTGTCGGCGAGGGCGCCGGCCTCCGCGACGGAGCGCAGGAACTCGGCGATGCGTGGATCGGCGTCGCGCAGCTCCAGGATCTCCTGGACGACGGCGCGGTACTCGGTCTCCAGCTGGCGCGTCTTGATCGGCGGAGGCGTCTCGTCGAGCCGCTCCTCGACCTCGACGTACAGGCGGCCGCCGGAGCCCGTCTCGGCCGCGCCGATCAGCGCACGGTGAAGGCCGCTCAGCGTCGCAACCGGGGCGCCGCCGGGCAGCCGCGCGGTCTCGACGACCTCGGCGAGCGTGCCGACCTCGGCGTACACGCCTTCGTGGCGCGGCACCAGGACGACTCGGTCCTCGTCTCCGGTGTCGAGCGGGAGGGTCACCGTCATGTCCGGGAACACGACGGTGTCCTCTAGGGGGATGAGCAGGTACTTCTCCATGAACGAAATCTCCTGATCTAGTCGGCGTATTAACTACAAAGATTGTAGCTACACACGGACAAGCCGCCGGAGCCACGGCACGGCCTGGCGTTACCGTAGCGCCGTGGATCTCGTGCTCCTCGAAAGCGCCCTCGCCGAGCTGGGTGAGCCGCCTTACCGGGCGCGGCAGGTCTGGGAATGGGCCACGCGCGGGGCCGAGTCCTACGACGCGATGACGACGCTTCCCAAATCGCTCCGGCCCCGGCTCGAGGAGACCGTGCCGTTCTCGACCCTGGAGCTCGTCGCCGAGCAGGAGTCGCGGGACGGCACGATCAAGGCTCTCTTCAAGACGGCCGATAGCCATCCGGTCGAGGCCGTCCTCATGCGCTACCGCGACGGGCGCCGCTCGTTGTGCCTCTCCTCGCAGTCGGGCTGTCCGCTGACGTGCACCTTCTGCGCGACCGGTTCGATGCGCTTCAGACGCAACCTGACGGAGTCCGAGATCCTCGACCAGGCGCTGCACTTCCGGCGCAAGGAGCCCGTGAACCACGCGGTGTACATGGGCATGGGCGAGCCGTTCCTGAACTTCGACGCGGTCGTCGCCTCCGCGCGTCGGCTGCCCGAGCTCGGGATCACACATCGCCGCACCACGATCTCCACGGTCGGCTGGCTGCCCGGCCTTCAGCGGTTCGTCGACGAGGTCGACGCGCCCATCCGCCTGGCGCTCTCGATCCACGCCGCCGATCCTCAGAAGCGCTCGCGGCTGATGCCCGTGAACGACCGCTACCCGCTCGCCGACGTGCTCGCCGAGTGCCGGCGCTACGCCGAGCTCCGGCGCCGCCAGGTGTTCGTCGAGTACGTGATGCTCGCGGGCGTGAACGACTCGGCGGACGATGCGAGGCAGCTCGCCGAGCTGCTCGGGCGCGGGACGTTCAAGGTCAACCTGATCCCCTACAACCCCACCGGGCGCTTCGACGGCTCCTCACGGGAGGCGATCGCTGCCTTCAAGGCCGAGCTGGACCGCGCGCGTGTCCCGGCGACGGTGCGCCTCACGAGGGGACGGGACATCGACGCGGCGTGCGGCCAACTCGCGGCCGCGGCCCGGCAGCAGCCCGCCTAGCCACGTGTTCCACACGTTCACGCAGCTGGTCGCCGACGCGTCCGGCTGGGCATACCTGATCGTCTTCCTGTTCGCGATCCTCGACGCCGTAGTGCCGCTCGTCCCTAGCGAGACCGCGGTCATCACGGCCGGCGTGGTGGCCGCCAACGGCGATCTGAGCCTCGCCCTGATCATCCCCGCCGCTGCGAGCGGCGCCTTCATCGGCGACAACTGTGCGTATCTCATCGGCAGGCGGTTCGGCTGGCGCGCGACGAAGCGCGTCAGCGGAGAGAAGGGCATGCGGCGCATGAAGTGGGCCGAAGAGCAGCTCGAAGAGCGCGGCGGAGAGCTGATCGTCGTCGCGCGGTTCATTCCCGGCGGCCGTACCGCGGTGACGCTCAGCGCAGGCACGCTCGGCTATCCGTGGCGGCGTTTCGCAGCATTCGACGCGGCGGCCGCGCTCGCGTGGGCGCTCTACGCGTCGCTGCTCGGCTACTACGGCGGCAAGACCTTCGAGAGCTTCTGGGGACTCGTGGTCGCCCTCCTGTCCGCGTTCGCGATCGCGGGTGGGATCGAGCTCACGCGCTGGATTCTGAAGCGCCGCCGGGGCTAGAGCCTGCGGCTCAGTGCGAGCACGCCGGCGACGTACTGCCGGGTCTCGCCGAACAGGCCATGACGGAGCAGGAACTGCAGGACTCCGACGTCGTAGCCGCGCATGCCGCGGCGGATGACGCGAGCGCCGAAGAGAGGCTTCCCCCAAGAGCCGAGCGCCGCTCGCGTCCGCGGCCCCGCGAGGCCGTCGACGGTGAGCCGATGGCGCCGCTGGAAGGCTCGGACCGCATGGACCGTCTTCGGCCCCTGGACGCCGTCGATCGAGCCTCGGTACAGCCCCTGCTGGCGGAGCGCGATCTGGAGCCCCGCGACCTGGGGATTGAAGCCGTGCGCCGCAGGGGCGAGGGAAGCAGCAGCGCCGCAGTCGCCGCCACGATCGTGACGACCAGGCGGTTCACTCGCCTAGGGTTGGCGGTGCAGAGCCGGTTTACTCCCTTTCAAGTCGTAGTAGCGGCCGCGAGTTGTTTCCCTCCGCCGCCCCGCGTACGCTCACCACGCATGTCCGAGGCGACCGCATCAGCCACAGGCCCCGCCGAGCCGGAGCAGGCCTCCAAGAGCCGGCGCACGGTCAGGATCGTTGCCTGGATCGTCGGGCTCGTCCTCTTGCTCGGCCTGCTCGACCTGGTCGGGATCGACGTCCGCGGCTGGCTCAGCGAGCTCTGGGACACGGTCACGGAGATCTCGTTCGGCTACATCGTCCTCGGCTGCCTCTTCCAGGGCCTGCAGACCGTCCTGACCGGCCTCGGCTGGTACGGGATTTTGCGTTACGCATATCCGCGCGGCGTGACCTTCATGCCAGTGCTCGCGTCGTACGCGGCCGGCGTCGCGCTGAACAACTTCCTGCCCGCGAACATCGGGACGTTCGTGACGCTGCTCATGTACGTCGCGGTCGTACGCGGCTCCACGTTCCCGGGCGTGCTCGCCGGCTACGTCGTCCAGAAGATCTTCTACTTCATCATCGGCACGCTGATCTACATCTACCTGTTCTGGGCCGTGGCCGGCTCCTTCGAGTTCCAATTCGGAAACGAGCGCGACGCGGTCACGAACCACCCCCTGCTGATCCTCGGGATCGTCTTCGGGGCGATCTTCCTGCTGGTCCTGCTCGCGCGGATCTTCTGGGGCTGGGTCAAGAAGATGTGGGCGCGGGCAAAGAAGGGCGCGGCCATCCTCGGCGACATGCGCGCGTACGTGAAGCTCGTGCTGATCCCGCAGGTAGGCGGCTACGTGGCGAAGGTGATGGTGATCATCGTCTTCCTCGCCGCGTACTCGATCCCCGTGACGTTCGGATCGGTGATGAGCGTTCTCGGCTCGAACCAGCTCGCGAACATCCTCTCGTTCACGCCCGGCGGCGTCGGCATCAATCAGGCGTTCAACTCGTTCGCGCTCGACAGCTACACGGACTCGACGACCGCTACCGCCTATTCGATCTCGCAGCAGCTGATCACGACAGCGTTCAACGTCGGCTTTGCCGTCATCCTCATCTGCGTCGTGTTCGGCTGGAGCGGCGGGTCGCAGCTCGTCCGCACCTCCTATTCCGGCGCGAAGGAGAAGGCGGGCGAGATGCGGGCGAAGCGGGGCGATGGGCTCGGCGGAGAGGCCGACGAGCCCGAATCGGCCTGAGGGCTGAGGGCCAGGCTGCGGCTGCCCGGCCCTCCCCGCTCCTCAGTGCGACATCGTGCCCTTGACGTCGCCGACCTTGAGCAGGCCGACCTGTCCCTGGTCGACCGCAGCGAAGGCGTGTGACACGAACGGATAGAGCCCCGGCTTGTCGATCTTGACGTCGAAGACGCCGCCGCCGCCGGCCGGGACGCTCACCGTCTGCACGTTGTTCAGCGCGTGCGCGGGATTCATGTCGGCGAACGGGTACGCGGTGTTGAGCACGGTCCCGACGATGTGGAAGTCCGTGTCGATCGACGGACCGGCGTCGACGACCCAGAAGCGGACGAGCTCGCCCGGCTTGGCGGTCAGCGGATGCTTCACGTACTGCCCGGAGTAGCCGTTGAACGTCATCCAGTCGGGCGTCCGGGCGTGCGCCTTCGTCATGTCGAACTGCGCCGGTGACTTCAACCCGTCCGAGTTGAGGTACCACTCGCTGGCGACGAGGACGTAGTTCTTGTCCGCCTTGGGCAGGACGCCCGCTCTCGGCTCGACGACGATCGCGCCGTACATGCCGTTGGCGATGTGCATCAGCACCGGCTTCGTGCCGCAGTGGTACATGAAGACGCCGGCGTCTTTCGCCCGGAACGTGTAGCTGACGGACTCACCAGGCATGACGTCGCGGAAGGCCTTGTCCGGCGCCACCCGGGCGGCGTGAAAGTCGACGGAGTGCGGGATCGCGCCATCGTTCGTGAGCGTGATCTTCACCATTTGTCCCTGACGGACATGGATCACCGGACCGGGTGCGCCGCCGGCCCAGGCCCACGCTGCGTACTTGACGCCGGGGGCGATCTCCACGGTCACGTCCTTGAGGACGAGCTTGACGTCGGCGATCGGGCCGGCGGGGACGGCCGGCATCGCTGCGGGGAACGGCTCGTGGGCGGTTGCGAGCGCGTCGGCGTTCGAGGGGGCCGCACCCGCGTAGCTGGTCATGGAGCCGGCGGTGCCCGAGCCGGACATGCCAGGCATATCTGCCGTCGACTGGTTACCGCCGGACGTCACTCCTGCCGCGGCGCGCTCGGCTGCGCTCTTCGCGTTGTGAGCGTCGAACCACATCGACGCGGCGAAGACGGCGAGAATTGCGACGAGGACCCCGAGAATCGTCGCGACGATCGCCGAGAGCGCGTGCGAGTCCGATTCGTCGTGTGGGATGCCGCCAGCAGAGTAGGTCGGGGTGCGTGGGTGATCCGGATTCGCTCCGTTCGAGCGCGTTCGGGGTGGTGAGAGAGTGGGCACGCTGGGTCTCCTTGTCGAAGGTCTCGGCTCATCGTGGTTTCCAGCCGGCGACGCGGCCTCATGGCGAGCCCGCAGTCTCGATCCGGACTCGGCCACAAGCCCGCTGCGGGTTTTCCGCAGCGCCGACGACTCAGATCAGCCGGTCGGCGACCGGGAACACGGCATCGGCCTCGATGCAGGAAGCCAGCGCCATCGCCACGCCTTCGTCGCCCGTGAACAGCGAGTGCCACCCATGGCCGAGGCGAGCCGCACGGGCCTCGGCTTGAAGCGCGGCGTGCTGCGCGAAGGCGCGGGCGCGATCGAGCCACTGCTCGTTCTTGGTGCGCTCCCAAAGTGCGAGCAGCGCATAGGCATTCCCGGCCGTTCCGTGGCAGAGGCCCGGAGCGTCGCGGATCGGCCCCGCCTCCCAGACGAGGCGGCCTCCGGCGAGGAGGAGCTCTCCCCACTCCTCGTCGGCCGACGCGATCTTCGCAAGCGTCGACATCACACCCGCTGCGCCGTGGCACCACTGCACGCGGATCCGATCGTTGGCGACCAGCGACTCGCCGACGTCCGTCGACCAGTTCGCGCGCCCGTCCTCGACCACCGCGAGCCGGGTCAGCGTCTCGACCGCGCGCCGCTCGACCTCCGATCGACGATCCGCGCCGAGCAGGTCGCCGCCGCGAAGGAGGACGTGGAGGTTGCCGACGAGACCGTGCGCGGCGCCGAGGTAGCGCGCATCTTTCTCACCGAAGCGCTGCGTCCACGCCCAGACGCCGAGTGCTTCGTCGTACCACCACTCGTCGAAGAGCCGTTCAGCGCCGTCCGCCCAGAACTCGGCCCAGCGCTCCTCCCCTGCCCGAGCGTGGAGCTCGGCGGCGAGGGCCATGTAGCCGGGATGGCCGAACATGATGTCGAGCGCGGGATCGGTCAGCGACGCACGCGCCAGCTCGAAGAGCCGGTCTCGGCGCGACGCATCGGGCCAGCGGTGCTCGGCGACGGCCAGCGTTCCGGCCGGGCCGAACCAGACGCCGTTCGCCGCGTAATCGAACGGATCGGGCTCGGCGGCGAGCTTCGCCTCGAGCGACTCCACCTGCTCGCGGTCGACGATGTCCGGCGAGCAGTAGCCCGTGTCAGCCAGCTCGCCGAGGGCCCACGCGATGCCCGCCGCGCCGTGGTAGACGGCGCTCGCCGGTCCCTCCTCCTCGCTGTCCGCGTCCTCCCGATCGAGTGGCCAGCGGCCGTCCGCGCGGTCGAGGTCGGCCTCCGCGCGCCCGGCGATCCTGGCGATCGCAGCGCGCGCGCCGGCCTCCGTGAACGGACGGTCTGTGAGGGGCTCGTGGCGCTCGGGCGTGAAGAGCACCGTCAGACCGTAATGACGAGCTTCCCCCTGGCGTGGCCTTCACCGAAATGCGCGAGGGCGTCGACTGCCTGGCTCAGGGGATAGGTGCGCTCGATCACCGGCTTCACCTTGCCGCTGTCGAACAGCTCGCCGAGGTACGTCAGGTTCTCCGTCGTGATGTCGGCGACGAAGAACTTCACGGTCTGGCTTCGGCCCTTCCCCTTGAGGAACGTCCCGGCGATGTGAGGCAGCGGGCCGAGCCCGCGATACGACATGCGTCCTCCGATCAGGACGTACGTCGCGTCGTCGGTCAGCACCGGCCGACAGGCGAGGAACGAGGTGCGGCCCGCGATGTCGAGGAAGAGCTCGTGGCGGATCCCGAGCTTCGTGAAGTCGTCCTTCGTGTAGTCGACCACGCGGTCGGCACCGAGCGCCCAGGCCTGCTCGACGTTCCTCGTGCTGCAGACGGCCGTGACCTCCGCGCCGAACGCCTTGGCGAGCTGCACCGCGAACGTCCCCACGCCGCCGGACGCGCCGTTGACGAGGACCTTCTGCCCCGCCTGCACGCCGCCCTTGTCCCGCAGCGCCTGGAGCGCGGTCACCGCCGCCACGGGCACGGCCGCAGCCTCGTCGAACGACAGCGAGGCGGGCTTGGGCGCGAGGCGGTCCCCCCGGGCCTTCGCGTGCTCCGCCCACGCGCCGGTGCCGACGCCGTAGACCTCGTCGCCCGGCCGAAAGCCCTCCACGTCTTTCCCGACGGCCTCGATCGTTCCGGCGAGATCCCCGCCGACGGTCGGGTCGTTTGGCGCGCGGAGCCCGTTCCCGAGGCGCGCGAAGTACGGGCCTGTCACGCCGTACCACTCGACCGGGTTCACCGAAGATGCGTGCACGCGCACGAGCGCCTGGTGGTCTTCGAGCTCGGGGATGTCGAGCTCCCCGACCTCGAGCACGCCTGGCCCCGGACGGCCGTATCCCTTGTGCACGATTGCCTTCATCGTGGTCGCTCTCGACTCTGCCAACGTCCCGTCCTCCTTCAGTGCCATGACTGCCATTTCGTCGCACTCCTCTCTACGTACGGTGTAAGCTTATGGCGTAAGCCTAGACATACGCCGTAAGCTTGTCAAGACGATGACGCAGACGAGAGCCCCAGTGACCCGCGAACGCGTGCTCCGGGCCGCGCTCGAGCTCGCCGACGAGGGCGGAGTCGAGGGGGTCAGCATGCGCAAGATCGCCGACGAGCTGGGCGTGAAGGCGATGTCGCTCTACAACCACGTCGCGAACAAGGACGACGTGCTCGACGGCATGGTGGACGCGACGTACGCCGAGATCGCCGCCCCCACTCCGGGCACGGAGTGGCAAGCCCAGGTCCGGGAGATCGCCATCTCGGCCCACGAAGTCTTCCTCAGCCATCCCTGGGCCGCCGGCCTGCAGACGAGCGTCAAGCCAGGCCCCGGGCGACTGCGCTACGGCGACCGGCTTCTCGGCTGCTTCCGTAATGCGGGCTTCTCGAAGGAGCTGACCTACCACGGGTACCACATCATCGAGAGCTACATCCTCGGATACACGTCCCAGGTGCTCGCCTACCGGGCCGTCGACACGGCTCAGTTCGAAGACGTCGTGGAGCGTTTCACCCGAGGCGACTTCGCCAAGGAGTATCCGCATTTCACCGAGCACGCTCTCCAGCACATGGAGCCCGAGCCCGGGCAGGAGGACGTCAACGCGTACGAGCTCGGCTTGGACATGATCCTGTTGGGGCTCGAGGGCGAACGCACAGCGGAGAGCCACCGCGCGGATTAAGTGAGTGGACACAGAAGAGGGCCCCCGGCTGCGCGGGGGCCCTCTTCTCCCACTAGTTCGTTCGGGCTTAGCCTCGGCCGACTACGAGGTTGACCGGGAAGCCGCGCCGTCTGAGCGCGCCCGGGCGCGGGTTCTGCCTGATGACCCGTCCGCGGAGGGAGCGTCTCGAGCGTGCTCGCCGGACTCGTCCGACCGAGCAGTGCCTTGCCCGAATCTTCCGCTTAGCAGCTCCGAGCCGCAGCCCGAGCACGCGAGGAACGCGGCACCGGACAGGCGGAGGCGG
>Ga0070684_100002841_pt1 | contig 12865 bp, 9 predicted proteins | sample KBSC723LmetaG_FD_65653 | JGI IMG/M metagenome (GOLD analysis project Ga0070684, IMG submission 65653) | Corn rhizosphere microbial communities from Kellogg Biological Station, Michigan, USA - KBS C7.2-3L metaG | ecosystem: Host-associated > Plants > Roots > Rhizosphere ...
GTTCCTGCCGTAGGAGATGGACCCGGTACCGGCGATGACGACGACGCCCGGCTGGCCTGGAGCGCCGGCCTCGAGCGCCACCAGCGCGTCGTTGACGACCAGGCACTTCGCCTTGTAGCCGATGCGCCGCATGATCCCCCGGACCACGCGGGCGTCGTCCGGACGATCGACGCCCGCGATGCCCAGGCAGATGGCGCCGGGGAGCACGTCGTGCTCCGCCAGCGCCTCTTCCATCACTTCGTGGAGGACCTTCTCGACTTCGAGTTCCCCCACCGCCTGCAGGTTGGCGCCGCCGCGGCGTGATTCCGCGAGGACGTTCCCCTTGCCGTCCGCGAGCATGCACACCGTCTTGGTGCCGCCCGCGTCTATGCCGAGTACGTGCAACAGCCCGTCCGCCTCCCTACCAATACAGCTTAAGGGAGAACTGGAGTTCCCGCGGGTTGCGGGTCCCCGTAATCTGGCCGACCGTGCTGTTGGGGAACGACGCGCACGTCTGCGTCACGTCCGTGGTGCCGCTGCAGTCCGCGTTCACCGTCGTCCACTGCGTGTGGTTGAAGGCGTTGATGAAGTCGGTGCGGAACTGCAGGCGCGTCTGCGAGACGTAGAAGTTCTTCGACAGCGCGAGGTCGGTCTGGTTGCGCCCGGGCAGCCGCACCGGCGCGCGGCCGGAGTTGCCGTAGGTGCCGTCGGCATTGGGACCGAACGCGCTGGCGTCGAACCAGTAGGGGAACTGGTCGATGATCGTCGGCGTGCCGAGCACGGTCGCCTGGTTGCCGCGGCGGCCGTTGTTGGTGCTGACCAGGATGCGCGGCACCGGCGGGCCGGACTGGATGGTGGTGAAGCCGGACACCTGCCAGCCGCCGAGCACCGCTTTCAAGAGCGCGTCGGCGTCGCGGTAGAACGGCAGCTCGACGATGTAGGTCGCGTTGAAGATGTGGCGGCGATCGGTGCGCGCATCGGCGTACTCCGCGTCGAGATTCTTTGGGTTCTGCGGCAGGTCGACCGCGTCGCGATCGTTCGAGGCCGTCGTCTGGCTGCGGCTCAGCGTGTAGTTGACTGTGTAGGTCCCGGCGCGGCCGCCCTCGTGGCGGAACTGCGTCAGCAGCCCCTTGTAGTTGCTGTACGAGGTGGTCTGCCGCATGTTGATCGTGGTGTAGCCGCGATACGGACGCGCGGCGTTGATGTTGCCGCCCTGGGCCACGACGTCCTGCGGCTGCGGCTGGTTGATGTCGACCGGCTGGATCAGGTGATCGCCGTGCGAGCCGACGTAGCCGACGTCGATCGCGCCGCGGCGGTAGACCTGCCGCTGGTAGCCGATGTTCCACTGCTGCGTGCGCGGCGTGTCGAACGGCGCGCTGGTCGCGATCAGGCTCTTGAGACCGACCGTGCCCGGCGCGGTGCCCGACAACGGACTGGAGAGCGCCGCGTTCTGCACCGAGACCGTGTTGACGAACGGCGGATTGGTGAACGCGTTCTGCTCGAAGATGCCGACCAGCGGCTGGTCATAGTACAGACCGTAGCCGCCGCGGACGATCGACTTGCCGTCGCCCGTGGGATCCCACGAGAGGCCGGCACGCGGCTGGATGTTGTTGTGCTGGGTCGGATAGATGCCGCGCCCGTACGGATTGTTCGTGGCGGCGGCGACGAGGATGCCGTTCAGCGGATCGCCCGTATTCGGCAGCAGCGCCGAACAGGTCGCGGACGAACAGGTCGGGGCGCTCGCCGCGACATAGCGGGTCGGGTCGAACGTGTCGAGCAGGTTGTTCTTGTCCTTGATCGACGGGTACAGGCCATAACGCACGCCGTAGTCGAGCGTGACGCCCGGCGTGATCCGCCAGGTGTCCTGCGCGTACATCTCGTAGCGCTGCCAGCGCAGGTGATTGGTGACGTCGATCTGCGCTTCCGAGTAGGTACAGGTGGCGCCGCAGAGACCATCGGCGTTGCCCATGATGAAGTTCTGGAAGCCGGTACGTCCGCCGGTCACGCTCGGGAAGACGAACGATCCCTGCGTCTGGTTGTTGGCGTTCTCGTTCTTGGCCTCGAACCCGAACAGCACGCCGACCTTCAACCCGTGCTTGCCCTGCTGCCAGGTCAGGTTGTCGGTCACGGTGTTGTTGAAGTACTGGATGCGGAAGGCCTGAATCGTCGTTATCGGTGACAACTGGCTGCCACCGACGGACAGCGACGGCACGCGATTGGCGTTGTTCTCGGGAAAGAGCTCCGGAATGGTGACGTTGGCCTGCGTGCGGGTGTTGACGTTCTTGGGATCGTCGCTCGTCGCGATCTGGTTGCTCGAGAACTGATATTTCAATTCGTTGAGCATCTTGCCAACGGTGCCGCGCAACTCGACCGCGCCCACCTGCCCCGGCGTGTTGGTGTCGGTCTGGGAGACGAAGGGCACCGCGATGTTCGTGAACAGACCGCCGGGCTCCTGGCTCTTGGTGAGATCGTGCGTGTAGCGCCCGACCAATTTCCAGCGCGACCCGAGGTCATAATCGATGCGCACGACCTCCTGCCGCGTGTTGTTGATGCTCGGCGTGCTGTTCAGGTACTGTGCGGTGCCGCCCGCGGTGAAGAAGTTCGGCGCCGGCCACAGCGACAACAGCTTGACCGCGTTCGGATCGCGCAGAGCCGGGTCGACGTAGTTCACGTTCGTGGGATCGGTCAGCCACAACGGGTTGACGACGTTGGCGGTCTGCGCCGCCGGGGCGCGCGTCGAATAGCGCCATTCCTCCGACCAGAAGAAGAACGCCTTCTGCCGGCTGCGCAGCATCGGGCCGCCGATGCTGTAGCCGGGGTTCTGATAGCGGAGGCGCGGCGCGCTGCCGCGGATCGTCGGGTCGGTGCTGCGATTGCGAAAGAACGAGTTGGCGTTGAAGCGGTTGTTGCGCACGAAATCGTAGGCGGTGCCGCTGAACTTCTGCGAGCCGCCCCTGGTGACGATGTTGATGACGCCGCCGCCGCTGCGCGGGAACTCGGCCGCGTAGCTGCTGGTGATGATCTTGAACTCCTGGATCGACTCCAGCGTCGGCATCGCCAGCAGCGTGATGTTCGACCCGACGTCGACGTTCGACACGCCGTCGACCATCCAGTTGACCGCGTTGCGGCGGCCGCCGTTGATCGAGATGCTGACGCTGTTGGTGAGGCCGAGCGCGACCTCGTCGGGGAGATCGCTCGACACGCCGGGGACGAGCGTGGCCAGCTGCACGAAGCTGCGGTTGTTGAGCGGCAGCTCCTGCACCTGCGTCGGCCCCATCAGGTTCTGCACCGCCGGCGAGGGCTGCACGAACTGCGACGCGGCGCTGACCTGCACGCTCTCGCTGACGCCGCTGACGCCCATCTGGCCGTTCACTTCGAGGCGGTCGTTGACGTGGAGCTGGATGCCCTTGACGGTGCGCGTCTGGAAGCCGCTCAGCGCGAACGTCACTTCGTATTCACCGGGCTGCAGGAGCGGCGCGGTGTAGAGGCCGGCGTCGTTGGTGACGAATTCCTGGGTGGCGCCCGTCTGCACCGATTTGACGGTGACGGTCACGCCGGGCAGGACGGCGCCGGTCTGGTCCTTGGCGACGCCCGTGATGGTGCCCGTGGTCTCCTGCGCGCCGGCCAGGGTGGCCGTGCCGCACAGCATGGCAAGAGCGATGGCCAGCCGGCACATCCCCTGCCCGATCCTGCTTCGCATCATCAAGTGACTCCCCCGAAAATTGATAAACGTGCGGCGAGAGCATATCATTATGATGACTTCCGCACAGTGCCAAGTTTGAAGCGCGGCGCGCCCGTTCCGCTCTACCACCAGCTGAAAGCCTCGATCCTGCGGGACATCGAGGCCGGGCGCTGGCGTGCCGGGGACCGCCTGCCCACCGAGGACGACCTGATTAAGCGGTTCCAGGTCAGCAAGATCACGGTACGGCAGGCCCTGCGCGAGCTGGCGCAAATGGGATATATCCGCCGCGAGCAGGGACGAGGCACCTTCGTGCAGGGGCCGCCGCTCGAGGAGGGTCCGCGCGAGCTGAAGAGCTTCACCAGCGAAATGCGCGCGCACGGGTTCCTCGCCACCTCGCGCGTGCTCGAGCAGACCGTCGTCTCCGCGCCGTCGGACGTCGCCGCGTCCCTGCAGGTGCCCGAGGGGAGCGCCGTCTTCAGGCTGCACCGGCTCCGGTTTGCCGACGGCGAGCCGATGGGGCTGCAGACGGCGTACATCTCGATGCTGCTCGTACCGGGCATCGAGGATCTGTCGTTCGCGGATGCCTCGCTCTACGAGATCCTCGGCTCGCGCTATTCGTTGTTCGCAGCGTCGGCTCGTGAGTCGCACCAGGCGGTGCCGGTTCCCGAGGATGTCGCCGCCCTCTTGCGCGTCCCGGCCGGCTCCCCCGCCCTGGCGGCGGAGCGCCTCGCCGTCCTCGCCGACGGCCGGCCGCTCGAGTTCGTGCAATCGATCATGCGCGGGGATCGCTACAAGATCGTCCTCGATCTGACGCCGTCCACGCGTTGACCTCGCAGGGGACGGCTGGTACACTCAGCTGTTCTCATGAGGCCCCCAGTCCCCTTCATGAGCGGCCGCGGCTGGGCCGCGATCGCGGCGGTGCTGTGCCTCGCGCTCCTGTGGCAGCCAGGCGCGGCAATGCGCGTGCGCGCGCAGGCGCCGGAGGCCGGCGTCGAGACGCGCGCCTTGTGGGTGCTGCGCACGTCGCTGACCTCACCGGCGAGCATCAGCGGGCTCGTCCGTACCGCGAAGGAACAAGGCTTCAACACGCTGCTGGTGCAGGTGCGCGGCCGCGGCGACGCCTACTACGCCAGCAGCCTCGAACCGCGCGCCGCGGATCTGGCGCGGCAGGCGCCGACGTTCGATCCGCTCGCCTCGGTGCTGGCCGAGGCGCACGCCGCCGGCATCCGCGTGCACGCGTGGATGGTCGTCAACCTCGTGTCGAGCGCGGTGGACCTCCCCGCCTCCCCGCAGCATCTCGTCGTCCGCCATCCGGAGTGGCTGATGGTGCCGCGGCCGATCGCGCAGGCGCTGGCGCGCGTCGACCCGACCAACCCCGGTTACACCGGCCGCATCGCCCGGTGGACGCGCGGCGAGCTCGACACCGTGGAAGGGCTCTATGCGTCGCCGGTGCTGCCCGAGGCCGCCGCTTATGCGGCGCAGGTCGTCGCCGATCTGGCGCGGCGCTACGACGTCGACGGCGTGCACCTCGATTACGCGCGCTATCCGAATCCGCAGTTCGACTACAGCCGCTTCGCCATCGCCCAGTTCCGCGCCGAGATGCGCCCGCGGCTGACGCCGGCCGTGCGCGGCGAGATGGATCGCGCGGAAGTGGACGACCTGTTCGCCTATCCCGATCGCTTCCCCGCCGAGTGGAAGGCCTTCCGGCGCGCGCGCATGACGCAGCTCGTCGCCGGCGTGCGCCAGTCGCTGCGCGCCGCGCGGCCGGCGGCGGTGCTCAGCGCCGCCGTGGCACCCGACGCGCAGGACGCCGCCGAGGAGCGGCTGCAGGACTGGCGCGCCTGGCTCGCCGGCGGCCTCGTCGACGCGATCGCGCCGATGGCCTACACGCAGGAGCCGGCCCGCTTCGCCGATCAGATCGCCGCCGCGCGCGAGCTCGCCGGCCCGCGCGCCGTGTGGGCCGGCATCGGCTCCTACCGCCTGTCGCCGTCGCAGACGATCGAGAACATCCAGGCCTCACGCCGACTCGGCGCGGCAGGATTCGTCCTGTTCTCCTACGACAGCCTGATTGGCCCGAAGCCGCCCGCGCCCGACTACCTCGCGACCGTCAGCCGGGGCGCCTTCGCGTCGACGCGTTCGACCGACAGCAGTTCCCGGTAGAGACCGCGGAGTGCACGGAGGCCGCGGAGCCACGGGACGCAGAGTGACGCGGAGGACACGCGGAGTTTCGCCGAGGGTGCGCTGTTCGAACCGCCTGCGCCGCCGCCTCTCCGTGTTCGCGCGCCGCGCTTTGCGCGGCGGGACGAAGCGGGAGATCCCCGCAAACGAACGGCCATTCAAACCACGAGCCGCTCGTTTGCGGGGATCTCTCGCTTCGTCCAGCGGACCGCCGCAGGCGGCCGCTCGCGAACACGGCTGGGGCGGCGTGTCCACGAGCCTCGAGGCATGTTGCCTCCGCGCGCCTCTGCGTATCCTCGGCGTAACTCCGCGTCCCGTTGCTCTGAGACCTCTGTGAACTCGGCGTCCTCGCTCATCGCTCGTGCCATCACGGATCGCGCGTTCCCAGGCGCGGTCGTCGAAACGGGTGGCTCCGCGGGCATCCGTTGGGCACAGGGGTTCGGGACGCTGACCTACGCGCCCGAGTCGCCGCGCGTGGGGCTCGACACGATCTACGACCTCGCGTCGCTGACGAAGGTCATCGCCACGGCGACGCAGGCGATGCGCGCGGTGGAGGCGGGGGCACTCGCGCTGGATCGTCCGGTCGCGCACTACCTGCCGGCGTGGCGCGGCGAGGACCGCGCCGCCGTCACGATCGCCGACCTGCTCGAGCACGCGTCAGGTCTCACCGCCTACCTGCCGTTCTTCCGCGATCATCACGGGCGCGCCGAGTTCGAGCACGCGATCTGCGCGCTGCCGCTCGAGTACGCGCCGCGCACGCAGTCGATCTACAGCGATCTCGGGTTCATCCTGCTCGCGTTCATCCTCGAGGACGTGGGGTTTCCAATCACGCCGGTGGACCGGTATCTTCCCATCACGCGATTCCGCCTGAAGGCGGAAGCTACAGAGCTTCTGTTTGTTCCGCGCGAGCTGCGCGCGCGCTGCGCGCCGACCGAGCTCGATCTGTGGCGCGGACGGCTGCTGCAGGGAGAAGTGCACGACGAGAACTGCTGGGCGCTCGGCGGCGTCGCGGGACACGCGGGATTGTTCGGGACGGCGGCGGCCGTCGGCGCCTTCGCGCGCGAGATGCTCGCGCTGTTCGGCGGATCCGCAGGATCGGATGCCGGGTCCACAGGACCCGGCCTGCAGATCAGCGCTGAGACCTTCAGGCGCTTCGTGAACAAGTCGACCGTGCCCGGCAGCTCGCGCGCGCTGGCGTGGGACACGATGCTGCCGACCTCGTCGTGCGGCACGCGTCTGTCGCCGCGCGCGATCGGGCACACCGGATTCACCGGCACGTCGCTGTGGATCGATCCCGAGCGCGATCTCTACGTGGTGTTCCTGACCAACCGCGTGCACCCGACGCGGGACAACAACCAGATCCAGCGCGTGCGCCGCATGCTGCACGACGCGCTCGTGTCGTAGCGCAAACTGCCAACTGCCGGTCAGCGTCCTAACCGTCAGTGTTGACCACGCTATCGCCCGCCGCGGCCGCGCCCGTCCGGCGGAAAAATGCCTCCGCCGCCCGGACCGATCCCGCCGCCCGGCCCGATGCCGCGACCGGGTCCGCGGCCGCCGTCCGGACCAAACGGACCGCCCCGCCCGGGACCGTTGGGCCCGCCGCGCCCCGGACCGTTCGGCCCGCCGCGGCCGGGGCCCAGCGGACCGCCGCGGCCGCCACCGGCGCCGAGGCCCTGGAACACGAACATCCACTCGTTGTAATGGTTCCGGTTCAGGAAGAGGCGGATCGATTCGTCCTTGCTCTTGCTGCGGACCCCCATGAGCCCGCCGGGAATCATGCCCCCGAAGGTGCCGCTGCCGCCGCTGTTGCCGCCGAACGTGCTGCTGGATGCGGGCGGGCCGCCCTGCGTCCGCTGCGGCGTGCCGCGTCCGCCCGGCTGCGACGAGCCGGCCACGCCATCGGGGTTCGGGTTCGCCGCGCTGATCGGATCGAAGTCTTCGCCGGTGATCGGATCCTTGAATTTCTTCCGCAGGTAGTGGCCCGACACGAGGTCGTCGACGCGCGCCGGCATCGTGCCCGTTCGGACGTTATAGAGGCGGATCGCGCGGACGTACTGCTGGCCGCGGAAGATGAGCTCCTCTTCCTTCTCGCGCTGCGCGTCGTGTCGCCACACGGGGAGGGCCACCGACATCATCACGGCCATCACCGCGAGCGCGACGAGCAGCGCCGCCATGGCGTATCCCGCCTCCGCCGCTTCGCGGCTTCGGCGCGGCACGCCCGCGTCCGCCGCTTCGGGGAGGCGGCGCGGCTTCCCTTGACCGTGTAAACTCATGAGATTACTATTGTTAGCGCACTTTATGGTAACACACCGCCGCGTCATGCTCTTCGCGCTCCTTCTGCCGATCACGCTCGTCGCGGCGTGCGACAAGGTGCCGCTCCTGGCACCGACCGGCAGTGTCATCACGCTGATTCCGCAGGCCACCACCGTTCCGCTGAACAGCCAGATCTCGATCGTCGCGACCGTCATCGAAAACGGCGTGGCGTCGGGCGGCACCGGAACTGGCACCGGCACCGGGACCGGCACGGGCTCGTCCAGCACCAGCTCGCGATCCGGCAACGGCACGCCCGTCCAGAACGGCACGGTCGTTACCTTTACGACGACGCTGGGGCGGATTGAGCCTTCCGAGGCCCGCACGCACAACGGCGAGGTGACGGTTCAGCTCATTACCGGCGGCGCGAGCGGCACCGCGACGATTACCGCCTACTCCGGCGGCGCCTCGGCGCAGATCACCAACCTGAAGATCGGCACTGCGGCGGTCAAGACCGTCACCGTGACCTCGTCCCCGCAGACGCTGGGATCCTCAGGCGGCTCGGTGCAGGTCATCGCCAGCGTCACCGACGAAGGCGGCAACCAGCTGCCCGGCGTGCCGGTGACATTTGCGACCGACAAGGGATCGGTCTCGCCGTCGACGGCCACGACGGATTCGAATGGGAACGCGACGGCCACGCTCACGACCACCGCAACCGCGAAGGTCACCGCCACAGCCGGGACCGTCACGAGCACGGCCGCGACGGTCAACGTCAACCCGTTCGGCCTGTCGGCGTTCACCGCCAGTCCGACCGCGGCGGCGGCGGGCACCCCGATCAATTTCACCGTCACCGCCGCCAGCGGCGCCAGCATCAGCAACGTGCGCGTTGACTTCGGCGACGGGTCGAGCCAGTCGGTCGGCTCGATCGTCGGGACGCAATCGGTCCAGCATCCCTACTGCTCGCCCGGCACCTACACGGCGACGGCGAACGTGACGGACAACGCCGGCGGCAACGGCTCGATTTCGACGAGCGTCGTCATCGGGGCGCTGCCGGTGACATTGTCCGCCTCGGGGTCCCCTGTTGCCGGCAGCCCGATGATCTTCCTCGTCGGCGGCATCGGCGCGGCGCAGGTCTCGGCCTATCAGTGGACGGTCGCCGGCACGCCGGCGGAGAGCGGAACCTTCACGACGACGTCGCCGCAATTCCCGCGGACGTTCACCAACCGCGGACAGAAGACGGTGCGCGTCGACGTCATGGGCGTGAGCGGCTGCCAGATCGGCACGGCGACGACGCAAGTCGACGTGCAGTAGCGAGTTGCGGCTGCTCAAGTACCTGAAGGCGCGCCTCGAACCGCTTCTCGTCAGCGACCGCGAGTTCGTCGACGCGGCGTTCCGCGACATCCTCGGCCGCGAGGCGGACCAGGGCGGCCTCGAGTTCTACCGCGGCGTGCTCCGTTCCGGAGTGCGCCGCACCGCCGTCCTCCTCGACATCATGCGCTCGCCGGAGTTCCAGCGCTCGCTGGCGCCGCCGGCGCCGTCGGCGCTCCCCAACCTGGTGCTGCAGCGCCCCGAGCGGTATCGCCGCGCGATCGATCGCCACAGCAGCCAGTCGATTCTCGTGTTCCACGCGGCGTCGGACGCGGACTTCGACTGGCTCGAGAAGGCGATCATCGACAACGGCTATTACGAGGAGCCTGGCGTCTGGATCCTCGAGGTCGACTTCGACAAGCGGCTCGTGGCGGAGATGCTCGCGGCGTTCGCGCCCGCGGCGGCGCTGGAGCTCGGCACGGCGGCCGGCGCGGTGCTCGCGTGCCTGGACGATCTCGGCTTCGCCGCCGAGGGCGTCGAGATCAGCGCGATGGCGATCGCGAAGGCCCCCGAGCGCGTCCGCGGCCGTATCCATCACGGTGATCTGCTCGCGCTCGATCTGCCCGCGAAATACGACCTCGTCTTCGGCCTCGACGTATTCGAGCATTTGAACCCGAACAAGCTCGACGCCTACATCGCGCGCATGGCGGCGATCACGCGCGAAGACGGGCATCTCTTCTGCAACATCCCCGCGTTCGGCGAGGACGAGGTGTTCGGCACGGTGTTCCCCTTCTACGTGGACGGCTGGGACGAGGAAGCGCGCGCCGGCCTGCTGCGCACGCTGCACACCGAAGAGACCGGCTACCCGATCCACGGCCACCTGACGTGGGCCAGTGCGCCGTGGTGGGTGCGGCGTTTCGAAGCGGCAGGCCTCGCGCGCGACCTCGAGATCGAGCGCGCCTTCCACCGCAAGTACGACGGCTACATGACGAAGCGATCGCCGGCGCGGTGTGCCTACTTCGTCTTCGGCAAGCCCGCGTCCGCCGCGCGGCGTGCCGAGATCCTCGCGCGCATCGCGCAGCCCTCGAAGGTCCTGTAGCGCAGCGCTGGCGCCAGAGAGCGACTGAGACGCGCCACGGCAACGCTCCGGCACAAAGACCACGAAGTGTTCATGCCGGGAACCGGCACCCCGACGGATGAAAATGGCGTAGGCTGAGCGAGCCGTTCGGCCGACGTCGGTTTGTGAATGGTACTGCGAGTCCGCACGAAGTGTGACGCGGGAGCTCGAAGGCACCCCGTATTGTTGCTGCGAGCACGCCGAGCAGAATCTGTAGGACGGAGCTCCTCCGAACGGCGCGAGGAGGCGGTGATGGATGTGGTGTATCGCTGCTGTGCCGGCCTGGATGTGCATCAGGCCACGGTCGTCGCCACCGTGCGGCGTCCGGCGGCCGATGGGACGCGCGAGAGCGTGACGGCCACGTTTGGCACGATGACGCCGGACCTCCTGGGGCTCCGCGAGTGGTTGCAGGCGTCTGGGGTGACGCATGTCGCACTCGAGAGCACGGGCGTCTATTGGAAACCGGTGTACTACGCGTTGGAAGACAGCCTCACGTTGCTGTTGATCAACATGCACGCGGTCAAACATGTCCCGGGCCGCAAGACCGACGTGCGCGACAGTGAGTGGTTGGCGCAGTTGCTCGAGGTCGGCTTGTTGCGCCCGAGTCTGGTGCCCCCGCCCGCGATCCGCGAATTGCGCGACCTGACGCGGTATCGGACGCAACAGGTGCGGGATCGGGCGCAGGAAGTCAATCGCCTGTGCAAGGTGCTGGAGGATGCCGGGGTCAAACTGAGTACCGTCGCGACCAACGTGCTCGGGGTCAGCGGGCGCGCGATGATCACCGCGTTGGTCGACGGACGGACGGATCCCGACGCGTTGGCGGATCTGGCCCGCGGCAAACTCCGTGCGAAGATTCCCGTGCTGCGGCGGGCCTTGCAGGGGCGTTTTCGCGCGCATCACGCGGTGGTCGTGACGCACATCCTCGCCAAGATCGATTTCCTCGAGGAGACGCTTGCGGACCTGACGCGGGAGATTGACGAGCGCCTGCGCCCTTTCGACACGGCGATGACCGGCCTTGACACCATCCCCGGCGTCAATCGCGTCACGGCGATGGCGATCATCGCGGAAACCGGTGCCGATATGACGCGGTTTCCGAGTGCCTCGCATTTGTGCAGTTGGGCGACGCTGTGTCCGGGCCAGAACGAAAGCGCCGGCAAGCGGCATAGTGGACGGACGCGGCAGGGGAATCGGTACCTCAAAGGCGCGCTCATCCAAGCCGCGAATGCGGCGGCGCACAGCAAGCAAACGGCCCTGCACGCCCTCTATGTGCGGCTGCGGGCGCGTCGCGGCCACAAGCGCGCGATCGTCGCGGTGGCGCACCAGATCCTGACGATCGCGTACTACATCATGCGGGACGGCGCGACCTACCAGGAACTCGGCCCGATGTATTTTGAGCAGCGCACCCGCGAGCACTCGATCCGTCGACACGTCCAGCGCCTCGAAGCGCTGGGGCTCACCGTCACCGTCACGGAGGCGGCCTAGACGAATCGTGCCACGCCAGGCATCATTTTCTGAGCAGAACCACAAAGCTCACAAACCGAGCCACTGCGCATTTCGTGGCCCTAGTGATCTGTGATCTTCATGATCTTTGTGGCCTGTGTGTCGGAGCGTAGCCGTCGGCCGTCGCCGTGCGCGAGGGCTACCAGTCGGCGTAGTTCGTGCCGTCGAGCGCGGCGCCTTGCGCGCCGCTTTTGACGTCGTAGATGCCGGCGTCTGAGCTGGGGCTGTTCGGATCGGGCTCGGCGGCGACGGTCTGCCAGCTGTCGCTCGACTTGGTGATGGGATCCTCGGGCACCTTGCGCATGTAGCCTTCGCTGACGAGCGCGTCGATGCCGCTCGGGTACTTGCCCTTGTCGGCGTAGTACTGGTCGATGGCGTCGCGCATGCGGAAGAGATCCGTGCGCAGCACCGCCTCCTTCGACGACAGCACCGAGTTCTTGTACTGGACGAGCCCCATCGCCGCCAGGATCGAGATCAGCGAGATCACGATCAGCAGCTCGACCAGGGTAAAACCCCGATTACCAGTCTTTGTATTTCGTACCATCGAGCGCCTTGCCTTCCGATTTCGTGTAGACGTCGAAGACACTGGTGCCGCCCCACGACGTCGAATCGGGCCGGTCGGTGTAGGACCGCAGGCCCCAGTCGGTCGAGTGCGTCATCGGATCGATCGGGATGCGCCGCAGGAACTTCAGCTTCACGCCGGTCGCATCGTTCGCCTTGGTCACCCCCTCGACGAGCGTTTCGAGGCTGGGAGGGTAGTTCTCGGCGCCGACCTTGAGATCGAAGCTGGAAATCCCCCCCTGGTCGGCGATGTCCTTGAACTTGTCGATCGCCGTGCGCATCTCGCGCAG
>Ga0070684_100002842_pt1 | contig 12862 bp, 10 predicted proteins | sample KBSC723LmetaG_FD_65653 | JGI IMG/M metagenome (GOLD analysis project Ga0070684, IMG submission 65653) | Corn rhizosphere microbial communities from Kellogg Biological Station, Michigan, USA - KBS C7.2-3L metaG | ecosystem: Host-associated > Plants > Roots > Rhizosphere ...
TCGCTCTATCCGGCGCTGCAGCGCATCCTCGTCAAGGGATGGGCCAGGGCGGAGTGGGGCACGTCGGAGACGGGCCGCAAGGTGCGCTTCTACCGGCTCACGCCGGCCGGACGCAAGCAGCTCGAGACGGAGATGAGAGATTACACGCGGGTCAACGCGGCCATTCTCGCCGTGCTGAGGACCGCGTGATCGCGCGCCTCGGCGAGGTCGGACGGCGGCTGTGGTATCTGCTCAATCGCTCCCGCTTCGAGCGTGAGCTGCGCGCCGAGATGGCCGCACATCGGGAGATGAAGGGGGATGCGGGACCGCGCTTCGGCAACGAGCTGCGGCTGCGCGAGGAAGCGGCCGACGAGTGGGGCTGGACGTGGCTCGAGCACGTCAAGCAGGACGTCCGCTTCGGCGCCCGGCTGCTGCGGCGCTCGCCCGCGTTCGGCCTGACCGCCGTCGCCGTGCTCGCGCTCGGCATCGGCGTCAACCTGGCCGCATTCGAGGTCTTCGAAGCGGTCGCCCTTGCGTGGCTGCCGGTGCGGTCGCCGCAGACGCTGGTCAATCTGTCGAGCCGCACCACGCAGGGGCACCGGACGTCGTTTTCATATCCCGAATACGAGTTCTATCGCTCGCGCACCTCGTCGCTGGCGAACAGCTTCGCCCTGGTCTACGGAAGCGTCGATCTGAACGGCGTGCCGGGGACCGATGCCGAGTTCGTCAATTCCGCCTATTTCACCGATCTGGGCGCGCGCCCGGTTGCCGGACGGTTCTTCGATCCTGGCGACGAACAGCCGGGCGCCAGCCCGGTCGTGCTGCTTGGCGAGAGCACGTGGCGCAGCCGCTTTGGCGCCGACCGGGCGATGATCGGCCGCACCATTCACGTCAACGGCCATGCCTTCGACGTCGTCGGGATCGTGCCCTCGACCTTCACGGCCTTTGACGGGGCCGCCGCGCTGTGGATGCCGGTGACCCAGCACGAAGCCGCGTTCTCGGGCAGCACGCTGCTCGGTGACTGGTCGGAGAAGGGGGCGGTGCGGTTTTACGGCCGGCTGCGCGACGGCGTGTCGATCAGCGCCGCGCAATCCGAGCTGGCGGGCCTGGCCGCGGCACTGCATCGGCAACGTCCCGCCGATACGCCGGCAGGGGAGTGGATCGACGTGCGCGGCGCCGGAAAATATCTGGCGCTCGAAGAGGCCAATGCGGCCGTCGTCGGGCTGGTTGCCGCGCTGGTGATGCTCGTGCTCGTCACCGCCTGCATGAACCTCGGGGTGCTCGTGCTGGCGCGCACGCTCGGCCGCGATCGCGAGTTCGCGCTGCGGTTGTCCGTCGGTGCGTCGCGCGGGCGTCTGCTACGGCAGCTGATGACCGAGCAGATGATGCTCGGATGTCTTGGCGCGGCGACCGGCTGCATTGTCGCGGCGGTCGCCACGCGCGCGTTTGCCGCGGCAACCCGACTTCCACCGGGCATCGCGCCCCACCTGACCTGGCGTTCGATCGCCGTCGCGGTCACGCTGGCGTTCCTCTCGGCACTGGTCTTCGGCCTGACGCCGGCGCTGCAGGCGGTCCGTCCGCCGGTCTCGAAACGGCTTCGCCTGCGCAGTGTCCTGGTCGGCGCCCAGGTTGCGGCGGCCGGCGTGCTGCTGATCGTGTCCGGTCTGCTGGTTCGCGGGGTCACCAACGTCGTCAGGGTTCCGCTCGGATTCGAGTACGAGCACACGCTGGTGGCCGATCCGGATCTGTCCGCGCACGGCATGAAGGCGGGCGCCGCTTCGGCGTACTGGCGGCGCGTCGACGCGCGCCTGCGCCAGGTGCCCGGCGTGGTCGACGCGGCCGTCACCACCCTGGCGCCGTTTGGCAACCACGTCAGCATGAACCGCGAAGGCACGCTCTTCTACGGCGTGTCGCCGTCGTACTTCTCGACGCTGCGCATCCCGCTGCTGCGCGGCCGTCTTTTCCGAGACGGCGAGACCGGCGTAGCGATCGTCAGCGCGCCCCTGGCGCGACGGCAGTGGCCCGACGGCGACGCGATCGGGCAGAAATACTACGACGCGATCGTGATTGGCGTCGTCGGCAGCGCGCGCACCCTGCGACTCGGTCAGGGCGCGGCGGGCGAGGTGTATCGCCCGATCGAACCGTCGGACCCGATCGGCCTCCCGATGGCGGTGATGATCGTACGCACCTCCGGTCCGCCGCAAGATATCGCCGCTACCGTGGCGGCGATTGTGCGCGCGCAAGGATCCGGCCTCGCGCCGTCGGTCCGTCCGCTCGCCGACGCGCTCGAGGACAAGCTCCAGGAGCCGCGGCAGGTCGCGCTGATCGCCTCGTCGCTCGGCATGACGGCGTTGCTGCTCGCGGTCACGGGGCTGGGCGGCCTGATCGCCTACACGGTGTCGCAGCGGACGCGCGAGATCGGCGTCCGGGTGGCGCTCGGTGCCCGTCCGGAGCACGTGGTGTCGGCGATCCTGCGCCAGTTCAGCACGCCGATCCTTTGCGGCGCATTGGCCGGCAGCATCCTGGCGGCTGGCGCCGGCACGATTCTGTCGAAGGAGCTCTTCGGCGTCAGCCAGTTCGACCCGCTCGCCCACGGCGGCGCGTTGTTACTGTTTGCCGTCGCCGCCGCGCTCGGCGCGCTGCCATCCCTCCGCCGCGCGCTGCGCGTCGATCCGGTGACGACGCTGCGTGCCGAGTAGGGCGGAGGTTGGGTGTTGGAGGTTGGGTGTTGGAGGTTGGAGGTTGGAGGTTGGAGGTCGGGTGTTGGGTGTTGGTGGCTGGCGTCGGGGAAGGCTTGCCGCCAGTCAGCTCGCGATCAGAACTGCTGCACGCCTTCCCAAAGCCCATCCTCCAAAGCCCACCCGCCAACCTCCGCGCTACTCCGCGCGTAGCGCGATGATCGGGTCGACTTTGCTGGCGCGCCGGGCGGGGAGCCAGACCGCCAGCAACGCGACCACGGCGAGCAGCGCCGGCACGCCGCTGAAGACGAGCGGGTCCTTGGCCGTCACGCCGAACAGGAACGACGTGATCACCTTCGCCAGGGCGAAGGCGGCGGCCAGGCCGATGGCGACGCCGACGAGCGACAGGGTCATGCCCTGGGTGATCACCATGCGGCGCACCTGCGCCAGCGGCGCGCCAAGCGCCAGGCGGATCCCGATCTCCTGCGTCCGCTGCTCGACCGAGTAGGCCATCAGGCCGTAGATGCCGATCGCGGCCAGCAGCAGCGCACAGCCGCCGAACACGCTCATCACCCACATGTTGAAGCGCTGGCGCGAGATCGACGTCGACACGATCGAGTCCATCGACTCGACGTCCGTCACCGGCAGGCCCGTCGACTGACGCAGCGTGTCCTGGATCTGGCTGCTGAGCGACTGCGGCGGCACCTGCGTCCGGACAATCCACGCGATCGGGGTCAGCGAGACGTTGAGCGCGTTGGCGAGATCCGGCACCTGCGACTGCGGGATCCACATCTGCGGCGACGCGTCGTTGTCGAGGCCGTTCAGCTTCGTGTCGGCGACGACGCCGATGATCTGGCGGTCGGTCTCCGCCGCGAACTCGCGCATCACCCCCTGGCCGATGAGCAGCTTGTCGGCGAGCGGATCCTGCTTCGGCCAGTACTGCTTCGCCATCGCCTCGTTGATGACGACGACCTTCGTGGAGGCGGCGGTGTCGCGCTCGTTGAACGTGCGGCCCCGCTTCACCGGGATCTTGAACACCTCGAAATACCCCGGCGAGACGGTGGCCCAGCCGCCGCCGCCGTGGTACGGGCCCTGGCTGTCGGCGGCGAGGGGACGTCCGACGATGCGGAAGGGAAGGCCGTAGCCGCCCTGCAGCGGCACGCAGCAGGTGGCGCTCGCCTCGACGACGCCGGGAATCGCTTTCAGGCGATCGACGCCGTTGCGCACGACCTGCTCGACGGCTTCGGACTTCTCGAACCGCGCCCCCTTCAGCGACATCCGCATCGTCAGGACGTTGTGCGTGTCGAATCCGGGATCGACGTGGCCGAGCGCCATGGCGGTGCGGATCAGCAAGGCGGAGCCGATGAGCAGCACGAGCGCCAGCGCGACTTCGACGACGACCAGCACCGATCTCACCTTGTTCTGCCGGAAACCTGTGCCCGAGCGGCCGCTGCTTTCCTTGAGCGTCGTGGTCAGGTCGGTCTTCGAGCTCTGCAGCGCCGGGATCAGGCCGAAGACGACGCCGGTGAACAGCGACACGCCGATGGTGAATGCCACGACGCGCCAGTCGAGGCCGACGTTGACGCCGTCGGCCCCGACGCGGGGCAGGCCCGCGGTATTGATCGAGAGCAGCGCCCGGATGCCGGCCCAGCCGACGAGCAGGCCGAGCACGCCGCCGGCGAGCGACAGCACCACGCTTTCGGTGAGCAACTGGCGGATGATCCGGCCGCGCGAACCGCCGATGGCGGCGCGGATGGCGATTTCACGCCGGCGCCCGGTGGCGCGGACGAGCAGCAGGTTGGCGACGTTGGCGCAGGCGATGAGCAGCACGAAGCCAACGGCGCCGAGATAGACGTACAACGACGACCGCACGTCGCCGCGGACGAGCGCGTCGCGGATGGTGAGCACGCCGAAACCCGCCTGCGGCCCGATCGCCTTCGGGAACTTCGCGCGGTAGTCGTTCGCCGAGGCCTGCATGCGCGCGTAGGCCTGCTGCGCCGTGACGCCCGGCTTCAGCCGCGCCATCACCTGGAAGTAATGTCCCTGGTCGGCGGAGTTCGGATCGAACTGGAAGAGCGTCCACACCTGCGGCGTCGGCCCGTACTCGCGGAAGTCGAAATCGTTCAGCACGCCGACGATGGTGTAGGGCTCGCCGCCGAGCGAGATGCTCTTGCCGACGACGCCGGAATCGCCGTTGAAGCGCGATTCCCACAGCGAGCGGCTGATGACCGCCACCTTCGGCCCCTGCGGCAGGTCCTCGTCGGCGGTGAAGTTGCGCCCCTGCAGGAAGGGGGCGCCAACGAGCTTCAGGAAGTCGGCGGAGACCTTGGCGGATTTCAGCTGCTCGGGAAAGTTGCCGCCGGTGTAGTTCATCACTCCGGTATTGAAGGCCGAGACGTCCTGCACGATCTCGGTCTGCCGCTTGTAGTGCATGAACTTCGCCGGCGACGCGGCCGGTCCGCCCGGGCCGCGCGGTCCGGTGTTGATGAAGACGACCACCCGATCGGGGTCGGGTACGCCGACCGGCTTGAGCAGCACCGCGTTCACGACCGAGAAGATGGCGGTGTTGGCGCCGATGCCCAGCGTCAGCGCCGCGACGGCGGCGAAGGCGAAGGCCGGGCTCTGCGCGAACATGCGCAGCGACTGCTTGAGGTCGCGAACGAATGAATCCATGGGACCTTAGACGTGACGGGCTGCTATTTTGTTGGCAGCTCCGTCAGCGCCGGCCCGGGACGAATCGCGAACGCGCCGGGCGTCCATGCTTCGACGAACCGTTTCACCTCGCTGGTCTCGACGAGCGCCCACACGGCGCCGCCGAATCCCGCGCCGAAGCTGCACGCCGCGAAGGCGCCCGCCTTGCGAGCGGAATCGGACAGCGTGACCGTTTCCGGGATTTGATTGCCCAGCAGGTGCTCGGCATCATGCTGCGAGTCGGCGCTGAGGCGGCCGAGCTCCGCCGCATCGCCCCGTTCGAAGGCGGCCATCGCGGCGAGCACGCGCTGATCTTCGCGGATGAATGCGTCGAGCCGGTTGCGCAGCGGCCCGGCGAGCGCGCGCAGCGTCCCGGCCGCCCCTGGCGCAGCCAGCGCGGCGGCGAGCGAAATCGCCGGCGGGCCTGGCTCGCCACGCCCGTTCCACGCGGCGACGAGCGCGGCGGCGTCGGCCGAGAGCTTGTTGTAGGCCTCCTGCGCGCGTCCGGTCTTGTTGGCCTTGATGCCGCCCGTGCCGATGACGAACGACCAGTCTCCGGGCACGCGCGCCGCACCGAGCGCGCGCGACGGCACGAAGCCGAAGGCGAGCACGTGATCCGCCTTGCCGTTCAGGATCGCGGAATGATCTTCGCTGCCGCCGTGCGTCCCGACGCCCGCGTCCCCCTCGAGGCCGCCGAAGCGCCGCCCGTTCTCGATACAGGCGTAATAGCCCGCCGCGTCGAGCGGTCCGCGGATGTTCAGCCGCCATTCGGCGGTCTTCTGCACGCCGCCGATCCGGACCAGCGCTTCGGCGATGCCGACGACGAGGCCGCTCGAGCTGCTCATGCCAGAGGCCGGGGGGAGATCGCTGGCGATGGTGATGTCGGCGCCGAACCGCTGCCGGGGAAAGTTCTTGGCGAGCCGGCGCACGACCGTGTCGACGTAGTGGCGCCAGCCGGGCAGGCGCGTGGTGTGCACCGAGGCGACGGCCAGATCCAGCGACTCGCCGCGCCACGCGTCGACGACGCGGACGGTCTCGTCGCCCCGCGGGCTCGTGGCCACGACGAAGCCGCGCGGCGCCGCCGCGACCAGCGCGCGCCCGCCGGCGTAATCGGTGTGCTTGCCGATCACCTCCAGGCGCCCGGGCACGAACCAGATCGCCTGCGGCGCGTCGCGGTGCGCCATGTGCCACGTTTCGAGCACGCCGGTGAACAGCGCCTGCTTGGCGTCGCGCTCCGATGCGGGCAGCCCGCGCTCGACGAGCGCGTCGGCGAGCTGATGCGGCTTCACGGTCGGGGCACCAGACCGGTCAGGCGGCGCTCGACGTCGGCGGCGTCGCCGCGCCGCGACAGATCCAGCACCGGGCCGCGCGCTGGCAGCGCGCGGAAGCGCACGCCACGGCTGATCGCCAGGCCGACCGCTTCCGGCAGCTCGTACTCGCCGCGCGCCGATCGCGTCACGCTGCGGCAGGCGTCGAAGATCCGCGCGTCGAAGCGCCAGACGTTCATGGAGACGAGCGTGGGGACGACGGTGGGCTTCTCCACGATTCCCGAAAGATACCCCTCGGCGTCGATCTCCACCAGTGCGAAGGCGCGGATCCGATCCTCCGGGATATTGCTCGTCTCGACCAGATCGCGGGCGTCGAACACGGGAAGGCCCGGCTCGTCGAGCGACGCGAGGTCGCGCAGCGCGGTCACCGGATACAGGTTGTCGGCGTTCATGGTCAGGAACGGGTCGCCGGCGGCCCACCCTTCAGCGGCGAGGACGGCATCGGCCGTGCCGAGCGCCTCGGGCTGCACCAGAAACGAGAGCCGCACACGCGAGAGCGGAGCAACCGCGTAATGATCGGCGAGGGCCTCGTGATCGGGCGCCACGACCAGGCCAATGTCGCGGATACCGGCGTCGGCGATCGCGCTCAGCACGTAATCGAGAAACGGCCGCCCGCCGATCGGCATCAGCGCCTTGAAGCCGGCGTCGGCGGCGCGGCGCTGCGCGTCAGTCAGCAGCACCCCTGGATCGTCCTGTCGCATCCGCGCGCCCAGCCCCCTCGCCAGCACCAGCGCGCGCGTGGTCGTCGCAGGTCTCACGCTAGATGTGTACGATCGGCAGCGGCGGCGTCGTCTTCCAGCGGCCGCGGGTGAAGTCGGGGAAGTCCACCGCCGACGACTTCTTCGCCACCGACTGCACGCTGAGGTGGACGACGGCGCTGATCGACGCCGCGTCGTAGACGTTCATGTCGGTCGGCAGCCCCTCGCGCAGGCACTTGATCAGCCGATAGTCCTCGAGGAAGTCCATGCCGCCGTGCCCGGCGCCCTCGGCGGCCGTCGCCATTTCCTTCCACAGCGGATGCTCGAACTCGCCGAGCATCTTCTCGGCCTCGACCCACTGATCCTCCTTGCCGCGCCCTTCGATGTAGACGCGGCTCGGATAGCCCTGGAAGAGGCCCTTCGTGCCCTGGACCATGTGGATGCGGCTGTAGGGACGCGGCAGGTTGGTGCAGTGCTCGACGAGGATCGTCCGCCCCTTCGCGGTCTTGATCAGGCTGCAGTTGACGTCCCCTTCGACGTAGCGCTCCTGCTTCTTCGGCGAGCCGGCGGGCACGTGCTCCGCCGCCCAGTCCTGCAGTCCGCGCGAGGGGCCGCTCATCGAGACCAGGTAGTCGAAGCGATCGCCGCGGTTGTTGTCGAGGCAGTTCGCGATCGGCCCGAGGCCGTGCGTCGGATAGGTGTTGCCGTTGATCTTCGTGTCCCAGGCCCGGCGCCACAGCCCCTCACCCTCGTCGGCGAACTTGATGGCGCGCAGGTCGTGCAGATAGCCGCCTTCGGCGTGCAGGACGTCGCCGAGCACCCCCTGGCGGACCATGTTGTAGACCATCATCTCCATGCGGTCGTAGTTGCAGTTCTCCATCAGCAGGCAGTGCTTCTGGTGCTTCTCGGCCGCTTCCACGATGGCCCAGCAGTCGTCGAGCGTCATCGCCGCGGGTACTTCCGTGGCCGCGTGCTTGCCGTTCTTCATCGCCGCCAGCATCACCGGCACGTGCCACTCCCACGGCGTGGCGGTGTAGACGAGGTCGAGCGTCTCGGTCTCGCACAGGCGCTCGAAGTCGCGCGGCCCCTTGTTGTAGACGGCGGGCGCCGCGAAGCCGGCGTCGGTAACCGCCTTGGTCGCCCAGTCGGTGCGCTCCGAACGGATATCGCACACCGCCGCGATCTGGCAGCCCTTGATCTTGAGCAGGTTGCGGACGTGGCTCGATCCCTGTCCGCCGACGCCCACGTAGCCGATGCGCACGTTGGGGATGGGTGGGGCGGCGAAGGCGCTGGTGCCCGCCGCCTGCGCCTGTCCCAGCGCGTCGCGCGCGGCGAGGGCACTGGCCGCCACCGCCGTGGTGCCGAGCTTGATGAAATCGCGTCGTTCCATAGGCGCGGATCTTAGCCGATTGCGCGCGCCGCGGGGCTGTGCGCGTGGGCTGACGCGGCGGATCCGTTTGATACAATCCACCGCCGATGACTCTCCAGACCACGGCCGTGTTCCTCGCCGGACTCACCCTCGCCGCCGCGCCCGCGCTGGCGCAGCGCGGAGCGCCCGCTCCGCCCAACCCGAACGGGCCCTACGCCGCGACGCTCGTGCCGCCGGCGCACGGCAAGGTCACGCTGTCGCCGGCGCTGCCGCCCGACGGCAAGTACGCCAAGGGCACGGTCGTCACCGTGACGGCGGCGCCGGATGCGGGCTACGCCATCGACTCGGTGTGGTACACGGTCCCCGGCCGCTTCGGCCAGATGCAGCACGAAGGGCCTGGTCCCTCATTCCAGGTGACGATGGACCAGGACAAGCGCGTCGGCGCGTCGTTCATCGAGGCCGCCGCGGTCAAGGACATCACCGTCACCAACAATGTCGTCTTCGCCAAGCCCGGCGTCAAGCCGCTCAAGTACGACGTCTACGCGCCGAAGGGCGCGCGCAACCTGCCGATTATCGCCATCATCCACGGTGGCGGCTGGCAGGCCAACGACGAGGACGTCATGCGCGGCCTCGCGCGCGAGCTGACCAAGGGCGGCAAGTTCGTCGTGTTCAGCATGGACTATCGCTGGGCCGGCAAGGAAGACGGCGACGCGACGCCGAACACGATGGCCGACCTCATCGACGACGTGTATGGAGGCCTCGCGCACATCCAGGAGCATGCGGCGCAGTACGGCGGCGATCCGACGCGCATCGGCGTGACCGGCGACAGCGCCGGCGGCCACCTCTCGGCGGCGGCCTCGCTGATGACGAACATGATCGGCTCGAAGGGCTTCGGCAAGGAGCCCGGCGTGTTCCAGTTCATGCCGTCCTACCTGCCCAAGGGGAAGACCGCCGAGCAGGTGCGCGACGATCTGACGAAGGCGATCAAGGCGGCGGCGCCGAGCTACGGCGTCTTCAGCGCCGCGTCGCTCAACGCCTATGACCCCGAGCACGCCAACGATCCGGCGTGGAAGGAAGCGATCGCGCCGCTCAGCCACATCCCGCCCGCGAGCGAGCGCGCCGTGCCGCAGTTCCTGACCCGCGGGACGCTCGATCCGCTGATCAAGGACGAGATGGTCAAGGAGTTCATCGACGCGCTGGTCAAGGCCGGGCAGCGCGCGGAGTACATCCAGATCGGCGGCGCCAGCCACGCGTTCTTCGACTGGAAGCCGGACGACCGGACCAAGGCGACCTTCGCCAAGTACGGCGTCTACTACGCCGCGCGGATGAAGGACTTCTTCGAGTCCGTGCTGTACTAGGGCACCGCGCCGCCTGTGCAGATCGCCAGGCCGACCTTCATCGTCGCCGAGCTGCCGCAGGATGTCGCGGCGTGGGTTCGACACACTCGCGCCGTCTACGAGCCGGCGATCGCGCACCTGCCAGCCGAGATCACGCTCGCGGGCTCTTCGGGCGTCGGCCCGATCGAACGAGGCCAGGACATCGAGCTCGTTCGATCCACGCTGGCGTCAATCCTCGCCGGCCGGCTCCCGTTTGCCACCCGTTTCACCAGGGTCGACAGCTTTCCCGGAACCGGCATCTTCTTCGCGTCGCCCGAGCCGGAGCCGTTCGTGGCGCTGCATCGGGCCATTGCGACGAGTGGCATTGCCTTCGCGTCGAGCCCGTTTCCCTATCGCGCGCACTGCTCGTTGAAGGGACTCACGCCGCTCGGGCCCGGCGATCGGGAGGCACTCGAACGCTTGTCGGTTCCCCAGGAACCCTTTGCCATCCGTACCGTCTCGGTGTATGAGATGGAGCGTATGCAGCCGAACCGGCTGTTCTCAATCGAGGGGTGAGCTCCCATGCAGCACGTCGATCAGGGCTACGTCGTCGGTTGGGGCACGCTGGCGGTGATCAACGCCGGCCTCGCGGAATCGAAAGGGCGGAGCCGCCTCGCATGGTTCCTTGCCTCACTCCTGCTCGGACCGGTCGCGACCTTCATCATCGTCGTCGTCGATCGGCCGGCGGCGGCGAAGTGACGCCGATGGAGCTACGCTGCGTCTTCGTCGCCAGCGGTGAGATGCACGCGCAGCAGGTGCGCGCCTTCCTCGAGGCGGCCGGCATCGAGACGATCGAGCGCGGCGAGGCGTTGCGCAACACCCACGGCCTGACGATCGACGGCATCGGCGCGGTCGAGATCCTCGTCTCGGCAGCGGACGTCGAGCGGGCGCGTTCGCTGCTCGACGCGGCCGAGGCGGGCACCTTTCGCCTGGCCGACGACGCCAGCGTCGACGCCGGCGAGCGGTGAGAAGATGGCCGCGCGGGCGCGCCGGCCTGGCGATCCTTGCGTGCACGATCGCGCTGTCATGTCATCGCGCCCTGCCGTCCCGGCCGCTTGACCTCGCAGACGGCCACGGCGCGCGTGTCTTCTTCGTGCTCGGCACGCTCGACGAGTACACCGGGCGCCACGTCGTCGAAGGCGACGATCGCGTCGAAGGCTTCTACTGCAACGAGAGCGCAAAGGTTCCGGCGTTCCTCCACCAACTGAAGCAACTCGCGCGGGAGCAGCAGCTGAACGCCAGCATCAGGCTGGAGCCGAGGCAGGACTGTCTCACGGTCGTTCGTTCCGCGGCGCTTGCGGACGCGCTCAATGCGCTCTATCAGAAGCGGGATGCGCCGCGGATCGAGCACTCATGGACGATCGACGCCTCGGGGCGGAAGCGTCGCAACGAAACGTTGTGGGCCGGCCCCGAGCTCTTTCGCGGCGTGACGCGTGAGCTCAAGCTCGCCTACGTTGCCGGCGCCTACGCGCGTTACGGGCAGGGCGAGGTGCTCCGGTTCGCGAACGCGCGGCAGAAGGTCGCCCTCCTCGTCGCCCTGTTGAACGAGCTGGGATGCTCGAATGTCCGCACCGAGTCGACGCAGGGCTTCATCCCGCAGACGAACACCATCCATTTCGACGGCTGTCCGGACGTGCGTCAGTCGATCGATCGGCCGCCGCGCTGAAAAGAGAAAGGCCACGACAGCCACAGCCTGGTGCGCTGTGACCGTCGTGGCCTTGGTGATCGTTCGTGTGCGTCGGCTCTACTCGGCGCCGCCGCGGCCGCCGCGGCCCGCGCCGCCGCCGCGACCGGCCGGCTGCGGCAGGAGCGACACCAGCGTGTCGTCCTTGAGGGGCACCGACGCGCTGGTCGTGTCCCACACCATCGCTTCCGGGTCGTCCTTCGTGTACGGTTTCCACGCCAGCGACGGCTGGCTCGGGTTGCCCGTCTTGGCGAAGTTGACCCACGCCTGCGACACCTTGTCCTGCAGCGCCAGCGCCGCCGGCCCGCCGCCCGTCGCCGTCTTGATCTGCGGCACGCTCAGTGCGTGGAAGCAGAACGCCAGCTCGGAGCAGTGGAACGACGTGATGCCGCCGTTGATCGGGTACTCCCAGGCGAAGACGTAGTTGTAGGTGGGCACCTTGCTCTTCTCGAGCTTGCGATTGAGCAGGGTCTTGACGCCGGGACGCGACGTGCCGGCGTAATAGACGACGTCCTGCACCTTCTTGTGCGGGAACGCCTTCTTGAACTCGGCGACGACCGCGTCCTTCTTGTCGCCGAACGCCTTGGTCAGCTGCTGGTCGATCTCCGCCTGCGACCAGGCGTTCTTGTCCAGGCCGCTCTGGAGGTTGCCGGCGAACTCGCTGAAGACGCCGCCGGCGATGAGCGGAATGTTGTCGGCCCAGTCGCAGAACTCGCGCATGACGTACTCGTCGTCGGCAATCGGGTTCCAGCCGCCGACGTTGCCGCCGAGCTCCTGCGCCGCCGAGCGCAGCGCGGCGGTGCCGGCGGTGATGAGCGTGTAGTAGGGCACCGCCTTCAGCTTGTCGATGTCGCCGGCGGTGAGGTTCAGCTGCTTCAGCACGTGCGCCGCGATCGTCTGCTGCGCCTTGATGCTCGCCGCCACGTCGCTGCCGCGGTAATTGTTGTTGCCGCCGCTCTGCGCCGAGACGCGGTGGAACAGCCCCTTCGCGTCGGGCATGTGCATCAGGCGCACGACCTTGCCGCCGCCGCCCGACTGCCCGAAGATCATCACGTTGCC
>Ga0070684_100002846_pt1 | contig 12857 bp, 7 predicted proteins | sample KBSC723LmetaG_FD_65653 | JGI IMG/M metagenome (GOLD analysis project Ga0070684, IMG submission 65653) | Corn rhizosphere microbial communities from Kellogg Biological Station, Michigan, USA - KBS C7.2-3L metaG | ecosystem: Host-associated > Plants > Roots > Rhizosphere ...
AATTCTTCAAAGGAAGTGCTCTGGGACCGCCAGTCACGGAAGTTCTGCCACGACGCAGAGAGCAAGGGGAACTTTGAGGTGTGCTCGGAGATGAGCACCAGCCGGTCCGCGCCGGGAAAGGGCAGGGGCCGGAAGAGCACACCGTACACCACGCTGAAAATCGCGGTGTTGCAGCCAATTCCCAGGCACAGCGTGAGTACGGCGACAAGGGTGAATACCTTGGACCGCAGAAGTTGGCGCACCGAGTATCTGAGATCACCCGCCAAATGTAAGTTCATGCAAGTCGCATCCTGTGTGTTCTGTCGGCTGGGCCGCGCCCCGATTCCCCTATGAAATCACATGTGGCGATTCGGTGGGCATGCAATTTGCCAGGGTGCGGCGATGTTGAATGGGCGACTGCATGAGTGCGGAAGGAGATGCTCCTCACGAGCTTTGCGCCGTCCCCTGACCCACGCTGAAGCGCGGGGCTAACGAACCCTGCGCTTACGGCGCGGTGGAATGCGAAGATCGTTCAGCAACAAGAGGCTTCATACGATTGCGCCGGGCGATGGTGGGTTGGTCAGGGCCGCCAGCCGCCGGAATGTAAACTGCATGGCGGTGAGTGAGTTGGGATTCCCGCGAATCCTGGAGCGAAAGCGGGCCGGGAGCGCGGCATACACCAGCCGGATCGAAGCGGCCGATTGCAGAATGCCGCACAGGAACGTAAGGGGAGTTTTCCATGCAGGTTGCTCTTTGCCGGATTGTTCTTACATCGGGTCTTTTGTGCGCCTTGATGGCGCCATGCTGCACCTTCGCACAGGATCGTGCGCCGGTGGCGCACTGGTCCTTTGACAAGGCGCAGGGGGAAGTCACGCAGGACAGCGTTACAAAAATCGGCGACAAGGTCGAGGGCTATGCGAAGTACGTGCCTGGAGTGTCGGGAACCGGCTTGCGGTTCGACGGGTACACGACGGGCGTGGTGCGCGAAGGCAAGAAAGCGCCGCGGCTGAAGGATGCGTTCGCGGTAGAGGCGTGGGTGGCGCTGAATACGTATCCGTGGAACCTGGCGCCGATTGTGGACGATGAGGCCGACCAGCAGGTGGGCTATGCGCTGGGCATCGATCCGCTGGGGCATGTCTCGCTTCAGGTTTCAGTGGACCGGGTGTGGGAGACGGTGACGACCGCGGAGCAATTGCCGCTGAAGAAGTGGTCGCATGTGGCCGGTGTGTTCGATAGCAAGAGCGGGCTGACTGTTTTTATCAACGGAAAGCAGGCGGGGCATCTCGATGTGAAGGGAGAGATGTCGCCGCTGGAAGATACGTTTTATGGTCAGGACGACTTGTTGATTGGCAGGGTGCGTCAAGCTACGCTTCCGGTGCCTTCGGAACGGGACAATCCGAAGTTTGCGGTGATGTATTCGCTGGACGGCATTCTGGATGAAGTGAAGATTTATGACCAGCCGCTCAGCGACGCCGAGGTGGAGACAGAATTTGCTTCGGCGCACGCGCCAGAGGGGGACGCGCTTCCCTGGGCGAAGCTGCCTGCGGGGCCTGCGGGGCCGGGGCGGTTCGGGGCGTTTTACACGACGCTGCATTATGACGACGCGTGGGAAGCGCCGCGACGGATCGGGCCGGATTCCGATGTGATCGTGCGGTTCGATGCGTCGCCGATCCGGCTGGTGTTCTGGCAGGGCACGAACTACATTCCCGCGTGGGCGACGGAGAACAACAAGTGGTATACGGATGAGTTTCTGGAGGCGTATGGGCCGGGGTGTCCCGATGGCGGGGACTGCGAGCCGATGTCAGACAAGCAGAGCCGCTACTCGCATGTAAGGATTTTGGAAAGTACGGACGCGCGCGCGGTGGTGCACTGGCGCTATGCGCTGTCAGAGGTGGAGAACTACAAGGGCGCGCATCCCGATGCGATGGGGTGGTTCGACTGGGCAGATGAGTACTGGACGGTGTATCCCGATGGGGTGGCGATTCGCAGGCAGGTGTTGCATACGACGGACGTGAACAAGTGGCATGAGTGGCAGGAGAGCATTGTGATTCATGGGCCGGGACAGCGGCCGGAGGACAACATCAACCTCGATGCGATCACGCTGGGAAATATGAAGGGCGAGACTGCGACCTACACCTGGCCGCTGAAGACGAATCGCGATTTTACATACCCCGCAGGGCCGAAGACGTTTGACCGGCCGGAGAATCCGAATATCCAGGTGGTGAACCTCAAGTCGGATTGGAAGCCGTTCGAGGTGGTAAAGCCGGAGCACGCGAAGATCGAGGTCTACAACCAGGAGAAGACGTTCTACACATTCGAGTGCTGGAATCACTGGCCAGTGGCGCAGATTGTCTCGAGCGGCCGGCCGTGCGTGGCGCCGGACCGGGCTTCGCATTCGTCTCTGTCTCATATTTTCTGGGACGCTTATGAGACGACGCAGCATGAGCAGAGCAAGCTGCTGATGGATGGGCTGACGAGGAAGCCTGCGGCGGAACTTGTGCCGCTGGCCAAGTCCTGGCTGACGCCGGCGAAGATCGAGGTGACGGGCACGGGATTCAAGAGCGACGGGTATGACGCTTCGCAGCGAGCTTATGTGCTTTCGCGCCCGGCGGGTGCGGGTGCGGCTGCGCTGGAGCTGACGTTGCAGGCAGGGCCGGAGACCCCGGTCGTGAATCCGGCGATTGTGGTGACGAACTGGGGCGACGCGACTCCGCGGCTCGAAACTGACGGGCAGGGGGCGGCATGGGGGAAGGAATTCCGGTTTGGGCTGGTTCGCAAGCTGGAGGGCACCGACCTGGTGGTCTGGATGGAAAAGACGGCGACGCGGCCGGTGCGTGTGAAGCTGATGGCGGAGAAGTGACCGTTTTTGTCTAGCTGATGCGGCGGGGCTTGGGCATGGCGGGCGGGTCGGGGTTGGGGATGGGCTGCGGCTGAGCGGGCTGAGCTGGGCCTGTCATCGCAGGATCCCAATAGAGCAGGCGGCCGCAACTGTCGCATGCCGGGAGTTGCCCGTCGCGAACCTGGTTCCAAATCTGTGGACGAATGCCCATGCGGCAGGCGGTGCATTGCTGGTTGTCGGCGCGGGACATGGCGGAGCCACGGTGGGCGGCGAGGCGGTCGAAGCGCGAGAGCATGTCGGGGTCGAGCTGAGCGCGGAGCGAATCGCGTTCGGCCTGAAGGGCAGTAGATTCTGCTGCGAGTTCCTGCTGGCCGTGGCGGACGCGCTCGCGGGTAATCTCGAGAGCGCCGGCCATGCGCTCGACGTCTGTGCGGGCGGCGGCGAGCGCAGCTTCATGCTGATCGGTGCGCTCGAGGCTTGCCAACTCCTCGCTTTCGAGACGATCGATTTCGGACTCGGCGAAAGAGATCTCGTGCTGCATGGCTTCAGCCTGCGCCGGGGTGGTAACGGTGTCGAGTTGCGAGCGGTAGCGGGCGGCCTTGTCGCGATGCGTCTTGATGTCGCGTTCGAGGCGGGTGCGCAAGGTCTCTTCGCGCGCCAGCGCGTCAGAGAGGGCGGCGGAGAGTTGCTGAGCCTTGTCGAGGGCGGCTTCGGCCTGGGTGACTTCAGCGGGGAGCGCCCGGGCGGCCTGCGCAAGGCGGGCGCGCTCGAGTTCGACGGCTTGCAGCTTGACCAGATTGGCAACGAGCGGCAGCACGATTGGAAAGAAGAATAACACCCAAGGCAGGTGGCGAGGAGCGAGGGAGCGAGGGACAGAGGGATAAGGGACAGAGGGAGCGAGGGAGCGAGGGACAGAGGGATATGGGAGAGGGAAGAGGTTGGCTGGGCGTGGAGGATGCAGGCAGCATCCAATTTCGTGGGGGAGTCCTGTCCGAAGCCGGATGGGACGTGAAGCGGATTGCGAAGCGGAGCTGCAGAGCGAAAGAATGATGGGATGGGCGCAGTGGATCCAATAGGTCCTTCAGGAGTGCGAGCGCTTGTGCCGCGGAAGTCCTTCTGGCGCCGGCATCTCTGGCTGCTGTGGGCAGGCGGCGCGGCGGCCGCTGTGCTGATTGGGCTGATCATTGCGGGCACGATCGCCGCGCGGCACGTGGAGCCCTATCTGAGAGCGCGGATTGTGGATGGGCTGCAACAGCGCTTCCATACGCGGGTGGAACTGGACTCCTTTCACGTGCAGGTTCGGGAGGGCGAGCAGGCCATGTTCGGGCTGTGGGCCACCGGGAAGGGGCTGCGCATCTGGCCGCCGCACAAATTGGGCGGGGATCATCCGCTGGAAACGGCAGTTGAGTCGCTGCCGCTGATTGATTTGCAGGAGTTCAGCTTTCATGTGCCGCTGCGCTGGAAGACGGCCCAGGCGCCGAAGATCGCGGAGGTGCGGCTGAAGGGGCTGAAGATCGATGTGCCACCGCGGTCGACGCGGGACAAGGGGACGGGGCTTGAGTCCGCGATGGACGAGGAGGAGAAGGCTGCGCGGAGCCCGAAGCCAGAACAGCAGGCCGGGCAGGGCAGCGTGCTGTCGACATTAGTGGTGCAGAAGGTGGTGTGCGATCACACGGAACTGGTGCTCGAGACCGACAAGCCGGATAAGCTGCCGCTCACGTTCGATATTGAGCATCTGAAGCTGACACACATTACGGCGGGCGATGCGATGTGGTTCGAGGCGGAGTTGACCAACGCGAAGCCGAAGGGACTGATTGATACCGCTGGGAGCTTTGGGCCGTGGGTGGTCGATGATCCGGGGCAAAGCCCGGTGAAGGGAAAGTACGTCTTTCAGCATGCGAACCTGGGGGAGTTCAACGGAATTGCCGGGATTCTCTCATCGCAGGGCACATACGACGGGACGCTGCGCAATATCAAGGTGGACGGCGAGGCGACGGTGCCGGATTTTCGCCTGACGGCATTCGGAGGTACGCTGCCGCTGCATACCAATTTTGACGCGCGAGTGGATGGGACCGACGGCGATACGTATCTCGACAAGGTGGATGCGATTCTGGGGCGTTCGCGATTTTCTACGTCGGGCAAGATTGTGCGGATCAAGCCGGGTAGCGTGGGGCAGTTGACCAGTCCCGGACAGGCGGGGGGCGGTGCGAACGTGTTGGCAGGCGGCAAAGGGAAACCGGCGGCGAGCAGGCCGGGGGCCACCGAGCCTTCGACGAACGCAGAGCCGGCCGCGAACGCCATAGCGGTCAGGCCGGGGCATTTGATCCAGTTGAAGGTGGAGGTGCCGCACGGCGATTTTGCGGACTTCATGAAGCTGGTGAGTAAGAACGGCACGCCGCTGATGACCGGCACTGTGGAGACGAAGAGCACATTGGAAATCCCGCCGGGCAAGGAGCCGGTGAACCAGCGGGTCAAGCTGAATGGGTATTTCAAGCTGGACAACGCGCGGTTTACCAGCGACAAGGTGCAGCAGAAAGTTGAGGACCTGAGCTATCACGGACTGGGGAAGCCGGATGAAATGAAGCATGCCGATCCGGACAGCGTGACGTCGCAAATGCAGGGTAGCTTTCAGGTGGCGAGCGGCGTGATTACGCTGCCGGATCTGCAGTACGAGGTGCCCGGGGCGGAGATCCGGCTGCACGGGACGTACGCGCTCAGCGGCGAATTGCATATGGACGGGACGGCGCGCATGCAAGCGACGGTGTCGCAGATCGTGGGAGGGTGGAAAGGGTTCCTGCTGAAGCCGGTGGATCGTTTCTTCAAGAAGGAAGGGGCAGGGACGCTGGTGCCGATCAAGGTACGGGGAACGCGGGACGCTCCGGACTTCGGAGTGAATTTCGGCGGGATCGGCGGTACGCATCCGGAGAAGCCGGGAGAGAAGTGACGGCGCCCCCGGCTTCTGTTTGCAAACTTCAGGGATGAATGATGTCCACGACCTTTGTGTCGGGCTCACTCCATGCGGCAGGGCCCTCGTGGGTCAGCGTGTGCGTGGAGTCATCCCAGTGCAGGCGAGTGATCGACCCCGAACCCTTCTCATAGGCATAGGTGGTGCCATCGTCTGAAAAAAGCGTGAAGTCCGCATCGGATCCGGGATAAACACGGACCGAAGCTATGGCCTGCTTTTCCTGCGTGCTCAGGACCGGAGTGCCCAGGGGAACGATGGAGCCCGCACGAACGAAAAGCGGGATCGTGTCAATCGGCGCCGCTGCGGTGATCGTCTGGCCGCCATGGATGCGCTCGTTGGTCCAGTAGTTATACCAATCGGAACCGGCCGGCAGATAGACACTTCGGCTTGTGGTACCCTGATCGGTGACCGGCGCAACCAGGAATGCGGGACCGAACATGTATTCGTCGCGAATGTCGGCCACGTTCGGATCCTTCGGGAAATCCATAAACAGCGCGCGCATAAAAGGAGCGCCTGTCTGGTAAGTCCCATAAGCCAGCGAGTAGATGTACGGCATGAGTTGATAGCGCAGGCGCAAATACTTTGCGAGGATCGGCTCGGCTTCTTTGCCGTATGACCAGACTTCGTTGTGGTCTCTTTCGCCATGTGCGCGCATTACCGGCTGGAACGCACCCCATTGGTACCAACGCACGAACAGTTCGGGGTAGTCTTCATAGCCGTCGACTGTGCCGCGGACGTCAGAGGAATCGACGAGCGGCTTGTGCTCGGGGTGATAGTTCGCGTAGATGGGAGGCGAGAAGAATCCGGCGATGTCGGTGTCCCAGTAGGGCATTCCGCTGGCTGTAAAGTTGAGCCCTGCCGGAATGGAACGCTTGAGCATGTCCCAGGTTGCGGTGATATCGCTCGACCAGAACACGGTGCCGTTCCGCTGCGCGCCGAGGTAGGCGGCGCGTGCCAGAATCATCACGCGCCGGGTGTCGCCGAAGTCGCGGCGAAATCCCTCGTAAACCGACGCCGTGTGAAAGAGCGGATAGACGTTGTAATAGTGCGCGCCCGGTCCGATGGAGAAATAGTCCTTGGCGGGGTCGACGTCCGGCTCCGTCTCATCGAGCCAGATGTAATCAAATCCGTATGGCTTCACATAGCGGTCGCGGATGGAATTCCACCACCACTTCGCAGCTTCAGGATTGGTGGTGTCGATGTTCGGACCTACCTCTTTGGTGTAGGAACCGCGATCGGGTGTGCCATCGGCGGTATGAATGAGCCAGCCCTTCTGAAGCAGCATGTCATAGAAGCGGGTGCCCTTGGAGAAATGCGGCCATACACTGAGCAGGGTCTCGATGCCCATGGAATGGAGCTGCCGGTTCATGGCGGCGGCGTCGGGCCATCGGGCGGGATCGAGATCCATCTCGCCCTGCCTGGTCATGTTGAGGAAATCAACCACGAGGACATCCAATGGCAACTGGCGATCACGGTAGCCCTTCGCGACGTCCAAAAGCTGCTGCTGAGTGGGGTAGATGGCCTTGCTCTGGATGTATCCGTAAGTGGACTTGGGTAACAGGTGCGCGATACCGGTGAGCCGACGGTAGCCCTCGTAGATCTCGTCTGTCTTGTCGCCCGCGATCACGAAGAAGGAGACGCGATCCCCGATTTCGGACGACCACACATTCTGCTGGTTGAAGCCGAGATCGATGGTGGTCTTCGAGGGGTTATCCCAGATGAGGCCGTAGCCGCGGCTCGACACCATAAACGGCACACAGACATTCTCTCCGCCGATTGCCGAGTAGTCGTGCCAACAGCGAATGCGATGGTCGCGCAGGTCGAGCGTGTTCTGCTGTTGCTGCCCAAGGCCGTAATAGTGCTCGCCGGAAGGAGAATCGAATGTAGCAGCGACGTGATATCCGGGAGAGGTGCCGGGCCCAATTGTGTCCTTTGTCGCGGCTCCCCCTGCCGCATTGGGAACCATGGACCACCGCCACATGGTCAGGAGCTGCTTGCCCTCAGTGGTCGTGATCGAAAGAGAATCGTCGTAGGTTCCGGAACGCTCGTACCCATAAAAGTAGCGGCTTCTGAGTTGCAGGTTCAGTTTGTCCAGCGGCATAGGATGAGGGGGCGGCAGATTCTGCGGCGCGACGCGAATGACGATTTGGCCGGAGCGCACTATGTCGTACCCGTCTGAGTCCCGGTCGTGCGTCCAGCCGGCAACCGAAGGCGTACCCACGATTCCGTATCCGGGTGCGGCGAGCGCAGAGTCTTTCTGTGCGCTCATGGTGACGCGGACTATGTTTGGGCCGTAAGGCTCAAGCACGATAGTTCGATCGGGACGATCGATTTCAAATGCATTCGAACGATCGGCCGTGGCACCAGCCGCGCGACCCATGCCAGACGCGAGAAATATCACGGTCCAAACAAATGCGATCGCCTTTGTCTTCATGTGGCTTCGCGCTGATTGCTTACGGGAAATCAATTCCGACTGGCATGAGTATGGCATTCGATTCGCACCCAATTCCGCCACGCGCAAGTGGCCCCAGTTCTGTGAAGCTTGAACCTGAAAATCGTACGGAGCCTGAGGGAGGCGCGTCAAACGACCGGCTGCAAAGTGACGCTGCCATGGTTGTGGCTCTGGCTGTGCGAGGCGGTTGCAGAAATGAGCAGTGGTAGGCTGGTCGGGGGAAACCTTTGAACAGGCAACTCAATCGTCGCCAGTTTCTTCGCTCTGCGGCTGGAGCTGCGGCTCTGGCAGCGGCCGGATCGGCAGAAGCAGCGGGCAAACATGAAGGCGTGGCGATCGCGGTCGATCCGGCCGATACGATCGCATCGTCAGAACCCGTGCGATGGGCCGCGGGTGAGCTGGAGCGGGCACTCACAGAGCGAAATGTCCCGGTCAATGTCTATCGGAACGGGAGGCGGACGCCCGAATCTCATCTGCGCATTGAAGCGGCGGGAATGACTTCGCCCTCAGCGGTGGCTGCCCTCAAAGCGGCCGGAGCGAGGCCGGAAGCCGTGCCGGAAGCGCTTGCACTGTGCGAAGTAAATGGAGCCACATGGGCCTGCGGGTATGACGCGCGTGGTCTGACGTATGCACTGTTGGAACTGGCTGACCGCGTGCGCTTCTCGAGTGATCCGATGGCGGCTCTGACCATTCCAGCGCCTGTGAGTGAGCGTCCAGCGAATCCTGTGCGAAGTGTCATGCGGCTGTTTACCAGCGAAGTGGAAGACAAGCCCTGGTACAACGATCGCGAGATGTGGCCAGCGTATCTGTCGATGCTGGCTGCGCAGCGCTTCAACCGGTTCAATCTTGCTTTTGGTATTGGCTACGATTTTCTTACATCTGTTACGGACGCTTACTTTCTTTTTGCGTATCCGTTTCTCTTATCGGTGCCGGGATATGACGTGCACGTGCCGCAGTTGGCGGACGCCGAACGCAATCGCAATTTGGAGATGCTGCGCTTTATCAGCGAGCAGACCGCAGCGCGCGGAATGGATTTTCAACTGGGCATCTGGACGCACGGCTACCATTGGAACGCGAGCCCCAATCCGAATTACACCATTGAGGGTCTCACTGCTGAAAGCCAGGGTGCGTACTGCCGTGATGCTGTCAGGGCTTTGCTGCAGGCTGTCCCGAAGATCAGCGGAATCACATTTCGAGTCCACGGTGAAAGCGGCGTGCCAGAGGGCAGTTACGATTTCTGGAAAGCCGTATTCGAGGGGGTTGCGACATGCGGCCGCCCGGTAGAAATCGACATGCACGCCAAGGGAATGGATCAAGGCATGATCGATTCTGCACTGGGCAGTGGACAGAGAGTGAAGATTTCGCCCAAGTACTGGGCCGAGCACCTGGGCATGCCATACCACCAGGCCGACATCCGCCAACAGGAGTGGCCGCCCACGGATCATGAAGCGACGGGCCTGATGAAACTCAGCGCCGGATCGCGGAGCTTTCTGCGCTATGGCTACGGCGATCTGTTGCGGGAAGACCGCAAATGGGACGTACTGCATCGCATCTGGCCGGGCACTCAGCGATTGTTGATCTGGGGCGACCCACTCACGAGCGCCGCGTACTCCCGCGCATTCAGCTTCTGCGGAAGCGTGGGTGCGGAGATCATGGAGCCGCTTTCGTTCAAGGGGCGGCGCGGTTCGGGCATTGCGGGCAGTCGCTGCGCTTATGCCGACACGTCGCTGAATCCTCGGTGGGACTGGCAGAAGTACAGCTACAGCTATCGTGTATGGGGCCGGCTGCTATACAACCCAGGCACCGAAGCCGACGTGTGGCAGCGGGCCATGCGCCGTGAATTCGGGGCGGCCGGCGAGAACCTTGAGACTGCGCTTGCCAACGCCAGCCGGATTTTGCCGATTGTGACGACGGCGCACCTGCCCTCAGCCGCCAACAATAATTACTGGCCTGAGATGTACCTGAACCAGTCGCTGTTCGATGCGGCGCATTCCGGTCCATACAACGACTCGCCGCTGCCCCATGTGTTCGGGACCGTGAGCCCGCTCGATCCGCAGTTGTTCTATGGCATGAACGATTTTGCCGACGATTTGCTCAAGGGCGAACGCAGCGGCAAGTACACGCCTATTGAAGTTGCGCACTGGATCGAGAGCTACGCGGGCGCATGCAGAGCATCGCTGGCGCGCGGCGAGCGCCAGGTTCGGCGCAAGGACCGGGCAGAATTCCGGCGGCTGTCGATCGACATGGCGGTCGTCGCGGACCTAGGCAGGTTTTTTGGCGCGAAGTTCCGTGCGGGTGTGCTGTATCGCATCTGCGAGCAGACCGGCGATGGCGCTGCGCTGGAAGAAGCGCTGAAAGCCTACCGTGCGGCGCGGGAGGCGTGGGCGGGAGCTGCTGCCCGCAGCAAAGCGGTCTACAGCGCCGATATCACCTTTGGCGAGTTGCGCCAGCTACACGGCGACTGGGCCGACCGCCTGGCTGACATCGATGCGGATATCGCCGCCATCTCGACAAAGCGGGACTCTGCGCAACGGGCGCAGGCCGGTGGGACAGCCGTTGAGGCGATCGCCCAGGCGCTCGGGTCGCCGAAAAGGCCCGCCGTTGCCGGCAGGCACACACCGCCCGCAATTTTCCAGCCTGGACGTGAGTTCCCGGTGGAGTTCATTGCGGAAACGGCCTACAGCTCGGTGCAACTGCACTATCGGCATGTGAATCAGGCAGAGCGATGGCGGGGTGAGGCCATGCAGACGGACGGACATCGCTGGCGAGCCGAAATTCCGTCTGAATACACTCAGAGCCCCTATCCGCTTCAGTACTATTTCGAATTGAAAGGCGGGCCGGATTCCGCCATGCTACACCCGGGGCTCGGCGACGATCTTACCGGGCAGCCTTACTTCGTGGTTCGAAGAGGATAGTCTTGCGCAACCTTTGAGACGTAGATTCGGTGGTCTGCGCCGTACGGCCGGAATAGACCCTCGGTTTGGTAATTGACGTACCGGGCAGCATGAGGCAGGCTAGGAGTAATCATGACCATTGAGTGCGTCCCAGTTGGAAATAAAGTGGTTTTACGTGTGTCCGGCCGCATGGACGCCGAGAGCGCCTCTCAATTTGAGCCAGAGTGTGAGTCCTGCATCGCCAAGGGGTTCACCACACTGGTTGTCGATCTGGGGGAAGTGACCTATATCAGCAGCATGGGTCTTCGTTCTTTCGTCGCCATTGCCAAGAAGCTCAAGGAAACGGGTGGTTCGCTCCGTGTCTGCCGCGCGAGCGGGCTCGTCCGGCAGGTGTTCGAAATTACAAGACTCACGCAGATTTTCCCCCTGCACGAAACCGTCGAGTCGGCGCTTGCAGAGGGCTGAGCAAGAGCCTGCCTGAGGTGCTGCGGAAGCGATGGGTGAAGTAGAGAGCCGGGAAGCGTGATGATCAAGATGCCGGGTAGCCTGTGATTCACTCTTCGATACAGAGCGGCGATGTACTGCGCGTCGCATTAGCGTTGCTGCCTGTGCTTCTGTTTCTTGCCGCCCTGAGAGCGCTGGATAGTTACAAGCTGGTCTCATTGCGCACGGTTCTCACATCGCTCGCGAGCGGGGCGGCGGCGGCCGCGGTCTGCTTTGGTTTCAATACATTCATGTTCCAAATCTTCCCTGGGGCCCAGGATCAGTACGCCCGGATCGGCGCGCCAGTGGTGGAGGAGTGCGCCAAGGCCGCTTTCTGGATCTTTCTAATTGCGACGGCGAGGGTGGCCTTTATGGCCGATTCGGCCATCTGCGGGTTCGCTGTTGGCGCGGGGTTCGCCCTGGTGGAAAACATCTCGTACCTGCATCTGCTTGTGGATCGAGGCATTGGTACGTGGATTCTGCGCGGGCCTGGCACGGCCGTTATGCACGGAGGCGTGGCAGCGCTGGGGGCGACCATTTCGGTTTATCTGCTGGAGAGCCGGCAATGGCGCGGGGTTCGCCTTTTCGCGCCGGGGTTGCTGGCGGCCATCGTGTTGCACTCGCTTTTCAATCAAAGCCTGCAGTATCCGATGTTGTCCCTGCTCGGGGCGGTGGTCGGGGTTCCGCTGGTTCTCGGCGTGGTGTTTTACCTGAGCGAGCGATCTCTGCGCCGCTGGCTGGGGGGAAAGATGGACCGCGACATCGAGATCCTCAACATGATTGGTTCGGCGCGGTTTCAGCAGACCAGAGTGGGCGCCTATCTCATGTCATTGCAGGGAGCCTTTCCGCCGGAACTGCGCGGCGACATGCTGTCTCTTCTGCAACTGACTATTGAGCTGAGCGTGCGCGCCAAAGGAGCACTGTTGATTCGCGAGGCAGGTCTCGAGGTTGCTCCCGACCCCGAGGTTGAGAGCATTTTCGCGGAGTTGAAGTATCTGCAGAAGAGCATCGGGCCCACGGGAATGCTGGCCATCCGTCCGTTGCTTTCGCAGACGCCGCGCGATCTTTGGGAACTGCACCGCCTGGCGAATGGCGTGCGGTGAGTCATGGCCGAAAAAAGTTCGGGCATACTACCGGGCAAGTCGATATATGATGGTCCACCGGAGATCGGGACAATGAATTCTGAAGGCGAGGTGACGAACCTGCTCACGGCATGGGGCAAGGGAGATCCGAACGCGCTCAATG
>Ga0070684_100002854_pt1 | contig 12848 bp, 5 predicted proteins | sample KBSC723LmetaG_FD_65653 | JGI IMG/M metagenome (GOLD analysis project Ga0070684, IMG submission 65653) | Corn rhizosphere microbial communities from Kellogg Biological Station, Michigan, USA - KBS C7.2-3L metaG | ecosystem: Host-associated > Plants > Roots > Rhizosphere ...
CGATGTGCAAGCCGGGCACGTGCGAGGGCGACGCGGTCGTCGGCTCGTCGGTGTGCGACGGCGTGGGTCACTGCAAGCCCGGATCGACGCGCATCTGCGTACCGTTCACGTGCAACTCGAGCGCGGGCGCGTGTTTCACATCGTGCACGTCCAGCAGCCAGTGCATCAGCGGCCAGGCCTGCGTCCAGGGCAGCTGCGGCAAGCTGATGAGCGGCGCGAGCTGCGAAACCGGCGACCAGTGCGCCTCCGGCTTCTGCGCCGACAAGATTTGCTGCAACGTCGCCTGCAAGGGGCCATGCCTCTCGTGCAACCTGGCGGGACGCGAAGGACGCTGCTGGCCGCTGGACGCCGACGCCCCCGACAGCCGCGGCATCTGCCGTGACCAGGGCAAGTCCAGCTGCGGCCAGACCGGCTTTTGCGACGGCATCGGCGGTTGCTCGAAATACCCGCGCGACACCGTCTGCATCGCACCGACCTGCTCGGGCAACGCCAAGGTGAACACGGCCGGGACGTGCGACGGCCTGGGCACGTGCCAGGGCCAGGGCATCCAGGACTGCCATCCATTCCGATGCGCGAGCGGCGCCTGCACCAAGACCTGCGCGACCAGCGCGGACTGCGACACGGGCATCGCGTGCGTCAACAACACCTGCGGCCCGAAGCAGGACGGCCAGATCTGCACCGGCGACGCCGAGTGCCAGCACAACCACTGCGTCGACGGCGTGTGCTGCGACCAGGCCTGCACCGGCCCGTGCCGCAGCTGCGGCCTGGCCGCGTCGATGGGCCGCTGCACGCCGATCGCCGCCGGATCGGCCGACCCGCGCGGCATGTGCAAGATGATGGCGCAGAGCACCTGCTCCACGAACGGCAAGTGCGACGGCGGGGGCAACTGCCAGAGCTGGCCGGTCGGGACGCTGTGCGCGGACGAGACCTGCTCGGCCAACGTCTACAAGGCCCCGTCTACCTGCAACGCCACCGGACAGTGCGTGGCGCCCGACCTGCTCCCGTGCAGCCCGTACGTCTGCAACGGATCGCGCTGCTTCAACGCCTGCACCAACAACACGCAGTGCCTGACGCCGAACAGCTGCACCGCGAACTCGTGCGGGAAGAAGGAAAACGGCGCGATGTGCTCGACCGCGGACGAGTGCAAGAGCACCTTCTGCGCCCAGGGCGTCTGCTGCGATCAGGCGTGCACCGGCGCGTGCAAGTCGTGCGTCGCGGCCATGCTGGGTGTCTGCACGAACGTCGCGACCGGCACGATCGATCCGGCCGGCATCTGCGCGATGCAGGACGTGTCGACCTGCGGCACCAACGGCAAGTGCGAGGCGGGCGCGTGCCAGCGCTGGGCCTCGGGGACACCTTGCAAGCCCGCCACCTGCCCCTCGGCGACGATGCAGGGGACGGCGCTGTCGACCTGCGACGGCGCCGGCACGTGCGTCACTCCCGGCGCCAGGCCGTGCTTCCCGTTCATCTGCGGAACCGACGCGTGCCTGCCGTCGTGCACAGCGGACAACCAGTGCCAGTCGCCGGCCGTCTGCGTGAACGGATCGTGCGGCCTCAAGTCGAACGGCGCGGTCTGCCTCAAGAAGGAAGAGTGCCTCTCGAACTTCTGCGAGCAGGGCGTCTGCTGCGAGTCCGCCTGCACGGGCACCTGCAAGTCCTGCGCGCTCGGCAGCTCGCGCGGCGTGTGCAGCAACGTCGCCGCCGGCGACACCGACCTGCTGTCCCGTTGCGCCGACCAGGGCGCGCCCAGCTGCGGCACCGACGGCAAGTGCGACGGCAAAGGCGCCTGCCGGCTCTACGACGCCAGCACGTCGTGCGCGGCGCCGTCGTGCCCCGGAGGCCAGTCGACCGCGGTGACCGGGCGGACCTGCAACGGCCTGGGCGTCTGCCAGCCGGCGAACAACATCCCGTGCGCGCCCTACGTGTGCAACGGGGCGACCGCGTGCCTCGCGGCGTGCACGCGCGACGCCGACTGCCTGCCGCCCTACATCTGCGATCCGAAGACCAACCGCTGCGGCAACCTGAAGCGCCCGGGCCAGCCGTGCGCGGCCACCAGCGAGTGCCTCACCGGTCTGTTCTGCGTCGACGGCGTCTGCTGCGTCAGCAGCGGCTGCTCGCTGTGCACGTCGTGCAACGTCGGCGCGAGCGCCGGCAACTGCGCCAACGTTCCGCTCGGCCAGGCGGATCCGATGAACCGCTGCGCGGCCAACCCGCCCTGCGGCAACACCGGCTTCTGCAACGGCGCGGCCGGCTGCCAGCTCGCCGCGACCACGGTGTCGTGCAGCACCGAGTCGTGCACGGGCTCGACGTACACCCCGATCTCACATTGCAACGGGACCGGCGCGTGCTCGGCCGCGACGTCGTCCAGCTGCACGCCGTACCTGTGCGGCGGCGCGACCTGCCGCACCAACTGCGCGATGGATTCGCATTGCGTCGCGCCGTACACCTGCCAGGGCACCCCGCCGAACCGCAGCTGCGCGCTGAAGCCGAACGGGACGACGTGCGGCGCGGGCAACGAGTGCATCAGCGGGAGCTGCGTGAACGGCGTCTGCTGCGGCAGCAGCGCCTGCGGCACTTGCCAGACCTGCAACGGCACCGCGCCGGGGACGTGCACGCCGCTGGCCGCCGGCACGACCGCGCCGTCGGGCCAGTGCACCGCCGCCCCGCCGTGCGGTAACACCGGCCGGTGCAACGGCGCGAGCGGCTGCGAGCAGGCGCCGTCCACCACCTCGTGCGGCCCGGCGATGTCGTGCACCGGCATGACCTACCAACCGCCGTCGACGTGCACGGGCATCGGCGCGTGCGCCCAGCAGCCGACCCAGAGCTGCGGCAACTACGTCTGCAGCGGGACCTCGTGCCTGACCAGCTGCACGGCCGACACGCAGTGCGCGAGCACGACGCTTTACTGCACCGGGAACACCACCGCGGCGGGCACCTGCACCAGCAAGAAGGGAAACGGCGCCGCCTGCGGCGCCGCGCACGAGTGCACGACCGGCAACTGCACCGACGGCGTCTGTTGCACCACCACGAGCTGCGGAACTTGCCAGTCGTGCGCGGCCAGCGGCAACGGGACGTGCGGCAACGTCGCCGACAACTCGGCCGATCCGCGCGGCCGCTGCCCGGCGGGCGGCGAGTGCGGCAACACCGGCGTCTGCGTGTCGGGCGCCTGCCAGCAGCAGCCCGCCTCGAAGACCTGCGGCACGGCGCAGTCGTGCACGGGCGCGACCTATCAACCGCCGTCGCACTGTACGGGAAGCGGCACGTGCAGCCAGCAGCCGACGCAGAGCTGCGGCAGTTACGTCTGCAACGGCAGCAGCTGCCGCACCGACTGCACGTCGGACAGCCACTGCTCCGACCAGACAAACCTCTACTGCACCGGCAACGCGACGACGCCCGGCACCTGCGACGGGAAGAAGGCGAACGGCGGCGCGTGCACCGCCAACAACCAGTGTTCGAGCAGCCACTGCACCGACGGCGTCTGCTGCACGACCGACAGCTGCGGCGCCTGCCAGATGTGCAACCTGAACGGCGCGGGCACCTGCTCGGCGTTCGCGCTCGGCACGCCCGCCGTCGATCCCTACGGCCGCTGCTCGAACAGCGGGCCGTGCGGCAACACCGGGTTCTGCCTGAACGGGTCGTGCATGCAGCAGGCGACCACGACGCCGTGCGGTCCGGCGGTCATGTGCATGAGCGGGATGTACCAGCCGCAGTCGTTCTGCAGCGGCGCCGGCCTCTGCAACACGATGAGCCCGACCGGCTGCGGGGCCTACGTCTGCAACGGCGCGGGCACCGCGTGCCTCGGCAGCTGCAACACCGCAAACGGCGACGCTGACTGCGCGAGCGGCTACTACTGCAGCGGCGGCACGAACACCTGTCTGCCGAAGAAGGCGCCGGGCGGCGGCAACACCTGCTCGGCGGGCCACGAGTGCACCACCGGCTTCTGCGTCGACGGCTTCTGCTGCGGCATGTCCGCCTGCGGGACCTGCCAGACCTGCGCGTCGGGCACGTGCGGCAACTCGACCGACGGCCAGCCGGAACCGCACGGCGGCTGCACCGCGAACCTGCCTTGCGGCAACACCGGGACCTGCACGGGCGGCGCCTGCACCCAGGGCGCGGCCGGCACCCAGTGCGTCGCCCCCTTCTGCGCGGACGCGGCGACGTTCCAGCCCGAGGCGAAGTGCAACGGCCTGGGGACCTGCTCGGTCCCCGCGACGCAGGGCTGCGCCCCGTACACGTGCGGCGGCGGGACGGGCTGCCGGGGCGGCTGCGCCGACGACACGCAGTGCGTGGGCAACACGTACTGCGACGCCGGCGTCTGCCGCACGAAGAAGTCGGCCGGCGACGGATGCGGGCGCGACGGCGAGTGCGGCGGCGCGTACAACCATTGCACCGAAGGCGTCTGCTGCAACAGCGCCCAGTGCGACTCGTGCCAGACGTGTACGGCCTCCGGTGGCGCAGCCGGGAGCTGCCACAACGTGCCCGGTGGCCTCGGCGATCCCCGCGGGATGTGCGCGAACCAGGGTGCCGCCAGCTGCGGCACCAACGGTCTCTGCAACGGCGCCGGGAACTGCGCTCGCTACGACACCAGCACCGAGTGCATGACCGCGTGCAACCACGACCTGCTCAACACGATCGTCACCCACACATTCTGCGACGGCGCCGGGATGTGCGCCGGCCTGACCATCCCGGAGCTGTGCCTGTCGTTGATGTGTACGGACACCGCCTGCACGCCCTGAGCGTCCAGGCGGACGCTCCGGCTACATCAGCTTGAGCAGCGCGGTCAGCGGGCTGTAGGGCATGTTGTGCGCGAGCGCCACCGGTGAGCAGGTCACGTTGCCCGCGTAGCAGTTCACGCCCTTCGCCAGCGCCGCGTCCTCGGTCACCGCGCGCGCCAACCCAAGATCGGCGAGCTTCAGCGCGTACTCGATGGTGACGTTGGTCAGCGCCCAGGTGCTGGTCTGGGCGACGGCGCCCGGCATGTTGGGCACGCAGTAGTGGACGACGCCGTGCACCTCGTAGGTGGGGTGATCGTGATCGGTCGGGCGGCAGGTCTCGATGCAGCCGCCCTGGTCGACCGCCACGTCGACGACGACGCTGCCCTTGTCCATGCCGACGACCATCTCCTCGTCGACCAGCTTGGGCGCCACCGCCCCCGGCACCAGCACAGCGCCGACGACCAGGTCGGCGCGCCGCACCGACTCGGCGATGTTGTAAGGGTTCGAGTACAGCGTCTCGATCGAGCTGCCGAACACGTCCTCGAGGTAGCCCATCGTCTTCGCGCGCACGTCGAGGACGGTCACGGAGGCGCCCATCCCGATCGCGATCGTCGCGGCGTTGCGGCCCACCACGCCGCCGCCCAGGATGACGACGCGCCCGCGCCGCGTGCCCGGAACGCCGCCCAGCAGCACGCCCTTGCCGCCGCGTTCCTTCTCGAGGCACATCGCGCCGACCTGAACCGCCATGCGCCCCGCGACCTCGCTCATCGGGCGCAGCAACGGCAACCGCCCGTCGGACGTCTCGATCGTCTCGTACGCGACCGCCGCGACCTTCGCCTTCGCCAGCTCCCGCGTCAGCGTCGGCTCTGCGGCCAGGTGCAGGTACGTGTAGAGGAGCTGTCCCTCGCGGAAGTAGCGGTACTCCGCGGCCAGCGGCTCCTTCACCTTGATGACCATCTCCGCGGCCCAGGCGTCGGCGGCCGTGGGGACGATCGTCGCGCCCGCGGCGACGTACTGCTCGTCGATGATGCCGCTGCCCTCGCCCGCCGTGTGCTCGACCAGCACGCGATGTCCGTGGGCCACCAGCTGGCGCACGCCGGCGGGCGTGGCGGCGACGCGGTACTCGCGCGTCTTGATCTCCTTCGGAACGCCGATCAGCATGCCGAAAAGATCCGCTACCGTCGGAGGTTGCGCAAGAGCAGCTTCAGATTCTGAAAGTCGATCGGCTTCTCGACGCGCGCGTTGGGGACGTTTTCCAGGAACTCGCGCGCGCGCGGCGTGAACGCCCCGCCCGTGACGAACACCATGCGCTCGACCTGATCGGGCGCCAATCGGCCCATCTCGGCGTACAGGTCCATGCCGGTGATCTCGGGCATCATCAGGTCGCACAGGATGACGTCGTAGCGCTCGCCCGCGCGGATCCGTTCCAGCGCACGGCGGCCGTCGCCGACACACGTCACGTGGTAGTCGGACGCGAACGACCGGCGCAGCGCGCCCAGGATCATCGGCTCGTCGTCGACGATCAGCAGCCGCCCGCCGGGCGCGCCCACCTCGACCGGCGCGCGCGTCGTGACCGTCGACGGCGTCTCGATCGCGACCGGCGGCAGCGACACCCGGAACACGCTGCCCTTCCCCTTGTCGCTGTCGACGGTGATCTCGCCGCCCAGCGCGCTCAGGATGCCGCTGCAGATCCAGAGCCCCAGCCCCGTCCCCTCGCCCGCCGGCTTGGTCGTGAAGAACGGATCGAAGATGCGATCCCGGATCTCCGGGGGGATCCCCACGCCGGTGTCGCGGATCTCGATCACCGCGTACCCACGGCCGTCGGTCCGCGTGCTGACGCGGATCTCGTTCCGCTCCGTCTCGCCCTCGGGGATCGCGTGCGCCGCGTTCAGCAGCAGGTTCAGGAAGACCTGCCCCAGGCGCGACTCGTTGCTCTCGACCATCGGCGTGTCGCCGTAGTCCTTCACCAGCCGGGCGCGGTGCCGGATCTCGTTCCAGGCGATGTTGATCGACGAATCCAGTACGCGCCGCAGCGCGACGGGCCCGCTCTGCTCCTCGTCGCCGCGCGCAAAAACCCGCAGGTCGCGCACGATGTTGCGGACGCGCTCGGCGCCCTGACGCGCCTCGGCCAGCGCCTCCCCGGTCTCGTCCAGGGATCGGCCCATGTCGCTGTTCACGCTGCTCTGCCGGTTCGCGCGCGACGCGAAGGTCGTGAGCTGGTGCCGGACGAAGTCGATGTTGGCGACGATGTACGCCAGCGGGTTGTTGATCTCGTGGGCCACGCCGGCCGCCAGCGTCCCCACGGCCGCCATCCGGCCCGCGAAGATCAGCTGGTTCTCCATGCGGCGCCGATCGGTCAGGTCGCGGATGTAGAAGTAGTGCCCCTTCGGCCCGGGTCGGCCGCCGACCGTGTCCATGACCGGCACGACGGCCAGCTGCATGTCGAACGGCGTCCCGTCCTTCCGCGCGCCGTGAACCTCGCGCTCGACCTTCTCCTTCGCCGCCGCCATGTCGGCCCGGATGACCGCGCGATCGGCCGTAGAGATGGTCGTCTCCCAGCTGCGCCCGATGATCTCCGCGGCCTCGTACCCGGTCAGGCGCGCGAACGCCCGGTTCACCGATACAACCCGACCCTCGCCGTCAACACGGCAGATCGCTTCGGCGGCGTCTTCGAGGGCGGCTCGCAGCTCGCGAACCTGTTCTTCCAGGCGCGCGACCAGCAGATCCGGAGTCCTCACCGTCGCCACAAGTGCCTCCGGGGGAGAAGGCCTGAGCTCGGGCACGGTTCCCAGAATATCAGGCGCCAATAGAGCAAGGGAAGTTACTTTTTTAATGTCCCTAACCTGAAGTTGTTTATGCGCTCCCGTTCACGCCACCGACGGGATACGTACAACACGCTCCCACCTCCACCGCAGCCGTTCCAAGATCTGAAAAGGACTTGGAGATCTCAGCGATGGAACATGCTGCCGCCGGAGGTCGCGGGCCGGCTGCCCCAGCCGCGCCCACCGCTACTGCCCAGCAGCTCGGCCGCGCGTTCGCGGACCTTGGGGCTGGCGTCGCGGGCGGCCGCCTCCTTGATGAACGGCATCGCGGGCTGGCCGATGCTGCGCAGGAACGCCTGCGACCGATCGTAGCCGCGATCGCTGACGAGCGATCGGATCGCGCCCTTGATCAGGTCCGGGTCGGACTTCAGCGCGGGGTTCTTCTTCACCGCGATCTGCGCCGCCGCGAGGCCATCCGGCCAGCGCCGATTGTCGAAGTCGATCATCGCCAGCAGGTACGGAACGTCCGCGTTGTCCGGCTGTCGCGTGCGTTCCTGGTTCAGCAGCGCAATTGCCGGATCGATCTCGCCGCGCGCGACCATCTGGCGCGCCTGCTCCAGCGCCGGGCTGTCGGCTGATGGCGCGGCGGCTCCGGCTGCAGCAACCGGGGCCGCTCCCGGCGCGGAAGTCCCGGTGCGTGCGGTCGTCGCGGTCGCGCCACTGCCATGACGCAACCCGCGCCCGATCAGCAGCGCCAGCAAGGCGACCACCAGGAACAACGCGCCGATCCACGCCATCTTGAACTGCCGAACCGGCTGACCGCCGGCGCTCTCGCTGGCGCTGGCGGCGTTCGCTTCGAGCCGCCGTCGCACCGCCGAGACCGTGTCGATCGTCGTCTTCGCGTCCTGACGGACAGTCGGCGCGGGCGCGGCCTTGACGGGCTTCTTCTTGTCGTCCTTCTCGGCCTTCTTCTTCTCGGCGTCGATGGGCGCAGCCGCGACGCCGATGTCCTGGCCCGCCAACTTTCCCTCGGGCGTCGCCGCCAGCGCCGCCGCCATCTCGGCCGCCGACTGGAAGCGGTCCTCGGGCAGCTTCGACATCGCCTTGTCCAGCAGCCCCTCCAGCTCCGCGGAGTAGCGCGTCTCGGGCGACACGCTGCGCAGCTTGGGCGGCGGCGACTCCCGCTGCATCAGGATCACCTCGCCGACGTTCTCCGACTGGAACGGCTTGCGCCCGGCGAACATCTCGAACAGCACGATCCCGACCGTGTAGAGATCGGTGCGCGCGTCGATCGCGCCCTCGGCGCCCGACTGCTCCGGCGACATGTAGCTGGGTGTGCCGACCGCCATCCCGGCGGTCATCTGCGGGCCGTCGCGCAGCTTGGCGAGCCCGAAGTCGAGGATGCGCAGGTGCTCCTTCAGCCCCGCCTCCTCGCTGAGGATCAGATTCTCTGGCTTGAGATCGCGGTGAACGATGCCCTGCTCGTGCGCGTGCGCGAGGCCGGCCAGCAGCTGCTGCGCGAGGCGCAGCGCGCGCGACGGCGCCAGACGTCCCTCCAGCAGCAGGTCGCGCAGCGTCCGCCCGGTCACGAAGTCCATGACCAGGTACGGAGAACCCTCGACGCCGAAGTCGATGACCGACACGCAGTGCGGGTGCAGCAGCCGGCTCATCGCCTTCGCTTCGTTCTCGAAGCGGCTGAGGAACGTCTTCTGCGCGGCGATCCAAGGATGCAGGAACTTGACCGCCACCGAGCGGCCGAGCTGGAGGCGTTCGCCCTTGTAGACGACCCCCATCGCCCCTGACGCCAGCTTCGAAAGGATGAGGTACCGCCCCTGAAGCGTGCTGCCGACACGCGGATCGGGCGGTGCGGGCTCGCCACTCACGATTGTCAGGGTATCACGCACCCGCGAGCCCCGGCCTTGTTTCGCCCGCGTGGCACCTTAGTTTTTCGGGGCCCCTATGGTTGACCCTGATCTGTCTTGGAATTCCGGCGGGGGCGCAAGCGAAGCGACCTGCCGTCCGGCGTCCGTGCTGCTCGTGGACGATCGTCCAGCGAACCTCGTTGCGCTGGAGGCGACGCTCGCGCCGCTGGGCATCCGCACGGTCACCGCGGTCTCCGGACCGGAGGCGCTGCGACGCTTGCTCGCCGACGAGTTCGCGCTGGTGTTACTGGACGTGCAGATGCCGGGCATGGACGGGTTCGAGACGGCGACGTTGATGAAGCGTCACCCGCGCACGGCGCACATTCCGATCATCTTCGTGACCGCGATCCATCGCGAGCCGCTGCACCTGTTCCGCGGCTACGAGCGCGGCGCCGTCGATTACATGACGAAGCCTTTCGATCCCAACATCCTGCGCTCGAAGGTGCGCGTGTTCGTCGATCTCTTCATCAAGGAGCGCCAGCTGCGCGAGCAGTCCGCCCTGATGCACGAGCGCGAATCGCGCGATCGCGAGCACCGCACCGAGGCGCGCTTTCGCGCGCTGCTCGATTCGATGCCGCTGTGCGTGTGGGCGCTGGGCGCCGACGGAACGCCCGTCTACGCGAACCGCTCGTGGCTGGAGTACGCGGGCGCGGACGCAGGCGCGCAGGGACCGCTGGCGGCGCTGCATCCGGAAGACGAGGCCGCTGTCCGCACGGATGTGCAGATGGCGCTGCTGCGCGGCGAGCCGATCGAGCTCGAGTACCGGCTGCGCAGCGCGCGCGACGGCAGCTACCGCTGGCACGCGGTTCGGTTCTTGCCCCAGCGCGATCAGGTAGGCGTCGTCACCGGCTGGATCGGCACCGCGACCGACATCGAAAACTTCAAACGCGCGCAGGACGCGCACGCCGAGCTGGCCGTGAAAGAACGCGACGCGCGCGAAGCGGCCGAAGCGGCCAACCGGGCGAAGGACGAGTTCCTCGCGACGCTGTCGCACGAGCTGCGCACGCCGCTGAACGCGATGGTCGGCTGGACGCACATGCTGCGCTCGCGGACGCTGTCGCCCGACAAGGAACAGAAGGCGCTGGAGACGATCGAGCGCAACGCGCGCGCGCAGGCCGAGCTGATCGAGGACATCTTGGACGTGTCGCGCATCATCGCGGGCAAGCTGCGCATCGAGATTCATCCCGTCGATCTGCCGTCGATCGTCGACGTCGCTATCGACGCGGTCCGCCCCGCCGCCGAGGCCAAGGGGATCACGCTGGAACGGCGCACGGGCGAGCTGCCCCAGCGCTTCTCGGGCGACGCGGTCCGCCTGCAGCAGGCGATCTGGAACCTGCTGTCGAACGCGATCAAGTTCACGCCGCCCGGCGGCCGCGTCGAGCTGGACGTCGGCGCCGACGAGCGGCAGGTGATCGTCCAGGTCACCGACACCGGGTGCGGCATCGCACCCGAGTTCAAGCCCTACGTGTTCGATCGTTTCCGCCAGCTGGACAGCAGCAGCAAGCGCGCCCACGGCGGGCTGGGCATCGGCCTCGCGATCGTCCGCCACATCGTCGAGCTGCACGGCGGCAGCGTGATCTGCGAGAGCGCCGGCGCGGACCTGGGGGCGACGTTCACGCTGAGGCTGCCCATCCGCACCGCGGACACGGCGCCGATCGCGGTGGCGCCCGAGGTGCGGCAGGCGGGCGCGATGCGCCCGTCCAGCGACGAGATGGTCGACCTCACCGGCATCAAGGTCCTGCTCGTCGACGACGAGCCCGACGCACGCGAGTTGCTGACCGAGGTGCTGCAACAGTGCGGCGCCGTCGTGATCGCCACGCACAGCGCCGACGAGGCGGTGCGGCTGATCCCGCGCGAGCGGCCCGCCGTGCTGCTCAGCGACATTGGGCTGCCCGGCGAGGACGGGTACAAGCTGATCAGCCGCGTGCGCGCGCTGCCGCCCGAGCACGGCGGCAACCTGCCCGCCGCCGCCATCACCGCGTACGCGCGCTCTGACGACGCCACCAGGGCGCTGGCCGCCGGGTACCAGCGGCACGCGCCGAAGCCGATCCAGCCGACGACGCTGGCCGCGCTGGTCGCCGGCCTCGCTAACCTGCGATCAGTCGACGCGTGATTGCGCCGGCTTCCGATCGAACGGGCGGTCGGTGATCAACCCGCGCTTCCGCAAGAACTCGTGCACCACGTGCGTCGCATGCAAAACCTCGTAACCGTCGAAGTAGCCGTGTCGGCCGCCGCGGATCGGCACCAGCCGGTTGGGCGCGCCCACGCGATCCAGCGCCGCGTGCAACCGCGTCGCCTGTGTGAACGGCACGACGGGATCGGCGTCGCCGTGCAAGGTCAGCACGGCGGGCGCGCCCTTCGCGACGTAGTTGATGGGCGAGACGCGCGCGGCGCGCGCCGGCGCGTCGGGGGCGGTGCCCATCCAGCCGACGGCGAAGTCGCGCGGCTGCGGGGGGGCCAGCAGCTCGGCGACGTCGATGACACCGAAGAAATTGATCACGGCCGCGACCGTCAGCGGCTCGTTGCCGGGACACAGACCGTCGAAACCCGCCGACGCCGGCGCGAGCGCGGCCATCAGCGCCAGGTGCGCGCCGGCGGAGCTGCCCACCAGGACCAGCTTCGCCGGATCGAAGCCGTACTGGGGGGCGTGGCGGACCACCCAGCGCAGCGCGCAGCGGCTGTCCTGGACCGCGGCGGGCGCCGTGGCGACTTGCGCGAGGCGGTAGTCGACGTTCACCACCGCGAACCCCATCGCCAGGTAAGGCAGGACGTCGAGCGCGATCTCGTCCTTGCTGCCCGTGACCCAGCCGCCGCCGTGAAACAGGATCGCGGTGGGCAGGACACCTTCCGGACGGCGCGGCACATAGACGTCGAGCTTGCCGTTCCAGCCGCCCGCCGACAGGTAGATGATGTTCGGGTCGACCCGATAGTGCGTGGCGATCAGCGCCGCGCTGTCCAGCGCGGCGGCCGGGCTGGGCGGCGTGGGCGCGCCAGAACCGGATGCCGCCATCAGAAACACGAGCGCGGCGGCCGTCACCGTCGACAAGGTCCGCATCCGGGGGTCATGTTGAGGTGCCGCAAACCGTTTGACAAGGGCGCGGCGAGGTCCGAATGATCCGGGCCATGGGGACCTCTGGGCCGTGCGGCGGCATCCTTGTCGTGGATGACGATCCGGACATTCGTGATTCGCTGCGCGAGGTGCTGGAAGACGAAGGCTACGAGGTCGCGTGCGTCGGCAACGGCCGCGAAGCGCTCGATCACCTCAAGACCGCGAACCCGCGGCCGTGCGTCATCTTGCTGGACCTGATGATGCCGGTGATGGACGGGTGGCAGTTCCGCAAGGAGCAGAAGCAGGACGCGGAGATCGCGGGCATCCCGCTGGTCGTCATCACGGCGACGGGAAAGCGCCCGGTGCTGATCGACGCCGCGGAGCTGGTGATGAAGCCGCT
>Ga0070684_100002857_pt1 | contig 12842 bp, 11 predicted proteins | sample KBSC723LmetaG_FD_65653 | JGI IMG/M metagenome (GOLD analysis project Ga0070684, IMG submission 65653) | Corn rhizosphere microbial communities from Kellogg Biological Station, Michigan, USA - KBS C7.2-3L metaG | ecosystem: Host-associated > Plants > Roots > Rhizosphere ...
CGGGTCTTCGACGGGACGGGCGCCGGCTTCGTGACCGCCGACGTCGCCCTCGAGGGCAGCAGCATCGCGGCCGTGGGACCTGGTCTCGACGGCGACGTCGAGGTGGCGGTCGACGGGGCAACCGTGCTGCCCGGCCTGATCGACGCGCACGTGCATGTCTGCCTCGGCACGATCGACGTGATGAAGAACCTGAACCAGCCGTTCTCGTACCAGTTCTACGTGGCCGAGCAGAACCTCAAAAAAACCCTCGATCTCGGCATCACCACGGTGCGCGACGCGTCGGGCGCCGACCTCGGCATCCAGCGGGCGGTCGAGGACGGGCTGATCGATGGTCCGGCCCTGCACATCTCGATCATCGCGCTGAGCCAGACCGGCGGGCACGGTGACCATTGGCTGCCGAGCGGCAACTGCCCAGAGGTGCTCAGCGTGCACCCCGGCCGCCCGTCCGGGATCGTCGACGGGCCGGACGAGGTGCGCCGGCGGGTGCGCCAACTGCTGCGCAACGGCGCCAACGTCATCAAGGTCAACACGTCCGGTGGGGTGTTCTCGCCCCGCGACGACCCGCGCCACGCGCACTTCACCATGGCCGAGCTCGAAGTGATGACCGAGGAGGCCGCGCGAGCGGGAAGCTATGTGATGGCTCACGCGCACGGCGTCGACGGCATCAAGAACGCGGTACGCGCGGGGGTACGCTCGGTCGAGCACGGTACACAACTCGACGACGAAGCGATCGAGTTGATGCTGGCGCGGGGGACATGGCTGGTGCCCACCCTCGGCGTCGGGCAGTTCATCGTCGACATGATCGAGCGAGGCGCGGCCGTTCCGGCCGGGATCGCCGAGAAGGCGCAAGCCAACATCGCCATGCGCGAGGACTCGTTCCGCCGCGCGGTCGCCGCCGGCGTGCGCGTCGCCATGGGCTCGGATTCGGCCGGCGAATCGCACGGCAACAACCTGATCGAGCTGCCGCTGATGCACGAGATGGGGCTGGACGGGCTGGCGGTACTGCACGCGGCCACTGGCTCGGCCGCGACATTGATGGGGGTGGCCGATCGCATCGGCTTCATCCGAGCGGGCCACCAGGCCGATCTGACTATCGTTGACGGTGACCCCCTCGACTTTCGTGCGTACCCGGGCAACGTGCGCCATGTCTACCGCCGCGGTGCCCGCGTGCGCGGCGAGCGGTCACGCAACGCGCGCTGAGCGGCCAACCGTGCTGCGGGCTACGTGGGCTGGGCGGCGAGGAACTCGGCCAGATACCCGGCGATCTCGCTCGACTGCAGCTCGCACATTTGGATCCCGCCCTCGGGCAGGGTGTGATAGCGCGCATGCGGCAGGGCGTCGCGGATCTGGGAGAACCCGCGCCGGATCGGGTCGCGATCGCCCGCCAAGATCATCGCTGGCACGGTGACGTTGCGGAGTGCGTTGATCGGGTCGAACCGCGTGGCCGCCGCGTACACGGCCGGCAGGTTCTTCACGAGCAGGCTTTGCGCGTAGTCGCGCATCAGCAACTCGAGCGGCACGTCGTCGGCGGCCGAGCGGATGCGTTCCCAGCTGCCGATGACGTGCGCGTCGATGTCATCCGCGGGCGTCTGGTACAGGTCGGTCAGCAGCTGACGGAGCTCCGCATCCAGGCACGGCGGCCCGGACAGCGTCAGTGACGCAAGGGGCAGCTTGCCCGCGTGCGCGATCTGCATCGAGATGATCGAGCCGGTGTGGTGGCCGAACAGGTGCCATGGCCGCGAGTCGAGGCGCAGCAGTGCGTCGGTCAGCTCGTCCGCCAGGGCCTCGATCGTGACTTCACCGGACAACTCCGTCGACGCGCCGAAGCCGGGGGTGTCCGGCGCGATGATGCGCAGGCTCTGCGGCAATTGCGGAATGAGCCGCTCGTACATGAGTCCCGAGCTCGGGCTCTGGTGCAGCAGCGCCAGCGGCGCGCCGTCGGCCGTGCCGGCCTCGCGGTAGTGGAGCTGACCGCTGCGACTGGACATGTACGCGCGTCTCATCAGCGTTCCTCTCGGATTGGCTGGTCTATTTCGGCCGCGAAATGACACGCGCTGCCGTGCGGGCGATCGGCGGCGCCGATGCGTGGGTCGACCGTGGTGCATTCGACCCGCTCGGGGAAGAACAGTGGCCCGATCGGGCACTGGGGATGGAACCGGCAGCCGGTCGGCGGAAGATGCGGGTCGATCGGCTCGCCGATCGAGATCCATTCGGCGCGATCGCCCGCCCGCACGCGCAGGCTCGGGACGGCGGCCAGCAGCGCTCGGGTGTAGGGATGGCGCGGATCACCGAACAGCTGCGGCGTCGGGGCCGTCTCGACGATGCGGCCGCTGTGCATGACGGCGACGCTGTCGCAGATGAAATTGACCACAGCCAGGTTGTGCGAGATGAACAGCATCGACAGGTCGTTGTTCTGCACGATCTCGCGCAGCAGGTTCAGCACCTGGGCCTGCACGGACACGTCGAGCGCCGACGTGATTTCGTCGGCGATGACGACCGGCGCTCCGGTGGCGAGCACGCGGGCGATGGCGACCCGCTGGCGCTGTCCGCCCGAGAGCTCGCGAGGGTAGCGGTCGAGGTGACGTTCGTCGAGCGAGACCAGGCCCAGCAATCGGATCAGTTCGGCCCGCATATCCGCGCGGCGCACCGATTCCGAGCGTCGAATGCCTTCGCTCACGATCTGCGCGATCGTCATCCGCGGGTTCAGCGAGCCGTACGTGTCCTGAAAGATCATCTGAACAGCCCGCAGCCGGTTGACCCGGCTGGCGCCACGCAGGCCGGTGACGTCCTCGCCGTTGATGGTCAGCCGTCCGGCCTGGATCGGGTGCAGTCCGACGACGGCGCGGGCCAGCGTGGATTTGCCCGAGCCCGATTCACCGACCAGACCGAGAACCTTGCCCGGTGGAACCGAGAGGGTCACGTCGTCGACGGCGGGAAACGACCGGCGCCCTCGTCCCACGACGACCCTGAGTCCCTCGACCGAGAGCGCGCTCACGGTGCACTCCGGTTGCTCGTCGCGGCGTCGGCTGGCTCGTCCGCCAGCTCGTCGGACGTGCGCGGATGCCAGCAGGCGGCCGAGTGGGGACCAGCGAGCACAGTAAGCCGCGGGTCGTCCTGCCGGCACTTGTCGTCGGCGAAGGCGCACCGCGCCGCGAAGGCGCAGCCGGTCGAGAGGTTCTCAAGGTTCGGCGGTTGTCCCGGGATCGTGGCCAGCGATTGCCCGGCCAGGTCGTCGATGTCGGGCACGGCCTGGATCAACGCCCGGGTGTAGGGGTGGGCCGCGCGGGACACGAGCCAGTCCGATGGGATGTCTTCCACCACGCGGCCGGCGTACATGACCAGAACGCGGTGGCAGAAGGACACGACGACCGAGATGTCATGCGAGATGAGCAGCACTGCCGCGCCGGTACCGTCGCTGACCCGTTCAAGCAGCCGCAGGATGTGCGCCTGCACGGTGACATCGAGCGCGGTCGTCGGCTCGTCGGCGATCAGCAGCCGCGGCGAACCCATCAGTCCGCTCGCAATCATCGCCCGCTGGCGCATTCCGCCGGAGAACTCGTGCGGATACTGCCGGGCTCGGATCTCGGGATTGGGTATCTGGACCTCACGCAGCCGGTCGACCGCCATCCGGCGGCTCTCGGCTCGACTGGCGCCGTAATGTACCTGGCGCAACTCGGCCAGCTGGGGCCCCACCCGGATCGCCGGATTGAGCGAATTGGCCGGGTCCTGGAAGACGAATCCCAGCCTGGTACCGAACAACCGCCGGTACGCCGATTGCGAATCGGCCTTGACCGATTCGCCATCGAAGGTGAACTCGCGCCAGCGCCACGTCGCCGGACGTTCGAGCAGGCAAGCGAGGGCAAGCGCGAGTGTGGTCTTGCCACTGCCCGACTCGCCGACCACGCCCAGCCGCTCGCCCGGCATGACCGCCAGGTCGACGTCGCGCACCGCGACGACCGGGCCAGACCTTCCGGGGAAGGCGACGTGAAGGTCGCGGACCGACAGCAACGCCGGCGACGCGGATGCGACGAGCTCTTCGGCGTCGGCCGCACGATCGGGTCGCCGATTGGCCAATCGGCTGGTGGCCAGCGTGAAGCGCCGGGTCAAACGGGCGGTGCCGGTGAATTCGCCGACCGAGAGCCGCGGATGACTGCCGGCGAACGCCTCACCGGCCAGGTTGAACGCCAACCCGGCCAGCACGATCATCACGCCTGGGCCGATGGCCGACATCGGACGGACGTAGACGACCTGCAGGCCGACCTGCAGCAACTCGCCCCAGTCGTAGCTGGGCGGCTGCACGCCGAGCCCGAGGAAGCTCAGCGCGGATATTCCCACCAGCGAGGTTCCGACGGACCCGAGGGCGGTCAGCAGCAACGGCTTGGCGATGTTGGGCAGGATGTGGCGCACCATGATCCGTACTCGGCCGACCCCGAGCACCCGGGCCGCCGCGACGTACTCCGACCCGGCCGCCGACGACGCGAGGGCCTGCGAGAAGCGGGCGAAGGCCGGGATGAGCGCGATCCCGACACCGAGGACCGCGCCGGTCGGGCCGGCGCCGAAGATCGCATTGACGAGCAAGGCGAGCAGCAAGCCGGGGAAGGCGAGGCTGATCATGATCGCGCTGGCCAGCAGCCGACGCAGGAACGGGCCGAGCACGGCTTGTCCTACGCCGATCGTGACCCCGATCACGACCCCGATGGCGGCTGCCATCACCGCGAGTTCGACCGAGAGCAGGCTGGCGTTGAGGACCCGGGCCAGCACGTCGCGGCCGATCTGATCGGTGCCCAAGATGTGCGCGCTCGAGGCCGGCTCCAACGGGCGAATCGGGTCTGACCGAGCCGCCTGCGCGCCCCAGATGGTACGGCCGAAAAGCGCCAGGAACGCGAGGGCGGCGAGCAGCCCCAAACAGACGTATCGCGTCACGCCGCGCGGGCGCCGGACGAAGGACAGCTTGGCCATCGGCTAGCTGTCCCGCATCAGCGAGCGCGGATCGAGCAGGCTGACGATAACGTCGATGATCAAATTGACCAGCACGACCGAACCACCAAGGATCAACAGGGCACCTTGAGCCAGCGGATAGTCCCGCTGGGTGATGGCCGTGACCACCGTGCTGCCGAGACCAGGCAGCGCGAAGACGTTCTCGACGACCACGGTGCTGGCCACGAGCACCCCCAGCAGGATGCCGCCGACCGTCAGCGCGGACGTGAGCAGATTCGGCAGCGCATGCCGCAGGTAGATGCGCAACGCGGGCAGCCGCTTGCTGCGCGCGAACTGGATGTACTCCTGCGACAGCACCTCTTCGGTCTGCACGCGCACGATGCGCGACAGTCCGGCGATCGGAGCCAGGCTGATGGCCAGGCTCGGCAGGATCAGGGACTTGAATCCGTCGTCGCCGGCCACCGGTAGGAGCTTGAGCGTGACCGCGAAGATGACGACCAGAGCCACCCCGTACAGATACTCCGGGACGACGTTCAGCGTGCTGGCGACGATCCGATAGGCCCCGAGCAGCCGCGGGCGCCGCCCGTTGTGGGTCAGTCCGCCAACCGTCACACCGATCGCAACCGAGAAGAAGAGCGTCAGGCCCAAGGCGATCGCCACCAGCGTCACTGTGTTCCCGATCCGGGAGGCGATGATGCTGGTGACGCTTTGCTGCGTCAGGATGGATGAACCGAGGTCCCCGCCGAACACGCCCTTCCAGTAGTGCAGGTACTGGACGATGAGCGGGTCGTCGAGCCCGAGGTCGGCCCGCCGCTGCTCGACCAGGCTGAACGGGGCCGAAGGCCCGAGCGACAACCGCACCGGATCGCCCGGCACGAGTTGCATGATGAGAAACGACGCGGTGACGACGACGACGATGCCGATGACCAACCGAAGCAGGCGGCGAGCGACAAAGGCCGGCCACAGATTGCGCCGGCGGGTCGTGAAACCCGCCGACGCATTGCCCGTTACCGCACTCACGAGAAGCGCCTGACAGCGTTACTTGAGGAGCCGAATCGACGTCGGGTTGACCCGACCGATCCACAGGTCGAACGTGGCCTTCTGCATGAAATACCGCGCCGGCATGATCGACATCGGGATGATGTCGGCGTTCTCATACAGCCCCTTCGCGGCCGCGGTCCACAATGCGCAGCCCGCATCGCCGGGCGTCTGGATCGCCTTTTTGGCATTGTCTGAGTAGGCCGGGGTCGAGATGTGCGCGGTGTTGATGCCATTGGGCGGGTTCGGCCCCGACAGCCAGCCGATCAGGATGGACTGGAACGGGACGGCCAACTCGATCAACGGCATCACGTCGTAGTTCCCGCTCGAGAACATCGCCGTGTTGACGCCGGCGTTGTCCAGCGGCTGCTGAGTGACCTTGACGCCGAGCTTCTTCCACGCCGTCGCGATGAGTTCCATAGCCGGGGCGTCACCGGCCGTCGTGGTCAGGTACGAAGCGTTGATGGCCAGCGGCTTGCCGTCCTTGGCCCGGATACCGTCGGCGCCGGCCACCCAGCCAGCTTGCGTGAGCAGGCTTTCCGCCGCGGCCTGGTCGCCGGTCGGAATCGACGAAACAGCTGCTGAGTCATCGCATGCCGTCTGCGCCGGGGTGAGGCTCTTGCCGGCAACTTTGGAGATGCCCTGGGTGACCGTGGCCGACACTTGGGCGATATCCAGCACCATGGTCAGCGCTTTGCGGACGGCCAGATCAGCCGTCGGCCGCCCCGGTGACTCGTTGAACAGCATCGAGATGCCGCCCACCACACTGTCGACCGATTTGAAGGACGAGCCGGTCAATCGGACGCCATCCGGGCCGTTGATCTGGGCCGCGTTCGCGCCCTTGGAGAGGAGCAGATTCGCCGCGGTGCTCTGGTTTCCGACGATCTTCTCCACGATCTTGTTGGGAACACCGGGCGCGTCGTTTGTGGCACCGTTCGGGCCCCAGTTGTAGCCGGCCCGCTTGTCGAAGTCGTACTCGGTGCCGGTGACCGCCTTCGTCAGGACGAACGGCCCCGATCCGCTGGACTTCGCGGTGAGCGTGTTCGGGTCCTTCAAGCCGGCCCCGCACACGATTGGGAACAGCGACAAGGCCTGCAGGACGAAGCCATAGGGCGTGTCGAACTTGACGGTGAGCGTGTTCGCCGCGTCGTCGGGCGTCGCCGTGAAGTGCGTGTCGGGGAAGATAATGCCGATCTGGACCGCCTTGTTGGCCGGATCCTTCGCGTAGTTGAAGTTGTCGGCAATCGTCGTCGCCGTTACCGGCGAGCCGTCGGAGCAGGTGACCCCGGGCTTGAGCTTGAACGCCACCGTGCCACCGTCGACGGTCCACGACGTCGCGAGCTCAGGAACCAGCTTGCCACTCGAGTCGATCGAGAGCAGATACGAGTAGATGTACTTGAACATGCTGACGCCTGGCGTCTGGATGTTCTGGAACGGGTTCAGCGAGCCCGGATCGTCCGCCGCCAGCAGGGTAAACGTGCCACCGCTGGCGAAGTCGGTTGAGTTGTCGCCGGAACTGCCGTTGTCCGACGAACACGCGGCGCTTACGAGCAAGGCCCATGCCACGACAGCAGCAAGAGCCACCTTCGCTGGTCTCATGCTTCTCCTTGTTGCGTACGGCCGATTGCGTACGGTCGAAGCGAACCGACCGAGCGGCATCGCCGCCGGCTCTCATCCGGTATTGCGCTTGAGTCGGGGGTACGGACAAAGGTGTTCAAGCCGCGACGTTGACCCGGGATTCGGGGAGCGTCAGCACCTCCCGGGAGGTGCTGTGAACGCTACACCGTTGCGTCTCATGAGACTAGTACCGATAGCGCCACACCCTGTTCGTGATGCATCCGTGATCCCAATCCGCGCAGGCACTGGGCATGCACGCGCTCAGCCGGCGGCCGAATTGCGCTTGCGCGCCTCGACGACGACCCGACCCTCGAGGTCGGAGATCCAGTCGCGGAAGGCGGCCGGGTCGCGCATGATCTCCTCCTTGTGCACACCGCACTCGGTCCGGATCCGGTCCAGGAAGGGATCATCGCGGAATGCCGGACTTCGCTGCGCCATCGCGACGATCCGCTCGACGACATCGAGCTGCATCAAGCTGGCAAGTTCGAGGGTGAACTCGGGCATGCTGCTCGCCGACGAAACGAGAAAGACGACGATCCGGAACACATCGTCGGCGAGATCATCCGCATCCGGGGTGGTCATGACAGCTCCCGGCCGAACGAGTTGAGGTAGACGACTGGACGGTGGATGCCTCTCGGGCCGGCCTTCGGGTTGTCGGGCAAATAGCCCAGGGCGACGGTGACATCCGGACGGACGTGCGCGGGGAGGTCGAGCAGCGCGCGCACCGCGGTGTCCGACCAGCTCGTCACCGTGCACACCCCGATCCCGACCTCCTGCGCGGCCAGCGCGACACACGCAGCCGCCGCACCGGAATCCAGCCGCGAGGTGTGCAGGGGACCGCGGCGGCCGATGGCCTTCTCCATGCCCTCGAGGTTGGTGGCAATGACCAGCATCGCCGGAGCGTTGTTGGTGAACCCGGGCAGCACATCGCGGGCGGTTCGCATCAGCCCCGGATCGTTGACGGCGACGATGACCCGCCCGCCCGGACGCGCCATCTGGGCCCGTCCGGCCGCCCAAGCGAGGTAGGACAGCACCGGTACCGGGACGGGCCGGTCGGTGAATTCGCGATGCATGCGCCGCCGTCGTAGTGCATCGACCACGTCGACGCCGTGTCCGCCGAGCGCGGCGATCGCCTCGGCCGAGTACGTCATTGCGCTACCACCCGGCGCTGCACGAGGTCGGCGACAATGCGGCGGAACTCGGCCGGCTCTGCGCTGTCAGCGGACATACGGCCCTCCTCGCTCGCCGAGACATGCCCGACGTGGCGCAACAGCGTATCACCTCATGCAACAAGCGACGGCCCCGGAACTCGGCACCGGCTCGTCACGGGCTCGACGCGCGGTGACCGGCCTGGCCAGATACGAACTCCGTATACGTCATGATCCGCGCCAATCACGCACCACGGCGCCTGGAGGTGGGACCCGCGACGCCGGCCGGCGGCATCGCGGGTCCCACCTCCAGGCGCCGCCGGCGCCGGATCTCTGTCCACATCGGATCGGCCGGCGCCGGTGCCCGCCTGGCGGGCCCTCGACGACTACTTGTGCGTGACCCACACGATGACGAACACAACGGTGAAGGCGAGGAAGCTCACGATATCGGCGTCCGTCGGATGCGTTGGTTCCGCATTCACTGACCGGTCTCCCCGCATCGCCGCCATGAGCCGATCCACCTCGGCCGAACTGGCCTGGAGCGCGCTGGTGAAGGCGGGTGAGCCCTTGCTGCTGGTGGTGACCTGGTCCAGGAGGACGGGCAGGAAATCGGGCTCCAGGGTCGCCAGCACGGAGGGTACCGTCATGCTGCGGGTGATCTGCGGAAGAACGACGGTTGGATGCTGGCTGTATGCCAGGAAGCTGAACGCGAGCAGGGTCCGAGCCTGGGGGATGTCGGGGACGGCGGCGAAGTCGGCCGTTCCGCACAGATCCACCATCCGACGCTGAGTCCAGGCGTAGAGATCGTTCGCCTTCGGATCGCGGGGAGCGGACGCCTGGTACGCGGCGAAGCGCTGCTCTATTTGACTGTCGATGCCGGTGGGGTCGACCAAACCCAGATCAACATCCACCAGACCCAGGACCCGTCGTGCATGATCGACAGTGGTGGTCGGCCCGGCGTCGGTCGTTGCCGCCATTGCGTCGGGCGTCCGGCTGCCCGCCGCCGCGGCGAGTGTGGTTGCCAGTGCGGCGGCTCCGGTGCCTTTCAGTAGCTTACGTCGGTCCATAGTGGATGGCTCCTTCTTGTTGAGTGATGACCGTTGTTCAACCCGCTGTTCAGAACAGCCAGACCTGCTCGGAGTGACCGTCTTCGGGGCCCCCAGCTCTCAGGCGGTGCGCAGGTCCACATCTGAAGGCGTACGCCGTTGGCATTGCTGCCGTCGGGCTTTTCAAGACACATGGCGCCTTGCCGACTCACGATGTCGTTCCGCCTTGTGCTTGCGATCCTGCCGGGTCGCGCTGGCGCGGCGCTGGCCTGGCGTTGGCCTGGCGCTGACCCGGAAGGAAGATGCGGAATGGCGACGGCAGCGGCGCCGCTCAGCGGAACGGGCCGGGCCGGAACGGGCCGGCCCGGCCCGGGGCGGCCCGGGCTGGCCGGCCCCGTGGCGAGGTCGACGGTGGCCGATCCCGTTGGGCCGGGCAGCGTGTGGCAACCAACGTCGCGCTGCGGGCGGTCAGGTTCGACGCTCAGGCCTCAGTCATCCACCGACCATCCCGCTGCGCCAAGGCCATCCAGGCGACGCCGTCCGCGGTCAGCGTCGATCGCTGCGGGTGCGGTCGTTGAAGGTGACCAGCGTCGGTGCGTCCGGTCTGATCGCCGGCACTGGGGCTGGGCACCTCTTCGGCTGCGTCAATAGCCGGCGCCGGGTGTGCTGGGCTGCTGATGCAGGGCGGCTGGTGGACCAGAGGGCGATGCCGTCGCAGTCGTTGATCAGGTAGAAGGTCAGCGGGCTGAGCGCGATGTTGAACAAGGGATAGATGACCACAGTGGTGGTGAAGTTCATCGCGACCGCGCCGCCGGGCCTCCTCTCGGCAAGGCTGACGACGAGCCGCTCGGAGCGTGATCCACCGTCGTTGACTGGGAAATCGAACGCAATTTGGGTGCCGAGGGTGGGGTTGTACGTGTCGTGCACCATGCCCGCGGTGCCGAACTGTATCTCCACATCGATCGGGTTGGTTGCCGGTAGTCCCGGCGGCAGAGTAACCGAACTGGTGACGCTCATGTGCAGTGCAGCCTTGAAACTTAGGGCGGGACAATCCGTGCCATCCGAACGGTCGGGGCACACCGCGACCGGTGTCGTCTTCTCGTCAGCCGACCGTAGCTGGTCCCGACGGGTTGCGGCCGTGCGTCGTGGTTCCGAGGGCTGGTGGCCGCCGGGCATTCCCGCCGCGCGCTACTTTGTTTGCGACTCCTCTGCCCGCGGCGCGAGTCCGACGAGCTTGGCGAGGAATCGATCGGCTTGCTCGGAGAACGGTGGCCACGGCAGGTCAGGCTCATTGATCCGCAGAGACAGCATGCCGATGACGGCCGTTCGGAGATCGAGTGCGACGGTGGCGGCGTCCCCTGGCGCGGCAACCCCAGCATCCATGCAGCGCTGCACCGCAGCCGTAGTACGCGTGAACAGGATCTCCTTGAAAGGCATGCCGACCTTGCTCTCGTGCATCACCTTGTAAAGGCCGGGATGCTCCTGCACCCAGGCCGCCTGCGCCAGGATCCGTGCGCGCAGGCCGAGTGCGGGGTCCTGATGTGCGGCCTCGGCCTCATCCGCAGCCTGGAGCATCTCCGCATGGCAGCGTTGCATGGTCGCCGCGACGAGCGCGTCACGATCTGGAAAGTACAGGTAAACAGAGGTGGGGGAGATCGACACCGCGCGTGCAACCGCGCGCAGCGACAAGGCCTCGTCGTCGGCTAGGTCACCGAGCATCTGCGCGGCAGCGGAAATGATCTCCTCCCGCAGCCGTTCCCCCTGCCCGCGCGCGTTGGGGCGGCGAGGGCCAGCAGAACGACGTGCCGAGGTGGTGTCGTCCATCGCCCGATCATTCCAGCTTCGCGTACTTGCGCTGTAGCCGCCTTAACAATACGCTTGTCCATGCAAGGACGACTGTCCACATAACTCAAGGGGGATCGCAATGCCGCTCACGCTCCAAGAGGCTCAGACAGTCATCGCGGGCGCACACGAGCGCGCCGCCAAGATAGCTGCACTGGTCACGGTCGCGGTCGTCGACGAAGGCGGACACCTACAAGCCCTCGGCCGCATGAACGGCGCACCGCCGCTCTCCGCCCAGATCGCCGAGACCAAAGCGGCCAGCGTCGCGCTCTTCCGCCGCGACGGCGCCGCACTGCGCCAGATGCAGGAGGCCAACCCTGCCTTCTTCGCCCAGCTGGATCGGGTCGTGCGGATGCCCATCCTGGCGGGCGCCGGCGCCGCGCTTATCGCGCGGGGGGACATCATCCTTGGTGCGCTGGCGGTAAGCGGCGGAATGGTGCCAGGGCAAGACGACGAATGCGCAGAAGCCGGCCTGGCTGTCCTCGCTCCCTCGGGCAGCCCTTCGCAAGGTTCCTGACTGGGTCGTGGCGACCGAGCGTTGCTGTCATGCGGCAGTTGCTCGAAGTCGTCGGGAATCTCGCGCGGTGCGTCTTACTCGTTGTGGGTGTCTTGGTCGTCGGCCGCTGTGGCTTCCACGTCAAACTTGGCGGCGTAGTCCGCTCGTAAGTCACGTAGGCAGGTGCCCTGATTCCGGTCGGTCAACCAGAACCACCAGCCGTTTGTCGTGCGCCCAAGGGCCGCTTTCGTTGCGCCGGACGGGGTGTCGTAGATGTTGTCTCCGACTTGCAGACTTCCGTCCGCCAGCACGGTCGCCGTCGCGGTTCCATGCTTGCCCCTTGAATGCAGGGTTTGCCCAGAGGTCAGAAACCCCTCACTGAGCAGATCGAGCAGACCGACCGACACTTCGTTCGACGCAGTCGGCGCAGCGGAATATCCGACATGGCCCCCCGGAACAGGCCAGATCTTCAGGATCGCGTCGATGAGGTTGCCGGTCCGTTGCCGTATGGTCCGTTCATCCCAGCCGTTCGCGCCAAGCTGACGGACGTGCCGGTTAAGTAGCAGCACGTCGTGATTTTGCAATGCGGCCCACTTGCCGTGTTCGCCGAGCCACGGACCGTTGGACACTTTGGTGTTGAGCCGGCCGGTCAGCAATGTGAGATTGCCCAGCGTGTGCACGACTTGCGATCGTTCGGCACGCTGCGCAGTGTCCGAG
>Ga0070684_100002864_pt1 | contig 12822 bp, 11 predicted proteins | sample KBSC723LmetaG_FD_65653 | JGI IMG/M metagenome (GOLD analysis project Ga0070684, IMG submission 65653) | Corn rhizosphere microbial communities from Kellogg Biological Station, Michigan, USA - KBS C7.2-3L metaG | ecosystem: Host-associated > Plants > Roots > Rhizosphere ...
CCTCCAGCACGTGCCACTTCCAGGCGCGCCATTTGTCGGCCAGCGGTTCGAGCGGCATGACGTTCTCCGTGAATCCATCGATCTGAATGTTGTTTCGATCGATGAGCGCTACGAGGTTGTGCAGCGCCCACTTGCCTGCAAGCATTCCCGCCTCCCAGGTCTGCCCTTCTTCGAGCTCGCCGTCGGACATCAGGCAATAGATTCGGCGCTCGCCGGCCTTCTTGTCCATCACATCCGCGATCGCCATGCCGACAGCCTGAGACAGGCCCTCGCCCAGCGGTCCGGAGCTCGTCTCCAGTGCCGGCAGGAACTCCCGGTGCGGATGCCCCTGAAGGCGCGAACCGAATTTCCGGAGCGTGTTCAACTCCGCCGTGGGAAAATATCCGGCGTGGGCCATCGTCGCGTACAGCACCGGACAGATATGCCCGTTGGAAAGAATCAGCCGATCGCGACCTTCCCACGCCGGATTGTTCGGATCGTGACGCAAGGTGTGGAAGTAGAGCACGGCAAATACGTCGGCCATGCCCAAGGGCCCAGCGGTGTGGCCCGAACCGGCGCTCACCAACATCTCGATGATGGATTGGCGAATGGCATTCGCCATCGCTTCGAGCGCAATCCGTTGGTGCCCTGTGAGAAGCATGAACTCGACTGTAGGCGGGTCGCGTGCCAGCGACGACGCCGCTTACCGAGTTCCGCCCGTGGATGCGCCCTCTTCACTCGTGCGACTCGCCATCGCGCTCCATGCGCCGAGCACGAGCATGATGATCCCGACGATGATGGAGTTCCACATCCAACCCTGGCCAGCGTAGCCATATACCCATGGCGAGATGATCAACCAGATGCCGATGAGGGCGTTGACCCAACTCGCCCAACGGCCGGCGGATTCGCTGAAGCGCAAGGCAGCGAGGACTGCGACGATGATCCCGAAGATGATGCCGTTCGCTCTGTTGCCGGCATTGACGCCGCCGATCCACGCCGAAATCAACAGATAGATGCCGGCGATGAAATTCAGGACGCTCGGGAATCTTGCTCCGTTCGAGTGGGCGTGTGGATGGAATTGTTGTGGATGAACTGCGTGTGTCATGGTCCACCTTCCTGGAAATACCATTCAACTGATGTGTTCCGTGGGAACCAATATGTTGCAACCACCGTACCAGCAATGCGGCGACTCGGGCACCATTAGAACTACAGCATTCACAGTCTGAATCGGGACACGAGCGAACCGATCAGCGAAGCGTATACAGGTACGCCGCGATGTCGCGCGCATCACCCTCGGGCACACCGAGATTTGGCATCGCAGTACCGGGCTCGATCGCTTGAGGCACTTCGATCCACCGAACGAGAAAGTCCGGCGTGTTTGGCACCTCACCGGCGATGAACGTTCGCTTGCTCCAGAAGAACAACGGCGGGCCCGCCGTTCCTTTCGCCGTCGCAATTCCCGGAATTGTGTGGCAGGATCCGCAGCCGAACGTAGCGATCGCCGCTCTGCCGCGATCAGGATCGCCGCCTGCGACAGCCACGTGCTCTTCACCGCCCGACGCTTCGCGACATCCCGAAGAGAGTGCGAGCACGAAGAGTATCAGGGATAATCCGCTCGTCGCGAATCTTGCTGCGCGCCGCACACGTTCCCACATCACAACCTCCCACAAATACCGGGTGGAGCGACTCGGCTATTTCAGCGTCTCGAGATAGGCGACGAGCGCCTGCAGCTCGCTGCCACGGAGTGGCGTCGTTGGCATGTCGTTCCCTGGCTTGATGCTCTGCGGATTGGCGATCCAACCGGCCAGATTGCCACGCGTATTCTCCAACGAACCCCCCGCGATGGTCATGCGGCTCACGAGATGCGTCAGATCCGGACCGATGCGCCCGACCGCGGACGTACCGCGGATCGTATGACAGGCCGTGCATGACGATTTTTGAAACACAACGAGGCCTCGCACGGCGTCACTATCGCTGGGTGCACGAACCGTGTCGCGCTGCGCGTCCGTCCATTGCTTGAATTGCTCCGGGGGCTCGGCCACCACAAATGCCGCCATGTTCGAGTGTTGAAGCCCACAGTACTCGGTGCACGCACCGCGGTACACACCGGGCTTGTCCGCCTGAATCCACGCGACGTTCCGCTGTCCCGGAACGACGTCGGTCTTTCCGGCGAGGCGCGGAATCCAGAAACTGTGAATCACGTCAGCGCTGCTCAACTCGAGTCGCACCGGGACGCCGACCGGCACGTGGATTTCATTCGCGGTGACGACCGTCTGCGCCGACCCGCCGCCAGCGTATCGAACCTCCCACCACCAACGATGGCCGATGATCTCGACCGTCATCCCCGCAAGCTTCGGCGGGGCCGCCGTGGCGTTCTCGGTCGCGATCGTGAACGCGAACGTCAACGTGAGGACGATCGCCGGAACGATCATTCCCCCAACGACGACCCACCGAACGCCGGTGTCGTCGCGTTCCATCTTGAGTGCTTCGTTCGAATGTCGGCGAAAAGCGCCGGCGAGCACCAACACCGCCACGACAGCGACGACGACCACGGAGGCTATGAGCAGCCACCACCCGAGTATGGCTTGCGCCGACGCAACGGGACCGGCGCCGGCGAGGATCGTCATTGGCGAATTCATGGAGCGCCTCGCCTTGAAGGAATGACGCCTCCCGCCGTTTCTCCGGCCTCGGCGAGCGCAGGCGGCTTGCCGCTGTCCCACCGCACCCATGGGCCTGTCAGCATTTTATAGCTCTCTAATAGCGCACACAGCGATCAGCCCACCGGGACATGGAACCCTGGCCGCAAGAACTCGGCCGATCAGATCTAGCAACGACGCGGTGAAGCCCTGTCGCTGACAGCCTGGGCGTTTACGATCCCAGCGGCGCAACTTGTGCCTTCCATGGACTTGGCAGCACAGACGCGATGACGAACCCGCATTTCAGATCGGTGCAATCGTATTCCGACGTATTGATGGGCGCGAGGAGACTCCTCGAGCACAACTGGCGTGAAGGCCAAACCGCAGGCGGACTCGTCTTCGGCTACACGTGCCCCGATGCGCTGAAATACCCTGACCAATTCTTCTGGGATTCCTGCTTTCATTCGTTGGCGTGGAGTCGCCTCGATCCGAGGCGCGCCATGCGCGAGTTGCGCTCCCTCGGTGCGACTCAGCAACCGTCCGGCATGATCGGACACACGACCTTCTGGCAGCGGCCCGCCCGTCCTTCTCGCGCCTTCACATACAATCTTCTCAGCCGCCGCGCGTTCCAAACGGCCACGATTCAACCTCCGCTGCTCGGCTGGGTATGGGCGGAGGTTGCCGAGCGATCGGGGGATGCGAGCTTCGCCGACGAGGGCCGCACGATCGTTCAACGGTTCCACGAGTTTCTCGACCGCGAGCGCGCAGACGCCGACGGGTTGCTCGGCATTCTGCAGCCGGACGAAACCGGACTCGATGCCACACCCACGTATGACCAGCCACTCGGCCGGCGCAGCCATCCCAAGGTCGGCTTCCTCGCGCTGCAGGCATTCAACCGGCGTCGCGGCTTCAATTATCGGCGGGTCGTTGCAGATGGCGGGTTCCACGCGACGGACGTTCTCGTGAATAGCGCGTGGATCCTTGGTTGGGAGGGATTAGCCCGTCTGAGCGAGACAGGCGCCGCGGCTCGCGCCGAGGCGCTCACGTCGGCGCTTGTGCGGCGCCTATATGATCGCCATGCGGGGATTTTCTTTGCCGAGGGTCCCATGGGCAAACTGCTTCCCGTGAGCACCTGGGCAAGCCTGGCGCCACTCGCCCTTGACGGCCTACCGAGCGAGATTGGTTACAGGATCGTGAATGAGCATCTTCTCAATCCTCGGTCTTTCTGGCTCGATTACCCTGTCCCGAGCACGGCGGCATCCGAGCCGAGCTTCGTCCCGGGCAGCGATAGGTATCTGTGGATCGAGCGCTATTGGCGCGGCCCAACCTGGCTCTTTTCAACGTGGTTCATTCTGCGGGGCCTGCTGCGGCTCGGCTTCGAGGCCGAAGGCGCGCATTTGGCCGACCGAACGATCGCGCTCATCAGACAATCCGGATTTCGAGAATACTTCAACCCGATCACCGGCGAAGGAATGGGCGCGCGCAATTTTGCGGTCTCGACGATCGCGATAGAGTGCGCCGCCATCGCTGAGCGTCCGCCGAACGTGCGTCAATCAGTGGCATGAGGGACTGTCTGTGTCGAATGGGCCGCCATGTATTACACTACACAGGAAGAGTCTGTCTGCGATCGCTCCGCAATCTCATAACGGATGATGCAATCCACTGAAGCCGTTCCCGCTCGACGCGACCTGCGCGACTTCACGACCGATACGCGCCTGATCCCGCTCACTGCAATGGCGGTGATCATCGGCGCGATGAGCGCTTTCGTCGCCTACGCGCTCGTCTGGCTCATCGGTGCGATCACCAACCTCGTCTACTACCATCGTCTTTCATCGACCCTCGTCTCGCCAGCGGCGAATACACTGGGTTGGTGGGCCGTGCTCATCCCGATGGTGGGCGGCCTGATCGTTGGACTGATGGCTCGCTACGGTTCCGAGCGCATTCGCGGCCACGGGATTCCGGAGGCGATGGAAGCGATTCTCATCGGGCGGAGCCGGATGGATGCGAAAGTAGCGATTCTCAAGCCCGTGTCTTCGGCAATCGCGATCGGTACCGGCGGTCCATTCGGCGCGGAAGGGCCCATCATCATGACGGGTGGCGCGTTCGGCTCGCTGTTCGCGCAAGCGTTCCACATGTCGCCCGCCGAGCGAAAGACGCTTCTCGTTGCCGGTGCGTCGGCGGGAATGTCGGCCATCTTCGCGACGCCCGTTGCCGCGCTCCTCATTGCCGTCGAGCTGCTGTTGTTCGAATGGAAGCCGCGGAGCTTCGTGCCGGTCGCTGCCGCGTGCGTCGTTGCGTACCTGCTGCGCACTCCGCTGCTCGGGGCCGGGCCGATCTTTCCCGTTGCCTCACACGATGTCCTCAACGCGTCGGAGCTCGGCGTCGCGCTGCTGGTCGGCATTGCGGCGGGCCTCGGATCGGCTCTGCTCACCGCGCTCGTGTACGGCGCCGAAGATATTTTCGCGAAGCTGCCGATGCATTACATGTGGTGGCCAGTCATCGGCGGAGCAGTTGTGGGTCTTGGCGGACTGCTTCAGCCCCGCGCGCTCGGCGTTGGCTATGACACAATTCGCGATCTCTTGAGCGGTCACCTGATTGGTGCGTTCGTGCTCGGGCTTTTGGTGACGAAGGCCGTCATCTGGAGCGTCGCGTTAGGCTCTGGGACGTCAGGCGGCGTTCTCGCGCCGCTGTTGATCATGGGCGGCGCGCTCGGCGCCATCGAGGCGCGTTGGATCCATATCGGCGACCCCGCGCTCTGGGCCATGATCAGCATGGCGGCGATGATGGGAGGCACGATGCGCTCGCCGTTGACCGCCATCGCGTTTCTGCTCGAGCTGACGCACGACGTCGAGCTTCTGCCGGGCCTGCTCGTCGGATGTGTCGCCGCGCACGCCGTCACGGTGCTGTTGATGAAACGATCCATTCTCACGGAAAAGGTGGCGCGCCGCGGCTATCACGTCGTGCGAGAATACTCGGTGAGTCCGCTGTCGCGCTTCCGCGTCGCGGACGTGATGGAGCGCGACGTGCCAACGATTCCCGCCGACATTTGCGGTGCGGACATCGTGCGGCGGCTCGTGCTGCAGGACCCAGTCTTTGGCCGCAGGCATTCATGGCCGCTCGTCGATGACAAGGGTGCCCTCGTCGGCATTCTCACGAGAGCCGATCTTCTCCAAGCGTTGAATGATGACGACGAGGATGACCGCACGATGCTCGAGATCGGGACAGCGTCACCCGTTGTCGCGTATCCGGACGACCAGCTCGAGGACGCGCTCAATCTCATGCTTCGCGCGAGCGTGGGTCGGCTTCCCGTCGTGGATCGGAACGAACCGGGACGCTTGTTGGGAATGCTCAGTCGCGGCAGCATCGCGACCGCCTATCGGTCGGTGCTGGACGAAGAACACGAAGTCGACCGGAGTGATCTGTCGGCGCGCATCCGTCTCATGCGGCAACGCCTCCTCCGCGGGACCCGAGCGGCGGCGCGATGAGACATCGGCCGCCGGTGAGCGGAGCACCGGGGAGCTAGCGGGCAGACGTCTTGTTCAGAGCCACGGCCGCTCGTATGAGCGTCTTGAATCCATCCTCATCGATTTCATCTCCCTCATGTAGATCGATAGCCCGCCGAGTGCCGCCTTCAAGGCTCGAATTGAAGAGTCGTGAAGGGTCCTTGAGGGAAGCGCCCTTGAGGAAAGTCAGCTTCACGACGCTCTTGTAGGTCTCGCCGGTGCAGATCAGTCCATTGTCAGACCAAACCGGAACGCCTCTCCACTTCCATTCCTCGACCACTTCCGGGTCAGCCTGCTTGATGAGGGTGCGGACATGAGAGAGCGTTTTCCCTCTCCAGTCGCCGAGCTCCGTGACTCTCGCGTCGATGAGTCGAGAGGGAGATTCGCTCTTGGTCGTCGCGCTCTTTTTCGCGACCTTTTTCGCGGCGGCCTTCTTCGTCGCGGTCTTCTTCGGCACGGCCGTCTTCGTTGCGCTCTTTTTCATATCGTTTGGACCTCGGTCGGCTGTTTTCCCTATTTCGCGAAAGTATAAATCACCAATCGGTCACGGACGCGCGCACAAAGATATCGCGACGACGACCGGCAACTCGGTTTGGCTCCTTGTCGCCGCCGCATGACCATCGAGATCATCAAACATCACTGAGCGAGATGGGTCTGCACCAGCCGTAGCACGCTGTCGCTCGCCGCCGGCGTGCACGTTGCCGGACGCTCCGCCCACAAATCGGTCGCCACGGCAAGCATCGTCTTCGCGGCGTTTTCCTCGCTACGAGCCGGTGCCGCTGCGGACAAGAGCGACCGCGCCGAATCCGCCAGGGCAGACGCAGGCTGCACACACGCGCCTACGCTCGACACTGTTCGCGCCAGCAGTGCACGACTTCTCGCATACCGCTCGCGCACATCAATGTCGCGCGCCGTCGGATCCAGCGAGAGCACCGTGTCGGCGGTGGCGAGCTTGTGTGCGATGTTGGCATCATCCGGCCGAAGGCGCGACGCCTCGGCCAGGTCGGCGCGCGCGGTGCGGAGATTTCCAAGTGCAAGAGCTGCCTCGCCCAACCCGGCATACGCATCGGCGTCGCTCGCATCACGACGCACCATCTCACGAAAAATCGCAGCCGCGCGCGCGGGCGACCCAGCCAAGATGAACAGGTGACCGAGGCGACGACGAAGCGCCGTGCTATCGGGCGAGGTTTCCTCGAGCGGCAGCAGCTCCGCCAGCAGCTCTCGCGGCGAACCGCTCCGCGCAAGCAGGTCGATCAGCTCGAACCGAGCCTGTGTTCGCCGAGCGAGCGAGTCTGCCCCCCAACGTCCGAAGATGGCTCGGTGCAAATATGCCTTGACCTCTTGGATTTTGTTTTCACGGAGCATGACGTGAGCCATCGTCAGGTTTACCGCTCCGTCGTTTTCCGCGCGATCGAGCAACGGCTTCAATGTCGCTTCGGCGTCGGAGATGCGGCCTTCCTCGAGCAGCGCTTCGCCAAGCGCCAGTCCGTAGCTCACATTGCCGCGGTCGATGGCGGCCGCTGCCTCGAACATGTCCGCAGCTTCCCCGGGGCGACCCGAAGCGAGAAGTGCGAGGCCGTCGGAATATTCATTGGCGGCATGCGCGTCCGACTCGCGTCGATCGATGCGCGCAAGAAGGAGATCGAGCGAAAGGAGCAGCGCGGTGGCTATGAGAATTACCGCGAACGTCGCCACGAACGCCGACGTGCTCGCCGTGCGAGGCATGCCTGGCGACCCGGACGGCAGCGGAGCAGTCTCACTCATCGCGCACCATCGCGCGTGCCGGCAGGTCCGAAACGTGCTCGACGCCGTACGCCCGAAGGATATCCGGCAGCGTGACGACTCCTAATAGCGTTCGCACGTTTGCGCGACTCACAACGGGAAGCACGGTGTGTCGTGTCGCGCCCATTCTGGTCAGGGCCAGGCCTAGCGGATGATCGCTGTGCACATGCGGAACTGCGTCGTCGTCGCTTGCGTCCGGGTCCACCTCGTCGAGAAGGTCTCGCACCGTCGCGCCTCCGCGACCTTCTTTGATGGCGGCCGCGATGTCGCTCGACCGTATCATGCCGGCAAGCCCGCGCTCATCCACCACGGGCCACGATCCAAACGTCTTGCCGCTCACGCGTCGCTGCGCGTCGGCGAGATGAAGATCGGTCGTGAGTGGCGGAGGTCCGGGTTGCAACGCGGTGCTCACGCGCAGCTGGCGTGCGAGCTGTCTGAATGCTCCCGTTGGGAGATGGAGCCCGTCCTGTCGTGCGAGTGCCTCGTAAATCGGCTCGTGTTGGAATCGCTGAGAGATGTAGAACGCGATCAGGTTCGAGATCATCAGAGGAACGATGATCGTGTAATTCCTCGTCACTTCGAAGATCATGATGACGGACGTGAGCGGCGTGCGGATGATGCCCGCGAACGCCGTTCCCATTCCGACCAGAGCATAGGCGCCGGCGCCGGCGGTGCCGGTGGGAAAGAGGGAATGCGCCACGTGACCGACCGAGGCGCCGATCATGGCGCCGATGAACATGCTCGGCCCGAAGATGCCACCTGCGTTCCCCGAGGCATAGCACACGGCCGTCGCAACGATCTTGAGCGCGGCGAGCACGACGACGACATGGAGAACGAGCCCGCCGTTGAGCGCTCGGTCCACTTGATCGTAACCGACGCCTAGAACCGCGGGCACGAAGAAGCCAAACACGCCGACGCACAGGCCGCCGACGACTGGTTGCAAGGGAACCGTCGATCGTGGAAGTCGCGCAAACGCCTTGCGCAGCTCGAGCAGCAGGCGCACGAAGACCACGGAGCCGAATCCACCAACGATTCCGAGGATGACGTAGACGAGGAGCTCCGCCGGAGCGACGAGGTGATAGGCAGCCACGTGGAACAGTGGCTCGTCGCCAAGCACGAGATGAAGGACCATCCATGACGTCGTCGAGCTGAGCACGACGGAGCCCAGAATCGGCGCGTGCATGTCTCCCATGATTTCCTCGAGGGAGAACAACACAGCCGCAATGGGCGTGTTGAACGCCGCCGCGAGCGCCGCCGACGCACCAACTGGAATGAGCCACCTCACCTGCGCCGTGCTCATGCCAAGTCGGCGGCCAATCACAGACGAAATTCCTGCACCGATATGCACCGACGGCCCTTCGCGGCCAAGCGCGATGCCGCTCGCGAGCGATGCGGAGCAGCACAAGAATTTCCCGATGACCGTGCGGAACACAATTCGGCCATCGTGAATGAAGATTGCGGCTCGCGTCTGAGGAATCCCGCTGCCGCGCGCGTCGGGGAAGAAACGGAACAGCAGGTATCCGGTGACGAGCGATCCAAGGGTCGGCACGAGAACGCGTCGCCAACCCGCGCCCCCCGGCGGATACATGTGGGCGGCCAGGCGCCCAGTGAGTAGGATGAACGCAACGACGACGAGGCCGACAAGCGCGCCAATGAGGAGGCTCAGCAGCAAGGCGAGGCGGTCTTCACGCCGCCGGAGATCCTCCACCAAGTCCGCGACGCCGACATACCACGCGACGCGCGACGGATTGCCAGCTCCAGCGTTCGCCTCGTTCACGTCCGTCACCGGGGGCACAGGACCGAGTTGAAAGATCTCAATGCACGCAAAGTCTCGTCGTCGCAGCCACGACCTTGAAGCTAATTACATGGGCTGATGGCCACAGCGAATACGCCACCGCAGCCGATCCGTCGCCGGCCTGAGCGAGATCGATCACACCGTCACCATTCGGGCCTCCGCCGACCCAATCGACTATACCGCCTCGGGCGAAGTAGACAGTCCTGGCTGTCGCGGCCGACGTACGGCTCGCACCGTCCCACTGTTCCCACCGCCGCAGTAGAATCGATCCGACCCGTCCGATTCGAGTCCTGAGATCTTGACCCCAGTGGGCATCTCAATGCGCTCGAGAACCGCGCCGCTGCGGGGATCGATTCGCCGAAGCTCGCTCTCGTCCCCTTCCCATGTGCCGTGCCAGAGGTCTCCCTCGGCCCACGTGACGCCCGTGACGAAGCGGTTCGACTCGATCGTGCGAAGGATCGCTCCAGTCGCCGGATCGATTTGATGAATCTTTCGCGCGCGATATTCTCCAACCCACAGCGTCCCCTCGGCCCACGCGAGTCCTGAATCGCCACCGCCGGCCGGCGCCGGAATTGTCGACACGACGCACCGCGTCTTTGGATCGATCTTCTGAATTCGCGCTTCGGCGATCTGATATAAGAATTCGCCATCGAACGCTGAACCAGCGTGCGCCGGCACGTCGATGGCGGCACGTTCCTCGCCGGTCTCAGGGTCGAACGCGCGCACCGAATCTCCGGCGGCGTACCACACTGACTGACCGTCGTACGTGACGCCGGCGATGTTGGCCGCTCGCGGAAAGGGGCCGTACTCGCGAATGATCTCCGCAGTGGATTGGCGCATGACGTGAGCTTACTCGATCGGCAACGCGGCCGGGAGTAACAATGCTGTCGTGAATCCCGAGATGGGCGGCATGATCCAGCGTCGGGCTCGACCGCGGCCAAAGGGCTGCACTTTCCCTGTGCGTGCGAGAGCCTCCAGTGCGCGCTGCAATGTGCGTTGACTCGCTCCGAGCGCGACCGCGAGCGCCGATGTGGACCACGCCTCGCCGTCGTCGAGCAGCGCGAGCAAGGATGCATGCTCTTCCTCGATGGGCCGCGCCAGCACTAGGACCTCGCCCGCACGGTGCGGCTCGAGCGCGAATCCTCGCTTGGTGGCCCGGATGCCGGCAGTCCGGCGGAGAGCGGCGCGAAGCCGGCCGATCTCGACGCGCAGCCGGGCGCGGTGTGAGTCATCAACGAATTTCGCGCCAAACGCGCGAGCAAGGAGCACGTCACGCGCGACGTCGTCGGGCCATGCTTCGCCGAGCGCGCGCGTGAGGGCGAAGAGGACTGGACGCGTCGCGAGGGAAATAGAAGCGCCCGATTGTCGAACGGCGTTGCGGCACGCGTCGATGACGAGCGCGTCGGACGCAAGGATCGCTTCGACATCTTCGAGCAGAAGCGGTCGTTCAGTGCCGCCTCCGATGAGTCGTGCTGCCGGCGTGTCCAGGATCATCGACGCGCGTTCGACCTCGGCCAACAGCGATGCGATTCCCGCGGCTTCCGCCGCAAGCGTCGCGCGGGCAACTGCGTCGCGCGCCGCACGAGTATGCAGTCGCCGGAGCGCGATGCCGGCGACGACGAGCTCGAACGCGGCCCTGGACGCAGGCGGAAACATCGACACGTCGAGATCGGCGATGGCGTGTTCTGCCTCGCTCAGTTGTCCGGTGAGAAGAAAGCGGCGAGCGACGAGATGTCGCGCATGCGCCGCGTTCACCACATCGCCATGCCGCAGGAGCGTCGCCTGCGCTGCCTCGAGTGTCTTGACGGGCCAGCCGAGGTCGCGCGTCACGAGCGCGATCTCCGATTCGGCGACAATGCACCGCGCGCGCGCGACCGCCTCTCGCGTTCCAAAGGCTTTCGCCGCACGCCTGAGTAGCGCGCGCGCACGCTCCAGATCTCCGAGCTGCGCCATGGCGATGCCGCGCAACGCGAGCGCGGGCGCGTCGTCGCGCAGCGCCACGCGATTCAACGCGCCGAACGGATCGCCGCCCGCGAGCGCGCGGGCCGCCGCGAGGATCATCGAGTCCATCGAAATCCCGTCACACTTGTTACTCACACTCTCCAGTGGCCGGGTCCTAATCTATCGCCCGTTCCGTGAGCGCTCGTCGTTCGACGGCGCGCCACACTCACCAACGCGAAGGAATTGGAGAGAAACGAAATGCAATACTCCCTGATGATCTACCAGACGGACGACCAGTTTGCCGCCCGCACCGATCCGGCGCGCCGTGACGCAAACGGTGCGGCGTTCATGCGGTTCGTGGGCGCCATGCAGCAGGCCGGCGTGCTCATTACGACACTCGGCATCGAACCGCCCGAGACTGGAGCCACCGTCCGACCCGGCAAGGGCTCGCCCTTCGTGCAGAGCGGACCCTACGCCGACACGAAACATCAGCTCGGCGGACTGTGCGTTATCGAGGTTCCGGATCTCGACGCGGCGCTCACGTGGGCTGAGCGCGCGCCGTTCGAGAACTGCGGCGTGGTCGAGGTTCGCCCGACACGCGTCGTCCCTGCCGCCTGACCACGCCGGCCACACTCACTCACCCACTCACTTACTCACTTACTCGAGAATGGAGATCGACAATGACGACGACAATGAAGACCGGAACGCGCGAGGAATGGCTGGCCGCGCGACTCGAGCTGCTCCAGGCCGAAAAAGAATTGACGCGGCGCGGCGACGAGCTGGCGCGCCAGCGCCAGGCTTTGCCCTGGGTCCGCGTCGAAAAGGACTACCGCTTCGACACCGACGCAGGAAGTGCATCGCTGGCCGAGCTGTTCCGCGGACGTTCGCAGCTTCTCGTCTATCACTTCATGTTCGGACCAGACTACACCGCGGGCTGCCCGTCGTGCTCCAGCATCGCGGATGGCTTCAACGGCATTGCCGTGCATCTCGAGAATCACGACGTATCGCTGCACGCCATCTCGCGCGCTCCGCTCGACAAGCTGCGAGCGTACAAGCAGCGCATGGGTTGGACATTCCCGTGGGCATCGTCGCTCGGCGGCGACTTCAACTTCGATTTCAGCGTCGCGTTCACAGAACTCGAACAGCGCAGCGGCGGTATCGAGTACAACTATCGGCGCGAAGGGCC
>Ga0070684_100002872_pt1 | contig 12808 bp, 7 predicted proteins | sample KBSC723LmetaG_FD_65653 | JGI IMG/M metagenome (GOLD analysis project Ga0070684, IMG submission 65653) | Corn rhizosphere microbial communities from Kellogg Biological Station, Michigan, USA - KBS C7.2-3L metaG | ecosystem: Host-associated > Plants > Roots > Rhizosphere ...
AGCACCATATCCGCGTGCGACGTCGGAGTGGAGATTGCCGAAAACTCCGGCCAGACATTGTTGGATCGCAATCAGTTCACGAAGAACCGCGTCGGGGTTCGCTTCGCGGCCTCGGGTCACGGCAGCGCCGTGACGAACAATGAATTCATGGACAACAAGGACGCCGGCCTGTGGGCCGTGCGCAGCGCTGCCGACACCCACGATGAGCCGATCGGCATCCACGACAACAAGTTCACCGAGGATGGCGCCGGAATCGTCGCTGGCAATGTACCGGTGCTCATCGAGCACAACGACTTCATCAACGCGAAGGATTCCGACATCCACCTGGTCGGCACCGGGGCGGTCGTCCGGGGCAACCACATCGATGGCGGCGCATCGATGGGCATCGTCGCCGAAGGCGCCCGCGGCGTCCTGATCGAGGGCAACGAGCTCGAAGGGCTCGCGGCGTACGGCGTCATGGTACGCAACTCATCGAACGTCGTGCTACGGTCCAACAGGCTACACAACTGCGGTTATGGATTTGCCTTCGTGCTGGGCGACAGAAAGGGCGCCAGCACCGCGGTCGATAACACCATCATCGAGCCGAAATTCAACGGGATCGACGTGATCGGGGATTCGCCCATCCTGCGCAGGAACCAGGTGCTGCGGCCGCACGCTTTCGCGCTGCACGTAGAGGACTTCCAACCTCCCGCGGGCGGAGAGAAGGTGCAGTCCAAGCCGTTCCTCGACAACAACGTGTTCGACAAGCCGGCGGCCGGGATCAAAGCGACCGCAGCCGTGGCTACGCGCCTGCGCTGAAGGAGTAGTACGTGAGAGCGGAAGTCGAGAAGACCCAATTGCTACAGCAGCCGCTATGGCACCACCCGCGCGTGCATCTCCTGGATGACACCTGGCTGCTGACCATCGTGGCCATCCTCGTCGCGACGGCGTTGCCCTGGTTCGCAACCGGCTTCGAGATGGAGGTAGGCACGGCGGCCTGGGGACTCCTCGTGCTGGGGGGGATACACGTTGCTTTCACCTTTCTGGGCTCCCCGGGCAGAGCCCCGGGGAAAGGACGCGACCTCGCTCTGACCGCGTTGTGCCTCATCGGCGTGGTGGCGATCGGCTTCATCTGGGCTCACGCGGGAGCCCTGAGAAATCCAATATTTCCGATGGTTTTCGCCCTGCCCGTCGTGAGCTCGATCTTCCTGTCACGCTGGCACCCGTATGTCCTGGCGGCCGCCGCGGTGCTGGTGACCGCCGTCGTGGCGTTGAGTCAATCTCCGGAATTACGGTGGTATGCCGCCGGCCTCACCGGCAGCGACGCCTGGCTCACCTTGCTCTTCGGGAGGACCAATCCCGGCCCGCAGGCTGCCTTTACCGGCTTCTACGCCCCGTCGAGTTACGTTGTCCTGCTGGAGGTCTTCACTGTTTTGTTATTCGCGTGCGCTTTCGCCAGCGAATATATCGGCAGCCTGTTCGAGCGGCTCAACGCCCGTTCGGTGCTGGCGCAAGCCGAAACCGAACGGGCGCAGGCCCTGTGGGCGGCATTGATCGAGCGCGTGCCCGTGCCGGTGCTCCTGGTCGATCCGGACACCCAGCTCATCGTGGCCGCGAGCGAGCACGCACGTGCGTTCCTGAATAGCGAAACCGAAGCCTTCGAACAATGCAAACTATTCGATGCGCTGCGTTTCTCGTACCCCGACATCGTGCAGGAGCTCATCAACGGCAATGACGGCTCGGTGCCTCGGACCGTGGTCCATGTCGGGGAGCAGGTACGCATGTGTGAAGTGCGGGTGATCCACATCGCCCATAAAGGACGCCGCCTCGCATTGCTGGCGCTCGAAGACGTAACCCAGCTCTTTCATGCGCGGACCGTACTGGATACCTCGGAATACGCCGCCCTTCTCGTGGATGAGGCCGGCCGCGTCCTCACATTCAACAAGCCGGCCACGGTTCTGTTCGGAGATCTCGAGGTTGGAATGGCTGCCGGCCACTTGCTGCAGACCACCCAGGGTGCGCAGTCGTGGTGGGAGCCTGGCTTGTCCGGCCGAAGCAAGCTGCATGTTGAAATAGGCCCGCGACTGTTTCAGGTGACCACCTCTGCGGTTGCTTTGCCGGGCGAGGAGCGGCAGCTGTTCGCCGTTTCCCTGGTGCCAGTGGCCCGAGTGGAGGCGAATGACCCCTACGGCGTAGGCTCGACCCGCCGGACGAACGTGTTGAGACCGCTGCGATGACGTTCGCGGTAAGTACGATCACGGCGACACTGGGCCTCCTGGCGCCCTGTGCGGCGGCGCTGGCAAGCGCGACCTCGTCGGACCGGATCTCACTGACGGGGAATGGCTCCACCCTGACGGGCACCAATGGCGGTGAGGGCGGGTCCCTCGCCTGGCTACATAACTTCGATCCAGACACACTCCTGACACTCGGCGCCGAGCATCAGCGGCTTGGCGAGGCGCACTGGACCTTCGGCTCCGTGACCGGGGCTGTCACTAGCGAGCTCGGCAACGGACGCTACACGTTCTCCGGGGAGGCGCATGAAGGAGCAGGCCAGGATGGCCCAAACTCGCTGCAGTACCGGATCGAGGCGCTACAGGTCACGGGAACCTATTTCCATCGACTTTCAGTGCAGCTGGAAGCGCGCCGCATCGACGTAGAGACTTTGCACGGCAACCTCCCGAAAATCACGCTCACGTATCTGTGGACGCCGCACTGGGCGACATCGTTCTCTCGTGCCGACTCGGCAGGTGGGAATCTTGGAACGCAGCTCAACTCGCTGCGCATCGATCATTACGGCAAGTCCGTCAACCTCCTGGCGGGTGGCTCCTACGGACGAGCCTCGCCAATCATCATTGCCCTCGGGATCGTCTCCCCGGGCCACATTCTCAGGGAAGGCTACGTCGGCGCTTCTAAAACCTTTGCACGCCGGACCGAGGTTACCCTGACGGGCGACTATCTGAACTTGTCCGGCAGCAAGCGCGCGACCGTGACTCTGAGCTTCATGTTCCATCTCGGCTCACTCGGGGCCCGGCACTGATGCGAAAGGTTCGCGCGGCTAAATCGGGCTGGCTGTTGACTGTCGCGGTGTTGGCAGTCGTCCTTGGCGCTGGCGCACGCCTCATCTACCTCGGTGTGCAACATCATGAGGCGCTCGCGCGCGATAAAGCGGCAAGCCTTGCCGCGGATTTTGTCGGCAAGATCGAGCCCCAGATACGGAGTCTCACCGCGCTGGCCACCCGCCAAGCTAAACTCCGCGAGAAACAGACGGAGGACTCGACGAGCCCTCAATGGCCATTGGCGCAGGGCGCCTTCTGGTTAGGAGCCAACGATGGGGTCCTTGCTGTACGACCTGCCGAGGCCCCTCTTGCGAATGCCATTTCCGGAGAGTGGGCGGCGTTGGAAGCAGGACCCGCCGCCCTCCAGCCCACTATCCTGGGTCCCATACGGCAGGGTAGCGACTGGCTCGTGGCCGCCCGGGTGCCGGTTATAACACGGGATGCCTCTGGAGCTCTTCCGCCGCACGCATGGTCGGTTGCCTACGCTAACCTGGACGCGCTGATCGCCGCGGCGGACCTCGGACGCCTGGTGAAGATGGGTTATGAGTTCGAGCTGGCGCAAGTCGAGGCGCGCAGTGCGCGCTCGAGATCCTTTGTGGGCTCGGACACCCAGCCGGTGAGCGATGCGGTTGCTGCGCGAATCCATTTCCCCCCGGGTTTTGTGGCAGCCATTCCTGGCAGTTACCTGCAGCTCGTCGTCCGGCCGCACGATGGTTGGTTTGCTCCGGCACAGCTGGCTTCGCAGATCGGTTTGCTGGTGTTCCTCGCCTGGCTGTTCGCATTCGGAGTGCACGACCTGGCTCATGCCTTGCAACGTGCGCAGGCCAAGCTGGCCGGCGCCCGCAAACGACTTCACTCGGTCAACCAGGAGTTGGCGCGCGAGATGCAGCAGCGCCTGAGTGTCCAGGAGACCTTCGAGCACGCTCGCTTCCACGACGCGTTCACCGGCTTGCCCAATCGCCGCTCTTTCATGGACCAGCTCGACCGCGCGCTTCGCGATCTGCGCACGCGCCGCCGCCAGCGGATCGCCGTTCTCCTGGTCGGCGTGTCGCGATTCAAGGTCATCAGCGACATGTTGGGACACACGGCCGGTGACGAGCTCATGGTGCAGGCCGCGCGCGATTTCGAGGGCGCTGCGTTGCCCTTCGGGGGAGCTTTGGCTCGTTGGAGCGAGGACCAGCTTGCCCTTCTGTTGCCCGATGCTCCCTCCACCGATGCGGTGCTCGAGCTGGCGCGGCATCTCCAACAGAAGCTGCAATCACCCTACGAGCTGCGCCGCAAGCGGCTGCTCGTCTCAGCCACGATCGGCATCACCTTCGTGGAGTCCGGACAACAGCGCGTCGAGGACGTGATGCGCGAAGCTGACCTGGCTCTGAACGTAGCCACACGGCAGGAGTCGAGAATCGTCATCTACTCTCCAAAGATGGCGGGCCAGGCCGCCACCCTGGTGAGCCTGGAAGCCGACCTGCACATCGCCTTGCAAAAGCACGAGCTGCAGTTGCTGTTTCAACCCATCGTGGAGCTGCGCAGCCGGGTGATGATCGGCGCCGAGGCACTGTTGCGTTGGTATCACCCGGTGGAGGGCGTACTGACGCCGGAAAAGTTCCTCGGGATCGCCGAAGATGCCGGCCTGATGGGCCCGATCGCAAGGTGGGTCATTCTGAGGGTCTGCCGCCTGGCGCTGGATTGGCGCCAGCGCCTGCCGCCGGAGCAGGAGTTCTTCATCAGTATCAACCTCTCGCCGACCACCTTGCGGGATCCGGGGCTGGGTGACTACATCGCCAGTTGCGTCAGCGAGCTCGGGGTGCCCGCCAGCCTGCTGAAGTTTGAATTGACCGAGGCAGCGCTCATCAGCAATGTCGCCGCCGCACGCCAGACCCTGGACCGGCTGCACGGCATGGGTTTCCAACTCATGCTCGATGACTTCGGAACAGGCTACTCCTCGTTGAGCCACCTCCAACTGTTCCCGTTCGACTTCGTCAAGATCGAGCGCCCCTGGGTGAATCGCACCGGCCTGGACGAAGCCACAACGGACCTGACCGCCGCGATGCTCCAGATGGCGCGCAGTCTGAGACTCACCGCTATTGCCGAAATCGTCGAGTCGGAAGAGGCGGCCACCGCGCTGCAGGAGATGGGCTGCGACTACGGCCAGGGATTCTGCTTTAGCGAGCCACTCGAGGCGCCCGCGGCGTTCCACCGCCTCTACTCACGACTGCCGTTCGAGCATGCGGCCATGACCGCCGAGACGATGAAGATCCGGCCGCTCGAGATGGAAGACGATTCACCGACCATCATGATTCCGGCGGAGTCTTTTCCTTTGCACGAGCCCTGACCGGGACTCCTCCCCCCGGACCCGGCCGGCTCACCTGGGGTGCTTCGATTCCCGCGAGTCCCGATCGCGCTCCCATTTCTCCAGCTCCCGCAGCTCATCCGCAGTAGCCACATCCTGTTCCCGCGGCGACCGACCGCTGCGCGCTTCCTGCTTGCCCAACGTATGCTCCAGCACCCGCTCGAGTTTGTTCGCCGCCCCTTCAATCGCCTCGAGCACCGTTGGCGCTTCATTGCTGGCAACCACGGACTGAGCCCCTGCAATCCTGGCTTCCAGAACGCAGCGCTTGTCGCGCGCTCCGTGCTTGGAGCTATTGGCGTCGCTCAAAAACGCTTCTACCCTGGTGATCCGGTTCGCGAAGCGCTCAATCGAGTCCGCCAGAATGGCCTCGACCCGAGCTGTAACGGACTCGTCACCCGTGATGTTGTGATCGGAATTGACTATGACTTGCATATGACCTCCCGCAGTGTCCCTTGCTCGACGCGCAACCCTCGTTCCTGCAAAGGCGCTCGAGCAGCTTGCGGTACCTCGATCGTAGCGCTGGCAGTTACGTCCGCAACTTCGCCAACCAGGCATGCTGCGGCTCGACCACTGACAGAGCGTCGTACAGCCACACGCGCTGGTCCGCCCCGAGCCGGTGCAGGACGCGTTCGAAGTCATCCTCATCCTTTGGCCGCGGACGTCGCGCCTTATACAGCAACTGGATCTCCGGAGTGAGATAGGGGATCCCATCTGCCGAATGGCTGATAGCCCTTGCCAATGGCATCCTGATGCCGGGCCGGCGACGAAACACCCAATGATCGCCGTCCGCCTCATCGAGCATGAACTCGAGCGACCAGGTGTGCGCGCTGCCGGGCCGGCACCACAATGAATTCACTTCAGCGCGGGGTTGCTCGTAAGGACCCAAACGGTGGAGCATTCCCGACCTGGCCTCGAAGAACTCCCATCCCGAGAGTCCGGCCATGACACGTGCAACGTCTCGCCGGAGCACGCCAACATCGAAGTCAGCGTGAGTCCGCGTTTGAAAACCGAGGAAGAGATCGAGAGCGCACCCGCCGGCGACCCACCACCGCACGTCGATCTCTACCAACAGCGCAGCCACACCATGCGGCTGCATAGGGCTCCAATGTCCTTCAGCAGGCCCGTAAATCTCCGGCACCGGCTACCCCCTGCATCGCGTGCTAGAGCCCGCCCCAGTCCCCTTACCGCACTCGTATTACGATCTTTCCGAGCAGGTGCCCCTCCGCCAGACGCTTATGGGCTTGCCCCGCATCGGCGAGGGAATATTCCGCCGCGATCGGCACCTGGAGTTTTGCCGCCTCGACCGCGTCGTTGAGGCGTTGATACTCCTCACGGCCGGCAATGTAACTATACAGGCTCATGCGTATCCCATACCGCGGGCGGGGCAGGGGCTCCATGCCATAAAGGTAAGCGACCCGGCCCCGGTTGTCGTGGCGAAGGGTATCGATACAACGCTCGAGCGAGTCACCGCCGGCGAGTCCCAACACGGCGTCAACACCGTCCGGCGCAAAGCTCCGGGCAGCGGCCGCGATGTCGGTAGTGCGCCCGTTGATCACGACATCCGCCCCTAACCGCTTGACGAGAGCGGCGCCGTCCTCATTTGACACGGTGGCCAACACTTTCGCTCCGCGAAGCCTGGCGAACTGGATCGCCAATGCCCCGACCGCCCCGGACGCGCCGTGAATGATCAGTTTCTCTCCGGCTTTGAGGCCCAGAACATCGTCCAGGCCCTGGAGTGCCGATAGGCCGCTGATGGCGAGAACACCCGCCTCGGTGGGGTTGATTCCCTTGGGGACATGCGCGACTTTCTCTGCCCGGACGGCTACATATTCGGCGTAAAAAGCGGCGTTCGAACCGTACACCCGGTCGCCCACTTTGAAGCCGTGCACGCCGTCGCCCACTGCAGCGATGACCCCCGCGCCATCTGAGCCCAGGATCACTGGAAACTCCTGCGAGTCTCCCGGCCGATACTTTGCCTGCCACACACCGACCCCGGCGGTGTTTACCGCGATCAGGACTTCCCCGGCAGCGGGTTTCGGAACGGGTACCCGGTGTATCGAGAGCGACTCGGCATCCTGGCCCTTCTCGAGGGCCGCAGCGCGCATCGTGTCAGGCATAGGAGGACTCTCCGCGAGCGACCAAGGGGAGACGATCAGACTGCATGCGGCAATCACCATGGAAAAGACGTCAGCTTTCATGATCCCTGATAGATCGAAACCGCAATGATCGCGGCGAGGAGCTACAGTACCCGGCCGGCCGCGTAACCAGAAGGGCCAAAAAGTGCCGCTCAGACTGATCCATGTCCAGAGCGCAAACTGGAGCTCGCCGACGGCACCCGGCGCATTTGTCACTGTCGCAAGGACACCGGCTCGGCCCGATTACGGAAGCGACCGGCGTCCAACTCTCTCAGCAGTTGATGCCATATATGGTGGCTGTGGCAGCCTTGAAATTCACCCGGCCTATCGCCACACGCTGACCGTCCACCACGATAGTGGGAAAAGCCACACTGAGTTGGGTCACTTCATGGCCGGGGACCGGAAAGCGGAGAATGACGGCGTTCGCACCACCCTGACCGTCTGACACGGACATTAACGTCCCCGACACCGAGGTACCATCATCCGGGGTCACCTGAACCGCCATGCCGTCCGGAAACGAAACGGTGTGAGGATGTTTCTGCACCGGCGCATACGAGCGCGCAAGCTGGTACCCGAAGACCGGACTGTCCGAGACGACGAGGAAGATCGTGAGCTCGCGGGCAATTTCATTCGCCCGAAATGCATTCACATATATTCGAGCGTCGCTGTTGGACACGGGTATGTCCAGAACCCGGTACGGATAGGGGCACAATCCTCCTACCGTACGAGCCTCACCAGGTCCGGAAGGATCGAGGTAGCCCACGCTCTCGCACCCGCCCAACGCGAGAAGAACGGCTGCGAGAGACACCCGGATCACTGCTGCTCCTACTGCTCGTACGCGCGCGGATCGTAGTAAGGATGCGTGCTCAGCAAGGGTACGCTGTATTCGCCGACAAACGAAGCATATGTCAGCACTGCCGCGGGCAGCATGGTCGGGAAATTGGCCCACCCGCGCAGCACGAAGTTGTCGTGCAACAGTGCGACGCCCTGCAGGCCCGGAACCTTGTCGAAGATCCTGCTGCACAACTGGCTCTGCGCGAGGCAGCCGGGGCTCGCATCGTTGTAGCCGAAAAGATTCACGTTGAGGTAGTCATCCGGTACGTGCCCATTCACGTCGGGGAGGTAACAGCTGCTCCCGGGCGACCCGCAATTCGCGCTGTTCAGAGTAGGTGTACGATCTTCGCCTGGACCGAAGGAAGGTGAGTCGCCACCGGTGAAGTAATCATAGCCCGACAAAGCCACCGAGCCCGCGAAGCCGAGCTCGAATGACCGCAGCGGGTCGGCGCCCAAGACACCGGCCGAGACGCCTGAAACATAACCATTGACCAGGGCGTCAGTGAACCAGTTGCCGGTGTTCGGCTGGAATCCATACGTGGCAAAGGACACGAAGCCCGCCTCCAGCGATTGGAAGACGGTGCCGCCGTTGATACGCGTCAGCGCCGCGCTCGCGGCGGCGCATCCCCACGGTCCACCCCAATAACACGCTGCAATCTGGGCGATCGGCTGCAACCACGTATTCTTCCGCAGCACGTCCTCGCCCAGGCGATGGCCAAATTGAATCGAAGTATAGGGAAGCAGAGCAATGGCGCGGCCGACGTGACCGAACGGGTTGAGTGGATTGTCATCCGAGAAAGGATTCAGGAGATCACCGAGGCTGAAGAATCCGGACGGATCCGTCAGAGTCAACGGGTTGTATTGTACGTAGCTGTATCGATTGTAGCTGCGGGTATCCGTCGGGTCCTGCACGAAGGGATCGGGCGAGGTCAGCATCGTCCCGCTGGGGTTGTAGATACGCCCGTTCATGTTCACCTGCCAGATTCCGGCATTGTCGAGCCCCTCCTGCCCGGTAAACTCGTGGCGGCTCACGTTCGCCACGGCCGCCTGCTCGGTGGCGGAGTTCTCGCTCCAACCGAGCGCGGCAAACTTCTCCTTGACGACCAGCGCCCCGGTTGGATCTGTAATGACGGCAGTGCTCCCCAGGTGATCCCGGGTCAGGTAGTAGATGGTGTTTCCCCCGCTGCTCCTGCGGTTGTACACCACGGTATTGTTGCCGGCCTGCACGTAATATCGATACGCGGTCGCCGTTGGCGTGCTCACCCTCTCGAGGAGATTTCCGATGTACTCGGTGGTCTCGGCTGAGCCGCTGTAGCTGGCGACCTGCTTGAAACGCTGATGATTGTGATCGTAGGAGAACTGGCTCGAGCTGGGACTTCCACTGATCAACAGCGGCTGGTTGAAGCTCGTCCAGGTGGTCGAGTACACGGCTGCGCCGCTGACTATAGCCTGAGTCGCATTGCCGTTGGCGTCATAACACCACGAGCCCGGCGGCCAGCTGCCCTGGGTATTCCTGCGCACCGCATGCGGTTGCGCGTTGGAGTAGTAAGTGCAGCCCGCCTGGGGTGTCGTATAGTCCTTGACGTTGGTCGAATTTCCGTAGGCGGCCCAGGTGAGGAGACGGCCCATGGAGTCATAGCTCAATTGCGTGTTCGTATCGCCGACCGTGTGATCGAGGCGATTGAGCGAGTCGTAGTAGACATTCTCCGAAGTGCCCGCGTTGTTATCCTGGCGCTGAATGAGATTCCCGACGGGGTCGAACAGATACGAGTTGTTCTGCAGGCCGGCGCCCCCGCCCACGCCCGCCGTAATGCTCAGGGGCAGTCCCGTGATTGCGTCGAAAGTGTGATTCACGAGGACCCCGTTTCCGAGGGTCTCCTGCGTGAACTGACCGCGCTCGTTATCCGCGTTGGCCGTCCACAGAGCGACGTTGGGCGTGTCCGATGTATCCGTTATCGATTGCAGCAGCCCGTACACATAGCCGAATTTCACCGATAGCCGATAACCCGTCGAATCCGCAGGGTAAGTCAACGTGTCGAGCAGCCCGGTTGTCGTGTTGTAAATCCAGGAATACGTGTAAAGAGGTTCACCGGGAATCAGGATGGCTTGCTGAGTGCGGCGGCCCATCGAGTCGTACGTTTCACCTTCCGAATAACCCGAGGCGCTGCAGGCGGTCGGGCTGGCGCCGGTTCCGGTGCACACCGAGTGCAACTGCCCGATTTCATGCGCCGCCGCGCTCGTCCCCCATGTCCAGTGGGTGTAGAGGTCCGGCTCGTATCTGTCGGTCATGCGTGAAATCGCATCATAGACCGCGGAAAAATGCTGGTTTTTCGCATCCGTCCAAGCCGTGAGCTCGCCCAGCGCATCGTAGGTATAGCTCCAGCCTCCCAGGTCCGCGTCGTTCATGGCGACGCGCATCGGCTGTATGCCGTATTGATAAGTGGCGCTCCCCAGCGTATTCCCCAGGCTGTCGGTGATCGAATTGCTGCTGCCCGCGGAATCGTACCCGAGGGTGATCACATAGCCGGCGGCGTCCGCCGTCTGGCGCAGCCAGCCATTCGCATCCCGGACGAGGGTCTTGGCATGGTTGTTAGCATCGGTGATGGTGGTCGAGTCACCCGCGTATAGATAGGTCGTGGGCGCCGCTACACCGTTCGCAGCGCTGGCAGGATGCGACACCTGGGTAGGCCGATTCAGAGCATCGTAGCTGACGGTCGTGAAATACATGGAGGGAGAGTCGCAGTTCCCCGTCAAGCAGGGAAAGGACTTGCGCACCACTCGCCCGAGTGAGTCGTAATCCGTCTCGACCATGCTATAGAGCGTACTGGCCGCAGCGTTCCGCGTCTTCGTCCAGACGCGATAGTCCCGATCGAATGAGTCGACCTGAATGTCGCCCCCGCGGATCGTGGCGCCGTTCTTGTCGAGCTCGGTGTAAAACACGAGGGTTCGCGTGCGGGCATTGCATATGTTGTAGGGCGCGCAATCCGCGTAGCTCCACGTAGTAGAGGTGCCGTCGGGTTTCAATTCTTGAGTCTTGCGCCCGAAGGTGTCGTACTGCCAGGAAGTCGGCAGGCCGTTCGGATCCGTCTTGCCGCTCATCTTGCCAAACGCAAAGTTATAGTTGTACTGAGTTACGGCGTTGGTCGGATCAGTCACCTTCATCGGCAATCGACCCGTCGGCCCCCAGTCGGTCAACGTGGTCCGCGCCGCCATGTTGATTCCCGTCTCCTTGCGCGAGGAAACATTTCCGAATCCGTCGTACGAGAGGTCTTCCTGCACCCGGTAAAGTGCGCTCGTGGGCTCGGTCACGATCTGGTTGTACCGGCATTTCACCGTATCGGGGGTGAATTGTTTGGTGCGAGTGATCGCCGGGCTCCCGCTCGAGGCAGTGTAGGTAACCTGCTGCTGCGTGGACAGAGGCAGGCACCAGTTGGTCACATCCACGCTGGGCGTATTGGTCGTGGTATTGGTCCACGACTGTCCACTGTAAGGAGACGTGCCGTCGTTATCCGTCGCCTTCGCGGTTACCGAGGTGGCATTCCCATAGGTGTCATAGGCGTAAGTCGTTGACAGGGTGCGCACGAGCTGGCCATTCTTCGGGCCACCGACCTCGTAATTCTGCTGGCTCGTCCCCGCGAGGGACGCGAAATAGCGCTGGTTATTGGCCGTGCCGTCCAGCGTCACCGGCGACCAGTTGTTGTTAGTCTGTGTGACGACCGCGCCACTACCGGACTGCTGCACCGTCACCTGGCTGATGAGTCCGGCAAACGGGAAGTCCTGGCGGTAGGTACGCCTGGTCGTGAGACCGGTGCGGCTGTCGGTTTCGGTCCGGCTTGCGAAGCCGACGAATCCACGCCCGCTCAGATCCAACATGGCCCCGGTGTAGCTTTCGTTCACGATGTAGCTGCCGCCGATACCATCGCTCTGCGTGACCTGCTTGACGACCTGGATCGGAAAGGGCAAATCCTGGAAGGGGTATGTTGCGCCCGTTCCCTTGACATAGACCGACGCGTCCGTCAGCGGTGCGTAAGCGATCTGTGCACTGTTTCCCCATCCATCCGTTATGGTGTTGACCAGGTCGGGCGAGGGCCCATTGTGCAGAATGACGTGCCAGTTGTTGGAGCTGTCGGGGTACACCATGTCCAGGAGGCCGTCGCCGTTCACATCGGCAAGTGTGGTGGCGGCCTGGTTCGTCAATATCCCGGTGTTGGTCGCGGCGGTGCCGCTGAACGGGCCGAAGCCGCCTTGCGCGGTTGAAAAAAGATCCCCCGTGGCATGCAGATAGAACCAGTTGCTGCCCGACACGCTTCCCTGGGTCGTGATGGCGGCCAGTATGTCGACGCGGCCGTCGCCATCGTAGTCGACCGGCAAAACGGCGGTTGCGCCGGCGCTGGCGGGCGAACTGATGGAGCTCGGCACGGCGATGGAGAAGTGTCCGCCGGCCGAGGCGGGGT